>ERZ824480.1352-NODE-1352-length-22282-cov-3.628200_pt1 | contig 22282 bp, 21 predicted proteins | sample MGYA00519861_ERZ824480 | MGnify/ENA primary metagenome ERZ824480 (study PRJEB31778, sample SAMEA3449152) | human gut metagenome | biome: human gut; feature: human-associated habitat; material: faeces | place: United Kingdom | collected 2010/2012 ... | reverse complement strand
GGCGGAGTTGCAACACCGGCCGATGCGGCACTTATGATGCAGCTCGGCGCAGAGGGCGTTTTCGTCGGCTCCGGAATATTCAAATCCGGCAATCCGAAAAAGCGTGCGGCCGCGATCGTTAAAGCTGTTACGAACTATAACGATCCTAAGGTTCTTGCCGAGCTTTCCGAAGACCTCGGCGAAGCTATGGTCGGAATCAATGAACAGGAAATTGAGCTTCTCATGGCGGAAAGAGGCAAATAATGCGTATCGGAATACTCGCTTTGCAGGGCGCGTTCGCAGAGCATGAAAAATCGCTTTCTGCACTCGGGATAGAACATTTCCAGATCCGCCAAAGGTCAGACCTTGCCTCGTCATTTGACGGGCTCGTCATTCCCGGCGGCGAAAGCACGGTCCAGGGCAAACTTTTAACGGAGCTTGGCATGATGGACGAAATAAAGCGCCTTATCGGTGAGTCACTCCCCGTTTTCGGAACCTGCGCAGGGCTTATACTGCTTGCAAAAAAAATCGAAAACGATGAAAGAACTCATATCGCTTCGATGGATATAACCGCCGTCAGAAACGCATACGGCCGCCAACTCGGAAGTTTTTACACGGTCTCCGGGTTTGACGGGAATGACATTCCGATGACATTTATAAGAGCACCTTATATCAAGGCCGTCGGCAAAAATGTCAAGGTGCTTTCCGAGGTGGACGGTAAAATCGTTGCCGCGCGTGAGGGTAATCAGCTCGTCACCGCGTTCCATCCGGAGCTTTCGGATGATTTGACTGTTCATGAATATTTTGCTCAAATGATAAAGAGTGCATCTTAAGATGCACTCTTTATTGATTTAAATACTCACTGAATAACGACCACGGATAGTCCGGCGGCGGATCTTGGCTGAACTTTAATTTTTCGCCGTTAAATGGGCTTGTAAACTCAAGGCCTTTGGCGTAAAGCGCGTATGTGCACCCATTGTCCCGTCCCCCGTATTTCCCGTCGCCGGCAAGCGGGAGGCGTCGCGAGGAAAACTGAGCTCTGATCTGATGAAATCTGCCGGTCAAAAGCCGAACGCATAAAAGAGAATAATCTCCCTTTTCGGTCGCGGCCTCAGCTATTTTATAAAACGAAAGCTCCGCTTTTTTCACGCCTTTTCGTTCTTTTTTTGCGATGAATGCTTTTTTGCCGCTTTTTATCAAAAGGTCGCAAAAATTTCCCGACTCCGGCGCTTGTCCCTCCGTTACAGCATAATATTCTTTAATAAAATTCTCTTTATCTGCCGCAAGAAGAGAAAGCTTTGCCGCGGCGGTGCTGTTTTTTGCAAACACCATCACGCCGCCGGTGTTCCTGTCAAGCCTGTGAACGGGATAAAATGTGTGCCCGAAATTGTCTTTTAACAGCGAAAGCATATCAACATTTCCGCCTTCATCGCCCTGAGAGAGGACGGATGGCGGCTTTACGCAGACCGTCATATTTTCGTCCGAATACAATATCTTTATGTTGTGGTATATCGCGCCGAGCGCCGCCTTAAACCGCTCCGGATTAAGGCAGAACGCGTCGTCATTTAAGTCAAGTCGCCTTACTATCTCATCGGCGCTCATCCAGAGAACAGCCGAGATCTCCTCTTTTTGAAATTTTATTTCGGACGCGTCCAGATACAGCTCTGAAATATATACGGCCGAAAGCTGTTCGTCGTGAAATTTCTTTCCGTAAAATTCGGCCTTTTTGCTCGTTCTGAAAACGCCGATCCTTTTAAGGCTTGAAATGTCTGCCGTGATCCCGAGCTCTTCGGAAAGCTCCTTTAACGCATTGGAGTCGTAATCCATCCCCGAAGGAACATGGCCGGCGCACGAAATGTCAAGCTTACCCGGATAACTGTCCTTATCCGGGCTCCTTTTTTGAAGGAGTATCTCAAGCCGCCCCTTATGGTAACGGTAAATGTATATCTGGCTCGTCGCATGAAGAATTCCGTTTTCGTGCGCAAAGCTCCGTTCGACCCTGCGGCCGGTCTTTTCTCCGTTTTCATTAAGCTCGTCAAAATATTCCATAATCACTTAACCTTTTCGATTCCGTTTTCTTTTATTATATATGAGGAGGAAGCGATCGAAAGCGGAGATTTTCTGTGAGTGATGAGTATCGCCGTTTTTCCGACCGTGCGAAGATTTTCGATAAACCTTTTCTCTGTCGCCTCGTCAAGCGCGCTTGTCGCCTCATCCAATAAAAGAACCTCCGCGCCCGACAAAAGCGCACGCGCGATGGCGATTCTTTGTTGCTGGCCTTCGGATAAGCCCACTCCGTTCTCGCCTAAATATGTATCCACCCCATCCGGCAAAGCGCTGATAAATTCGTCTGCACACGAGATTTTAAGCGCATTTTTCATCTCTTCATCCGTCACATTTTCGCGCGCGAAAATGATGTTTTCCGCAATAGTCCCTGAAAAAAGCCCGTTTCCCTGCGGTGTGAACGCGAAAAATCTTCTCGTTCCCTTTCCGGCCTTCTCTGTCTTTTCCCCGTCTGAGATCGTGATTTCGCCGGAATCGCATTTATAGATGCCCAGTAAAAGATATAAAAGTGTGCTCTTTCCAATTCCGGATGCACCCTGTATTGCGACCGTCTCGCCCTTTGACACGGAAAAGCCGATGTTCTTTAAAACGTCGTTTCTGCCGTATGAAAACGAAATATTGTTAAAGTCGATCTTTGAAACTTCGTTAAGCTCCGTTTTCTCTTCGCTCTCTTTTGAAATGTCCGTTATCTCATTGACCCTCTCGCCGGACGCGGCAGCCGAGTATATTTTGGGGAGCAACGCCCCGAGCCCCGTGACCGAGCTTTGAATGTTATTTGCAAGCTGCATCATCGCCGTGAGCGTTCCGTATGTCAAAAATCCTTCTTTAATGCCGTATACCGCATAAAAAAACGTAAAAAGCAAAACGGCGTTGCATGCCATCGTATACCCGAAATTCAGAACGCATGAGGCAATTTGCTTTTTCATATTCTTATCAAAATAGTTTTTCTGTTTTTTGTCGATTGAAGAAAGCGAACGCGCCTCCGCTCCGAACACTTTTATCATCAAAAGGCCGGAAAGCTGTTCCTGAAAAAGCGAACGCACCGCACCGTCGGACTCCTGAACCTCTTTATGAAGCCTTTTTAAGACTTTTCTTGCAAGCACCGCGACAAGCGACATCAAAATTCCCGAAGCAACTAAAATAAGGCAGAACGGCCGGCTTATGAAGAAAAGAAAGACCGCAGAGCCCAAAAGCGTTACCGAGAGCTCAAAGAGTGAGGGAATAATGTCAGCCGTGCTCTCGGAAACTATCTTTGCGTCCGAAAACATACGGTTTAATATATCGCCCGTGTGAAAGCCAGAAATCACGCCGTATTCGGCGCCAAGGGCGGCATTCATAACTTTGCGGCGGATGCGGTTATACATATCCGTCACAGTCCGCTCCCTGAAAAACCTATATATCTGACACAAAATGACCGTTACGACAACAAGGAGCGCAAATAAACAGGAATATAAAACTATCGGACTGTCGGCTTTTCCGATCGCGTCGATTATGACCTGATAGCACTTTGCTCTCGCGATACAAAGAAGCGAGACGACGACAGAAAGAAGCGATAAAACAAAAATTTTACCGCCCTCTCCTTTTAGGTTCTTAAAAACTGTGTCCGTTTTTCCGCCGAGTATTTTCACACTATCCGCCCCCGTTTAATTAAATTATATAAAAAAATCACACCATTGTCAACTCAAAATGACGCTTTATGCCGTAAAATAGCGTTCAAAATCATTGACATTTTGCCGTTTTTGAGTTAAACTGTTAAAAGAACGATTTATAAAAAGAGAGGAATATATATGTTAGACATTAAATTTGTCAAAGAAAACCCCGAGCTTGTCAAAGAAAACATAAAAAAGAAGTTCAAGGATTCAAAGCTTCCGCTTGTTGATGAGGCTATCGCGGTTTATGACGAGAAAAAGGCCGCAAACTTAAGAGCGTCCGATCTTCGCTCCAACAGAAACGCGATCAGCAAAAAGATCGGCGTTTTAATGGGACAGGGCAAAAAGGACGAGGCCGAGAAGATCAAGGCTGAAGTAAACGCTCAGGCAGAGGAGCTTAAGGCGCTTGAAGAGAAAGAGGCCGTGCTTGAAGCAAGGCTTAAAGAGATCATGATGAAGATTCCGAACATCGTCGATCCTTCCGTTCCGGTCGGAAAAGATGATTCCGAAAACGTCGAGGTCGAGGAGTTCGGCGAAAAGACACAGCCGAAGTTTGAGATCCCCTATCACACCGATATTATGGCACGCTTCAACGGAATCGATAAAGAGGCTGCAGGCAAGGTTGCCGGTGAGGGCTTTTATTACCTTATGGGCGATATTGCGCGCCTTCACAGCGCGGTGCTTGCCTATGCAAGAGACTTTATGATAAACAAGGGCTTCACATATTGCATTCCGCCCTATATGATAAGAAGCAATGTCGTGACCGGCGTTATGAGCTTTGAGGAAATGGACGCGATGATGTATAAGATCGAGGGCGAAGACCTTTATCTTATCGGAACGAGCGAGCACTCGATGATCGGTAAGTTCATCGACAGTATCACTCCCGAGTCTTCTCTTCCCTTAACGCTTACGAGCTATTCTCCCTGCTTCCGTAAGGAAAAAGGCGCGCACGGAATCGAAGAGCGCGGAATTTACAGAATACATCAGTTTGAAAAGCAGGAAATGATTGTTATCTGCAAGCCCGAAGAGAGCATGGACTGGTTCAATAAGATGTGGAGCTATTCGGTTGAGCTCTTCCGTTCGATGGATATTCCGGTAAGAACGCTCGAGTGTTGCACAGGCGACCTTGCGGACCTTAAGGTAAAATCTTACGACGTTGAGGCTTGGTCTCCCAAACAGCAGAAATATTTCGAGGTTTGCTCCTGCTCTAACTTAGGTGACGCGCAGGCAAGGCGTCTCGGCATCAGGATCAAGTCAGACGACGGCAAAAAGTATCTCGCTCACACTCTTAATAATACCGTTGTCGCTCCTCCGAGAATGCTTATTGCGTTCCTTGAAAATAACCTTGAATTTGACGGCGAACATTACAGCGTTAAAATTCCCGAGGCCTTAAGACCCTATATGGGCGGCATGGATCGCATAGTGGAAAAATAATCGACAAAAAGGCTCTTCCAAAAGGAAGAGCCTTTTACTATGCAACAGAAACATCAATACCAAATACGCCTGCGACCACTTCTAAAGTTATTATGGTCAGAACCGGAAGCACTATCGCTATTAAAAGCATTAACGGTACATTGATGCCGTTTTTAAATAGTTTTTTGCAAAGAAAATTTGATAATAATGCGTAAAAAATAAATATAGCCGGAACAGCGGCAAGGTTAACGCTTGTTCCGCCGAACCAACACCATGTCAATGCAAAGTATTCCAACACCAAAACGGGCGCGGCAATGACGGCCAAAATAATATTTAATATCAATTTTCACACTCCCCGATACTAATAGCTTCTTCACCGGGCGCTTTATTTTTTCGCATCTTTTTTTGCATTCTCTTTCGTTCTCTTTTTTCTCTATCCGCCTCTGTCCAAAGTTTATATTGCTCGCGGTGAGCGCGCCTACCTGCTAACATTCCGGTATATATTAAAATATACGGAATAAAATATGTCACCACAGCCGCAATAATCCACGCCGTTTCGCCTTTGATAAACCGTGCAAGGACACTGAAATACGGAATAAGTGAGCCGACAGTTAAATACATGAAGAGCTTACTGTCAAATAAAAGCGCAATACAGCATAAAATAAAGTTTGCGGTCAAGATGATGATAAGGCGTATAAGGCTGACTTTGTAGTTACATCTACCGAGAAAAAAACAAACAGCCGTAAAAATGATCACCGCAAAAATATCAATAAAAATGTTTGCCGTTCTATTTTTCACAACATAATTTTCTATAAAGAGTATGACGGTAGAAAACGCTCCCAGCACCATATTCCCGACTATAATATTCCACATTTTACCCTCGCCTTTACCGAAAGCTCATTTTTCATACTGATTTTACCATAAAGGACTTACTCTGTCAAATAAAAAAGAGCCGCAAATGCCGTGTACTGTTAAGGACAGTTGCCGAAAATAGTATAACGAGCATTGCGAGGTCAAGAAGTAAGAGATAAGACTGTAATGATATGCACCCCAAAAGTTAGACACTTTTGGAGGTGCATATTTTTATGAGCAAAAAAGGGCAAAAACAAAGAAAGTACTCGCCAGAATTCAAAGCATCTGTTATAATGGATATGCGGGAACATCGATTATCGTATTGTGAAACGGTTAGAAAGTATGAATTAGGCAGTACACAAAGCGGAGCCGCAATAGGGCTTTTGCAAAGGTGGGAACGCATATTTTTAGAAGAAGGAGCCGAAGGTCTAATGAAAGAAAGACGAGGCATAGCATGCAAAGCAAGAGGAACACAAAAAGGTCGCCCACCTAAACTTGACAAGAAAGTTGAAGAAGATTTAATTGCAGAAAATCAGCGTCTTAGAATGGAGATAGATTACATAAAAAAACTGAGTGCCTTAGTACTTGCGGAAGAGCGAAAGAACGGGAAAAGGCGTTAATTATCGCTGAACTAAGGCATTTTTATCCGCTTAAAGATTTGTTGAGATTGTCAGGTATTGCAAGAAGCAAATTTTACTATTACCTGAAATCAAAAGACACTGATAAATACAAAGAAGTTAAAGACGACATACTTATCATATTCAATCAAAGCAAAGGTAGATACGGATACAGAAGAATACTATCTGTACTTAAGCAAAAAGGATATACAATTAACCATAAAACCGTATTAAAACTGATGAATGAGCTTAACATCAAGGGAAAACAGTGCAAAAACGGAAAATATCATTCGTACAAAGGGGAGGTTGGTAAAATTGCAGATAATCTGCTTCAAAGAGATTTTACAGCAACAAAACCGTTTGAAAAACTAACAACTGATGTAACCGAATTCAAGGTATGTGATGATAAAGTATATTTATCGCCAGTAATGGATTTATACAATCGGGAAATTGTATCATATTCTATTTCATTAAGTCCAAACTTATGGCAAATCAGAGAAATACTTGATGGTTTGTTTAAGAAACTTCCTAATGATGCAACCCCGTTATTTCATTCTGAGCAAGGCTGGCAATATCAGCATGCGGAATACCAACGGTTGCTATCAGAACATAATATCATACAAAGTATGTCCAGGAAGGGCATTAACAATTTTGGTTCCTGTGTTTCCATCGTTAATCATTCCAAAACCATTGTTACTTAATGCAAAAGCTGTTTTTAATGTTGCAAAAAATTCCGGATCAAAATTTCAAATTCCTTCAATGGTGTTTCAACTCGTAAGCAACATGAACAAATGCTTTTACGTATTTTAATATCATTTCATAAAAGGTATCCTGTGGCAGGTCTTGATGCGCTTGTAGCTATGATTAAACCGATATGCCCTTGTTCGCGAAATACTGTCCACCGACTTATGAAATTATATAATATACACTCAATACGTAAAAAAGCATTTAGGATTACCACAAATTCCAATCATAATTATGCTGTTTCTCCAACTCTTCTTAAAAGAGATTTCACGGCTGACAAGGCAAATCAGAAATGGGTTGGTGATATTACATACATTCCCACAGATGAAGGCTGGCTATATGCTGCAATGCTGAAGCGCAAGCTGATATATTTTCATATATCGAAACGTATTACAATGCAGTGCGCCCCCAATCGGCTCTTAATTGGCTGTCTCCGATAGCGTACGAGCGTTTACTGAGCGTTTATGCCGCGAAAGTGCTTTTTGACAAAAATACCGTCAGCTTCTTCAAACAGTATTGCAACTTCTTTCTCACCCTGAAGCTTGTGTTCTTTGTTATCATAGAACAACTTATTACAGTTTTGATGAGCTTAAAGAAGCTATTGTAAAATATATAAAATACTACAACTAAAAAAGAATTAAAGAAAAACTTGGGTGGATGGGTCCAGTGCAATACAGGCTCAATGCCTTGGCTGCATAAAAATAGCGTAGCAGTCATAAAAACTACTACGCTATAAAAAGTCTAACTTTTTTTGGGGGTCGACTCAGTTTACATGTGTCTACTTTTATTTGATAAATTCACTAAGTCTGCGGTTATTACTGGATATCAAGATATGCAAAGCGGCGACTGTTCAAATCGGTATCTTGCTTATACAAAACGCCTTATGCTTGTTACAATTGCTTCATGCAACGCACAACAATACGCTTTTGTCCGCCGTAGGTGCATGTAAAAAGCGTTAAATCGCTGTCGGACGCAGTTAATTTATCCAGCTCATTTTTATTCAAAAGCTCCATTGCGGTAACGCTGTACAGATACAGTTTTCCGTTCACATCCATAAACTGTACCTCGTCACCTACAGCGGCATTTTTTAAATTTCCGAAATGCCTGCTGTAATTGTGTGCCAGTATAATCAATCGCCCGTCCTCTACTGTTCCGCTGTATCGGCACGCAGATTTTCTGAGATTTTCATAGCTCCACTCTGCTGCTACCGGCACTTCAATTTCCAGTGCCGGAACGGATACAACTCCCACGATATTGATGCCGTCTGCAAGCCGTGTCGGCATGGTTCCGTTTGACGCGTCGGTAGGAATGTCTATGTCCTCTAACATGGTGTTCTCCAAGCTGCTCAGAATTTTGGCTGTTTCCTGTGCGGTGCGGTAAGAGGTTATTTCGTTAAACACAAAAAGCAGGACAGCCGAAAAAATAAAAGCAATGCCGATTACGATTAAAATAATCGAGGTTTTCTTTGATTTCTTCATGACCTTTTCCTCCTGTTTTCGGACAGAAGAGCCAATCCGCATAACAAAAACACAATGCCTAAACCTGCTAAAACAGGCACAGGCCAATTCAGGCTGCCTGTCTGCGGAATAGAAACTGTTTCTTCGTAAAAGCCATCGGAAGCCGAGGAGGTGGTACCCTCTGTTGAAGGCACAAAGGGCTCGGGCGGTGTACCCGGATTTGTTTCACCTTCCGTATATGTGTTTGTGACAACAAAAACGCTGCCCACCGTATAATGGGCTGTGTAGCCTAAAACGGCATCCTCCGTAATACTGTAGGCTCCGTCTGCCGGAACATCGGTAAAAACGCCCTTCCAACCGTCGTATGCCGAAAGAGTGAGAGAGCGGTAAAGGCTTCCGTTTCTTATCAGATGTACCGTTATACTTTGCGGTCTTTCCCCTGCCGCATTTTCGCTGTCGTTCCACATTTTATATACGGGAATGTCCGTAAGTGTAGGGTTGGTAGGCTCCGGCTGTTCATTTTTGGGAGTGTCTGTCGGATAGGTGTTTGTAATCACATATCCGTCTGCGGCATTGCCGCTGTATGAAACGGTGTATTTGCCGTCTGTTTCTTCATATATGCTGTACCATGCGTCTTGCGGTACATCTGAAAATTCAAACTGCCAGCCGTTTTGTGCAGAAAGTATGGCAGACCTGAATGTTTTGCCGTCTTTTATCAGTTGCACCGTAATTTGGTTCGGCCGCATTCCGTTCGCATTATCTCGGTCGTCCCAAACTTTTTTTACGGAAATTCCGATTGTTGACGGATCAACGGGATTCAGCGGTGGTTCATCCGTACTCTCGCCTAAGGTGTTTGTAATGGCATACACATTGCTGTCTGTTCTGGAATAGGATGTATAATAACCCTCCGCTGAAATTTCTTTCACCGTGTACTTTGCATTGGGCAGATTATCAAAACGGTAATTCCAGTTATTTGAACTGTTTAGCTGTGCCGTTTTATAAACCGTGCCGTTTTGAATCAGCTGTACGGTCACGCTGTTTGGTCGCAGACCTTTTTTGTTGTTGTCGTCCTCCCACTTTTTTATAACGAAAACAGATTCGCCGTCCGGAAGTGGGGGATTTTGTGCCTGATGCCTGTTTGTAATCACAAATCCGCTTGACGCGTTTCCGGTATATGATGCGGTATAACCTGCAACTGCATCTTCTTCAACGGTATACGCAGTTTTCGTTCCCGAAAGCCTGGAAAAGGTATATTTCCAGCCGTTTTCCGCACTAAGCGTTGCCGTTTTATACTTTTTGCCGCTACGCAATAGGCTAACGCTCACGCTTTTCGGGCGAATACCGTCAGCGTTATCCGAATCATCCCAAATTTTTGTAACAGAAACGGAAAAGGTTTTATCACTCCCGCCGCCGGAGCCACCGTTATCCAGCTCGGTTTTCACATTGGACAGAACGTTATAAAGCGGACTGCCGCCGATGGTTTTTCCCGGAATATACACAAGATAGGGCGATATGGTTTTAAATCCCGAAACCGCCCTTGTTTGGGCAACCAGATAGATACCGTGGGTTAAACCGCTGAAATACGCGTTTCCGTGCGCATCTGTTTCCGCTTTTACACCACTAATTCCATGCTGGGATGCAAAGCTAAACAATGCGGCAGCAGCTTTATTTTTCTTGTCCGCTGTGGAAAGGTCGTTTACCAAAACGCCGGAGGCAAGAAACGGCTCTGTTAAAGTATATGAACCTGATGAGAGGTCAGCAACTTTCAAAGCAGACATTTCAACGCCTGCAACGCCCTGCCCGTTATCCTTGCGTGTGTATTTAATTGTAAGACTTCCTGTCCCTTCCGAATATACATCTGAAATTCCGAATAGCATGTAAAGGAGCAGAACCGCCAGCACAAGCGAAACCGTCTTTTTCATAATGTGCATGATACCTTTCTTATTCCCGCTTTTCCTTGTTTAAAACTTACTTATTTTCTTTGTTCAAAAATTTCTTACGCAAAATGTATGCAATACATATAACCAGTATTGCCGCTAAAATGCCTGCAATATACAGCATCAGCATTCTGTTGTTATTTTTCTTTGCTTCGGCAACCTGCTGCTCTTCAACCTGCGGAACATACGCCGTTCTTTTTCCGCGCACAAGCAAACGGTGCGTATTGATTCCGTAAGGCGTGCAGGTAACAAGCGTTACATAATCTTTGTCTTTAACAATCCGCAAATCTGTGGTGTCCTCGGGAATCACAACCTTTATCTGATCTACCTCATAAGCCAATGTTTCGTCAGGACCGTGAATATAAAACTGATCGCCGATTTTTAAACTGTCGATATTCGTAAACAGCTTTGCGGAGGGAAGTCCTCTGTGTGCTGTTATAACAGAATGAGTGCTGGCACCTCCGATGGGAAACGAGCTCCCGGGGAGATGCCCTGCGCTTTTTTGCAAAACGTCATCGCCACAGCCGTGCCGAACGGGCAAATTAATATTGCACATGGAAATACTGATGTATGCCATAACATCTTCGTTTATGTTTAAAATGCCCCAGTAATCCGGGGTTGCGGAAGAGGCTGCTGCATTTTGCTTAATCGAAACTTCCGCAATGCGCGCATTATATTCTCTTGCCGCATTTTTCATTTCGTCAATCTGTTCCTTGGTCATTTTTTCGGCTTTAGCACGGTAGTCCTGAATAACCCCCACCTGATTTTTTTGGTGAAGATAATTGCTTATGCTAGGATACAGCAAAATGGCAAGTCCTGCCAAAAAAATGACGGAACACAGAATAATTTTCTTTATGTTGTTCATTGAAAGCACCTAAACAAAAATCCGCTGTAATTTTGCTGACAAACGGATTTTTGCAATTATACAATGGTTTGGTTTAACGGCTTTCTTTTTTCTTTGCAAAGAGGAAGTAAGCTGCACCTGCCATGAGCAAAAGTCCGATGGCTGTGAAAAGAATGGTACCCATACCACCGGTAACCGGCAGGTTAATACCGGTTGAGTTTTCAATATTCCAGGAAAGACGATTTTCATCGAAATCCAATACAGTATTAGTTGTATTCGTGTAATCGGCAGTATCAGTCGGTTCAACTTTTATTATAAACAAATCTGGCGAGAGGTTGTAGCCGGTCGGTGCCTTGGTCTCCTTGAGATAGTATGTTATATTATTAAGACCGTCAATCATTAATTTACCATTTTTGGTATCATCGGTGCTGTCAGTTACAACTATTGTTGTTACAGCACCTGCTTCGCCCGGTGTTGCAACTCTGTAACGTTGAATTTCATCCGAGCCGCTTGTTTTGATAAAAGACAGTCTTTTAGCTTCTGCGCCGGCAGCATCTGTATATACTTCAAATTCCGCACCTGCCAATGTCTTTATAGGATCTGAACCCTTTTCAATCTTGGTTATATCAAGACCCATGGTATAAACCTTTGCGACAGCAGTAGTTGTTGTCGTCTGATCTGCATATGATGAGTATGTTAAGGTAGCTGTGTTGATGTTTCCGGTACCTTCAACTACGGCAGAGCCGTTTAAAAGAGCGGAATATGTAATCTTAATTTTATAATAAGTTCCGTTGATACTTGTTTTATAATCGTTTGCAGGAATTGTTAAGGTAATTTTGCCGTTTGAATAGGATGGATCAATACTACTTGTCTCTTCTACATCGCCGCTTTCGGTCTTCTTAATCAAGGTAGCAGAAACAGAGTTCTCTGTATATGTAACACCCGGAGGCAATGGATCTTCTATCGTATATTTAATACCGCTGTTTACAATATCTGCTCCGTAGGTAGGAAGCTCGGCAATAATCTCGTATGAAACAGTGTTGCCGATATTGGTGATTGTTTCATCTTTGTAAGTATCATCGTCATCTTTTGCCTTTACCTGCTTTGGTGATGCTGATTGTATCATCCTTAGGCTCAACGGTGTATTTCTTGAGCCAAGTGCCGCCTGTTGTTTGCTGCATGGGCAGGCAGGCGAGTACCGGTGCAGATGCGATATGACCGTTGACAGGTGCGCCGGTCTGAAGTATTGCATAGAAGCCGAACTCTGTCGTAATTTGTGCTTTTCCAGAAACAACTTCAGTGGATGATTTTTTAGGAAAATCTCTACCGCTATATTTAACAAATTCGTCAACTATTGAACTGCTCTTTCTTGAAACTTCATTAATGCTATTTATTGCTTCTTTTATGTCATCTATTGTTGCAGTTCCAGTGAAATCGTTTTTAACTGATTTTACATATTGATTCCAGAAATTCTGTGCATCGCCTGTGGTTGGAATAGATACCTTAAGCATATTGGTTGTATTGTCTCTTTCAATATTTAAAAGCTTATATGCCGTAAATATAGCACCTGTACCACCGGTTCGAAGTTGAATGTGAATTTCTCCTTTAGAATCTGTGCCGGTTGATGGAGTTGTGTCAATAATTGTCATAAGAGACTTTATTGTGCCGTTTAATGCATAGGCTGGTTCTTCCGCTGTGATTACCGTCGGCAGAGCACACAGACAGAATGCCAGTGCCATAACAAGGGAAAGTGTTTTCTTGATTTTCTTGAATTTTAACATTTTAAAATCTCCTTTGTGTTTATATGTTTATATATTTTTAGGCTGTCGCCTTAATTATATTCGTGCATAGTTTTTTCTGTTTTTCAATAGAATTTGCGCTTATTTGCTCTCTTTCGCCGCAAAATTCTTTTTGGAAACAATGAAGAAAACAGCCAAGCCTATTAACAGCACTCCGATTACATTGAAAATAACCGTGCCGATACCGCCTGCAACAGGAAGCTTAATTCCGATTTGGTTTGTAATTTCAATGGTATAAATGCCGTTTGCATCCGCTTCGGTACCGGCAAAAGAAATCTTGGTAATCTCGTTTGTAATATTATACCCAAAAGGCGGCTTTGTTTCGACAAGATAGTATTCTCTTCCCGCTAAGAGCGAATCGGTAAAGACTGCAAGCGCCTGTTTGCTGTCTTTGGTTAAAGCCGTTGTTGCAGAGCCTATTGTAATACACTTTACATTTGCGCTGTCATAGGTAATGGTTTGATCCCCGTTTTCATCTGCTTGGTACAGGGTGAATTCTGCGCCGGCAAGAGGTATTTTATTTCCTGACAAATCTCTGTCTTCGTCAAGCTTACTTACATGGAGTGTGTACGCATTTTCGTAACGCGCATAATAGGTGGCGTTATCTGTAGTGATGTAGTTAATGGTTTTGCCGTTGTTTGTAAGCATATCGTTTGCTACTTTTTGTCCGAGCGAATCATACCAGCCAATAAATCTATAACCTTTCCCGGCACTGGCAGTGGCGCTTATCGGCATACCTACCGCGTCGATATAGCTGTAACGGTCAAGCACACCTATTGCGTCATCTGTCGTGTCCTCCCAGCTGTCGCCGTTCTTGAATTGACGGATATAGGTTTGCGTAATACTGTCTGCAAATCTTGCGTAATAGGTGTTTACGGCTTCGTTTGCTTCAACATAGCCGTATTCGGCGTTGGTCGAAACGAGATTTCCGCTTGCATCATACCAGCCAACAAACTTCCAGCCCGTCTTTGGGGTTGCCTTAATGGTTATGGTTTCGCCGGTTTCGGCATGGTAGGATTTGCCGCCTTGCTCGGTATATGCATCGTTGTAATTCTCATCTGCCGGGTCTGTAACGTTTGTAATTTCAACCGTTCCGCCGGAAGATGAATCACTGTATTCGCCGTCAATTATGGTTTGCGGAATAAAAGCCTGCCGCCACCGCCATTGTGCCACCATGGTAAGACCGCGATGAACGTTTGCATAAAGCTTCGTTTCGTCGCTGTCCCCCCAGGTTGCGCCAATAATATTTCCGCCTTCTTCTGTTTGAACATTTTTTGTAAAGGAAACATTGCCGTCATATATCTTAAAATACTGGGCAGCTGCTATACCTGCAGCACCGGCTATATTATAATCGCAGGCTACAGAGTGTACGGCAGGAAGCAACAGGCTTCCCAATTGATCCGCATTTACCTGCTCCGTATCTGCGGGAAGACTTTCTATAATATCTCCCGTAAGCTTCCAGCCTAAAAATTTCCAACCGTCATTTTGCCCTTCCGGGGCTTTTGAAACATAGGGCGGAACAAATGCATTTTCATCTATAGTTAATGACATAGGAAGAAAACTGTAAACATTTTCTTCTTCATCTGAATGCGGTCTATCCTCTATAACATACGGCTTTCCGCCGTTGGAATCATAGGTTATGGTTGGGCTTTTAATAAATATAAAGTGCAAGTCGGTTGCCGAGCTTAGATTTTCAAGATAATATGTATAAAGAGTGTCGCCGTTTGCATTGACAGACTTTACCCATTTTCCTTTTTTCTCTTCTTCGGTTAATGAGCCGGTATCTTCGATTTCATTTCCGACTAAGCTGATAAAGTCAAAAACAGGAATGCCGTTATCATCTAAATATGTAAGATGAACGCCCACAAATTGGCAGCCGTCTGCAGCGTCCTGCGCTTTTATGACAGCTTGAATTTTTAATGCTTCACCATCGACTACATAGGTCGCAAGCTTGTTGTTTATGGTAACCTCATGACCGGAAGACGAGCCTTGGCCGCCGGATGAACCGTCGCTGCCGCCGATAACGGCGCTGCCATGGTTGGAGGTGCTGCCGTTAAGCGGGTGATAGAGCTTAAAATTGATATTATCAATGAAATTGCCGTATGTTTTGGCTTTATCTGCAGGTGCAATTGAATCAACATATCCAACCGAAACAAAGGCGAAAACGGTATCGGTCTGCTTAGCCGGAACGGAGTATAAATAGTATTTGCTTGTATCTAAGCTGCCTGTTCCGCTCCCGGCAGAGCCTGAAGCGTTTGAACCGTATGAATTCCATGGATTGACAGTGTCGCTTGTTGTCACGGAGGATGCCATAATCCAGATTTCCCATCTTTCGGTGTATATGGTGCTGGGCGTTAGATTAAACGCATTGTTTCCGGCATTGTCTTCAAAGGTGCCTTTTTCACCGAATTTCTTACTGTATAATACAATATGTTCGCCAAGTCCCGCAGAAGTTTTAATAGTGGCTAAACCGTGGTCTATGAGCCAGTCCACCATCTGCATCATCTGATCGCGCCCGGCTTTGCTGGGCTTTGAGGGATCATAGCTCTGTTTAGGACCGATAATAAGCGCCATGGTATCCGTTCCGTTTCGTCCGCCATGATCTAAGCCCCATTCATAAACGCTGGACGGGCTTGTTTTAATATTCTGATATAACGTACTCTCCTCATCCGCATTTAATTCTGCGGCATATGTTCCGTCTGTAGGTACAAGCTTAACATTCTTTATATAGGTTCCGGTATTGCTTCTGAATAATTCGATTTTACTCTGAAAAGCTGTTGTGTTCCAGGCAGGAACCTTGCTTTGATCGACTTGAATATAGGCGTTCGTCGATGTCTGATCTTCTTCAAAGCTGCCGTTAAGCAGGCATCTGACTTCGGAGCTTTCTTCGCCCAAGGCGTTTAGAAAAAAGGAACCCGGAAGCATAACGCCGAAGAACAATAGCGACGCAAAAAAGAGGCAGGTCAAGCGTTTTGTATTGCTGTATTTTGTTTTACGATTCATTCGTAACACCGCCACCTTCGTTACAAAAATCCATAATTTTTCTATCATATATATAGCTATTGTTTTATGCCATGCACACTTCAGGCAAGATACTTCTAATTTCTCTCCGACGGAATGTGGCCGGTGATGCCTAAATCAAGATGCGCAATAATGTGCATGCACCATAAACTACATACACACATTTAGCCTAATTTTAATAATTGAAGTGAATTTTTCGCAATTATGCTTCACAAAAAAGAATAATCAAATATTATTATATACTTGCTTGTTCGAAAAATCAAGAGTTTAGTATAATTTATATTAAAAATTGCAAAATTAATTGTAAAAACCAGGTGAAAATTTTTAGTTTTTGTTGTATAATCAACTTGTATTTTTGTGTTATTTTTCAAGCTCATGTACAGTGATTTATATAGTTTCGCTTTGTCCAGCATAACTTCAAACTGCTTTTTAAGTACGGTCGTCACTACATCGTTAAGTTCTGCCTCGGCAATCCATTCATCAACAAATTCATCTGATATGTGTGAATTTCTCATACAGCACACAACCCTTTTCTCTTTTGATCTGCTTCGTTGCATTAAATATCCACATCCTCCGCATCGGAAAATACAAGCTCTTCTATTTTTTGATCGTCTCGAAAACTTCTTGTGTTCAATCTTCGAGTAAAAAGAATTGAGGTACATAACAGTGTAATGGTTGACGGAGTTAAAAGAGTTCCTGTTGATATTCACTTCACTGCGGTTGGTTTAATAAACTTACCTGACGAAAAAGAACTGTTGGAACTCATAGAAGAAGTAAAGGCAAATCCGCTGAAAAGTGCGTAAACACGGCAAAAGCGGTGCAACCTTAATAGTTACACCGCTTTACGCTTACCGACTGTCCTTTAGAGTACGCCTCTAAAGCGGCTCTTTTTTAGACGTTAAAGCGGAAGACAACAACGTCTCCGTCCTGCATAACATATTCTTTACCTTCGCTTCTTAAAAGCCCCTTTTCCTTGGCCGCCGTCATCGACCCGCACGAAGCAAGATCGTCAAACGCGACGACCTCGGCACGGATAAAGCCGCGCTCAAAATCACTGTGGATCTTTCCGGCCGCCTGGGGCGCTTTCGTTCCCCTCTTTATCGTCCACGCTCTGACCTCTTTAGGCCCTGCCGTGAGATAGCTTATAAGGCCAAGAAGCTTATAGCTCTTTTTAACGAGTCTGTCAAGTCCTGACTCGGTGAGGTTTAACGCATTTAAGAACTCTGTCTTTTCTTCGGGCTCGAGCTGGCTTATCTCCTCCTCGATCTTCGCGGAAACGGGAAGTACCTCGCTCCCCTCCTTCTCGGCAAGCTCGTTAAGCGCCTTGATATATTTATTGTTCTCAGCGCCGGACGCAAGCTCGTCCTCCGAAACATTTGCCGCATAGATGACGGGCTTTGCCGTCAAAAGCGACATATCGGAGATCAGGGCCTTTTCATCGTCCGTAATTTCAGCGCTTCTTGCAGGCTTTCCGGCTTCAAGGCACTCCTTTATTTTATTCAAAATATCGATCTCGGCCTGATACTTTTTATCGCCCTTAAGCATCTTCGTCGCCTTATCGATTCTCTTATCGACCGTTTCAAGGTCGGCAAAAATAAGCTCATAATTAATGGTCTCAATGTCACGCATCGGGTCAACACTGCCGTCTACATGCACGACGTCGGGATCTTCGAAACAGCGGACAACGTGAATTATCGCGTCCACCTCTCTTATATGCGAAAGGAATTTGTTTCCCAGCCCCTCGCCCTTTGAGGCGCCTTTTACAAGGCCCGCGATGTCAACAAATTCAACGACAGCTGGAGTGTATTTTTCCGGGTTATACATTTCGGCCAAAACATCCATTCTGTGATCCGGCACAGCGACAACGCCGACATTCGGCTCAATGGTGCAAAAAGGATAGTTTGCCGACTCCGCTCCCGCCTTTGTGATCGCATTAAAAAGTGTGCTCTTTCCCACATTGGGAAGCCCCACTATACCCATTTTCATAGTTATTCTTCTCCTTTATATGTTTAACAAATACTAATTAATTATATCACAGCCTCGCCGTTTTTTCAATAGCAAATCTCGTTTTATGGCTTCAATTGGCATATATTATGTAAATTTTTTGTGAAAACAAGCATTTTTTAATTTTCTTTTCATTAAATGTGTGCTATAATGTTAAAAAAGAGGTGTTAATAATGAATAAAAATAAAATTCTTGTTGTTGACGATGACGCAAATATCTGCGAGCTCGTCCGCCTTCATCTTGTTAAAGAAGGGTTTGAGACCGCCATCTCCTATGACGGAGAGGACGCATTAAAAAAGTTCCGCACGGAAGAGCCCTGCCTTGTGATCCTCGATCTGATGCTTCCCAAGGTGGACGGAATCCAGGTCTGCCGCGAGATCAGAAAAACGAGCAATGTGCCGATAATTATGTTGACGGCCAAGGGCGACACATTCGACAAGGTGCTGGGCTTGGAGCTCGGCGCGGACGATTATATTGTCAAGCCGTTCGAGACTAAGGAGCTCATCGCAAGGATCCGCGCCGTTCTTCGCCGTAGCAGTGCGGACACGAAGGAGAATCCCGAAATACTTACCTTCCCCGGCCTTGAGATAAACATAGCAAACTACGAGCTTAAGGTCGACGGAAAGACTATCGACACTCCGGCGCGAGAGCTTGAGCTTTTATATTTCCTCGCTTCAAACAAAAACGTCGTTTTCACACGAGAACAGCTTTTAGAAAAGGTCTGGGGATTTGAATACGGCGGAGAATCAAGAACTATCGACGTTCACGTTAAAAGGCTTCGTGAAAAGCTCGGCAACACGCACGATAAATATTGGATGCTCAAAACAAAGCACTGTGTAGGCTATATTTTCGAGGTATATGAACAATGAAGAGAAAGACCAGACGGATAAGCCTTTTTTCGCGTATATTCAGCGTTAACCTTTTAATAACGCTTATTTCGTTTGCACTTATGTCCGTCATATGCTATTCGAGAATGTATTCTTACTTAAAATCCGAACACATTTCAAGCATCCTGACAGCCTCGTCAAGGATCCTCGACATAACCCGCCGGACGGAAAGGCTCGATGAGGAGCTTGAGAGCCTTCAGTTAAAAAACGACATTTCATATTATAATTACACAAAGATCAAGGGACAGATCTACACAAACTACAGAAGCACAATGACGATGATCGCTTCAAGCACGAATTTTTCCGTTATGAAGATCGCGCCTGACAATAAAATTTTGTTCAGATATGCGGATATTCAGGCATTTGAACCGAATATAATTACAAGAGGGGCAGGCTCCGAGCACGACACCGAATACATCACCCCGTCAGACTCGTTATCCGAAATGCTTAACGGCGAGGTTCCGTCAACAGCGCTTAAAACAAGCTTTAATGGCGAGGATTATTACATTATCTGGGGCACAATGGGCAAAATGTTTAATGACACGACGCTCACTGTCTTAAAGCCGATCTATACGGATTCGACACTTGACTGCCTGCTTCTTTTGTTCATTCCGACTCCGCAGATCAATCTTTTGCTTAATGTGATAACGTCCAATTTCGTCATAGCAGCGCTCGTGTCGCTGCTTGTATCAACAACGCTTTCTTATGCTCTTTCCTATTACATTTCAAAGCCGCTTAAGGCGATGAATGACGCTGCAATGAAGCTTGCCTCCGGCGACTTTTCAAAGCGCGTTAACACGGATAAGGACAACACGGTCGGCGAGATCGACGAGCTTATCGATACATTTAACGATATGGCCGAATCTCTCCAGAATTTGGAGGAAAACCAGCGGTCGTTTACCGCCGGCATCGCCCACGAATTAAGAACTCCGATGACCTCTATTATCGGGTTCACGGACAGTATTTTGGATGGCACGATCCCCCCGGAGAAGGCGAAAGAATATCTTGAGATCTGCCTTTCCGAGGAACGCAGACTTTCGCGCCTTGTTACCGAACTTATGGACGTTTCGCGAATTGAAAGCGGCGTTCAGAAGCTCGAATACAGCGATTTTGACATTAACGAGTGCATCCGCCGCCAGATCATCAAATATGAAGAGAGAATAACGGAGAAGAACTTAAATGTCAATGTTGCGTTTGACACAGATTCCTGCATCTGCCGGTGTGATAAGGACGCGATCACGAGAGTCGTTATCAACCTTTTGGACAACGCAATAAAGTTCTCTGATCAGAACGGAGAGATCGGCGTTGATGTGAACCAGCGATCGGGCAAGGTCTATGTTTCTATACAGAACACCGGCCAGGGCATCGATTCTACGGACATCAAACATGTGTTTGATAAGTTTTATAAGACGGATAAATCAAGAGGGCTTGACAAAAAGGGCATCGGCCTCGGGCTATATCTTGTCAAGAACATCATGGTGCTCCACGGCGAGACGATCGATGTTGAGAGCGAACCCGGCAAATACACGAAATTCACCTTCACGCTGACGCCTTCAAAAACAGCCTCAAAATAAATAATCTTATTTTTACACTTTGTTCATATTATCTTAAAATCTCGGTGGTATGATAAAGACATAAGAAAGGAGAAATCTTTATGAACAATGATTTTTTTGATGAACTAAACAATAAAAAAGAAGAGAATACCGAGCCAGTCGCATCGGACGTTTCTTATACGGAAACCGAAGAGCCCAAAAGCACGGTATATTCAGAGACTGTCAGAAAACCTAAAAAGGAGCACGGCTCGTTCTGGAAAAAGCCCGTTACCGTTGCAGTTTTAACGGCGTTCGTGATGACCTTCCTATTCGGAGGCGGACTTTATATTTCGAAGGACGCGATAAAGGACTACATCTTAAAAGATGTTAACACATCCTCCGCAAACACGAATTTCGATGTTCCCGGCGCGTCTGTTACTAAGTCTGACGGAACCGAGCTTACAAATCAGCAGATCGCCGCAACCGTCAGCCCGTCTATCGTCGGTGTGTCCAATATGAGCTATTCACAGAACAGCTATCTTAATATCAACACCGTTCAGTCCACAGGCTCGGGCATTATCATCAGCACAGACGGTTATATTGTTACCAACAACCACGTTGTATCGAATGCTAACAAGCTCAAAGTCAACCTCGCCTCCGGCGATGAAGTTGACGCAAAGCTCATCGGAACAGATGCGACGACCGATATTGCGATAATCAAGATCGACCCCTCAGGGCTTGACTTAAAGGCCGCAACGCTCGGCTACTCCTCATCTCTTCAGGTCGGAGACGAGGTTCTTGCGATCGGTAACCCCTTGGGCTTGAAGCTTGCCGGCAGTGTGACGCACGGTATCGTGAGCGCCCTTAACCGTTCTCTCACGGTTGACGGAACGACTTATAATCTGATTCAGACAGACGCGGCGATAAACTCCGGTAACTCCGGCGGTGCGCTTGTAAACAACAAGGGCGAAGTAATCGGCATAAACTCCGTCAAGGTTGCGTCTGACGGCGTTGAGGGACTCGGATTTGCGATCCCTATCGACGATATCAAGGATGTTATCGAGGACATTATTAAGGACGGATATGTTCACGGCAGACCTTCGATCGGTATCAACATTGTCGAGATCACATCTCAGCTCGCTTATTACTATAACCTCCCCTCAAACTACGGACTTTTCGTAAACTCGGTAGTTGAAGGAAGCGCCGCTGAAATTTCCGGCATCGAAGTCGGCGACATCATAATCGCTTTCAACGGTGAAAAGGTTACATCGGCTTCCGACTTTATCGCAAAGAAGAATGAATACAAGGCCGGCGACACGATCGAGCTTACAATTAACAGAGAAGGAACCGAGAAAAAGATCAGTGTTAAGCTTCAGGAAGAAAAACCCGCAAGTAAATAAGAGGCAAAGAAAAAGAGTTTGTTCAAAGATGATATGCACCCCAAAAGTTAGACACTTTTGGAGGTGCATATTTTTATGAGCAA
>ERZ824480.1343-NODE-1343-length-22430-cov-4.417430_pt1 | contig 22430 bp, 21 predicted proteins | sample MGYA00519861_ERZ824480 | MGnify/ENA primary metagenome ERZ824480 (study PRJEB31778, sample SAMEA3449152) | human gut metagenome | biome: human gut; feature: human-associated habitat; material: faeces | place: United Kingdom | collected 2010/2012 ... | reverse complement strand
GGGAAACACGTGAGGAACTGATAAGACTTGAGGAACGCAGGCTTGGCAAAAATGAAGGACGTATAGAGGGACGTAATGAAGGAAGTGTTGCCAAGCTTATTACACAGGTTCGTAAGAAAGTATCAAAAAACAAACCAATAGAGCAGATTGCTGACGAGCTTGAATGTGAAGTGTCAGAAATAGAGCAGATTTACCGGTTGATTACAGAAAATCCGGATATATCTGATGAGGAGATAATTGATATCATAGTCAATTGAATGAGTATTATTTGTATGCAATAAGGGATGCACCGGGCAAAATATGTGTGCACCGCAAGATGCTGCGTGGCTTGATGAATTTTATATGCGCATTATAAATCAAACTGATCCGATTATACAATATTATAAAGCCAGTAAAACATACAAAACTTCATGTACCGTGAATACAAATAAAACGCCAAAAAGTTATGAAAAAGTGATTGACAAAATCAATAACGTAATGTAGACTAATATAGGTCAGACGCGAGATGCGTCTGTGTGTGCCAGTAGCTCAGTTGGATAGAGCAACGGCCTTCTAAGCCGTTTGTCGGGGGTTCGAATCCCTTCTGGCACGTTTTTCATTGTTTGCAATATAATAATGAAAGAAGCAGTGTGGTGGGTATAGCGCAGTTGGTTAGCGCGCCAGATTGTGGCTCTGGAGGCCAAGGGTTCGAATCCCTTTATCCACCTTTTTGGGCTATCGTCAAGTGGTAAGACACAGCACTTTGACTGCTGCATTCGCTGGTTCGAATCCAGCTAGCCCAGCTGGTTGAATTACATTAATTTAATAGCATATATGAAATGCGTAGATGAGGAGAAAGCAGAAGTAATGTGTTTTCAGAGAGCTGCCGGGCGGTGCGAGGCAGTATCACGGCTTATGTATACTGGCCTCTGAGCAGTGTGGCTGAAATGATTTAAAGTAGGCTTCGCCGGAATCCTTCCGTTATCATAAGGAGACAGTTCGCATTATGCCGATTGTTATGAGTGGCTGTAATTTACAGCAAATGGAGTGGTACCGCGGGTACTTGATACAGTGTAACAGGTCTCGTCTCTTAAGAATTATCTTTTGGGACTGGGCTTTTTTTGTTACTATTTACGCCTCATTCATGCAAGCATGACGAGACTTTATCTAAAATGGTTGAGCCGTGAATAGTAATCATTTTTATTGAACTGAAAATTATTAAGGAGGAATGAGACATATGATGGATGTAACCAAATATCATCCGGGTTATTATAATCCGCCTAAGACAGAGTATAAGTGGGTCCATAAGGACCATATTGAGAAGGCGCCTATATGGTGCAGCGTTGACCTTCGTGACGGAAATCAGAGCCTTGTTATACCAATGGGTCTTGAAGAGAAGGTTAAGTTTTTTAAGATGCTTGTAGATATAGGTTTTAAAGAAATTGAAGTAGGATTTCCTGCTGCAAGCGATACAGAGTATAACTTTTTAAGAACGCTTATCGATAATCATATGATTCCTGATGATGTTACTATTCAGGTTCTTACTCAGTGCAGGGACCATATTATAAGAAAAACATTTGATGCACTTGAAGGTGCGCCAAGTGCGATAGTACATTTTTATAATTCAACAAGCGTTGCTCAAAGAGAACAGGTTTTCAGAAAATCAAAAGAAGAAATAATGCAGATTGCAACGGATGGGGCGAAGCTTGTTAAAGAACTTGCAAAAGAATATGACGGTAATTTCAGGTTTGAATACAGTCCTGAGAGTTTTACCGGAACTGAGCCTGAATATTCGCTGGAAGTGTGTAATGCGGTGCTTGATATACTTGAACCTTCAGAGGATAATCCTGTAATTATTAATCTTCCTGTAACGGTTTCAATGAGTATGAGCCATATTTACGCTAACCAGATAGAATATATGAGTGACAATATGAAATATAGGGATAATGTAATACTTTCAATTCATCCTCACAATGACAGAGGATGCGGAGTGGCAGATGCCGAGCTTGCCGTACTTGCAGGAGCAGATAGAATTGAAGGTACGCTTTTCGGTAATGGTGAGCGTACAGGTAATGTGGATGTTGTTACACTTGCTATGAATATGTACAGTCACGGGGTTGACCCTGAGCTTGATTTTTCTGATATGCCTGATGTTGTTAAAAGGTATGAAGAATATACGGGAATGCATGTATACGAGCGTACGCCATATGCCGGAGCGCTTGTGTTTGCAGCATTCTCAGGAAGCCATCAGGATGCAATTGCAAAGGGAATGAAGTGGAAGGATGAAAAGCAGCTGCATGACTGGACTGTTCCGTATATACCTGTTGACCCTACCGATATTGGAAGAACCTATGATGCTGATGTTATCAGAGTCAACAGTCAGAGCGGAAAGGGCGGAATAGGTTATCTGCTTGCCCAGAATTATGGATATGAGCTTCCGCATGATATGAGGGAAGATTTCTCGTATAAAGTTAAAGGTATTTCGGATAAGACACATAGTGAGATGCATCCGAATGAAATATATGATATATTTAAAGAGTCGTATCTGAATAAGACGAATCCGCTTGATGTAGTTGAAGCGCATTTTGTTCAGGAGGACGGAATTGTTGCCAAAGTCAGCGTCAGCGTGAATGGAAGCGTTCATGTAGTATCTGCTCACGGAAACGGACGTCTTGATGCAGTAAGCAATGCTGTTAAGAAATATACAGGTATTAAATTCAGAATAGAGCATTATTCTGAGCACAGCCTGACACATGGTTCTAACAGTGATGCGGCAGCATATGTAGGAATAAGGCTTGAGAACGGTAATATGGCATGGGGAGCAGGTACCGATTCTGATATTATCAAGGCGGGTATTAAAGCTTTGGTAAGCGCCTACAACAACAGTGATTATATTATATAAATAGGAGATGATGAATATGGGAATGACTATGACACAGAAAATTCTGGCCGCACATGCAGGACTGCCTTCTGTTAAAGCAGGACAGTTAATTAATGCTAATCTTGACATAGTGCTTGGAAACGATATTACAACACCTGTTGCCATTAACGAATTTAAAAAGGCCGGATTTGACGGGGTGTTTGATAAAAAGAGAATTAACATTGTACTTGACCATTTTGCGCCTAACAAAGATATTAAGGCGGCGGAACAGTCAAAGCAGTGCAGATGTTTTGCGAAAGAATATGATATTGAGAACTTCTATGACGTTGGGGAAATGGGTGTAGAACATGCCCTGCTTCCTGAAAAAGGAATAGTGACAGCAGGCGACTGTATTATAGGGGCAGACAGCCACACATGTACTTACGGCGCTGTAGGCGCATTCTCAACAGGTGTAGGAAGTACGGATATGGCAGCCGGAATGGCAACCGGAAAATGTTGGTTTAAAGTTCCTTCCGCAATTAAGATAGAGCTTAAGGGAAGCCTTCCTAAAGGAGTGTCGGGAAAAGATGTAATCCTTGACCTTATAGGACGTATCGGTGTTGACGGCGCACTTTATCAGAGTATGGAATTTGTAGGAGAGGGAGTAGCTGCGCTGAGTATGGACGACAGGCTTACAATATGCAATATGGCAATTGAAGCAGGTGCAAAGAACGGAATATTCCCTGTAGATGATGTTACAAAAGAATACCTTAACGGACGAAGCCAGAGAGAATATAAAGTATATGAGGCTGACGCTGACGCCGAATATACACAGAACATAGTTATTAACCTTTCAGAGCTTGAGCCTACTGTAGCATATCCTCATCTTCCTGAGAATACACATCCTGTAAGCGATGCAAAGGACATTAAGATAGACCAGGTTGTGATTGGAAGCTGTACTAACGGAAGAATATCAGATATGGAAGCTGCATATGAGATTCTTAAAGGCAAAAAGGTTAAAAAGGGTATAAGAGTTATTATTATACCTGCTACAATGGCAATATATAAGGAATGTATTACAAGAGGATATATGGAAGCGTTTGTTGACGCCGGATGCGTTGTGTCTACGCCTACATGCGGCCCTTGTCTTGGGGGTTATATGGGAATACTTGCGGCAGATGAAAAATGTATATCCACAACTAACAGAAACTTTGTAGGACGTATGGGACACACATCAAGCGAAGTGTATCTTGCAAGTCCTGCTGTAGCGGCTGCTTCAGCCCTGACAGGCTATATCAGTGACCCAAGGGAGGTTTTATAATATGGAAGCTAAAGGATATGTTCATAAATATGGTGATAATGTTGATACTGACGTAATTATCCCTGCACGTTATCTTAATACTCCTGATGCAAAAGAGCTTGCAATGCACTGTATGGAGGATATTGATAAGGACTTTGTAAAAAATGTTAAAGCAGGAGATATAATTACCGGCGGGTACAATTTCGGATGCGGCTCTTCAAGGGAGCATGCGCCTCTTGCAATTAAGACAGCGGGTATATCATGCGTTATTGCAAAGACGTTTGCGCGTATTTTTTACCGTAATGCAATTAATATCGGACTTCCGATACTTGAATGTGCGGCTGCAAGTGAAGATATTGATGCAGGTGATGAAGTAAACGTTAACTTTGATACAGGAGTTATAACCAATATAACTAAGGGTAAAACATATGATGCAGAGCCATTCCCGGAATTTATTCAGGATATTATATCAGCAGGCGGTCTTATGGCATCTATAGGAAAGGATGAATAATAAAATGGATAAGAAAATAGCTGTTATACGTGGCGACGGTATCGGTCCGGAGATAGTAAATGAAGCAATCAGGGTGCTTGATGCGGTTGCAAAGAAATATAATCATAATTTTGAATATACAGATGTTGATATGGGAGGCTGCGCTATTGATAAATGGGGAGAGCCGCTTCCTAAGGAGATGCTTGAGAAATGCCTTGCTTCTGACAGTGTGCTTCTTGGAGCTGTCGGCGGTCCTAAGTGGGATAATGTTCCGGGCGATAAAAGACCTGAAAAAGGACTTCTTGCTTTAAGAGGCGGCATGGGTCTGTATTCTAATAACAGACCGGCTAAGATATGGAATCAGTTATCGCAGGCAAGTCCGCTTAAAGAATCAATTGTAGATAAGGGAATTGATTTTATCATTGTGCGGGAGCTTATCGGCGGTGTATATTTTGGCTCGCATACAACGGCAGAAAAAGACGGTGAGCCGGTTGCAACAGATATCATGGAATATTCAGAGCATGAGATAGAGCGTATCGGCAGAATCGGATTTGAGACAGCAATGAAGAGAGGGCGTAAGCTTACAAGCGTTGATAAGGCTAATGTTCTTGATACAAGTCGTCTTTGGAGAAAAGTTATGCATAGGCTGAGTTCGGAGTATCCTGAAGTAGAATACAGCGACATGCTTGTTGACAATGCGGCAATGCAGATTGTTAAGGACCCGTCACAGTTTGATGTTATTGTAACGGAGAATCTTTTCGGAGATATTCTTTCAGATGAGGCTAGTATGATTACAGGTTCTATCGGAATGATTCCTTCGTCAAGCCTTGGAGATACAAGCTGCGGACTTTATGAGCCTATTCACGGTTCTGCTCCTGATATTGCAGGACAAAATAAAGCCAATCCGATAGGAACGATTCTTTCGGCAGCTATGATGTGCAGGTTCAGTTTTGATATGGCTAAAGAAGCTGATGCAATTGAAGCGGCGGTAAATAAGGCGCTTGATATGGGGCTTCGTACAGGCGATATTATGCAGGAAGGATGTACGCTTGTTGGTTGTAAAGAGATGGGAGATGCCGTTTTATCGTATTTATAGTTGGTTTTTGGTGAAATGTGTGTTATAATAAATCAGTTAAAATGTTAGCAAAAAATAAAATGTATATGTGAGGGGAGGATGGATTCTTAATGGAATTTGTCGGGTTTTTAATTCTTTTTCCGTTTTTGGCGGCTGTACTGCTTGCCTGTACCAGAAATGACGGAATAAGAAAAGCCGTAGTATATGTGAGCAGTGCGGTTATTATCGTGGCTGCCATATGGTATTCGGTTATGAGGCTTTTGTCAGGAAGTTTTGCTACATATCTTCCTGAGACAGAAGCGGTTGATATTATAATGATGTGCGGAGAAGCATTTCTTATGGTACTTATCGTAGTATTAAGTATCAAGCATAAGAAAGTGCTTCCTGCCGTACTTTCAGTCGCACAGACAGGTCTTATATTATGGCTTGAAATTTTTGCGGACAAGCCTGAAAAGACCGAAGAAATGATGCATCTTTATTGTGATAAACTTACGATAGTGATGTGTCTTATTGTTGCTGTTGTAGGCTGTCTGATTTGTGTGTATGCAACAGGATATCTTAAAGATTACCACAATCATCATACAGAATATAAAGATAGAAGACCATTTTTCTTCGGAATGCTTTTTGTATTCCTTGGAGCAATGTTCGGACTCATTTTTTCTGATAATCTTATCTGGATGTATTTTTTCTGGGAGATTACAAGCGTATCGTCATTCCTTCTTATCGGATATACGAAGACGGAAGAAGCAGTTACCAATTCTTTCAGAGCTTTGTGGATGAATCTGCTTGGCGGTTTTGGTTTCTGCCTTGCAATAATTTATTCAGAGCTTGTGCTTGGTATGACTAATCTTTCACAGATAGTAACAATGCTTGATGACCATGCCGTAATTATACCTGTAATTTTGCTTGCATTTGCAGGACTTACAAAGTCGGCTCAGTTCCCATTTTCAAAATGGCTGCTTGGCGCGATGGTTGCGCCGACTCCTTCATCTGCATTGCTTCACAGTGCAACGATGGTTAAAGCAGGAGTATATCTTCTTCTCAGGCTTGCACCTGTTATGGCAGGTAATGGAGCCGGTATAATGGTTAGTCTCATCGGAGGAATTACATTTTTTGTTGCAAGTGTCCTTGCAATTACGCAGAGCGATGGAAAAAGTGTCCTTGCATATTCAACTATATCTAACCTCGGACTTATTACTGCATGTGCCGGTGTAGGCGTTGCACAGACTGTATGGGCCGGCGCGCTCCTTATGATATTCCATGCAGTATCAAAATCTCTTTTGTTCCAGACAGTCGGCGCAATTGAGAATACAACAGGTTCAAGAAATATAGAAGATATGACAGGGCTTATAAGAACGTATCCGTATCTGGCAAGCGCTCTTACTATTGGTATTGCAGGAATGTTTCTTGCACCGTTTGGTATGCTTATATCCAAATGGGCTGTTTTAAAATCATTTGTTGACGAAGGTAACATACTGCTTGTAGTATTTATCGTTTTCGGAAGCGCTACGACATTGTTCTATTGGACAAAGTGGCTTTGTAAAATACTTGTTCAGGTACCGAGAGAAACCAAGCCTAATAAGACGTCAGGAAACCAGTGGTGTTCTATTGGAATTCATGCGGTGCTTATGATTGTACTGTGTCTTACATTCCCATATATTGCAAAGTATCTTCTGCAGCCGATGCTTCATGAGTTATATGGAAAGGTGATAGAACCGGTTCTTTCAATGTCTGATATGATGATTATGGTGCTTATGCTTGTTGCAGTATTTGTTATACCTGTTGTCGGCAGCTTCTTTGTTAAGACAATTAAAGTTACAAAGAGTAACGATTATATGGCAGGGGTAAATGTTGGTGATGACGAGCACTTCATTGATTCATTTGATAATGAAAAAGCGCTTGGAATATCAAACTGGTATTTTAGAGACATGGTTAACGAGAAAAAATGGATGTTTGCGATGTATTGGATTGGAGCAGCCATTATTATCATATGTATGATTCTTTCTGTAGGAGGTGCTTTATAATGATGGAACCTGTATATATAATTATAAGAATTATTGCTTATATAGTGCTGGCGCCGGTTATTGGAGGACTTCTTGCAGGTTTTGACAGAAAGATAACCGCAAGGATGCAGGGAAGAAAAGGCCCTTCGGTATTGCAGCCATTTTATGATGTTGCAAAGCTGTTCAGTAAGGAAACGCTTACGATAGGAAGAATACAGTATCTATATATATTCTGTTTCCTTGTGTTCATTATATTTACCGGAGCATGTTTCTTTGCAGGTATAGATATATTGCTTGTGTTCTTCGTACTTACAACGGCGGCAATGTTCTTTGTAGTAGCAGCAAGTCTTCCTAATTCGCCTTTTTCAAGAATGGGAGCAATGAGAGAGCTTGCACAGATGCTTGCATATGAGCCTATGGTACTTTTGGCGGCTGTTGGATTTTACAAGGCGACAGGTACATTTGTTATCGGAGACATAGCGTCACAGAATGTATCGGCAATTGTATATCTTCCGGGTATTTTCATAGGATTTTTGTATATCCTGACTATAAAATTCCGTAAATCGCCTTTTGATATAAGTACGTCTCATCATGCTCATCAGGAGATGGTTAAGGGTGTTACAACGGAACTTTCGGGAAGTATGTTTGCAATACTTGAGATTTCACACTGGTATGAAAATGTAATGCTGTTAGGCGTAGTTGCATTATTTATACTTAACAGCCATTGGTGGAGTATTCCGCTTGCAATAGTTGTATGTCTTTTGGCATATTTCTTTGAAATACTTGTTGATAATACTTGTGCACGTGTTAAATGGAAGACAATGCTTGCATCTGCATGGGCTGTAACTATTATATTTGGAACTATTAATCTGCTGATTCTTCAGTATCTGATATAATTGGAGGGGGATATCATGGCAAAAATATCGAAATCACCATGGCTTCTGCATTATGACGGCAGCAGCTGTAACGGATGTGATATAGAGGTTCTGGCATGCCTGACGCCGGTATATGACGTTGAACGTTTTGGAATTATTAATACCGGTAATCCAAAGCATGCAGACATTCTTTTGATTACCGGAGGAATTAATACTCAGAATAAAGCTGTTGTAGAGCAGATATATTCACAGATGCCTAATCCAAAGGTTGTTGTTGCTGTTGGAATATGTGCATGTAACGGAGGGGTATTTAAGGACTGCTATAATATACTGGGCGGAGCTGATAAGGTTATACCTGTTGATGTGTATGTACCGGGATGTGCTGCACGTCCGGAATCAATAATCGACGGAGTAGTCAAAGCACTGGATGTTCTTGAAAAGAAGCAGAAGGCTCTCAAATCCGCTGCTTCATCCAAAGATTGATGAAAAGAGGTAGAGTATGAGAGAGAATTATGAATTAACTGTTATTGAAAGCAGCGAGCTGTCAACCCGGGCGCTTACTATGAAACGTGATAATGCCCGTCTTGTGCAGATATGTGCTGTAAGTATTCCTGACGGATACGAATTATCTTACTCATTTGCAAAAGGATATGAGTTTATTAACTACAGAATAGTAATAAATGAAAATGAAAAGATACCAAGCATTGGAGATATATATCCTTCTGCTGTATTCTATGAGAATGAAATGAAAGAACTTTTTGGGGTTAATATTGAAGCAATGTATCTTGATTATAACAACAAACTGTATCGTATAGAGCAGGAAACACCATTTAAGAAATAGGAGGGTAATCTGATTATGGGTAAAAGAACTGTAGTGCCTTTTGGACCGCAGCATCCTGTGCTTCCGGAACCAATACATCTTGACCTGGTGCTTGAAGATGAAAAAGTAATCGAAGCGATTCCTTCAATCGGATATATTCACAGAGGTCTTGAAAAGCTTATTGAGAAAAGAGATTTCAATGACTATCTGTATGTAATTGAACGTATATGCGGTATATGCAGTTATATGCATGGAATGGGTTACTGCGAATCGCTTGAAAGAATATTTGATGTTGAGATACCTGACCGTGCTAAGTATCTTCGTACTATATGGTGTGAGATGTCTCGTATACACAGTCATTTGTTATGGCTTGGACTTCTCGCTGATGCATTTGGATTTGAAGCTTTGTTTTATCAGTGTTGGAGAATGAGGGAAAAGGTTCTCGATATGTTTGAGACTTCAACAGGCGGACGTGTTATATTCTCTGTTAATAAGATTGGCGGCGTACTTAAGGATATGGATAAGGACATGCTCGCATCATTTGTTAAGGAATTTGATACTATGGAAGAAGAGCTTAAGAAGCTTTGTAATGTATTCCTTACAGATTATACTGTTATTTCCAGACTTAAGAAGGTCGGTATCCTTACAAAAGACGACGCAATAGCTACAGGCGCCGTAGGGCCGATGATGAGAGCCAGTGGAATAGAGATTGATACAAGAAAGTTAGGATATGCTGCATATAGTAATATAGATTTTGACATTATAACAAGTAATGACTGTGATTCGTATGCAAGATGCGAAGTCAGAATAAAGGAGATATTCCAGTCATTCAATATTATAAGACAGGCTGTTAAAGCGATTCCTGACGGGGCTCTTTCGATAACAGTCAAAGGTAATCCAAGCGGAGAAGCATTTGTCAGGGTTGAACAGCCGCGAGGCGAGGCTATATATTATGCCAAAGCTAACGGAACCAAATTCCTGGAGCGTATGCGTGTCCGCACTCCTACCTTTACCAATTTGACACCGCTTGTTAAAATTTTGCAGGGTTGTGATTATGCTGATGTGCCGATTCTGGTGCTGACAATTGATCCATGCATAAGCTGTACAGAAAGATAGGAGGGGATTATAGTGGCAGGAGCTATGAAATTTACCGGATTTGCATTAAAGAATCTTTTTTCAAAGCCGGCAACATATGGTTATCCATATGTAAAAAAGGATTATAAAGAAAGATATCGTGGACGCATTGCAATAGATATTGACGACTGTCTTTTCTGCGGACTGTGCAGCAGAAAATGCCCTTCCGGTGCAATTACGGTTGATAGAAATGCAAGAACCTGGACGATAGACAGAATGGGCTGTGTGCAATGCGCTAACTGTGTGGAGGGATGTCCTAAACATTGTCTTCATACTGAAAATGAATATACAGAGCCTGATACAACAAAAACAATTGATACATTTGCAGCAAAACCATTGCCAAAGAAGGAGGAGGCTGCGACTGAGGATATCTCAGAGAAGCTTCCCAAAGCAAATCTTGATGAGTGCGTATTCTGTGGTTTGTGTGCAAAGAACTGTCCGGCAGATGCAATTGATGTAAACAGGCAGGAAAAAACATGGAAGCTTGATAAGGATTCATGCCAGCACTGCGGTGTATGTAAGGAGAAATGTCCTAAAAAATGTATATCATTTGTATAAGGAACGTATGTTATGAAATTATATATAAGGATTACCGGAGTTGTGCAGGGAGTTGGCTTCAGACCGTTTGCTAAACGGCTGGCGCTTAGTCTGGGGCTGTCAGGAACTGTACGCAATACGGGAGGAATCGTTATAATTAATATTACCGGAGATAATAAGGCGTTGGATGAATATGTCCGACGCCTTACTATTAATGCGCCTTCCTGTGCCGTTATAAACGATATATATGTAAAAGAAATAGTAACTGCGGAAAATGATACAAAAAAGACACAAAAGCCTGCTATATTTAACATAGAATACAGCGATAATGACAAAGATGGAATGCCTGTAGTTATATCGCCTGATATAGCTACGTGTGACAGATGCAAAAAACAAATGTATGACAGTAAAAACCGTAGATTCCTGCATCCGTTTATAAGCTGTACCGACTGCGGACCAAGATATAGTATTATTGAGGATATACCTTATGACAGAGAAACAACGTCGATGACAGATTTCACTATGTGTACAGAGTGCAGCGCTGAATATACGAATATAGATAATGAAAGATGTCATGCACAGACAATTGCATGTAAAAGCTGCGGACCAACTCTTAAATTGTGCGTATATAACGCTGAAACAGGAAAATACAGCGACATGTGTGAATCATCTGTTGACAGCCTTAAAGAAGCTTCTGATATGCTTGCCGGAGGAAATATACTTGCCGTTAAAGATATCGGAGGATATCATTTTGTATGCAGAGCCGATAATAAAGAAGCAATATTAAAGCTCAGACAGTTAAAGAAGCGGCAGAGCAAATCATTTGCAATAATGTTTTCGGATGTGTCTGAGGTACGAAAGTATGCATATGTTAGTGATAAAGAAGAAAAACTTTTAAGTAGTAAAGCGCGGCCTATCGTGCTTGTAAAGAAAAAAAGATGTAAAAATGTACTTGATATGGCTTGCGGTGACAGCAGGTACGTCGGGGCTATGCTTGCCTGTAATCCGGTCCAGATATATCTTGCCGATAAATGCAGCCCGCTTATTATGACAAGCGGTAATCTTGGCGGAGAGCCGATTATAACATCTGATGAAAGAATGCGTACGTTAGTTACTGCAAAAGGAGTAATAGACGGAATTTTGTCTAACGACAGAAGAATAGTAACTCCGCTTGATGATTCAATTGTAAAGGTTACGGACGGTAAAGTACAGATGTTAAGACGAGCAAGGGGTTATGTTCCTTTGCCGGTAACAATGTCATCCGGTACAGATAAAACCATATTGGCGTCGGGAGGAGACTTAAAAGCATCCTTTTGTTTCCTTGATAAAACAGGCCAGGCTGTATGCAGCCAGTATTTCGGAGATTTGGACGATTACGATGCGTGCGGAGTATGGAAGACTAATATAAAGAGAATGGAACGGCTTTACGGATTTAAGCCTGATATACTTGCATGTGACATGCATCCAAGGTATTACAGTTCGCAGATTTCCCGTACACTTTATGATTATGAACGGGTGTATCAGGTGCAGCACCATCATGCGCATATTGCATCTGTAGTTGCGGAGCACGGCATTAAAGGAGATGTGCTTGGATTTGCATTTGACGGTACCGGATACGGTACAGATAAAACAATATGGGGAAGCGAAGCAATGCTTCTTTCGGGAGCATCGTTTGAGCGACTTACGCATCTTGCGGCTATTCCGATGTGCGGAGGCGATGAGATAGCAAGGGACGCAGATATGGCGCTTATGTGTTATCTGATAAATGCAGGAATAGAGCCAAAAGATTTTTTTGATAAAACCGAAGAAAATGAAAGAAAACTTGCACTCGTAAAAAGTGTAATTGAGTATAAAACAGGTATAAGTTACTCTTCAAGTATGGGAAGATTATTTGATGCAGTAAGCGCACTTGTGGGAATAAGGCATTATAACAGTTATGAAGGCGAATGTGCGATGGCGCTTGAAGCGGCAGCAGAAGAAGCGGCAGATGTCAGTGAAGATAATGATATACAGCTTAAGCTTGCCTGCAGAGACGGAGTATGGGATACAGACGGACTTATAAGGCAGATAGCAGAGTATATTAAATGCGGCATATGTGAAACGGAGTATGGAAGAGCGCGCGTGGCATATGGATTTCATAATGCGCTTTCAGAGGCAGTAATTTGTTATGCGGTAAATTACTGTAAAAATGCAGGAAAAAAACTTCCTATTGCACTGTCAGGAGGAGTGTTTGCTAACAGCGTTTTGACAAAAATGATAACTGACGGGCTGAAAAAAGAGAATTTTATGGTATACTTAAATGAAAGCGTACCGGCAGGCGACGGGGGTATTGCTCTGGGGCAGGCATATATTGCTTCACAAATAATGAAGAACGAGGTGATATTATAATGTGTGTTGCAGTTCCGGGAAAGATAAAGCATGTAGAAGACAGTATGGCATTGATAGATTATGACGGAAATACAGTACATGCCCATACAGGTATAGTAGACGCTTCGGAGGGAGACTATGTTCTTGTTCATGCAGGAATGGTTATACAGAAGCTTGATGAAGAAGAAGCAGTTAAAATGATAGAGCTTTTTAAAGAATTAGAGGAGATTGAGGATGAGTAATTTAGCGCCGATTATAAGTTTTCTTAAACATTATGATGGTGATGAGATAACTTTAATGGAAGTGTGCGGCACACACACGGCTGCAATAGCAGAAAACGGAATACCTGATTTGATTTCTGACAGGATAAAACTTGTGTCAGGACCGGGGTGTCCGGTATGTGTAACGGCATCCTCATATATTGACAGGCTTATAGAGCTTGCGTGCAAAGAAAATACATGTGTAGTGACATTCGGCGATATGATACGTGTCCGGGGGAAAAGCAAATCGCTGCGTGACATAAGCGCAGAGGGCGGTAATGTCAAAATGGTATATTCTCCTTTGGATGTTGTTAATTTTGCAAAGAACGACCCGGATACTACTTATATATTTGCAGCGGTGGGATTTGAAACAACTACACCGGTATATGCGATACTTGTAGATGAAGCAATAAAAAGAAATGTTCATAATGTTAAGATTCTTACGGCATTAAAGACAATGCCTGAAGCAATAGAGGCTGTATATAATGATAATAAACACATAGACGGTTTTATAGCTCCGGGACATGTAAGTGTAATAACAGGAAGCAATATGTTTGTTCCGCTGGCAGAAAAATTAGGCATACCTTTTGTAATTTCCGGATTTGAGGGAGAACAGCTCCTTTTGACAATATATCTGCTTATAAAGGAAAGAAATCATGGAATAGTAAGAAATGTATATTTGTCTGCCGTTACAAAAAGCGGTAATGCCCTTGCAAAGAGGATGGTCGGCAAATATTTTAAAAAATGTGACGCTGCATGGCGCGGAATGGGAATTATAAAGAATTCAGGGCTTATCCTGAAAGATGAGTATGCAGAATATGATGCCGGAAGCGCAGACCTTATTGAAGATGTTATATATAATAAGGGATGCAGCTGCGGAAAGGTTGTGGCGGGAGCTATGCCGCCGACAGAATGTGCGCTATTCGGAACGGTTTGTACAGCGAGCACACCCCAGGGGGCATGTATGGTTTCAACTGAGGGTGCATGTTATAATTACTATACGAAGAGAAGAAGATAATATCGGAGGTAAAAAAGTGAAGATTACTTTAGCACACGGCAGCGGCGGACTTGCCACTACAGAGCTTATTAATGATATATTTGCCGAAAAGTTTTCTAATCCTGTTCTGGATATGATGGAGGACAGCGCCGTAGTAGACGGAGCTGCGAAAATAGCTGTGACTACGGACAGTTTTGTTGTAAATCCGGTTATCTTTAAAGGCGGGGATATTGGAAGGCTTGCAATATGCGGAACGGTTAACGACCTTCTTATGAGATGCGCGGTTCCGAAATACATTACATGCGGATTTATACTTGAGGAAGGTCTTGATATATCTGTACTTAAGACAGTCGTAGCTTCAATGGCTGATACTGCAAAGGAAGCCGGCGTTGTAATAGTAGCAGGAGATACAAAGGTTATAGAAGGCAGCGGCGGGATGTATATCAATACAGCAGGCGTAGGATTTGTAAATGAGGATATTTGCTGTAAAAGCGCGCAGTGCGAGCCTTCTGATGTGATTATTTTATCGGGAAATCTTGGCGACCATCATGCCGCAATAATGAGCGACAGAATGAATATTGAGAATAATATTGAAAGCGACTGTGCGCCTTTATGTGAGATGGTACTAAATATGTGTAATGAAGGCGTTCATATCCATGCATTAAGAGATATAACAAGAGGAGGTCTGGGCACGATACTTAATGAATTAAGTAATGCCTCGGACTGTATGTTTGAAATAGATGAGGAAGCGCTCCCGGTTACGAAAAGCGTCGCATCGTTTTGTAAAATACTCGGGCTTGACCCATTATATATGGGAAATGAAGGAAAGCTTGCGGCTATAGTGCCATATAATGAAGCAGAGAAAGCTCTTAGTATTATAAGACGAAGCAGATACGGAGAAAATGCTGTTATAGCAGGCCGTGTAAAAGAAGGTAAAGGAGTTATAATGAATACACGCCTCGGAGGAAGAAGGGGAATCGGAGTTCTTGTAGGAGAAGGACTTCCGCGTATATGCTGATAATGCAGTAATTAAACATAACATGGGAGAATTTAAATGGATTATTACAGTAAATCAGTTAATAAACTTATAGAGGAGCTTACAAGGCTTCCGGGTCTTGGCGCAAAGACGGCCCAGAGACTTGCGTTTCATATTATTAATATGCCGAAAGACCATGTACAGTCTTTAGCCGACGCTATGGTCAATGCAAGGAACAACGTTAAATTCTGTAAAGAATGTTACACTATTACCGACCAGGAAATATGCCCTATATGCGGAAACGAAAGCAGGGATCATTCTCAGATTATGGTCGTAGAGGAATCAAAAGACCTTGTTGCATATGAGAAAACCGGAAGATACAACGGGGTATATCATGTGCTTCACGGAGTTGTTAATCCGCAGCTTGGCATAACTCCTGCGGATATTAAGATGAAGGAGCTTATAAAGCGGCTTGAGAAGGATGTGGATGAGGTAATCATTGCTACCGGTTCGACGACTGAGGGTGAAGCAACAGCAATGATTTTAAGTAAATTTATTAAACCTACAGGGATTAAGGTTACAAGGATTGCAAGCGGAGTACCTGTAGGAGGCGACCTTGAATATGTTGATGAAATAACGCTTATGCGTGCTTATGAAGGAAGAATTGAAATGTAGGTGAATATTATTGGGAAAAAAGATACAGTTTATTAAATATATTTTATTTATGATATTTTTCGCGGCTGTATGCATGACGCCGTATAATATAAATGCTGCCGAGACAACGGATATTAAAGCCAGTCCTGCGCCTACAATGCGCCCGGAGCATTATGAAGAGGTTGCGGTTACTACAGAACAGCAGTATATGCCTGAGCTTGGATGTGTAGTTGTTATTAAGAAAACCGTAACATCATTTTACACGCTTGTTGACGGAGAATATGTGCTTACCAATCAGATATTAGAGGTAACTAATGAGTTTCCGCAGGCAACAGAAAATCCGGGAACTTATGACCCGGCACAGTCAACGGCGGCGCCTGTAACAAGGCTTGATATATCTCAGATATCCCTTAAAGGCAAGAGAATATCAAATAACAAAACGCGCCTGTCATGGAATGAAGTGCCTTACTGTGAGGGGTATGTGATATATTGCTCCGAAAAGGAAAAAAAGGGATATGAACCGATTAAGACGATTGACAGCGCCGGTACAACAACATGTACAATATCAGGTCTTAAGAAAAAGAAGACGTATTATTTCAAAATATGTGCATTTAATACAGCAAATCAGGTGACTTATTATTCAGAGTTATCAGACTGTATACAGTCAACCTCTTACAGCACTCAGAAGATATATAATAAGTTAATGAAGCTTAAGAAAAAATACCCTGATGGATATTATTGGAACCATGCGGGTTATAATGTTTCAAAAAATCAGGACGTAACGGGATTTGTAACTGACAGACCGTGCAATCATAAGAATAAGCCTAAAGGAATAGCGTCTACATGTAATTATTATCTTGGAAGAGATAAGGTTCTCGGTTATCAGTGCTGGGGATTTGCAAGTCTTTTTAGTGATAAAGTTTTCGGAAAAGCGTCGTACAGCCATCATAAAAGCTTTAAAAAGGCAAAGGTCGGAGACCATGTAAGATACGGGCATCATTCGGTTGTAATAGTGGAAAAGCATGTCGGTTATATTATTGTGGCAGAAGCTAATTATGGACATACGTGTATGATTAAATGGGGCCGTAAAATATCTAAAAGTGCTTTAAATGGCGCAACTTATTATACAAGGTATTAGGGATTAAGAAATCTCTTTTAAGCCGGCGTATATAAAATCCGATAGCTTGAAGACCAGGTGCAGCCTTGTTGTCTGCAAAAGCATCTGGTTAATCATTCCCGATACATTTACTATTCCTGTGATGCATATGTCGCCAATCTGCGGAAGCTTTTTTTCAACACCGGTTCCGGGCTTCAGTGCGCCTTTCCCAAGGGTCACATAGCCGACATGTCTGCTTGTTCCAAGCGAAGCGTCAACCGCAATTATAAGAGGGTCATTGTGGTACCGTCTGATTTTTTTTATTGTTGACGGAAGATTTTTGGCATGTACCGGAGAGGCGAGTGTGCCGTACACTGAAACGGAGGAACCGCCCTGAGACAGTTTTTCGCCTACAAGCGGTCCAAGGCAGTCTCCGGTAGCACGGTCTGAGCCGATGCACATAATTACAATGTCTCTGGTGTGTGCGCCGCTTTCTTCAAGGAGTGTTTTAAGAGAGCTGCAAAAATCCGCATATGAATTCTTATTATCTGGATTATAATATTTTAATTCCATTTTATTCTCCTTTTTGTGACTATTTCCAATTGTATTTTCTAGAAGTATTTACCATAAAATAATTATTTACTCTATGGTGACAAAAAAAATATCGCATAATACGCCATATCTGTGTAAGTATAGTTGTCATTTATTTGTTTTGCAGAAAATGGTGCCGATAAATGTCTAAAAAGGTAAGACAGTAATTAATGACAAAATTTGGAAAAGGTGCTATGGTTTTTATAAAGACGCAGGAAGGAGAGTATTTATGGGTGAGGCACCAAAAAATATAAGACAGGTAGGATATATTGACCGTGCACATAAAATTTATGTGGAGGATTATGTTATCACATTTACAAAAGGAATAGGAAATACTCTTTGTGAAGAAAATTCAGGAGAATGCCGGGCAGCAGTCCTTTTAGGGCACAAAAATTTAGATAAGACCGAGTCGGTAACGTATATTAACGGCATGGTTCTTATTGATTCATTTACACTGTCGGGCGAAGCAGCATTTGCCAATGAAACGTGGTCGGAGATATACGATAAAATAAAAGAGTTTTATGAGGAAGAGGAGATAGTAGGCTGGCTTTATATCGGAAGTGTGGACCCGGTTAAGCCTGACCGCCGGCTGGTTAATATACATAGCAGTAATTTTTCGGGGAAAAATCTTATTTTTATGTCGTATGATTATGATGAAAAGGAGGAAGTATTTTACGATTTTTATAACAATTCATTTGTAAAAAGAAACGGATTTTATATATACTATCAGAAAAATGAGACTATGCATAATTATATGCTTTCTATAAATAAGCCTGAGCGTGAAAAGCCTGCGGCTGAAGATACGGTTGTTCAGGATATAAGGTCCATTCTCAATGAAAGGCGTGAAAACAAGTCGAAAGGAAAGCTTTCGCAGTATGTGTATGCGGCGGGAATGCTTGTTGCAGCAGCAGTTTTGCTTGTGGGAACGACTGTTATATACAGGAATAATTCAAAAGAAAATGATAATGGTAAGCTTGTGTCTGTCATGAGTGAAAGTACGCAGATGCCTGTGGCATCTTACGTGCCTGACCTGCCTATGAGTGCGCCGGCGGTAACAGAAGTGCCGATAATTTCATCTGAAGCAAATGCAACTGATGCGCCGGTTTTTACTAACATACCGGTTTCCACTGACGCACCGGTTTCTTCAGGGGATAATGATAAAAAAAATACTCCAAAGCCTACCGAAAAAGCGGTGACAACAAATACGCAGAATTACAGCTTTTATATAGTTAAGAACGGTGACAGCCTGTCGCGTATATCAGAAAAGATATTTAGTTCCATAAAATATGTGGATGAAATAAAGAAACTGAATAATATTGAAAATGAAGATATGATATATGAGGGACAGAAGCTTTGGATTCCTGATAAGTAATATTGGAATATTGTACAAAACGTGATAGAATACACACAAGTGAATGTAATCTGGCATAACGACGGGAGGAAATGTTTTGGATACACTTAGAGATAGAAGCAACGAGAACAGACTCGAAAAAGAAAAAGGAAGAAGAAAGGCGCTTGCAGTTATAGCGGCTGTAATAGCCGTGACTGCATGTGTATTTATAGTATATCTGATATGGAACGGAATAAGAACAAAACAGTATACGGGATATACGGAAGTTGAGTCATTTGCACGTGCGGACAGCAATAATGTGGAATATAAGTATTATGAAGGCAACCTTCTTAAATACAGCAGAGACGGAGCGATGGGAATAGGAAGCGACGGCACTGCCTTGTGGAATGGGAGTTACGAGATGGCTAATCCGATGGTTGACGTCTGCGGAACATATGTAGCCGTTGCTGACCAGGGCGGAAAAGAAGTATATGTATATAACGGTTCGGATGACGGAACAGTTCTTGAGATGCCGCTTCCTGTTACAATGATTAAGGTTGCGTCTCAGGGAGTTGTTGCTGTTGTGCTTGAGGATTCGGGCTCTAATGTAGTTTCGTTATATAACCCGTATTCTTCTGATGAAAAGCTTCTTGTGGAAGTTCCAAGCAATGTTTCTGAGGACGGGTATCCTATTGATATTGCATTATCTGCGGATGCAAAAAGTCTGGTTACGGTATATCTTGCCATAAAGGAAGGAGCGCAGGAAAGCAATATATGTTTTTATAACTTTTCAGAGGTCGGTCAGGATAAGAACCGTATTGTAGGCGGAAAAACATATAAAGATTCATTTGCAATCGGGGCGGAATTTGTAGGAAACGACAGCGTATGTATTTTTCAGGAGAATGGATTTTCGTTATTTTCCAATATGAAAAAGCCTGAGGAGGTTATTACCGAAACATTTGAAAAAGAGATTGTAAGCAGTGTTTATGATGACGGATATGTGGGATTTCTTTTTGCAGAAAGTGAGGAAGGCGCCACGCACAGCCTGAAATTATATAATACTTCAGGAAAAGCTGTTTTGGACAAAACAGTAGACTGTGAATATAATAAGGTATATATGAATAAGGGTGAGATTATATTTCTTTCTGATATGAGCTGTAAGATTTTAAGAATAAACGGAAGCGAAAAGCTTAACTGCCAGTTTAATGTTCCTATGCAGTATGTATTTCGGGCAAAAGGAAAAGAGTTGTATTATTTTATTGATGATGCTACAATAACTAAAGCTAAACTTACTGAAGGGTAATATTATACATGAATGTACTTGAAATTATATTTATTATAGTATGTGCAGCGTTTGTTCTTGACGGGTACAGGGTAGGGCTTGTCAAAACTGTATTTTCGGCTGTTAAGATGATTATAGGCGTATTTCTTGCAGCAGTGGTATGTATGTCTGTTACGGGGGTTATTTCCCATGAACTCAGATATATTGTGCCGGTTGTATTTGTATCTGTATACGGTATTGTAATGGGGATTCTCGGAGCTGTTGAGAGGCTTTTTAATCTGGTGGATAAGATACCTGTTGCAAAACAGTTAAACAGGCTTTGCGGTATCGCGGGCGGATTATTAAAATCCGTAATTACGGTATGGCTTGTTTTTTGTGTTATCGGATGCTTTGCAGATACGTCATGGGGTTCGTATACATATGGAATGTTTGAACAAAGCAGAATGCTTTCTTATATTAATACATATAATCCATTAAAATATGTTGTGGATAATTGGTGGCATACATTTTCAATTGTAACAGTTCTTTAAAAGTGCTTGACAGCGAAATATTTTGGTTGTATACTGTTTGAGCGTGCATTTTTGCACACTCTTTTTTTGTTGCATAGGAAAGTTCATCCTATGAAACAAAAAAATGCTCCGCCTAGGATGCGCACTCGCGCGATGGGAAAATGTCGCAGATGCGACCGCGCTTGGCGCGAGAATGTGCCAAGGCATATTCTTTTTAGTGCATCATTTGCGGAATTAAGAGGCGTACCGTATGGTATTGATTATTTTATATATAGGAGGTGAAAATTAATGCCAACTTTTAACCAATTAGTAAGAAAGGGTAGAAAGTCAGTACAGAAAAAGTCTAACTCTCCTGCTCTGCAGCATGGATACAATTCTCTTAATAAGAAGACTACTAACTGTAGTTCTCCTCAGAAGAGAGGTGTATGTACAGCCGTAAGAACAGCTACACCTAAGAAGCCTAACTCAGCTCTTAGAAAGATTGCCAGAGTACGTCTTTCTAACGGAATCGAGGTTACCAGTTACATCCCTGGTGAAGGACACAACCTTCAGGAGCATAGCGTTGTTATGATTCGTGGAGGAAGAGTAAAGGACCTTCCTGGTACAAGATACCACATTATCCGTGGTACTTTGGATACAGCAGGTGTTGCTAACAGAAAGCAGGCTCGCTCAAAGTATGGTGCCAAGAGACCGAAAGCCGCTAAGTAGTCACTAATTCAAAAAAGTACCGGATTAATTTTTGCTTCATTTTATATTATTGTTTTATATATCTTGGATAAGAATTAAGACTGGTGCGGACACAGAATCGTGAGTACCTGTGATTTAATAAGAGTTTTTCAAATTTATTAAGGAGGGAAGTATCGTGCCACGTAAAGGACATATTCAAAAAAGAGACGTGTTAGCAGATCCTGTCTATAAGAATAAGATTGTTACAAAGCTTATCAACAATGTTATGTTAGACGGTAAGAAGGGTGTAGCCCAGAAAATCGTTTATGGAGCATTTGAACAGATTGCTGAAAAGACCGGAAAAGAGGCCCTTGAGGTTTTTGATGAAGCTATGAACAATATTATGCCATCTCTTGAGGTTAAGGCAAGACGTATAGGTGGTTCAACTTATCAGGTTCCTATTGAAGTAAGACCTGACAGAAGACAGGCGCTTGCACTTCGTTGGTTAGTAATGTTCTCACGTAAGAGAGGCGAGAAGACCATGAAGGAAAGGCTTGCTAACGAAATTATGGATGCAGCTAATAATACAGGTGCAGCCGTTAAGAGAAAAGAAGATATGCATAAGATGG
>ERZ824480.1341-NODE-1341-length-22452-cov-4.735590_pt1 | contig 22452 bp, 19 predicted proteins | sample MGYA00519861_ERZ824480 | MGnify/ENA primary metagenome ERZ824480 (study PRJEB31778, sample SAMEA3449152) | human gut metagenome | biome: human gut; feature: human-associated habitat; material: faeces | place: United Kingdom | collected 2010/2012 ... | reverse complement strand
GGGTTCTTTACCTCCGGTTCCGTCTTTTTTTCCGGCTCCGGGGAAACGGAAACCTTCTCCGGCTCTTTTGGGGGAGCGGGAGGCGTTTCCTTGCCCGGCCCGCTATCCGTTACCGGCTGTTCCGGCGTTTTTGTGGTTTTATCATCTGCCATAAGCATTTACCTCCTGTTTTTTGGCATGAAAAAAGGGGCTCAACTTTTCAGTCAAGCCCCCGTGGGAAGTTCCTCCTTTCTCCGCCATGATACAAAAATACCGCCCGTAGTCTCGTTTGGGCGGTACTTTGTGTAAGATTGGCAGTCCATTATTAAGTTTTTTATTATGTTCCCTTTGTACACCGTTGCAAACATTTAACAATATAAGACTTCGTGAATACGATGGCTCGGTACTTTCATTTCCAGGAATGAACCCTGAAATAGAGTTGCGACCTCATCAGAAAAATGCGGTAGCAAGAATTCTACTTGGAGGTAATACATTACTTGCCCATTGTGTGGGAGCAGGAAAATCATTTGAGATGATGGCAGCATGTATGGAACAAAAAAGACTTGGTCTTGCAAATAAAACAGTAATGGTAGTTCCAAAAGCATTAATAAATCAAACAGCATCTGAATTCTTGAGATTATACCCATCTGCAAACATTCTAGTAACAACCGAACGTGATTTTGAAAAGAGTAGGAGACAACAGTTTATATCAAGAATTGCAACGGGAGATTATGATTGCATAATAATGTCTCACTCGCAGTTTGAAAAAATCCCAATTTCAGCAGCGAGAAAGGAAAGAATGATTAATGAACAAATAGAGCAGATAGCATATGCCATAGAGGAGACAAAAGAAAAGAATGGTGAGCGCTGGACTGTTAAACAGATGGAAGCACAGAAGAAAAAGCTTCAAGAACAATTAAAGAGTCTTGCAGATGAAGAAAGGAAAGATGATTTGATTACTTTTGAGGAACTTGGCATTGACAGTATTATGGTAGATGAAGCTCATAATTACAAGAATTTGGCAATATTTTCAAAGATAAATAATGTTTCGGGAATTAGTGGTTCGGGAGCAAAAAAAGCAACAGATATGCAATTAAAATGCCAATATATTAATGAGATAAATCCCGGAAGAGGAATTGTTTTTGCAACAGGAACCCCAATTAGTAATACTATGTGTGAGATGTATGTAATGCAAAGTTACCTTCAAAAAGATACGTTGGAGCAGATGGGAATATATCATTTTGATTCATGGGCAGCCAATTTCGGTGAAATAACAACAGCATTAGAACTTACAGTTGAGGGAAGTGGCTTTAGAATGAAAAACAGATTTAATAAATTTACCAATTTACCAGAGTTAATGAATATATTTAAACAGGTAGCGGACGTGCAAACACAGGACATGCTTGAACTCAATGTTCCTAAATTAAGAGATGGTAAATACATTATCGTGGAATCAGAACCAGATTGGTATGTAAGGCAGATAATGGAGAATTTTGTTAGGAGAGCGGAGATTATCAGAAATGGTGGAGTGGATTCAAGCATAGATAATTTTTTGAAAATAACACATGAAGCAAGATTGCTTGGAACGGATGCAAGACTTCTTGATAAAGACGCACCCAATAATCCTGACGGAAAATTAAATAAGGTAATTGATAATGTGCTTTATGAATATGGAAAAGCAAAAGATGAAGAAAAAATAGGATGTCAGCTTATTTTTTCAGATATAGGAACACCTGGGGAAAAGGATTTTGACGTATATAATTACATAAAAACAGAACTTATAAAAAGAAACATACCTGAAAATGAAATAGCATTTATACATGATGCAAAAACAGATGCACAAAGAGAAACATTATTTAAGTCAATGAGAGCAGGAAAGAAGAAAATACTTATTGGTTCTACAGATAAATGTGGTACGGGAGTAAATGTACAAACACATATTGTGGCAATTCATCACGTAGATTGTCCATGGAAACCGTCGAGTATTGAGCAGAGAGAGGGAAGGGGAATACGACAAGGAAATGAAAATAAAGAAGTAGCAGTGTACAGATATGTTACAAAAGAAACATTTGATGCGTACTCATGGTCACTGGTAGAGAATAAGCAGAGATTTATTAGTCAGATAATGACGAGCAGGGCTGTATCAAGAACGTGTGAAGACATAGATGAGGCAACATTGTCGTATGCAGAAATAAAGGCAGTTGCTACAGGGAATCCACTAATAAAAGAAAAAATGGAAGTTGACAATGAATTGCAGCGTTTAAAAATACTGAAAGCATCTTATGACAGTCAAAGATATACTTTTCAGGATAATTTTATGATTAAGTTTCCTAAATTAATTAAAGCAGCAGAAGAAAAACTTGAATGTGTGAGAAAGGACATTGAACTTAGAAATGCTGAGCGTGTAAAAAGCGAAGAGTTTTCAATAACAATAGGTAATATGTTGTATACCGAGAGAAACGATGGAGGGACAGCAATGCTTGAAGAGATAAGCAAGTATAAAGCAGGTGATACTTATGAGATTGGAAAGTTCAGAGGATTTAATCTGTCGGTTGAAAAGAATTATATGGGAATAAATTTCTTAATACTTCAGGGAAAAAACGAGTATAAGGCGGAAATGTCTACAAGTGCTGTTGGAAATATGATAAAGCTGGATAATATGTTTAATAACATAGAAGAAAATGAAGAGTTTCTAAAAAAGAAGATAGAACAATATAGAAGAGATTTAGAATCTTCAAAAATAGAATATGAAAAGCCTTTTGTTTATGAGGAAGAACTTAAGGAGAAGTTAAAACGTCAGGCAGAATTAAATTCTATGTTGGATTTGGAAAAGAATATTGGTGAAGAAATAAAAGAAACAGAAAAAGAAGAAATATATAGTAGAGAAGGAGAAAAAAATGAAGTATACAGTAAAAGTAAATAAAGTAAGAAAAAATGAAGGAAATTTAAGAGGGTTTGCAACAGTAGTATTTGGTGAGTCATTTAAAATTACAAACATTGCCATTCTTGAAAACAATGATGGAAATCTGTTTGTATCTATGCCAAGGTATAGAAGCAGTGAGGTGGATGAGCATAATAATTTCGTTTTTAAGGACATATGCAACCCTATAACAAAGGAGTTCCGTACAGAATTGTATGATGCAATAATTGAAGGATATAAGAATGCTGGAAAAGAAAATAATGAACTAAATACGGAAAAAAATGAGGTAGAGGAGCCATCATTTACAGTAAAAGTTACGCCGTACGAAAGAGAGGGGAGCAATATAAAAGGTCTTGCAAGAATTTATTTGGATGACAAATTTGTAATAAATAACGTGACACTGATTCAGGGAAAGGAGAATGTGTTTGTGGCAATGCCCTCATATAGGACAAAGCAGAAAGATAAGGATGGAAAGACGGTATATAAGGATATATGTTTTCCAGTGACAAAAGAGTTTAGGGAAAAAATATTTGATGAAGTTATTTCAAATTACAGAGAAAAAATAAATGATTTAAACTCTTTAAAATATGAAAATGTTTTATCTAGAGATTTATAAGAAATATTATAATTTTTGTTGTTAACAATGTTATGTGAGGCAATAAGTGAAAAATATTGCTCGAAAAAAGGAACTATAGAACATTTTTAAAATAGGAAGGTAACAGTAAAATAATATAGGTAATATAAAAATGTAGTAATTGTAGTAGAAAAAAGTAATATAGTGAGGTTACAAATGGATGTGATAGAGAAAATAAAATATTTTTCAAATAATATACCGATGAATACAGCAATAAAAATTGGAAAAGATAAAATAAATTATAAACAACTTTTTGAAGAGATTTGTCAGTATAGGGGAATCATAGAAGAGCATGAATATGTAATGGAAAAAGAAAAGGTAATTATTATTTATATGAATAGGAGTATAGAATTTATCATAGCAATGTTAGCTATTATTTCAAGTGGACATTATTATATACCACTTGAAAAGCCAGTACCGTTGGAAAGACTGAAGTATATAATTAATGATTCAAAATGCAAATTGATAATAACAGATAACAGGGAAGAAATTAATGTAAATGGTGTAAAGATAATTGATTGCTCAAATAGATATAAAAGTAGAGAGTTTGAAATTATTAAAGAAAAAAAAAGATTGGTATATGCAATGTATACATCAGGAACGACAGGAAAACCTAAGGGAGTAAAAATTACATATGAGAATTTAATGAATTTAATAAAGTCTTTTGAAAAGATTATATATCATAATTATGATGAACATATAAATGTGGCTGTGATTGCTCCATTTTCGTTTGACGCATCAGTTAAACAAATATATTGCAGTTTGTATTATGGTAATAGTTTAATAATAGCAAACAATATTGATAAATGCATAGGACGTAAATTGGTAGATTTTTGGAATAAAAATAATATAAATATAACGGATATCACGCCAAGTTATATAGAAATAATATTGCAAAGTAGGAAGAAAATTAAATCGATTGTTTTTTTAATTGGTGGTGAAAGTTTGCATTGGAATAAAGTTGAACAATTAAGAAAGTTAACAGATGGTACATGCAGTATAATTAATCTTTATGGACCAACCGAATGTTGTGTAGATGTAGCATACAATATTATAGCTGATGAAACTAATAAAAAATATGGAACAGTTCCTATAGGGATTCCATTAGAAAACACATATTTAAAGATAAAAGATGAAAATGGTGTTGATATATGTAAGAGAGGCAAAAAAGGAGAATTGTGTATAATTGGAAAACAAGTAGGGGCAGGATATATAAATAAGAATAAGGGAGGGTACTATAAGGAGCGTGGAAACAATGCGTATAAAACAGGAGATATAGCATTTTATGATGAAAACTGGGAAATACATATTATAGGAAGAAAAGATAATCAAATAAAAATAAATGGAAATAGGGTAGAACTAGAGGAAGTAAAATATGTTTTTCAAAAGGTTACAAAAATAGAAGAAGTAATAGTTTGTTTTGACAATATAAGTAGAAAAATAATTTGTTTTATAAATAATAAAGAAAAACAACTTTCCTATAAGGAAGTTGTAAAAGAAATGTCAATATATATTAACAAATACATGATACCAAATAAAATAGTAAGGGTGGAATATTTTCCGTTGAATGAAAATGGTAAGCCTGATATTAAAAAAATGTTATCAATGATAAAGGAGAAAAAAACAAATGAGTAATATTAAAGAAAGAATTATTAAATGTATTTCAAATGTGGCAGATGTAGAAATTAAAAAAAATATAATAGAAGGATATAATCTTTCAGAAGATTTAGGATTTGATTCAATTTCAATTATAAATTTAATAGTTGAACTAGAAGATGAATTTGATATTGAAATAGATGATAATGATCTTGATTTTAACAAAATAGCTGAATTTAACTATTTATGCAAAATAATAAAAAAACAAATTAATAATGAACAGAGTCGAGACATTGCTATGGAAAATATGGCTGAAGAAATTTAGGTGATTTTTAAGAAAGAACAAGTTTATTATATATGGAGAGGTTAGAAGGCATAAGAAAAATGGAAAATAGATTAGGTTTAATAAAAAGAGAATGAAGTTGTATTTCATGAACTTTTATGACTGGAAAACGACATATGCAGTACTTGAAATTATATAATCGTAACTCATTAATTAAGGTTTATTGGTGTTTGAAAATTGATAAAAAATTATACAAATGCGAAAAATAGACCATTTTATGTAAAAAATATAGGAAAGCATAGAGAGGAATATTATGAACAAAAAAATAAGAATTGCATTACCTGATGGGAATGGAGTATTTGGAACTACGGAGTTTTGGAAAGAATATTTTGAAAAAATTGGTGTAGAGTATGTTGATTGTGAGACAGATTTAAAAAAATTTATAAAAATTAGTAATGAGGTTTTTCCACAATCAATATGTTTAAATTCAAAATATAGATTAGGAAGAGCATTGACAATGGCGGGTCAAGTAGATTTTTTTATGTTTTTTCTTCGAGATGATATTATTGCAAATTGTATGGCGAGTATTTATAGAGCCGATTGGGTTAAAACTTATTTTGAACCCAAAGTAAAAACAATTATTTGGAAAAAAGACATATTACCAACTGAAAATGATGAAAAAAATTTAATTGAATTATCAAAGATTTTAACAGGCAAAGATAACAGAGACATATTAAAAGGAATGAAAATACCAGAGAGAAAGCTTGTATATGAATATTCTTTGAGAAGAAAAGATAAGAATAAAAAAACAATAATGATTATAGGGGTAGCCCCCTTTTTTGTGGACCCCTATAGAAAATCAGATTTAATGGATTATATTACAAATAAAGTTAACGTGCTAAACCCTATATCATTATTAGGAGAAAAAGAAATATTTGACGAAGATCGAACAAAATTATATAAGGAAAAAGCCATTATAAGAAGTATAGAAAAGGCAAATAGTCATAATGTTGTAGATGGATATATGCTTGTGGGAGATGCGTTTGATATGCCAGGTAAATATACCTTTCCTAAAATAATAAAATATATTAACGACAATACAAACAAAAAAATTTTAAATACAGTTATAGGGATTAACAACATTGAAAGCGTAAAAAAACAATTTGACATGTTTGTTGAAAGGATTTAATGAATTGAAAGAAACGGAAATTGAAAAATTAATTTATTATCTTGATAATAATGTTGAATTTTATCATAAATTTTTGAGTGAATTTGATGAAAGAGAAAGAACTTCAGAAATATTTAACAAATTACCAATCATTGATAAAAAGCAAATATTTAATAATTATAAGCAATTTGTTTGTAAGAGTATTGAAAACCAAGTTATTGAAAAACTAGCAAACGGAAGATATTTGTTTGATAAAGATTGTTCAATAGAATCAAATGGAAAAAAAATGTGGATTGAATCTACAACGGGTTCCACGGGAATGCCATTTTCAACAATAAAAAGTGAAGCTGAAAGAATAATATTAGGAAGGAATATTTGGAAATTAAGAAATTCCATATCACCTATAAGAACAAATGAATTTTTTGCATATATGCATAATAGGAACGGAGGATATCCATTTCCATTTCGAGAGGAAGTCAATAGCGAATATAGAAAAAAAAGAGAAATAGAATATTTAAAAAATGAAGAATATAAATGGTGGCATCTTTATCCAAAACAATTAGATGGGTTATGTTCATTGGTAAGTAGAAATAATGTCGTATTTGAGTCTTTGGAGGTCGTAGAATGTAATGGGGCATTTTTTTCAAAAGAGGAGAAAAAAAGATGGGAAAAAATCTTTGGATGTAAGGTTGTGAATAATTATGGTTGTAGAGAAATTTGGACCATTGCATATTCTTGTAAATATGGAGAATTACATATAAATGATAAAAGTGTTTTTGTGGAACTTGTAGATGATAACAATAATATAATTAGTGAAGATGGGGTAATTGGCAATATTATAGTAACATCTAAAATTTTAAAAAGCTTACCATACATAAGATATAAAGTGGGAGATAAAGGCTATTTTGTAAAGGGAGTATGTAAATGTGGCAAAAAAGAGAAAAGAATTGTGATAGTTCCAGATAGAAGCATGATTTTAGGCACGAATACAAATGGTAATATAATATTTAGAAGCGTCATTAATAATGTGGTTATAAAAGGTAATGTTCACGAATTTGACTCTATAAATGTGTATCAGGAAAATAAAAATGAATTTTTTATTTATGTAAAGGGAAATTGTGAGCAAAAAGAAAAATTAGAGCATGAATTTATAAAATGGTCGAATTGGTTTCTTGAAGATGAAAATAATAAATATATATTTTATTATAATTCAGACAAAGAATTTAAAAGCATATTTACAGCAAATATGAAAGGAAAAAAATTATGAATATTATATCTATAGGTATAATAACACATGATGCCTATATTTCAAACTTACCTATATTGGTGGGAGAGTTAAAAGAACAAATGAGTAAGCTTTATGAATATAAGGTGGAATTAGTTGTTCTAATACAGAGCACAAAAATAAAAAATGAAACATGTGTTATTTCCTACGTGAATAACAATGTAATTAAAGAGATATATACATCTATAATAAGTACTCCATCTGAAGCAAGAAATAAAATTATTGACTGCTCATCTGGTGAATGGGTGGCATATATAGATGGAGACTGTCATGTGTCAGAGCATTATATTATGGGCTTGTGTAAAACAATAAAAGAAATAAATGACGAAGACATTTTTTTAATACAGGGAGCAATATATGCAGACAAAATTTCAAAATATGGAAAATATGAGGCAGCATCAGATATTAGAGCGTTATTTGATATGGAATTCACACAATTAGGAGGATGTAAATATGATAAAAAGTTTCAAGATTCACTTTTGAATATATATGATAACAAACATATGATGGAAATTCAAAAGATTCAAGGGTATAACTGTATTGTAAAAAGAAAAGGCGAACGTTTTAATGAAGAATTCGAGACAGCAGAAGATAGAGAAATAGCATTTAGAACTATAAGAAAAGGAAAGAAAATAATTTTTTCAAAATATATTGAGGTCTATCATCCGTACAATATGTCTTTAAATCGTATTTTAAATAGAAAAAAATGGCATGCCATTGGATGCAAAAAACTTAGAAAAAAATATCGTTGCAATTACAACGGTATTAGAATAAAATTATACAAAGATATTATGCTTGAAAAATCAATTTCATATATAATATATGCATTGCTCACTGAATATATTTTTTGGAAATGATGTTTAAGCAAATAGGATAATTTATATGGAGGTATATATATGAAATCAACAGTTATAGGTACAGGAAGATGGGGGAGCTTTATAGCATGGTATTTAAATTATATTAATTTTGATGTTACATTATATGGTAGAAATAGCCAAAGAATGGATGAGTTTATTAAGAATAGGAAGAACGATATATTAACAATTCCAAATTCAATCACAATTACTACTGATTTGAAGGTAGTAGAGGAGTCTGAAATAATAGTAATAGCCATTAGTTCACAAAATTTGCGAGAATTAATGCAACAGATATCGAAATATAAGATAAATGGTAAAACGGTAATATTATGTATGAAGGGGATTGAAATTAGTACAGGTAAAAGATTGACAGAAATAGTACGAGAAAGTTTAGATAATTCTATTAGTGTGAGTGTATGGTTAGGACCAGGGCATCCACAGGAATATTTGAAGGGTATTCCAAACTGCATGGTTATAGACGGTGAGAATATTGAAAAAAATAAAGAATTAGTTAAGATTCTTTCTAGTGATTTAATAAGATTTTATTATGGAACTGATTTAATTGGAAATGAAATTGGAGCCGCAACAAAAAATATTATAGGAATTGCTGCTGGAATGTTAGATGGATTAGGATTATCAACCCTTAAAGGAGCTTTAATGTCCCGTGGGACCAGAGAAATTTCGCAATTAATAAAAGCTATGGGAGGAAATGAACTATCAGCTTATGGATTAAGTCATTTAGGTGATTATGAGGCTACGGTTTTTTCAAAATACAGTCATAATCGTTGTTTTGGTGAGGCATATGTTTTGGGAAATAAGTATGATAAATTAGCAGAGGGATATTTTACTGTTAAAGCTATTTTAAAATTAGAAAAAGCATATAATGTTGAATTACCAATATGTAATTCTGTATACGAGATTTTATACAAAAAAGAAGAACCAAGAAAACAATTAGAAATCTTATTTTCAAGAAAATTAAAAGATGAATTTTAGAAAGTGGTAAAAATCAATATTTGAAAAAATGTATATTTTTTCAAATTAATCACAGAAGTTTATACTCTTTTTAACAGTTTAATTCAAGCTATATTTAATGAAATTCAAAATAATATATTAGTGAAACAAAATCAGTCATTTTTATTTAATAATAACAAAGGAAAAAATATATACTATGTTGAATATTTATTTTTAGGTTTAAAAAGAAAATATTTATGTGTTAAATAGCAATTGGAAACAGTTAATAAATTTTTTTATATGGAAAATATTTGGAACAGGCTGACAATTATAGGGTAATAATTTGTGAAAAGTAGTTTTCGAAATCATATATTTAAAATATGGTAAATCTAAAAAAACATTACTATTTTAGTGAATACGCATAAAGGTATTAAAGAGCATAGCAGTACAAATTGAATGAGAGGAAATATATGGAAAAACAGAAAGAGCATGGGTTTTTTAATAATTTTATTTATGCCCTGAATATTGAGAGAAAGAGTAACTTAAGACTACTGGCAATTACATTAATTAAGCCTATAGGAGACATAGTGGGTACTTTGTTAAATTCATATGCTCCTAAATATGTGCTGTCATTTATTGAGGATGATTTGCCATTTAACACAATAATTATGTATACAGTAATTATTTGCTTAATAATGATGATTTTAGATGTTATCAGCACTACATGTTACAATAGTTTCGAGTTTGAATATCGAAAGACAGAAGGCTATGTTGAAAAGAAGAGAATGGACAAGTTATTTCATACTGACTTTAAAAACATGGAATCACCGGATTTTCTTGATTATGCCCAAAGAGCAAAAACAGCATTGAACAGAGGCAAAGGATTTCATGGAGTTTTATACCAAAGTAGAAATTTTATTGCCCAGGGAACATTAATGATTTTGTCAGCGGCATTAATAGGAATCCAAAATCTATTAATGATGATAATTTTCATTGTAATATCTTTTGGAATAGTAAAGATTTCATCTTTCTTTACAAAAAGAGATAAGATCAAGTTTTCAGATGCAATGGCACCAACATGGCGTAAAATGAATTACTTAGAGTCAACTACAAAGAATTTTGATTTTGCAAAAGATATCAGACTTTTTAATATGTCAAATGCATTTTTCAATCAGTTATCAGGTGTAAATGAAACATACAAAGAATTAAACAGGAAGCATCACAACAGAATGGTTTTGTGGGAAGTAAGCCTTGGATCAGTATTGATTGTTCAGAAGATTCTTATGTACACATGGCTTGTTTACAATGTTGTTACAGGTGCGTATCAGATATCAGATTTTGTTCTTTATGTTGGACTTGTATCTACATTCCATGCGTCAGTAGGATATGTTAACTGGATTTATTCAGATATGAGAACTAATAGTCTTATGATTAATGATTACAGAAACTTTGTTGACTGGAAGGAAGACAGGGAAACAGCAGATGAAAAAGATGGTCACATTACAGAAATAAATCTTGATAAGTTTGAATTTAGATTTGAAAATGTAAGCTTTAAGTATCCGGGACACGATAATTATGTCTTAAAGAATGTTAATCTAACCATTAAGAATGGAGCGAAACTTGCGGTAGTTGGCGTTAACGGTGCCGGAAAAACTACTTTCATAAAACTTATGATGAAGTTGTACGAACCAAGTGAAGGAAGAATCCTTTTAAATGATGTTGACATAAAAGAATACAACAGGGAAGAATATTTTAAACTGTTTTCACCTGTATTCCAAAATGTGGAATGTTTTGCAATGCCAATCTATCAGAATATTTCATTTGCAGAGGAAGACAAAACTGATATGAATAAGATAAATGAGGTGCTGGAGCAAAGTGGTTTAAGTGAAAAAATCAATTCATACGAAAAGGGCATACATACTAATTTATTAAAAATTTTTGATAAAGAAGGAATTGATTTGTCAGGAGGGGAAAAACAGCGACTTGCCATGGCAAGGGCTTTGTATAAAGATGGAAAAGTTGTTATTTTGGACGAACCTACAGCAGCACTTGATGCGTTGGCAGAGGACAGAATGTATCGTGAATTTGAAAATATGATTTATGGAAAAACAGCAGTTTTTATTTCACACAGACTTGGAAGTACAAGGTTCTGCGACAAGATTGCAATGTTTGAAGATGGAACAATTGTTGAGGAAGGAACTCACGAAGAACTAATGGCTAAGAATGGAAAATATGCTTATATGTTTGGCATTCAGTCACAATATTATGATGAAAAACAAAAAAACAGCGATAATGTGGAAGATGCTGATTTAGAAATCAATGAAGGTGTAGAAGCATTAAAAGTTGAAATGGAGGGAGGACAGTAGTATGAAAAATAATAAAGATAATATCCGTTGCTTTAAGTTTTTTGGAAAATTTGCGTGGCAGAATGACAAGAAATATTATGCTTTTCTTATTTTAAACATAATTGTAAATTCACTGTCTCCCTTTGTAACAATTCTTGGAACCCAGTATCTTATTGATGAAATTGCAGATGAATCTAAGAGAAATATGTTTTGGATTGTGTTTTGGGTAGCTTTTATTTGTATTGGAAGTTTTATTTGTTCAAACCTTAAGAAGTGGACAGGAGAAAACATATCAAGAATTGGCGAAAAGTTTGACAGAATATTTAAAACCAATTTATGTATGAACTGCATTAAAATGAAGTTTAAAAATACAGAGGACACAGATGTTTTAGATATTATTAAAAATGCGGAAAGAGCATTAAATGAAACAGGACAGGTTAATGGTCTTATTACAGCACTGGCAAACATTATCACTAAGTTCTTTGTAGCACTTGGAGTTGTGGTTCTTGTTTGTACAAGAATTCCTTGGTTAATGATTCCTGTAATTATTTCTTTTGCAGTAAACTCTTATACTACATCGAAAGTAAACAAGGGCAGACGTAAGTTCTTCAAAGAAATGAGCACGGTGGAAAGAGGCAGTACATATTTTAATACTGAATTGCAGGAAAGCAGATATGCAAAGGACATTCGTCTTTATGATGCGTCAGAAATATTTGAAAAGAAATATGACGGCTATGTTGACAGAATATATGGCACAAGTAAAAAATATTTCATGGGCTTTTTGAAATATTGGAATGTAAATAACATATTTTATTCTGTAAGTGATATGACCATTTATATATTGCTTGTAGTAAATATTTTTAACAAGACCATTTCCATTGGTGAGTTCTCAAGTTTATTTCAGGCTACAGGCGAGTTTGCAAGTGCAATTAGAAACATAGTTAATTCATATCTTGAAATGAATTATACATCTTCAGTTTTAAAGTTCTATATTGATTTCGTTGAAAGCGTAGCTGTTGAAGACGATAAATTTGATGGTTCAGTAGCGGAAAACGGATTGTCAGACAATATAATTTCAGACAATATAACCTTAGAAGAAACAGAAAATATTTTGGCAAACTTTAATAAGTGTGAAATTGAGTTTAAGAATGTAAGTTTCAAATATCCAAATACAGAAAAATACATTCTTAAAAATGTGTCTGCAACAATTAAGGCAGGAGAACATGTTGCCATTGTAGGACAAAACGGTGCCGGAAAGACTACCTTCATAAAGTTATTATGCCATTTGTACGATAATTACGAAGGAAAAATATTAATAAACGGCAGGGAAGCCGGAGAGTACAGTTTTAGGGAATATATAAGATTGTTGTCTGTAGTATTTCAGGATTTTAGACTTTTTGCTTTTACAATTAAGGAAAACGTAACAGTTTTTCAAGACAAAAAAGTTGACTTAGAAGAAATATACAAGATTGCAGGAATTGAGGATTGGATTAACAGCCTTGAAGAAAAAGATTCTACACATATCTATAAAATGTTTGTGGAAAACGGCGTTGAACCGTCAGGCGGTCAGGCTCAGAAACTTGCCATCGCAAGAGCATTGTATAAGAATGCACCTATAGTTGTTCTTGATGAACCTACAGCAGCACTTGATCCTATTTCTGAATACGAAGTTTACAAGAACTTTGATAAATTGGTTCATGGCAAAACAGCAATTTACATTTCTCACAGACTATCATCATGCAGATTCTGCGACAGAATAATAGTATTGGAGAATGGTTCAGTAGTTGAAGAGGGAAGCCATGAGAAATTAATGGAAAATACCAAGGGATTGTATTTTAAAATGTATAATACCCAGGCGAAACATTATAGTTAATAATTATTATGCATAAAAAAGAATTTAAAGGTATTTAAGGATGTTTATAAACAATAATGAAATTAGGTATTGGATATTAGTGTAAGAGAAAATTGATTTTAATAAATTATATTAAATCAGTAAATTGAGGGAATATGTTATTAGTAGTAAAAGAGAATAAGAGAAATATTAAAGTATATGAAAATCCAAAAGTGATTTTAGTTGGAGGGAGGGATGAAAAGAAAGATAAAGTGTTCAACATATATTATGAAGATAATTGTGTGCAATTGCAAATAGGATATGAGAACAGTTATATAATAGTGAATGGTACTATGATTGAAAAAAATGTAAAAGGGATAAGATTTGAGTGTAGTAGCATTATAGAAATAAAAAACAGGAAAAATAGTGTAGAGATTGAAATGGTTTTGGACGATAATTCGGAATGGATGGATATAGAAAAATCAAAGAAATTACCATTTGTAATTCCCAAATATTCCACATATCCTAAATACACAGCAATATTAGGAATTTTAACGGCATATAATAATGAAGAAGCTTGGATATATAATAATTACATTTTATTATGGGCTTATATTTGGATAGAATCACGTGAATATTGGACAGATTTTAAGTATGGAAATGAAAAGATTAAAAAGGATTTCTGCCCTATGATACAGGTGGAAAGGGTAAAAAAAGGAAAAATAACAGGAGATAATATCATAAATTTTGTTAAAGAAGAGATAGACAAAAGAAGGTACTGTTTCTTTATGCTTGATATGTATTATATTGATAAATGGTGGGGAAAGAAAAAAGAAAAAAAGCATTGCACACATCAAACTCTGATTTGGGGATATAATTGTGAAAAAAAAATTGTATATGTCTCAGATTTTTTCGAAAAAAAATATCAGACAATAATTTTAAGCTATGACTTGTTAGTAAAATCATATGTATCAGGACTGTCGGAACGTAGTGCGATGTGCGAAAAATATATGAGTGATGAAATAATGTCATATGAGCATATACCGTATGAGATTGATATAAATTTAATAAAAGGTCAATTAGAGGATTTTTTATTTAGTAAAGATAGTTGCAGATACAATTTTTTGAATTTATATCAAAGAGGAAATGTTGCGTATGGAATGGAGTTCTTTAGAATTGTTCATACATATTTAAATGATGCGTTTTACAATAATTATAGACTAGATATAAGACCGTTTGGATTTATAAAGGAGTTTAATGAAATAATGGTGGATAGGATTAGTTATTTGCAAAATGTAATTAGTGATACAATACAAGAGGAATATAAAAGATTTTTAGAATTATCGAATAATAGTAAAATAATTATTAATCTTATATTAAAATATAATGTAAGAAAAAGAAGGGATACTTTATTGTCTTTGAAAGGTGAGTTTGAAAAGTTAATAGTAATGGAACAAGAAGCTATTGAGTGCTTATACGATGTACTTAATAAAAATAAAGAAAAAAAGAAGATTAAAAATAATGAATTGTTACTAAATTCCGATAAATATAGTAAGTTGATTTATTTTGAAAAAAGAATTACATCGCTATGGAAAAATCGAGAAAGTATAGAAATTTGTAATGTTAACAGATATGTTTATTCTGAGAGCTATAACTTTGAAATATTCCCTTACGAATATGAAAAGACCGGAAAATGTGTAAATGGAGAAGTATGGACAGAAAAAAAGGCAGGAAAAGACATTCATGTTTACGGTTTTGATAAGCAAAATAGATTGGTAATTCATACATTACAAGAAGCAGAAATGACACGATATACAACGGAAACGTATTATACTTACTTATATGAAAAAGAGGCAATCATAAAAATTGGAAGGTATTTAGATAAAGATACACTGAAAATTAGAGTTGGTAATATTAGGATTTTATTATTAAAAGAGGAGGTACCGTACATTGAGTTGTATTATCAAGGTGATGGTTTAAGAAATATAACAACGTATAATTTTATTAAAAGAAAGCTGGTTTCAACTAATGTCATAAGTATGGAAAAAAATGTTAATGGTTATAGAAAATTAGATAATTGGGAGGAAAGATATGTCTATAATAACGATAAGTTAAAACAGATACTATTATGTAAAAATAATTCGAAGAGAACAGTATATCCACAATATGGAGTAAAGCAGTTAAGTAATTACGAAATGAAGATGAAAATTATGAATTGTTTACGAACTGAAATAAGTAAAAATATATTAGAAAATAATATTTATCAAATTGATGGAATATGGAATTTAAATTTACAGATATTAAATATAAAGTTTAAGTCTGAAAAAATTGTGACTGAATTAAAGGTAGATTTATATGAAGGGTATGTTGCAGAGAGTGAATCAAATTATATAATTCCTAATATTTTTAGGGAATGTATATATGAATATTTGCAAAGTAAAAATAATTATACAGATTTTTCGAGTATATTGCTTTATGTTAAAAGTGACACATTTGTTATATCAGAAAAATTATGATGATACTCTAATTTTAATAAGAATTAAAAATAAAACGGATGAGATTAAACATATCCGTTTTATTTTTTTGTTTCATGGAGAATGAAAAGTAATAGGTGTAATAAACAAGAATTATTGTACATTGTTTCAAAAAGATATGAGTGTAATATATAAAGAGGAGAGAAAAAGTCATATAAATTTATATATACAATAGGGAGAAAAATATGAATAAGGTTTCAATTGTGGTTACAGTATATAATACAGAAAAATATATAGAAAAATGCATTGATTCATTACTTAGGCAAACATATGAAAATATAGAAATAATATTAATAGATGGGGGCTCCACAGATAGAACAACAGAAATATGTTCCAAATATGCAGACAATTATGAAAAAATACGATTGGTAAAAAAAGAAAATGAAGGGGTCTCTTCAGCAAGAAACAGGGGAATAGATGAGGCTACGGGGAAATATATAGTTTTTGTTGATGGAGATGATTGGATTGAAAACAAAACAGTACAAACATTAGTATGGTTATTAGAAGAAAATAAGGCAGATATGTCGTATATAATTAAAAATGGACATATGTACTCGTCAGGCGAGGTGTTGATTGGAAATGGACAAAAAATGCTCTTACATATATTAAATACATCTTCAATTGAAATATGGGGAAAGTTATTTAAAAAAGATTTATTTAAAAATATTAGATTTCCAGATGGAAAGCAAAATGAAGATTTGTATATACTTCCTGAGATATTATTAGAATGTAAAAAGGTAGTGGCATATCATAAAGGTCTATATCATTATACACTTAGAGATAACGGACTTATGAGCAAAGTATTGAAAAGTGATTATTGTAACATGGTAGAATGTTGGCTTGAAGGAATAAATAAATGCAGTTTGCTAAGTAAAGATAAAGAATTTATTAGAAATATGGAAAAGTGGTATTTATACAATGCTCTATGGTATTTCTATAACAGAGCGTGCATCATGAATGAAAAACAATTTAAAAAAGTTTCGAAAAATATATCGTTATTTTATAAAAAAACAAGATTAATTTTTATAAAAAATACGAAAGTTAAAAATAGCGATAAGTTTAGATTTTTTATCATATCTATATGTCCATCAATTATTAAAAACTATACATTATTTAGATATGGGAGAGAATAAATGAGTATTAGAAACAAAAAGATAGACCAGGCGGTAATATTGGCAGGAGGACTTGGAACACGGTTAAAACCATTTACTGATACAATGCCTAAACCATTATATCCGATTAATAATATTCCATTTATTGACTATTTGATTGGACAAGTAAAAAGTTTTGGAATAGACAATGTATTAATTTTATTAGGATATCTACCAGAAAAAATTACCAACTATTTAGGTGATGGTTCAAGATATGGAGTAAATATAACTTATGATATTACTCCATTAAATTATGAAACCGGGGCACGTCTAAAACATGCTATATTCAAGATATACGACAAATTTTTACTTATGTATTGTGATAATTATTGTCCAATTGATTATAGTAAACTTTTAAAGGATTTTTGCAATAATAATTCAAAGATACAAATTACTGCATACAGTAATCGTGATAACTATACTAAAAGTAATTTAAAATTGGAAAAAGATGGAAGAGTAGCAAAATATGATAAGAGACGTGAAGAAGCTAATCTCTATGGGGTGGATATAGGATACGCATTAGTTGACAAAAGTGTTGTTTTAAGTATTCCAGAAAAAAATTGTAATTTTGAGTCAGAAGTATATCCACAATTAGTTAAAAAAGGAGAAATTTTTGCAACAATAACTGAACATAGGTATTACTCGGTTGGTTCTTTTGAAAGAATACAACTTACAGAAGAATTTTTTAAAACTAAGAAAGTTGTATTTCTTGATAGAGATGGAACAATTAATAAACGTCCTTTAAAAGCGTGTTATGTCGAAAGACCGGAAGAGTTTGAATGGTTACCAGGAGCAATAGAGGCTATTAAATTATTAAAAAAGAATGGATTCTTAATATTTATAATTACTAATCAACCAGGAATTGCTCGGGGAAATTTAAGCAAAGAAGTATTACATAGTATACATCGAAAGATGCGTAATGATCTTTTGAAAGAGGGAGTAGATATTGATGACATATTTTATTGCCCACATAATTGGGATGCGGGATGTTTTTGTAGAAAGCCAAACCCAGGAATGTTGTTTGAGGCACAAAAAAAATATTCATTAGATTTATCCAAAAGTTATTTTATTGGAGATGATGAACGTGATATTGAGGCAGGAACGAAAGGAGGGTGTAAATGTAGAATGATTGATAGGGATAATACGATTTTGGATATTGTAAAAGATATAGTTGCATTAGAGAAATAAATATGAGGAGAATGATATATGATTATTTCAAAGACGCCACTTAGGGCATCATTTTTTGGAGGCGGAACAGATTTTGCAGAATATTATGAAAATAGTAGATTAGGTTATGGTACAGTTGTTAGCACAGCTTTGGATATGTATGTTTATATTACTGTTAATAAGAAGTTTGATGATAATATCCGTGTTGTATATTCAGGCAATGAACTGGTAAGCAATGTTGAAGAAGTTAAACACAATATTATCAGGGAAGCAATGAAGATTGTTGGAATAGAAAAAGGAATAGAAATTGTTTATATGGCGGATATACCGTTAAGTAATGCAGGAATAGGACTTGCTTCATCAAGTGCATTAGCGGTTGGGGTGTTGAACGCATTACATGCATATAAAGGTGAGTTTGTATCACAAGATATTTTGGCACGTGAAGCATGTGAAATTGAAATTAATCGTCTAGGTCAACGTATTGGAATCCAAGATCAGTTTGCTGTTGCACATGGTGGATTTAATCAATATAAATTTTTTAGTAATGGGAGTGTAAGTATTTCACCAATAGTTTGTAGAAAAGATACAAGAGAAAAATTAAAAAATAACTTAATGTTATTTTACACAGGAACTACCAGGGATTCAAGAAAAATTCTTGATGAGCAATCGGACACTATTGCAGAAAAAACGGTTATGTTAGACGATTTAGTTAATACAACAGATTGCGCAGTAAGAGCTTTGTACGATGGAAATATAGAATATTGGGGAACTGAACTTGATAGAACATGGAGGATTAAGAAAAGATTTGCTAATGGCATATCTAATTCATTAATAGATGAAATGTATAATAAGGCAAAAAGTGCAGGTGCTATTGGTGGAAAAATTCTTGGTGCAGGTGGTGGAGGGTTTATGTTACTTTACGTTCCACAAAATAAACAAGATTTGGTAAAAAAAGAACTTGCAGATTTTAGAAATATTCCATTTTCTTGCAGTAATGAAGGTAGTAAGATTGTCTTTTGCGATTAGTGGAGGAAAGGATTATGGATTATAGTAAATTAATTAAGCGTTATATTGAAAATGAAATAGAAACAATAAACAAAATTGATGTAGATCAAATAAATGCAGCTTTAAATTTATTAGAAGAGGGAATAAAAAGAGAAGCAACAGTCTATGTCTTTGGAAATGGTGGTAGTGCAGCAACAGCATCACATATTCAAAATGATTTTAATAAGGGAATATCTGAACATACAAAAGATAAATTTAGATTTCTTTGTTTAAATGATAATATAGCTACGGTTATGGCAATAGCAAATGATATAGGATATGAAGAAATATTTCGCTTCCAGTTAATTGGAAAAATAAAAAGTAGCGATATTATCGTTGCCATATCTGGAAGTGGAAACTCAAAAAATGTAATTAACGCAGTAGAGTATGGTAAGAAGCAGGGTTGCAAAGTAATTGGCTTGACAGGATATTCTGGAGGAAAATTAAAAGAATTGGCGGATATTTCTTTACATTCCCCTATAAATAGTATGCAAATAACAGAAGATATACATATGATTTTTAACCATTTAATGATGAGTGCTTTTTACAAAACGATGTGTGGAATAGAACATATTAAATAGTGGGGATGTTATAGACAAAGAAGTAATACAATGGAAAAACAGATAAAGTATCAGAAATTATAAAGCACTTTGGTTAAGTGAAAAATACATAATAGGAACTAAAGGTAAGATAAGATTGAACTATAGCTGGTTTAGTAAAGTAACAGTTGAGTTTATAGTAATAGTAACACAAAAGATAGGGGAGAAGCGTTACTATGGAAAAGGAAACGAATGCTGGTACAAGAGTAAGATATGCCAGAGAATTAAATCATTTTACGCGTGAGGAACTTGCAGAGTATGCTGGGATATCAACAAAGTTTTTGTATGAAATAGAAAATAACCATAAAGGTATGTCTGCACATACATTATTAAATATCTGTAAAGCATTAGATGTTTCTTGTGATTATATTATGACAGGTGGAGGTGATTACACTTGTGATCAGGAAGTAATTACAATTATAGAATCTTTTGATGCATCACAAATTCCAAATGTAAAAAAAATTCTTACAGAATTATTAGAACTAAGCAAATACTAATAATATATGGTTTTTCAACCTCCTCTAAGCTGCCTGAAAAGGCAGCTTTTTTTGAAAGCAAATTAGAATACTAAAATATTGGAAAAGATGGTTTTAAAAATGTTATTTAATTACAGATAAAAGTAATGTTTTTTGTGATAAATCATATAAATGATTAATTTAACACATAATAAATTCGTGTTCGTTAAAATATATGTTGCATTGGTGATACTGTGTATAATAATAGATAGTAGAATAAGGGGATAAGATATGAATTATATGCACTCAAGTGAAAAAATAAAAGGTCTCAGAATACACCAAGGTTATACAGTTGAACAATTGGCGGAAGAGGCAAATATTTCAACTAAATTCTTATATGAAATTGAAGCAGGTAGGAAAGGGTTTTCAGCAAATGTGTTATATAAAATTTCTAAAGCACTAAACGTTAGTTGTGATTACATATTAAATGACAGTAATCAACAAACGGTTCCTGATTTTATTATCGAATTAGTGAAAAAATTAGATAGTAAGGAACAGGTCGCAGTGGAGCACATTTTGGTGGAAATAATCAGACTGAGAGAAGAATAAGTTTAATACCTGGAGATAAATATAATGAAATACGATTATTTAGATTATGAGCAAATTAAAAAAATGGGAGAGAGGATAAAAATAAGTAGAAAAAGCAATAATATGACACAAAGCGAATTGGCTGATATTTTGGGAATATCAGCAGATCAGGTTTCAAATATTGAATTAGGAAAAAGTGCCTGCAAAATAGATCATATATACTTGTTGATGCAGGTATTGGATATATCAGCTGATTATTTATTTGGAAATTTTGTAAATACAAATGTAGTGCGGGTAACTGACGAGCAAATAATAAATATGGCAACGAAAACAAATAAAAAGATGAAAATGATAATATATGAGTTACTTATGCTTATGGCATAGTACTCATATATTTTTTTATAAGTGGCATAAATATACTATGAACGCATATGACATAAAGTAGCGTGTGACGTGCTACCTTGTGCAATGGTGAATACACGAAAAAGAATTTAAAATCATTTAGTGAAAAAAGCGGGAGTGGTATAGTTATATGGACAAGAAAATGATATCAAGAAAAGACAGGCAGAAAGCAAAAAGATTAAAAAGTGTAAGAGATAGGCAACATTTAACACAGGAGAAAATGGCGGAAAGATTAGATATATCGTATTCAACATATCAAAGAATGGAAAGTGGACGAAACAATATTACTATCGAACATTTGGAAAAGTTGCATAAAGAGTTTGGAGTATCATCGGATTATATTTTATTTGGTACAGTCAACGACGAAAAACATTATGAACTGGAACTCGAATATATGAATGATGAAACAAAATTTTTAACGGTTACTAGGCTGATAGCGTGTTTATGCAGATTGGATGAAAATAAATACAAAGAACTTATGATAAAATTAGAGAAAGATTTAAAAGAAATACAATAGGTGGCAGGTAATGCGTATGAATACTTCAGATAAACAAATTTTAATAGTAGAAGATAATAATAAAAATATGGAGAAGCTATGCGAGGTACTGAAAGATATTAAAGATGTCTATATACATAAGGCAAAGAATAGTGAACAGGCATATA
>ERZ824480.1339-NODE-1339-length-22469-cov-3.257205_pt1 | contig 22469 bp, 31 predicted proteins | sample MGYA00519861_ERZ824480 | MGnify/ENA primary metagenome ERZ824480 (study PRJEB31778, sample SAMEA3449152) | human gut metagenome | biome: human gut; feature: human-associated habitat; material: faeces | place: United Kingdom | collected 2010/2012 ... | reverse complement strand
TCGGTTTCAAGACTCCATCATTATGAGTTCGGTGGAGAACGATGTCAAGCTCATAGCTCGCTCGTGGAGATTTGCCATATGGCTCATCCCACGAAGAAGGCCCGAAAGGGCGTAATGAAGCTCGTGTTTTGCACTGTTTATCGTCATTGGCGTACAGGGAAGTTAATGCGAGCTTCTGATTATGGCTACAAGGCTTGGCCGTTTAAGGTTAGAGTCCCTGTAGTTTAACCGCAATAACCCCGCCAGCACGACGCTGAGCGGGGTTTTGCTTACGCAGTTTCTTTCACTTGCTCCGTATGGTTGCCTATCAGTGGAGTGGTGGCGGGTTCAAGGTTTGCAACCCACTTTTGGATGTCTTCAGCTTTGAATCGAGCAACCTTAGGACCAAAGTAAACCGGTCGCGGGAAGGTGCCCAGCTTTACTAGTTTCCAGACGGTTGATGTTCCGATCCCACAGGAGGCTGCTACTTGTTTGACATCAAGCATCAATACCCCAATGGGAGATATGTCAGTAGTATTCCTAGCTCTCATTTTGTGATCTCCTTTTGTTCGTAGCAGCAAGATGAGCTTTCAGTGCCCTCATCTTCGAGCTCTTTGATTCGTCTTTCAATTAACACGATGAATGCAATGGTGTTTTGAAGGGCTTCGCCTTCTTCGATCAGTTCTTCAGCCCGTTCTCTACATGCCTCGATGTCCGAGTAAGGCAGGCACAAACGTAGCCTGCTTGCTTGTTCTCTCAGCTCGTCGATGGTGAGATCATTAAAGTCCATCGTTCTTCTCCGACTATTTCTTCAAAGCTCAGGTTTCTTCTTGTTTCCGCGCTTTCTATCAATCTCACGCCGATAGACTCGGTTGCAGCGATTGCGATAGAACGTGCGCAGCTCTTTCGGGAAACCTCACGCCGGTGATCTCCTTCATGGATGAAGATCGCCATTCGAGTGAGCATCTCTGCAAGGATCGTCCAGAGGCCGGTATCGGCAGTCTTTTTTCCTCGCACCGCAGCTTTCATTTGCAAGACACTAAATTCCGTCACCAACAGCATTGCGTACATGTATTCACGCAATGCATCAGACTGGCTTGTCTCAGCGTCTTTTGCATACTGCGTTAGGGCTCATCAACGATGAGAGGGGGTAGTTGCTACTCACTTTAAAAATCTCCGTATAGTTTCCTGCCCTACACCCTAGGAAGTCATTACGTTCGCCTCAGAGTGCAGGGCAGGAAAAGCGGTACGATCAGACGTCTAAATATTTCTGAAGGAGGTTTTTGACGTCATCATCAATGATTGGTTCTGGGGGTACGCCTGCTCGGACATGCTTCATCCAAAAGTCGAAGCACCGAGTAGCGATCATTTGAATGATCGATTCATTCCGGTCGACTGCGTAGATGCGAAAGTCTTGGCCGCCGATCAATACAGCGACATAACAAAGCTTTGCGGCAGTGACTGCCATGTACCACTGAACTTGTGTTTCGTAATAGAGCGGGATCTTGTGTTTGGAGGTGATCTCCCTCTTGATGATCTCTGCTTCTTGCGAAAGTCCCCAGTGTTCAGCCATCAAGGCATTCGCAGTCTTGCATTCGAGCAAGGTGTCTGTTGTCAGCATCAATTTTTGGACGTTCCAGATTGACGCAGGATTTGTGAGGCGAACATCGGCAGAAATCCGGTGATTGATCACTGCTCTGTCGATGTTTGCTAGCGCCCACTGAGTTGGAGTGCTAGTACCTATGTAGTGATCGAGGTTAGAAGCAAGCTGGTGGTAGACGCGCTGAATCATGAATCCAGTTCGTTTTGAAAATTCTTGAGCCACGATGCTCTCAAGTTGAGTCCCCCAGTAAGCAGCCTCGCTAGGTGCTCGGTCCTCGGTGATTTCTGTGGTCTTCTCTCTGTAGATGTCAAGAGGAGTGCGGTATGGATTGATACCGAGAATTGCAGCAACATCAGATCCACCGATACCTTTTTGTCGAGCCTTAAGCCATTCAATCCGATTAGTCACGGTGCGCTCCGATGAAGGCAAAGAGAATCCAGGTGATGAGGTTTCTGAGCATGGTTGTTCTTAGCTTTGATGCGCCAATCAGGCAATAGAAGGAAGGAGTGAAGTCGCCACCGATTGCCGCAGGCACGCATAGTTCTCAGGTAATAGTGTTCGGCGCCGTCAGTCCAGAGATCCAAGCAGCGAGTGTTCGTCACTGGGTGAAGTCTCTTGGCCAGTTCCTTGGCGCGAGTGCCGAAGAAGTAGACGGGCTTCATGCGGCATTCCTTTGAAAGAAAGCGAGGATGCGAGCGATGAAGGTCTTTGAATGCGTCGGCGGCTGCGCAGCTTTTCTAGCTTTCTTTGCACGTGCTGACCGCGTTTTGATTGCTCTACGTGCATCACGACTCAATTCGTGCTTAGGGCGCCGATGTGGGTGGGAGGGAATACTCATCATGCAGGCTCCTCATTACGCCCCGCGGGACTTGTAGAAATTGTGCCAATCCTGAACGAGTTGGCTGAATTCCTTGGTCTTGCTGATTTTTTTACTTAGCCACGATTCAAAATCCTCAAGTGAAGGATCTTTGACGCAGCGGCTGTACCATTGGTAAACGATAATTGCCTCACGTCCGCGGGCTGCGATTGCTTCTTGGGTCGCTAATTCGAGTCTTGCGCCCAGAGCAACATTCAAAGCGGCGCCGCCAACTAAGTGTTGCAGCGCGGTGGTGATGACTTTGACGTTCATTGGCTGAACTCCTAAAAAAGTACGTAACCATTAAGAACTGCCCACTGCATGAGCAGGCAGAGTGAGATACCGAGAGCGCTGATACCGGCGCCAGTCAGAAAGGCGCAGAAGATGATTGCGGTATCGCTGAACCCAGTACGTTCGTTGTGGCCGAGAAGTTTTTTCAACGTCATGTCGTTCTCGGAAAAAAGAAAGGCCCCGGCAGGTGAGTGCCGAGGCCTATTAAGAAAATTAGGTGATTACGCGGTTAAGCGCTTGGGCTGTTGCGAAGCCCAGTGTTGGTAGCACGAGAGATCTTTCACCGAGTATCCCTGCTTGGCTAGAGCATCTTCCATAAAGCCAAGTCCCAGATCATTAACGGCTTCCCAAAAATGAGCTGCGAGAGGGGATTTCACGCGGCGCAAGAGCGCTAAAAAGAGATTCAGATCGTCTCGAAAGAGATATCGCCAGTAATAGATAAAGACAACGATTTTCTCGGCCATAGCCTCGTCGATCACGATTGACCCTTCGGGAATTGCCGGAGCCGAAAGCTGCGGCTTAAGTGTGCATGTCTCGATGAGTGCGAGTGCAGCTTTCATCTGATCGTGGCGCAGGTCTTTGTAGCTCGCGATCTTGAAGTAGTCGTATAGGGCGTTGTAGATCGTTTGGTAGTGAATCGAGCTATTCTTTGCGCGGGATTTCACAGCCTTGCGAATCTCGTATTGCTCTTCACTGGAAAGCGTGTTCGATGCCGTGGCCACTTCATAATGGCCGTTCTTGCGAATGGCGGGAAGAACTTCGGACGTAACCCAACGCTTGAAGCGCTTGGCAGATTCGAGCTTGGAGCCGAAGATCAGAGCGTAGAGGCCAGACTCGTTGACGCAGTTGACGGTTTGCTTGCCGCCAGCGGTGTCGATCTCGACCTTGATAAGGTCTTCAGGGTCGACGTGCTGGGCGACAGCATCTCGGGCTCTTTTATAACGGAGAGCGTTGCAGACATCTAGAGCGATGAAAAGCGGCGCATCGGCTGTGCCAAAGGTACGAACGGGAAGATTCTCAAAAGAGAAAGTCGTAAGTGCAGACATAAAAGTCTCCGTATGCAGATTTTGTCGATCTGCTCGCATCGACGCCAATCGATGGCGGGCAGGCTTGCAGGTTGGCGTACCGCTCATACGGAAGCGGCCCTCCTAAGAGGCCCGCAAGCCCGCCCATAAAGGAGACTTGCAAGGGGGCGGTGAAACGCCGCTCCCTTTGGCTAAGATGAAAAAAGCCGCTTCCAACGGTCGGCGGCTTCATCTTGCGCCGTATGACTCGGGACGCCAATCCCGTCCCCGTCGCTTTCACGGGGCACGAACATTGTGCACGAATCTCAAGGCGCTGTCAAAAACTTAGTTTGGGATTTTCGATATTAATGTCGTGAAGCTCTGAACTTATTGGCAAGGACAGAGAACAAGGAACCTGCGCCTGCTAATAGCATAAATCCGATGCCTGGGAACACAAAAAGTATCGCTAACAACCAACCCCAGTCGAGTATTTCTGCAGCGTAATAGGTGGCTCCTGCAAGCACGGCATAACCTCCTAGCGGGACTAGACTCATGAAGATGAAACCGCCAAAAATAGCCAGCCCCTCTAGTAGCAAGTTATCGTCAATATCAAGGAACCAACAGACAAAACCCCCAAATAGCCCCAAGCCAACCAAGTAATACGCAAAATAAGCAAGCATGACAAGCATCATCAATGGGCCACTTAACTTGTCCCAAATGCTACTGCTGGTTGAACTTTGAACTTCGTCATTCTGCATTTTTGGTAAGACTTCGGTACTGGTTGATGGATTTTCTTGCTCAACGCTGTCTACTTGAACTTGTCCTTCGATTAGATGATTGCCAGATTTGTTTTCTGGCCTTGCTTTAGCAAAAGTAAGATAACCAACGATAAATAAGAACACAATAGGAACGACGAGCAATGCCGACCACCAAACTGATATGCCGACCTCGCGGCATCGCTTGATTGCCGCAAAAATCATCCCTAAGCTCAAAAGAATAATTACAGCGATATAGAGAATCCGCCCCAAATTTGTCATGTAGGGAGCTTAATTTTCAGCCATATACATCAACAGGGAACTTATTGAAACCAGAATTATTTCGGTAAGAAAAAATGACTTCCGGTTAATTGTCCCGGATGGTGAAAGTGGGTTTAAATTGCTTTTCATAAGACTTCCTAACAAGTTCTATTCTGATTTTTCATCCATATCAGAGTGACTTGCCCCAAATCGTACACTTTCACCTCAAGCTCTCTCAACTGAAATCAACCGGCTTCAGTCTGTAGTAGGTTCATTTTGATGCCGTCTGCCAAGCGCACCTCATGGGAGGCGGTTTTCACGTTTTCCATGACAGGCGGCATCAAGATGAAGCCCCCAGGTGGGCTGTTGGTTATGGGCGTGGGAGTTGCGGTGGTTGGCTCTGAGCTTCCTGCTGGGGCTTGTCGCTCTTGTAGCTCATCTGGAAGCCGAGGCCGAAGTACGTGACCAAGAGGACAAGGAGGGGCGTGAAGAACCCATCCGCAAGCCTTGTCACGATCAGCCACACGATGGCGACTGTCCCGGCGATGCGCCCGAGGACGCTGACGATGACCATCGCCAGTTCAAAGTACTTGAAGGCCATTACCACTGCCCATCCATGTCCTTGAGACGCTGATGCAGGTGCTCGATCTCGTCGAGCTTCTGGCGAATGGTCTCAACGACTTTGAGCACGGCCTCCTCATCGGGGAAGTCGCAGAGCACCGATTCCCGAGAGCCCGCGAAAGTCAGATCGAAAATCGGATGCTCCATGCCCGCGCTCCTTACGAGATGACGACTGACTGGCGGTCTTCGAGGGCCGCGCCGGGGATGTCCTCACCGGCCTTGAGGGCCTTCTTGAGGGCAACCTTGTCCGGATCGACCTTGGTCACGACGCGCTTGAATGCGTCCGGCAGCGCGTCGATGTCGAAGACGGTGACGGACTGAGTTTTGGAAATGCGCAGTGACGCCATGACGCCCTTAACCTTTCCGCCCATAGCTTCGAGCGCGGGCATCATGTAGGCCTTCAGGCGCTCGGACTTGTTCTCCAGTGACTTTCGGCGCTTTGCGAGGCGCTCTTCTTCGGCCTTGATGGCTTCGGCCTCGGCGTTAAGCTCACGGCAGTAGCAAGCGGTGCCCTCAAGCTTTTCGGCGGCCTGCCCCTGGTATTCGGCGTATGCGGCGAGCGCGTCGCCATCGACCTCACCCGTATCGGGATCGGCGTCTAGGCGGTCGAGAAGTTCGCGCAGCGCGCCGGGGATTTCGTAAATTTTCATTTTGAGTGCTCGCAAAAAAGCCCCGGTGGTTGACCGGGGCTGAATGGTTGTTAGAAGGGCATGTCGTCATCGACTGGCGGATCAGGCGGCATAGAAGCTGCGCTGGAGGTCTGTGCCTGCGTTCCTCCGTCAAGCTTGCGCACCGCCTTAGGATGCTCCTTCAGGTTCTTAAGAAGCGCGGGGATAGCCGTGGCTTCAGTCGCGCCCGAATCGATCTCCTTAGCGGTTCGACCGGTGGCCGGATCGAATGCGCGTCGGATCGTCATGTCGTTGGCGATCTTTACCTCCCCTAGATAGAGGTATTCGCGGGGCTCTGCTTCAAGGACGAGGCCGATTGGCTTTCCTTCGATCGCCTTTCCGCGATAGCCCTTCACGATCTCGCCTTTCATGGTGCGTACCTTGCCTTCGACCCATTCGACCGACTCGGTTTTGGAGCAAAAAAGCATGGACTGGAAGATACCCATACCAAAAGCCTCTTCGCCGTCGCTTTTGACGATGCAAAGCGAGAGCCACGCCGTGGCTCCATCATTCGATTCGAAGTAAAACCGGAGCATCGCGGCTCCGTTCTTCGTTTCGTACTGCTCTGCCTGCAGGATCTTTCCTTTGTAAGCCCCAGTTTCAAAGATGCGGGCCGGGGTTTCGCTCCTGATGGCAGATACCTTGTCGGCCTTGATAGTTCCGATGATCATTTAGATTCCTTTGCCGATTCTTCGGCGGGTGTTGAAATTCCGTAGTACTCGCAGATGGCCTTGTCGACCTCTGCAAGGTCGTTGTCGATCTCGTCTTCTTCGAACATCCCAAGAGGAGATTTCACGGTGTCGAAGCCTGAGTTGTGAGTGCGAAAGAGGTACTTGCCCTGATCGACCGCTGTTCGAAGGACGGTTGTGAACATCCCTTCAATGACGATCTTTTCGTCCAGCATCTGCCCGATCGTTTTGATGCGCGTCACGCCATCCTTGACCACCGTGTGCGCAAGGAGATAGACGCGTTTTGCATCGTCGAGCTCTGAAGCGGTCTTGGCGAGATCGAACCCGCAGCCGCCGATCTGATTCCACTTGTCATAGCCTCCGACGTTCCGCAACTCCATCATTCTGAAGGATAGGAAGTACTGCCAATCGTCGATGACGATGATCTCCTTTGAGGTCTCCTTCATGGACTGAAGGATGAAGGGGACGTTGGACGTGCAGAGGATGTTGCCGCCACTCAGGCGTGTGAGCTCTTCTCGCTCTCGCTTGTTCTCGACAACTTTTTTAGTTCCGAGCTGAACAAACTTCCAGCCAGTTGACCTGAAAGGAAGCGGTTTTTTGACCGGTTGGATGATTAGCGTTTTGGTTGGATCGATATTGCGAAGGGAGCAAGTCTTGCCTGACCCACTTTCGCCCAAAACAAGCGTTCCGTAGCTCATGTATGATTCTCCGTGTGGTTAAAACGCGAAGACTTCATCGAACTCTTTTCGCATGCGCTCGATGTCGTCTTCGTCTTGCCCGGACATAGGGAGGTTTGCGGAGGCCTGTTCGGCTTCCCAAACCTCTTTTTCTTTCTGGTCATTCGGTGTCATTTGAACCACCTTTCCAAGATGTAGCGAATGAGGTCGAAAAAGCCCGCCTGTTTGGGGGCGGGCTGTGCGGTTGTTCGCAGCTGTTCGGCCGCTCTTGGTCGTCTGGCGGCCCCGGCGCGCTTCTGCTTCCGGCTGCTTGAGCCATTCGGCCCGGTCTGCTGAGTCGGTTGTCATCGGAAAAATCTCCCTAGTAAAAAGGCGAGCCCCTGGAGGAAGCTCGCCTTGGTGTGTTTCGTTGCTTTGGTCTTGCGCTCTCTCGCTCGGGCGTTGCGCGCTGCGCATGCCCTGCGCTGGCGCTTGCTGAGCTGAGAGCGATGCCGGTGCGGGTGCTGGGGGATGGTCATTGCGGTTCCTTCTCTGAGCGGGTGAGGTCACTCCAAAGCGCGAAGAGTGCGAGACGCTTTGCGCCTAGCTTGGCGTCCAGTTCACCTATCAGGCGATGAACTTCATCTTCCTTGCCCTCCTCGTAGCGCTCTCGGATGATCGAGAGCTCTCCGGTCTCGTCCTTAGACCAAGCGTGAGACTCGCGGAGCTTCTTGAAGATCTGAATGAGCTCCTTTTTGGTGCGCCTGATCATGCGGCGTCCTCAGCACGGTCGCGCTTGTTCTCCTCGTACTCGTACTGAGACCATTCCTTGCAGGCCCGGTCGGCCTTGTGCAGGATGCGGTCGATTACGTCGAAGAACTCCCCGCCCTTGGCGGCCTCGCGGTCGAACGCTTCGCGGAACCCCTCGACGTTGTACAGGGAGCGCTCGAGGACGCTGGCTCCGCGCGTGCTCTCGCTTGAGGGCGGCGGCGCAGCAGATTTCCGGCCGGCCATTGCTGAGGTGCTCAATGAGTTCCAGAGCATGCGCGCATCCGGCCAGAAGGTGAATCTCGCTGAGCTGGCTGCGCAGTCATCGCTGGATCGCTCCGCTGAGGCGCAGCTGTTCCTTGACTTCCTCGCAAAGAACGAACGCGAGAAAGGCGGCGTGCGCGGCATCGTGGACGCCTTCACTCAGCTCACGGAATTCGCACGGGCGAACCTTGACAGCATTGCTCAGGGTGAGGGCATGTTCGGACCTCCGCCCGAACTCACGCGCGTGGACATGGCTCGCGAGTTCGGCCGGATCACGGGTGTGGAGGTCAACGAGCGCGCCTTCAAGGATATGAGCACGCTCTCAGGAGTTGCCAAGGCCGACAGGACTGAGCAGATCAAGTCGGGGCCGGAGCTCGCGCACGCTGCGACAGAAACCTTCACGGGTGTGCCGATTGAGCCGGTTCCGCGAATGGAACTTATCGAGGTTGCACGCACTCCGGACGGGAAAGTTCATCGTGTCTTAGGCATCAATGGCGACCCGAATTTGACCGTTTTGCCAGAAGGCATCGCTGGCGTGAAGCCCCTGCCAGTTCGTCTGCAAGAGGAAACGCTTAACAACGGTCATTTGGAGCGACATCTGGCTGACCTTGAGAAAGCTGGATACGAAACAGTTTCTCAGGCGATTGTAGATATTGCTCGCAACTACACTCAGATTTACGCGGGTGTGAAGGAAGGGCAGATCGTTCTGGTGCGCCCGATAACACTCAACGAGAATGGCGTTTTGAGAAAAGGAATTCTCTACAACGAATTTCAAGAGGTTTCGGGCATATATCGTGTGGGGAGCGTGGCCGCTGTAGCTAAAGATCGCTATTTGAAAGACAGAAGGCTGCTGTGGGACAAGAACCATACTAGTCGCCTACAGTCCGGCACGTCTGCCGAACCGCGCACCCGAGGCTTGACTGGGCCACAACAGCCTTCATCTGAGAACAGTATCAGCGAACCCGATGCGCCTGTCAACACCGGCGCTACTGTTCCTGAGCAGAATGCCGCTGCGCAGGATGCCTCTCCCGATCTGTTTGGTGGCGATGAACCCGCTCCGCAGGATTCGCGTGGCCTCTTCAATGAGCCTGAGGCGACTCCGCAGCAGGCTTCATTCATGGACGAGCTGGGCGAGCCGATCGCCACTGCGGACGAAGCGGCGCGTGTGGTCGAGAAGGTCGAGGAGGCTCGCGAGGCCAAGATTGTGCAGGAGTCGCTTGACCTCTTTGCCTCTAGCGATGCGGAGATGACGGGAGAGCGCGCGCGGGTGCAGATGGTATTGCAGGACAACCCGGACATGCGCGTCCAGCTCGATGACCAAGGGACGACGATCACCGCTGCTGAGCTCCTGGCTCGGGAAGAAGAACACGCCAAGCAGGTCGAGGACATGGCGGACAAGGCGTTGCCTGTCGCTGAGATCTGCGCACTGGTCAACAATGGAGTCTGATGATGGCGAACGTCCAGCAAATTCAGATGCGCAAAGAGTGCCTTCAGCGCACGTCTCTCGCGCTGGGGCGCGAAATCACGCCGAGTGAGGGGCATGAGATTCTGGCCGGCATCCGGGCGGGCATGCTCCGCGCTCGGGCGGCTGATCCAGACGCATGGCGGGGGATGTCGCATCAGCAGCGTGTTGACGCTGCGACGAAGCTCTATCAGGAGACGCTCAAGGCTGAGGCAAAGAAGATCCGACAGCGTGCTTACTTGTCCGTGCTCGCTCAGGCGAATGTCGAACGTTCGCTGGCCTTTCAGCGCAAGCGCGGCTATCACGGATACTCTGCGGCCGGGCAGGTGCTCAGTGAGATTGACCGTCGCGTGATCGGCGCTCAGTCTGAGGCAGACAATGACTTTCTCGTTGCGATTGACGGCAAACAGAAAGGCATCACCGGGCTCTTCACGGATCTGAATTTCGAGGAGGCCGTGACAAAAGAGGTCTTCGGAGAAGATTCAGGCAGTCAGATTGCAAAGTACGTTGCTGCCGAATGGAAACGGCAGGACGATGCCGGCATTGACCGCTATAACGCTGAGGGCGGCAACATCGTCAAGCTTGACCATTACATACCGCAGACTCACGACACGAGGCTGATGTCTCATGCGGTTGAGGTTCTGGCCGGTCAAGGCAAGCTCAGGCGCTTCGCAAATGACGTTGAGCGCTGGATACGAGATGCACCATCATCCTACGACGCGAACCGCGCGGCCTGGGTGCAATTCATAGAGCCTCTGATTGACCGCTCAAAGTACATTGATCTGAATGGTGATCCCATGTCGGATCAGGACTTCATCGAGATGCTGGGGCGTGCCTTTGACACGATTTGCTCAGACGGCGCAAATAGTGACTTCGAGGTTTCGACTGTGGCCGGGCCGTCGGCATCCCGTGCGAACCGAGGCGACTTGCACCGAGGGCTCCATTTCAAGGACGCGAGCAGCTGGCTTCAGTATCAACGAACCTTTGGGCAAGGCACGGTCTTTGATCTGATGAGAGGTTCGCTCAGGCGCTCTGCCAAGGATGCTGAGCTCATGAGGTCACTGGGCCCGAACCCTAATGCAACCTACGCGGCAATGAAGCGCATGGCCAAGGCTGAGGCGGATCAGATCAATGCGAAGATGCAGGGGCGGCCGGGCATTGTCCAGACCATGAAAGCCGGCCTGAGCGAGCACTACATTGATACCGAATGGAGCGTGCTCAATGGCAGTGCGGCCTCTGTTGACGCCTCCCGGGCGGCGCTGGCCGACATCTCCGGCGGTATGCGCAATCTCGAGGTGGCTACCAAGCTCGGATCAACCTTCCTTTCTTCTGTCTCCGACATTCCGACCTACTATTCGACGGCTCGCCTGATGGGCATCCCTGCTTGGACGGCGACAAGGAATCTCATTGCGGCTTGGGGCTCCGAGGCGCGTGACCTTGCCGTCCGCGGCGGCATCATGGCCGATGCGCTCTCATCGGCCTGCTCGCGCTGGGGGCTTCAGAATGTCGGCAGCGGATGGACGGGCAAGCTCGCGTCCGCGACGATGAAATATTCGCTCCTTGATGCCTTCACGAATGGCGTGCGCCGGGCAGAGATGATTAACTACATGGGCATGATGTCCTGGCTCGTCAAGACAGACTGGAGCAATCTGACGCCGTATCAGCGGCGCGTTTTTGAACGCTGCGGCGTCAATGAGATGGACTGGATTCTCTGGCAGGAGGCGAAGCCCTACAAGATTCGCGGCGCAGGTTTCCTGACGCGAGAGGACATTCGCAATGTGGATATAGACGCGCTCAGCACGGATAAGCAGCGGCTCGTCAAGCTCGTCCCGAATGGAGCTCCAACGGCTCGCGATATGGAGCATGCGGTCACGTCTTACCTGGCCGTGCTGAGAGAGGAATCGGGCCTTGCTTCCCTTGCTCCTGATCTGGGCACACGGGCGCTCAGCAATATCGCTGGGCCGAGAGGCACCTTTGCCGGCGAAGCCGTGAGAGGCCTGCTCCTCTTCAAGTCCTTTCCTATTGGCTTCATGCGGCGGCACCTTGAGCGCATGTCTGACATCGCTCAGACAGAAGGCAGCGTCTCCCGCGCAAAGTACGCAGCTCTGATCTTCACAACAACGACGATGGCCGGGGCAATCTCCGTTCAGCTTCGCGCGCTGGCTTCCGGCCGGGATTTGCAAGATCCAACTTCTGCGGACTACTGGATGCAGGCAATGTCTGTTGGCGGCGGTGCGGGCTTCCTGGCTGATCTCATCGTTGCCGGCATGGACGGGGAGAACACCTACGGCTCGCCAAACTGGCTCAAATTCATGGGCCCCGTGACGGGCACTGTGCTCGATGCATGGGACGTGGGCAAGAGTTACTACAACGACTGGCGCGGCAGTCTGGCCAATGGCCTCTACAACCGGCAAACCAAGTCTGATGCGAAGGCGCTGCGCTTCGCGCGTTCGCATATGCCGTTTGTGAACCTCTGGTATCTGAAGGGCATCATCGACCGCGCGGTCTACAACGACATGATGGAAGCATCGTCTCCTGGCTACCTCGCGCGCATCGAATCGTGGGGCCCGAAGCACACCGGGCAGGAGTACTGGTGGGCTCCGACAGAGATTGTGCCAAAGCGCATGCCTCGCGTGGCGAATGCTCCTGAGTAGCCCTGCGCACTCCGCGACTTTCGTCATCCAGAATGGCTCCAATTGGAGCCGTTCTCATGATTGACTACGTCAAGCGCCTCGCTGGGCCTTACACTGGCGCAGGCCTCAAAACTTTCTCTTTCAGCTTCAAGATCTTCGAGGAGACGGATGTCTACGTTGCGACTTCCTTCTCTGATCTTGAGGCCGCAGTGAATTTGTCCTACGGCACGGACTACTCCGTGACCATGAATTCGGATCAGGATGCTGCGCCTGGCGGCTCAGTCACGCTCACGAATGGCCTCGCGGCAGGCCAGATTCTCGTCATCGGCTCCGCTCTCGCATACACGCAGGAAACTCAGCTCACCAACTACTCTAGATTTCCTCCCGAGATCATCAATGAGGGCCTAGACCGCATCGTTGTTCAGATTCAGCAACTCGTCGAGCAGACAGGGCGCACGCTTAAGGTCCCGGCTACGTCCTCGACGACGCCCGAGGAAATGATCGAAAAGCTCCTCGCCGCCCAAGACGACGCCCGACAGTTCGCTGATGCCGCCCAGCGGTCCGCCGAAGAGGCGAAGAAATCCGAGGGGCAGACGAAGGCCTACGCCGAAGCTGCCACCATCCTCGTCCCGGTCAAGGACGAGATCAAGACCGTGGCCGGCAACATCGTGCCGGTGGTGGCGACGGGTACAGCTATTGAGGACGTGAAGACCGTCGCCGGCATCAAGGATGAAGTCGTCGAGGTTGCCGGCAAGGCCTACGAAGTCTCCAAAGTGGCAGAGAAGATCGAGGATGTCGTGAAGGTATCCGGCGGCATGCCCTACGTTGAGACTGTGGCGACCGACCTTGTTGGCAAGGTAGTAGGCGACGGCGACTGGGACTGCGGCTCCACGACAGATGAGATCGTTGGCGACATCGAAGTGGTCAACGGCAACATCCACACGGTGGCGATCAACATCGAGGACGTGAACAAGGTGGCCGGCGCTATTGATCGCGGCGATCTTGAGACGGCTGTGAATGCCGTTGAGACGACTACCGAAAACGTCCGTCTATCCGAAGCGGCGCAGAAGAGTGCAGAGGCCGCCAAAGCATCCGCGCTCGAGGCGAGGGCCGGCGCTGATGCAAGTAATGCTCTCGCAAAGAAGTGGGCCACGCAGACGACGGCTCCGGTGGAGAGCGAGCTCTATGGTGCGAAGTACTACGCCGAGAAGGCCGCGCAGTCTGAAAGCTCCACTGGAGGGCTCCTACAGGAGGTGAAGGACGCGACTGCGGCGGGGGTGAGGAGCGTCCGGTCGGAGGGCGGCACGCAGGTGACTGCTGTGCAGGACGCGGGCTCCACTGCTGTCAACCAGATCACGCAGGAAGGCTCCTCGCAGAAGTCCGCCGTGGCGGCCGAAGGAACCAGGCAGGTCGGCTTGGTGGCGAGTGCTGGCACGTCAAACGTGTCGAAGGTGAACGCTGCGGGCACGACACAGGTTGCCGCCGTCAACGCAGCCGGCGCTGCTCAAACGGCCAACGCAAAGGCGCAGGCCGATGCCGCAGCCAAGTCGGCTACCGCCGCATCGAGCGCGCAGAAGGCGGCCGAGACTGCGAAGGCAGGAGCCGATACAGCCTCGACGACCGCAAAGGCATGGGCAAGCAAGACGGGGGCGGCTGTCGACGGCGGCCTCTACTCAGCGCTCCACTATGCAACGTATGCAGAGACGCAGGCGAAAAAGTCCGAGACCGCGGCAGCCACTGCGACGACCAAGGCGACGGAGGCAGGCACGAAGGCCAGTGAGGCCGCAACGTCCGCTCAGGCCGCTGCACAGTCCGCCAAGGTAGCCGCGTTCGCAGTACGCCTGACATCGGCAAACATGAGTGCCAACGGCACGGCCGCGCTCGCCACGCTCACGCCTTCTACCAACGTGAAGGTCGGCGACACGGTGATTGATCCCGAAGGGGAGGTCTTCCAGATCGCGTCGCTCGCGGCAAGCACGTTCACGGTCGGGGCGAGGCTTGCAAACGTCCGGGGCCCGCAGGGGCCGAAGGGCGAACCCGGCGCAGCACTTGCGATCAAGGGCAGCTTTCCGTCCCTCGAAGAGCTGCAGGAGCAGCACCCGGCCGGAACGCTCGGCGACGCCTACATGGTTGGCTCGCGCCTCTACTCGTGGAGCGGGAGTGCGTGGGTCGACTGCGGCGACATCAAGGGGCCGAAGGGCGATCAGGGCACCCAAGGTGAACGAGGCCCGACGGGGCCCGCTGGCACTACGACGTGGGCGGGCATCACCGGCAAGCCTACGCTGGGTGCACTGTCCGCCAAGGACAAGATAACGATCGCCGACTTTGAGGGCGACATTGATTTAGGGAGCACGACGTAATGGCTACGAAACCGACGCGATTCGCCCAGATGGGCGATACGACAGAGAAAGTCAAGGTCTACACAGGCATTCCGAAACAGCTCGTGGTGGATACGTCCAAGTGGAAGATTCACCTGATGGACGGATCTACGCCCGGAGGCTTTGAGGTGGCTATGGTTGCCGATCTCACCGCGGGCCTCGCACAGAAGGTGGATAGGTCGACCTACACCGCGGGCCTCGCACAGAAGGTTGATACGTCCGAGTTTGAGACTGCTCTCAAGGAATTGATTGTCGAATTCGGCGGGCAGGTTCCCGCATAAGGAGGAAGCGTGAAAACGTTATCTGAAGTGAAGGCCGAGTATCTGAATGAGGCCATGGCCTCGCCTGTGGGCGGCTTTGTGGTGATGGATCGCAATGGCAAAGTGGCGGCGCACTCTAATAGTTCGTTTGTCCATTGCTTCGTTGATCCGCTCGATCTTGAGTGGGCTCGTGCCAATGGGTATGAGTGCAAGGACGAAGAGATTGATGGTCGTGTGCTGACGTGGGTGACTGCGAAGGAACGTCCGGGTGAACTCTTCCGCTCTGCTGATGGCGGTTACTACGCCGCCGCTTCTCTGCCCGAGAATGACGACACGTTTGTCACCGAGCGATATGCAGCCGAAGTTCGAGCCGAGCGCAATGCTCGCCTCTCTGACACGGACGACTACATCAAGATGCAGGACATGACGGTCAAGAAGTCTGCGAAGGCTTCTCGTGAGGCTCTGACTGATGAGGAGCGTGCAGACGTGCTGGCGTATCGTGAGGCTCTTCGTGACCTGCCGACGGTCGCGGGCTTTCCTTTCGTCGAGTATCCGACGATTCCCGCTTGCATCGCATATGAGTGCGGCCAGAAGGCTGATGCTCGTGCCGCGCAGGCAACCATGTACAGGGGGTTCTGATGGCAACTGTGAAGGACTTGCTCAGGGCGGAGACGCTTCGGCTTGGTTCTGTTGCTCCTGTAGCAGGTGGTAATGCGGTCGACCTGATAGGGGTCGCAAAAGCAGGAACGGTTAAGTACGTGCTTCCTGAAACTGGCTACGTTGGCTTGTGTGCTCGTACTCCGCTGAATGTTTGGACGGGGCTTGAATGCAACGGTCTGGCTGCACAGAGTCGAAGCAATGCCGGCGAATCATTCTCGACTTTGTATATCTACGGAAGAAAGGGGGATAGCGTGAACATCACCGTAGAATCTACTGACGCGGTCGGTTGGCTGCGGTTCGTTAAAGCTATCGGGGGGAGGGGGTTAACTGCCCTACTCTCTCAGCTATTTTCGAGAAAGGAGGTGGTCTATGCCTGCGCTTAAAGACTGCCTCCGAAACTTCGGTAAAGCAAGCAGCAGACTGGCTTTCCCATCTGCACAACGCACCGTCGTCATCGAGACTGTCGGCCCATCGACAGTCGAAGGGACTCACCAATACATCGCGCCCGCAGACGGCTATGTCACCGTATGGGCTGAGGGCTCCGCTAGCGTTACGGTGGAGCTCCGTATCGATTACTCCTTACAGCAGCTTTCATCGAACGCCGCCGCCTCGTGGGGGAAAGCGACGATACCTTGTACCCGTGGCCAGAAGCTTTACTACGCATTTTGGGGGGGCGGGTTCAAGCGAGGGGAGGCCTACTTCGTTCCTTCTCTCGGTAGCCAGTAACAACGCTCGCATGGAGGTAGCGGCATGAGTATCAAGGATCAACTTCGTGCCGCTATCTTGAGCGGTGGTGCAACTGGCGCGTCTCCGAGCGGAGAGGCCGTCTCGATAAACTGCAAGGGCACGAAAGGCGAAAAAGTAGCATGCTATGGGGCGCGGTTGACCAACATAACAGTTGAGATGCTTAAGCTTGTAGGGGGGCTAAAAGCCCTGTGGCACAGCTCTTTTGGAGGGTTGTGCCATGCTTAAGAAACTGCTTAGCTCGTGTCTTGACGCCTATCGCGGATCGCACAAGAGCGTCGTCGCAGGGCGCTATATTGCAACAGATCTCTCCTTCCCGACGGGATATGAGAGCGTCAATGCAAATAGTTACGTCCCTCCGAGCGACGGCGTGTTCGTTATTCAGTGTGAACCCGCTGTAGGCTACGCCTACTACAACCTCACGGTTCGACGAGATCAGCTCGACTGTGGGTTCGTTGGGAGCTACGGGCAGACGTGGCCGGTTCTTGAGACTCCTTGCCGAAAGGGCGAAACGATTCACTGGTACGCGTGGATTGATGGAGCTGCTCAGAACATCAAGGCGCACATCCGCTTTTACCCATACATCGGCTCTTAACGTTTGCTTCGGAGGTGCTTCTTATGAATAAGGATCTCCTCCGAGCACTCGGCAAGGCTTCGGCAATGAACGCTTTCCCGTCCAGTCAGAAGATTGACATTCCTGTAGTTGCCGATCAGTGGTGGAACGTGTACGTAGCACCTGCTGATGGGTTCGTTTTCGCCACGGGGAATACCAACAATGGCGAAGTGAACGCGGCACTTGCAGAGGTGTCTTCTTCTCTTAGTGGTTTTTCGAACAACATATATGGCAACGCTAGTGTGTCGATCCCTGTGAGAAAGGGCGAAACCGTGCAAATAGCCGTGAAGGGCGAACTCAGCGTCTACGCAGGATTCATTCCTGCGAAGGCCAGCACGTAGCCAATCTAAAAACAAATCAACAACGACTCCCTCGGGTGAAAGCTCGGGGGAGCTTTTTGTGTGCGCGTGTGAGTTCTGATGTGCGAGATACTGGGTTTGCACGAGGGGAGGAAGCTCTTTTCGAGCCGACGCTTCGTGCAATTTGAATGGAGGATTTGCCATGGGTGAATTCGCAAGCAAGGGTGTCGCAGGAAGCGGCCTTGGACTCGGTATCGCCGGTACTGCTTTGGGGCTTCTCAACGCCAACGGGAACGGTGGCGGCCTTCTCGGCGGTCTGTTGGGCGGCGGTTGTCAGAACGCTCAGCTTGGCCAGGCGCTTAACGCTCTCGCCGAAAAGGACGCAAAGATCGCGGAACTGACGGCCATGCGCTACAGCGACAATCAGGACGCGGCAGTCTACAAGCAGACGCTTGCTGACAACAAGACGCTTCGAGACGAGATGTATGCCTACATCACGCCAATTGCGCAGGAGTCCGCGGCCAATCGCGAACGCGTGGCGGTGCTCGAAGCACAGCAGAAGTGCGAAGCTGAAAAGGCTCAGCTGCGCGAACAGATCATCACGCAGAAGATTGATCGCGTGGCATCCGATTGCGCCTGCGGTCTCAGCAACCTTTCGGCTGAAGTCGGTTCCATCAAGGCTCGCGTTAACGCCATCACGAAGGAAGTTGTGCCGTTCAGTGCAATCTGCCCGCAGCCGATGCCGCGTTATAACGAGTGGGTGAGTCCCGCAGGTGCGACGCAGGTAACGGTATCCAATCCGGCTCGCACGGCCACGGCTCAGTAACCAGTAGGAGCGCTAGATGTTCGTTGAAGTCAGCCATATCCCGACGATCGTTGCGGAGTTTGTCACCACCGTGGTCATGCCCAAGGCGCCTACGGGACTCATGAAGTTCGGCATCGGATTTGTCTCGCCTTATATTCGTGATGCCGTAGCGGCTCGCGTCGATCAGTACATGCCGACGCTCAAGATGCTCGGCATCGTGACGGAAGAAGGCAAGGTGGATCTGGACCGTGCAACCGCGGCCGCCTCCGCTGCGCTTGAGAAAGCCGGCGGCAAGGTGGAGCTTAGCGGCTACATCATGGACAAGGCGGACATCGACGCGCTCCTTGAAATCGCAAAGAAATTTGCGGTCGATTAAGGAGATTGCCATGGACGTGAAGGATATGCGCAAGATGCAGGGCGAGCGAACCGAAGAGGAGCTTCTGGCAAGGATCGATAAGATCCTTGATGATGCTCGCGACGGGCACTACGACCTGACATCCACCGACATCAATGACCTCTGCGAAGCGTGGGAGTGCATCAAGCACATCCGAACGGTTCTCGCAATGGATCGTTAACCACGCAGGGGACGATCCGCTCGTCCCCTCTTCTTTTTTCATGCTGACGACCCTGCAAAATTTCATCCCTCAAGGAGCGGAGAGAGTCATGATGACCGCAGGCGGTGTGCTGGGCGGCGCCTTGTCATTCGCCTTCGGTGATGTCGGACCGTTGCTTTGGTGGCTTGTCATCTTCACAACGGCGGACTTTTTCCTAGGCACCGGAGTTGCTTTACTGCAAGGCAAGTGGTCAAGCCACAAAAACTATTTGGGCGTACTGAAGAAGGCATTGATGTTCGCCATCGTGGCACTTGCCCACGGGCTTGATGAAGTCTTTGCGCCCGTCATCCATTTTCAAATCTTTCAAAGCATCACCATCTGCGCCTATGCCGCAGGTGAGTTCGGCTCAATCATTGAGACACTGGAGCGCGGAGGCCTTGGTGGCGCGGTCCCTCCGGTGCTGCGTAGGCTCGTCAAAACGCTCAATGAGCGCATTGAAGCTCGCGCCGAAGAAGAGCTGTCGAAACGCGGATTAACCGTAGAAAAGGAAAAAGACCATGATTGATGAGAAGCGTGCTTTTCGTGATTGGCCGGCGTCGTGTGCGACGCAGTTCATCGAAGATTTCGAAGGCCGGCGTCTGGTTGCTTATCGGTGTTCCGCCGGCGTGTGGACGATCGGTGTGGGCCATACCGGCCCTGAGGTTCATGAAGGTCTGACGATTCCCGATGCTCAGGCGGACGAGTGGCTTGCGTCAGACATCAGGAAAGTCGCAGATGACTTGTCTCGGTACATCAATCACGACGTGACGAAAGGACAGTACATTGCATTGATCTCATTGGCCTTCAACTTGGGAAGCTATGGCGTCATCACCGGGTGTCCGAAGCTTCTTTACAAGCTCAATTCGGGCGACATCGAGGGGGCCGCTCTCGAGTTCTTGGATTGTGATCGTGCCGGCGGCAAGCGTGTGCCTGGCTTGACTCGTCGGCGTCAGGCCGAAAGCAAGCTCTTCTCGGGAGAGGAGTGATGAGGCGTGTGGCGGCTGGCGTGGCTTTACTGGCTATCGCATTCGGTGGCGGGTACCAGTATGCGGCGGCGCTTTACGAAAAGGACGCGGCGGAGCTTCGGGAAGCCGAGGCTGTCGCTCGCGCGGATCTTGGGAGGAAGCAATATGCGAAGATGGTTGAAGCGCTGGACGCTCTTGCCGGCCTGCGCGGTGAGCTTGCCGATGCTCGCGCTGATGCTGAACGGGTGCGCCGCGCCGCCGAGGTACGTGAGCGAAGAGCCAGCGCCTCTGCCTGCGGTGCTGAGCGCGCCGCAGTCTCAGCGTGCGAAGGCCTACTCAGAGAAAGTGTCGGACTTATCGAAGAAGGTCGCAGCCTACTTCTTAGAAACGCCGCAGTTCACGACGCCTTAGTGTCCACTAATATCAAGTAAGCACTTGGCGGATGCTCCCATAGAAGCTCCCATTATTTGATATGGTCTTTTAATTTACCTCTGTAACAGGCATATATGAATCCCGCCGCCGACCAGAAAACCAAAATGAGGTCATCGCAAGATGGCCTTTTTTGTTGTCTGAATACCCGCACACCTCAGCGTTTCCAGGGGTTCAGGAATGAAAACGGGCAGCAAAACCCGTCCTCTTGACATGTCTAGACATGTCGCCGGCCCGCAGCTTAAGCACTAACAGAACATTGACGGGCAATGCGGGGAGACCGGCTTAGCAGCAGGCGGCTGCAGTTAGGCGGTATGTGACGTTTTGATGACGGACATTCTTCGCTGTCACACAATATTCATAAGAGATTCACGGCTGAGTCAAAGCCGACTTTCATACTTCGACCCGTGCGGAAAAGAAAACGCACACCGAATACATCTCTAGAAGTTGGAAGTTGGAAATGACTAAAAACATGATTGCCGTTCTCGGCGCTCTCGCTGGTTTTGCCGCTGCCGCCGCCGTTCATGCGGAAACCGTTACGGTTAACGGCTCGACGACGGTTCTGCCCGCTATGCAGCTCACGGCGGAGGGCTTCATGAAGGCCAATCCGAACATCACCGTGACGATCTCCGGTACCGGATCGGGCAACGGCATCAAGGCGCTGCGCGACGGCATGACCGACGTTGCGATGGCTTCGCGCGACATGAAGGATAAGGAAGTCAAGGACTTCGCCGATCACAACATCAAGACCGTGCGTTACACGGTTGCCCATGACGCCATCATTCCGGTCGTCAATCCGAACAATGCTGTCAAGGGTCTGACGATGGCTCAGCTCAAGGACATCTTCGCTGGCAAGATCCGTTCCTGGGATGAAGTTGGCGGTGCCAAGGCTCCGATCGTTGTGGTTGGCCGCGACTCTTCTTCCGGCACCTTTGAGTGCTTCCAGGAATTGGTGATGGGCAAGACCCGTGTGTCGCCCCGCGCTCTGATTCAGGCTTCGAACGGCGGTGTCGTGCAGGCCATTGCTCAGAACCCGAATGCTATCGGCTACATCGGCGTCGGTTACATGGATAAGCAGACGCACCCGCTCACGATGAACAACGTGAAGCCGGGCATTGAATCCGCCAAGGATAAGACCTGGCCGATCGCCAGGGATCTTTACCTCTTCACGGCTGACAACGTGAAGGCCGAGGCGAAGAAGCTGATTGACTTCATGCTCTCCGCTGAAGGTCAAAAGGACGTTGAAAAGGCTGGTTTCGTACCGGTTGCCGCCAAGTAAGACCGTTTTAGCCCTCGGGAAGCTCGGCGCTTAGGGCGTCGAGCTTCTGTGATTTCAGTGTGACTATCCGGATTCCTTCACTATGGCTCTGCCTGCCAAACTTCAGGCTGACGTGAACTTTCGCCGCGGTCTTGCTGCCGCTGCCGGCGTGAGCGTTCTTGCGTTGGCTGCTATCGTCATCTTTCTCCTCAGCCAGGCGCTGCCGATCTTTGCTCACGTCTCCCTCAAAGATTTTCTTTTCTCAACAGAGTGGTATCCGACGGATGATCCGCCAGTTTTCGGCATTGGGGCGCTGATTGCAGGTTCTTTGGCCTGTGCTGCGCTGACGACGCTGATTGCGGTGCCGTTCGGTGTTCTGACAGCCTGCGCTATTCATGCAGGCATGCCTCCGGCACTCACCCGCATTGTGAAGCCGCTGATTGAACTCATGGCGGCGCTTCCGTCGGTCGTCATCGGCTTTATCGGCATGATCATCCTGGCTCCCTGGCTGCAGGACATGTTCGGCATTGCGACCGGTCTGAATCTGTTCAATGCCTCCATCATGCTCGCCTTCATGTGCGTGCCGACCATCGCTTCCATTTCTGAGGATGCGCTGCGCAATGTCCCGTCAGGACTGCGCGAAGCGAGTCTGGCGCTTGGAGCAACCCGCTGGGAAACGCTTCTCAAGGTTGAGCTCCGCTGGGCTATGGGCGGTATCGCCACAGCCGTGATGCTCGGTATTTCCCGCGTTATCGGTGAAACCATGGTTGTACTCATGGTGGCCGGCGGCGCAGCCATTATTCCCGAGTCGATTTTCGACCCGGTGCGCCCGATGACCTCGTCGATTGCTGCAGAAATGGCGGAAGCAGCCGTCGGCGGCGAGCACTATCACGCGCTCTATGCGACGGGTCTCGTGCTCTTCATCATTACATTTGCCTTCAACCTCTGCGCCTGG
>ERZ824480.1338-NODE-1338-length-22475-cov-4.026137_pt1 | contig 22475 bp, 17 predicted proteins | sample MGYA00519861_ERZ824480 | MGnify/ENA primary metagenome ERZ824480 (study PRJEB31778, sample SAMEA3449152) | human gut metagenome | biome: human gut; feature: human-associated habitat; material: faeces | place: United Kingdom | collected 2010/2012 ... | reverse complement strand
ATATGGGGCGGTTCCTGTTTCACAGGCTCTTAGCCGATTTATACAAAGTCTCATTCATGCAAGCATGACGAGACTTTGTATAAATCAGCTAAGCCGTGAATAGTAACATTTTGTTGTAAAAATACTTGACTTAGGGTGTTACGAAAAGCTATAATATAAATGTCGTATTAACTGCGGCGTAATATATAAGATGGAGATGATTAGTATGGCAAGAACAGGAAGACCAAAAGGGACCAATAATAAAGAGATTATTTGTTCAATGAGAATGGACGCAGCAACTAAGCAGAGACTTGAAGCTTATTGTGAGAAGATGCATATGGCTAAGTCAGAAGCGCTCAGACATGCCATTGACTTGCTTGCTATAGAAGCAGGGCAATAATTGCTGTATATTATGGAGTAATATATGCAGCACAGTTTTAAGTGTATTGCAAGAATATATAATGATTATTCAGTAAGATTCGGTATTCCGAGACAGAGTGGGATTATTGAGGATATCGAATCAAAAATTATATTTGAACCGGAATACAGATGCAATGACGCCATAAGAGGATTGGAAGAGTTCTCGTGCTTATGGCTTATTTGGCTGTTTACTGAAACGGTGAGAGACAGTTACAAACCTACAGTACGCCCTCCAAAACTTGGTGGTAACAGGCGGGTGGGGGTATTTGCAACCAGATCGCCGTTCAGACCCAATCCTATAGGCTTGTCCTGCGTAACGTTAAGCAGGATTGATATGGATTGTGCAGATGCCCCGGTTATATATGTCAAGGGTGCCGATCTTATGAATGGCACTCCTTTATTTGATATCAAACCTTATATTCCTTATACAGACTGCAGGCCGGAAGCTCTTTCGGGTTTTTCAAAGCCGCCGTCTGAGCCGGCGCTTAAGGTTGAATGCAGTGATGTTCTTTCTGAAAAGATACCGCCTGCTTTGAAAACACCGCTTTTTAAAATTCTTTCACTTGACCCAAGACCCGGTTATCATAATGATGATAAAAGAATATACAGTTTTGAATATGGCGGATTAAGGATAAGCTTTACCGTTAGTGAAGGCGTCCTTAAGGTAAATGAAGTGAATATAATTTCAGAAGGGAAGTTATAGATGATGTATGATGTACATTCTATGAAGGCAGAGGAATTTATCTGTCATGAGGAAGTCCTTGCGTCGCTGAAATATGCCGACGATAATAAGGACAATATACAGCTTATTGATGAAATTCTTAATAAAGCAAGGGAGAGAAAGGGACTTAACCACAGAGAGGCGTCTGTGCTTCTTGCATGTAATGTACCGGAAAAGGTTAAGGAAATGTATGACCTTGCCGAACAGATTAAAAAGGATTTTTACGGTAACAGAATAGTAATGTTTGCGCCTTTATATCTGTCAAATTATTGTGTAAACGGATGCGTATATTGTCCGTATCATATGAAAAATAAGCACATTCCAAGAAAGAAGCTTACACAGGAAGAGGTCGCAAAGGAAGTAATTGCGCTTCAGGATATGGGACATAAAAGACTTGCTATAGAAGCGGGAGAGGACCCGGTTAATAATCCTATAGAATATATACTTGAGTGTATAGATACGATATATAGTATTAAGCATAAGAACGGAGCGATAAGAAGAGTCAATGTAAATATTGCGGCAACAACCGTAGAGAATTACAGAAAGCTCAAAGAAGCGGGAATAGGAACATATATATTGTTTCAGGAGACATACCATAAAGAAAGCTATGAAGCGCTTCACCCGACAGGACCTAAGCATGATTATGCATACCATACAGAAGCTATGGACAGAGCTATGGAGGGCGGAATTGATGACGTGGGTCTTGGCGTGCTGTTTGGTCTTGAACTTTACAGATATGAGTATTGTGCGCTTCTTATGCATGCAGAGCATCTTGAAGCTGTACACGGAGTAGGTCCGCATACAATATCAGTACCGAGAATAAAGCATGCGGATGATATTGACCCGGGTGCATTTGATAATGCGATAAGTGATGAGATATTCTGTAAAATAGCAGCGCTTATACGTATTCCAGTACCTTATACGGGAATGATTATCTCAACAAGGGAAAGTGAAAGCGTCAGGGAGGAGATTATAAGGCTTGGTGTTTCACAGATATCAGGAGGTTCAAGGACAAGTGTAGGAGGATATTGTGAAACTGACCGTCCGCACGATACGGAGCAGTTTGATGTGTCTGACCAGAGAACGCTTGATGAAGTAGTGAACTGGCTTATGAGGGCAGGATATATTCCTTCATTCTGTACGGCGTGTTACCGTGAAGGCAGGACCGGGGACAGATTTATGTCGCTTTTAAAGAGCGGACAGATATCTAACTGCTGCCATCCGAATGCCCTTATGACACTTAAGGAATATCTTATGGATTATGCATCAGAAGATACAAAGCGCATAGGAGAAGCTTTGATTGAATCAGAGCTTGGCAATATAAGCAGTGATAAGGTACGTAAAATATGCAGTGAAAATCTTGAAAAAATACAGAATGGAATACGTGATTTCAGATTTTAACGGAGGGTGTGCTATGGGACTTAATGATACGCCAAATTCAGAAAGAGTTCATATAGGATTTTTCGGAATGAGAAATGCCGGAAAATCAAGCCTTGTTAATGCTGTTACCGGACAAAAGCTGTCTGTAGTGTCAGATGTTGCAGGCACGACTACTGACCCGGTAAGAAAAGCGATGGAGCTTTTACCTATAGGACCGGTTCTTATTATAGATACTCCCGGCTTTGATGATGAAGGAAGACTTGGAGATATGCGTGTTGATGCGGCAAGAAAAACGCTTGCATCTACGGATATTGCAGTTCTTGTTGTGAACTCTGAATACGGAATCAGTGATATAGACAGAGAGCTTATCGGTCTGTTTAAAGAAAAAAATATCCCATATATTATTGCATACAATAAGTCAGACAAGGCGGAAATTAGTACAACTTCCGATAATGAAATTGCAGTCAGCGCCATATATGGTACTAATATATATGAATTAAAGGAGCTTATTGGTTCAAAGTATAATAAAGGTAACGAAAGAAGGCTTGTTGCGGATTTGATACATCCGGGAGAGTATGTCATTCTTGTCGTTCCGATTGACAGCGCAGCGCCAAAGGGGAGGCTTATACTTCCGCAGCAGCAGGCAATAAGGGATATACTTGACGCTTGTGCAAATGCAATTGTCGTTAAAGAAAACGAGCTTAAAAATACACTCGAAAATATAGGCGTAAAACCTTCGCTTGTTATTACGGATAGTCAGGTGTTTGAAAAAGCTGCAAAGGATACGCCGGAAAATATTCCTCTTACTTCATTCAGTATACTGATGGCAAGATATAAAGGATTTTTAAGTCTTGCGGCAGATGGGGCGAAAAAGGTTGATGAATTGAAAGATGGAGATACAGTGCTTATATCAGAAGGCTGTACGCATCACAGGCAGTGCGAAGATATAGGCACAGTGAAGCTCCCTAAGTGGATTAAAGCTTACACCGGACATGATATTAAGTTTGAATTTTCAAGCGGCATGGGTTTTCCGGACGAACTTGAAAGATACAGCCTTGTAATTCATTGCGGAGGATGTATGTTAAATGAACGTGAGATTAATCACCGTATGCAGAAGGCGTATATTTCGGGTGTTCCGGTAACGAATTACGGAACGATAATAGCCTATATGAAAGGAATTTTAGAAAGAAGCATGAAAATGCTGTAAAATATTTTGAAATAAGCAGTGAAATAGTGTAGAATAGAATTAATAGGTTACTATTTGCGGCGGTGCCGTAAATAGTAATATTAATAATACAATATAGGAGGTTTTTTGATGGAGTTAAAGTACGATGTTAAGGGTTATATTGAGGAAGGAAAAGCAATTCTTGGTATTGAATTCGGTTCAACAAGAATTAAGGCAGTGCTTATAGGGCAGAATAATGAGCCAATTGCACAGGGAAGTCATGACTGGGAGAACAGGCTTGAAAATGGTATATGGACTTATAGTGAGGACGATATCTGGACGGGACTTCAGGACTGTTATGCAGACATGTTAAAAGATGTTAAGGCACAGTATGGCGTGGATATAACAAGCCTTGCTGCTATTGGATTCAGTGCAATGATGCATGGATATCTTGCATTTAACGAAGCAGGAGAGCTTTTAGTACCATTCAGAACATGGAGAAATACTATTACGGAAGCAGCATCATGTGAACTTTCGGAATTATTTAATTTCCATATCCCACAGAGATGGAGTATTGCACATCTTTATCAGGCAATGCTGAATAAGGAAGAGCATGTTAAAGATGTAAAATTCTTTACAACACTTGCAGGTTATATTCACTGGAAGCTGACAGGAAAGAAAGTGCTTGGAGTTGGTGAAGCTTCAGGTATGTTCCCGATTGACAGTACAACATGTACATATGATGCTAAGATGGTAGAGCAGTTTGATGAACTTGTAGCAGGAAAGGGATATGATATAAAGCTGCTTGACATTATTCCTGAAGTTATTACTGCGGGAGATGACGCCGGTGTACTTACTGATGAAGGAGCTAAGCTTCTTGATGTATCAGGAAAACTTAGCGGAGGAATTCCTCTCTGCCCACCGGAAGGTGATGCAGGAACAGGTATGGTTGCAACTAATAGTGTTGCAGTACGTACAGGTAACGTATCGGCAGGAACATCAGTATTTGCTATGGTTGTTCTTGAAAAGCCGCTTTCTAAGGCTTATGATGCAATCGACCTTGTGACTACACCGTCAGGTGAGGCTGTTGCGATGGTTCACTGTAATAACTGTACATCAGACCTTAATGCATGGGTTAATATATTTAAGGAGTTTGCTGAGGCTTATGGAATTGAGCCTGATATGAATAAGTTATTTGGTACATTATATAATAAGGCTCTTGAAGGTGATGCTGACTGCGGCGGACTTCTTGCATACAACTATTTCTCAGGTGAGCATATTACAGGATTTGAAGAAGGAAGACCGTTATTCGTGAGAACTCCTGACAGTAACTTTAACCTTGCTAACTTTATGAGGGTTCATCTGTTTACAGCTCTTGGAGCGCTTAAGACAGGATGCGATATACTTCTTAAGAAAGAGCAGGTAAAAGTAGATAATATTACAGGACACGGCGGATTGTTTAAGACTAAGGGAGTCGGACAGAGCATACTTGCAGCTGCAATGAATGCGCCTGTATCAGTTATGGAGACAGCCGGTGAAGGCGGTGCATGGGGTATCGCGCTTCTTGCTTCTTATATGATTAATAAGAACGGAAGAACACTTGCAGAATTCCTTGATGCAGATGTATTTGCAGGTGAGAAGGGAACACAGATGTCGCCTGATGAGGCGGATGTTGCCGGATTTGATAAGTTTATAGAGAGATATACTAACGGACTTGCAATAGAGAGGGCAGCAGTTGATTCATTGAAATAAAATGGCGCCGGGTTGTATGTGTATATAACCCGGCGTTGCTATTTGTCATAGAATTTTCCTTCTTCATAGCGTGCACTGATTATATTATCCCTATATTGCAAATAATTTCTGCCCGTTGCCTGCTTGAAAAAATAAGAGAATGCAGACAGCGAGCCAAAACCCAGCTTATATGCAACTTCAGACGCATTCTCGCCCTGACTGATATAAGATATGGCAAGATTAGTCTTAAGAATTGTAATATATTTATGTGGCGTCATACCTATGTCTTTCTTAAAGCACCTGATTATATGATTCACATTTCTATTAACCTCTTCAGAAAGCATATTAACAGACAGCTTCTCTACCGGGGTATTATGTATTATCTCTAACGTCTTGATTGTCACCTCTGAATAATTCCTGTCAGCGACAAGACAATCCTCAAGATAATACATAATAATCTCAAGATAATTCTTGGCAATTCCGGGATTACATGATTTATAAAAAAAATCCTCAGAAGCGGCATTAACAATATGTTTAAGCCTTGGATATTCATCAACCTTAACCTCAAGGAAATCTTCTTTAACAAGTTTTCCATATGTCTGAAAATCAAAAAAAACATGATCTACAGGGTCTTCATCTGACTGTTTAACTCTGAAATCCGGGAATGCATTAAATACATACAAATGCCCCGGTTTAAGAGCTGTATCATTTTTATAAAATGCAGTTCCACTGACAATATAATATACTCTATTTACAACATAAGACGGATTATAAAACCATTGATAAGGATTATATACTCTTCCATAGCTTAATAATATATAGTTATTAATCACTATAATCACTCCCATATATATTATTTAATCTATCATGTCGATTTTTCTAAAACATTTATCAATTCTTATTATATACAATCATTAATAATAATTCTACAATTGATTTATCATATAAGCCGTTTTTTCGGTATCAAATATAAATAAGGAGGAAAACAATGTTTAAGAGAAGTATTATATTCTTATTAATTGTTGCATTAATCAGTTCTATGATATTTACACACAATTATTCACAAAAGGAAGTCAAAGCAGCCTCAAATGATGTTACATCATTTACAAGGCAGAAGATTAACTTTAATAGGGAATGGAAATTCGTAAGAGATGACCCTGAAAATGCCAATATGGAAAATTACAATGATTCCAGCTGGTATAATGTAGGCCTTCCTCATGATTTCAGCATTCCTTACTGGCAGGAAGAAAAGCATTACACCGGATACGGATGGTATCGCAAAACCTTTGAGGTAAAAAAAGAATGGGCCGGTAAGCACATTACCCTTGATTTTGCAGGAGTTTTCCACACAGCAGAAGTATATATAAACGGGGAATATGCCGGCTATCATGAAGGTGGATATACAGGCTTTGAGATTGATATTACCGATCTGGTAAGAACCGGCGAAAACGTCGTTGCTATAAGAGTTAATAACATATGGAAAGCAACGCTTGCTCCACGTGCAGGTGAGCATATGTTTACAGGGGGTATATACAGAGATGTTAATCTAATTGTATCAAGCCCTGTTCATGTAGCATGGTACGGAACCTTCGTTCAGACACCGGATATTTCTGCAGACAAATCTAATGTACGTGTACTTACTGAAGTTGCCAATGATAGCAGCCAGGCTCAGAATGTAGCCGTATCACATACTATTAAGGATGCTGCAGGAAATGTTGTTGCAACAATTGATTCCAAAGCAACATCAATCGCTCCGGGAACTGCTTATGAATTTGATAATTCAAGCGGGTATATTAATAATCCAAAATTATGGTCTCCCGAAACGCCTAACATGTACATGGTTCATACGGAAGTAACAGTTAACGGTTCATCTGTTGTTGACCAGTATGATACTCCTTTTGGCTTTAGATGGGTAGAATTCTCACCTGATGAAGGTTTCTTTCTTAATGGTGAACATTATTGGATTGACGGCGCCAATGCCCACCAGGATCATGCCGGCTGGGCTAATGCAGTAACTACAGATGCATTGTACCGAGACGTTGCAATGATAAAAGAATCAGGACTTAACTTTATACGTGGTTCACATTATCCTCACTCTCCTGCTTTCGCAGATGCCTGCGATAAGCTTGGAATGTTATTCTGGAGCGAAGCCGCATTTTGGTGTACAAGTGCCTGGGGTGAAGGAGGCAATGCAGGTAATTCTGACGACTACAAGGCCGATGGTTATCCTACAACCGGCAACAAGGAAACTGAGGAGGCATTTGAACAAAGCTGTATTGACTGTCTCTCGGAAATGATACGAATTAACAGAAATCATCCTTCCATAATTGTATGGTGTATGGGTAACGAGCCTTTCTTTGGAGATAATCCGGAAAAGAAAAAAGCATTAATCAGCAGGATGGCAGGCACAGCCAAAGAGCTTGACCCAACAAGACATACTGCAATTGGAGGTACCCAGAGAGGTTCATTTGATCATCTTCCTAATGTTGATATCGCAGGGTACAATGGCGATGGTGCAAGCATGCCTGAATATCAGAATCCGGGGGTAGGCAATCTTGTATCTGAATATTCCACCCACACCGGCAACCGTCCTGAAGAGTTTAAATGCTACTACGGAAGTGTTCAGACGGATGAAAATGGAGAGCCTATAAGATATCCATGGCGAAGCGGTGTTTCCCTATGGTGCGCGTTCCATCATGGTTCCATACTTTCAAGAAGCTATGGTGACATGGGATATGTTGATTATTACAGGCTTCCGCTTAATATATGGTATTATTACAGGTATAATAGGACAGGTGTAGAACCAGAATTTTCGCAGGAAGGAACACCTGCAAAGCTGACCCTTTCTGCATCTGATACTACTATAAAAAATGACGGAACAAGTGATTCGCATATTATTGTTACCGTAACTGATGATGAAGGAAACTGGCTTAACAACACTCCGGAAGTCACATTGGAGATTACTGATGGTCCCGGTATATTCCCTACAGGAAAATCAATAACATTTAAACCGGGAGACAGCATGCGTGATGGTAAAGCTGCTATAGAATTCCGTTCATATTATGCAGGTGTTACAACAATTGAAGCATACTCCGCCACTAATCCTGAGCTTGAGCCGGCTGTTATTAATATAACAACTACAGGCGAAGGCAGCACAGATGAACCGGCAATTGAAACAATGTACGGAGTATTCATGAGTAATGGCGGATATGTTCCAAACTCGGTTGAGGAACCTGTCCCTTACAAATATCACAAGTTTGAAGGATGTCCTATGAATGCCAGCAGCGGTATGAATAGCGCGCCTTACATTCAGGATGGCAATACCATAACTTCATGGGTTGCTGATACTCCGGGCAAAGACCAGTGGGTATATCTGGAAATTGAACACGGTGGAATTAATCTGTACAAGGCACAATTATTATTTGATAAAAAAATGTATCCATACACAATTCAGTATAAGACCAATAATGCGTCTGATGATGAATGGATAACTCTGCGTGAATATACTGCCGATACAATAGCCAGCCGTCCGGAGGAAGAAAGCTTTGATGGAACTTATATGCGATATATTAGAATTCTGTTCAAAGACGTACCGGAAGGCGAATATGCTAATCTCGCAGAGCTTAAACTATTTGGAATACGTGCAGACACTACAGGTTATTCAATAGGTTACGAATCACTTGCTGATATACCTGTTGACGGCTCTGCATCGACAACGGATTCTGTCAACACAGACAATTCAGGAAATATACTTGGCAGCACTAATTATGAGCTTGTATATAATCTTGAAAAATATGCCGAAGATACCGGGGGAAGATATGGAAGATTCCAAACCGGCATATCTATTGACGAAAACGCATCAATATCCTCACCGGTCACATTTGCTATCTATTGTGATGATGAGTTAATGTTTGAAAAGAAGGTTTCAGATGTTTCAGACGTAAGCATGGTAGATATAAGCATTAACAAAGTTAAGACACTTAAAATTACTGCTGCATCAGATCAGGAGAATATACCGTTTAGTTTGATAAATCCAAGACTTATGGGAGTATACAGGGATATATCCTTATACAATTCTATGGCACAGACTAATCTTGTAACCCAGATATGTGCTGACAGCCTGACGCTTATACCGGGACGTGAGTTTACATATCAGTCCAGAGTTACCAACAAGGCTGATTCAAGACGTGAGCTTTGTCTTGCTACCCTTCTATACAAAGCTGACGGAACACTTTTTGATACATCAATGGAATACATAAGCATTCCTTCTAAGGGAACTTTAGTAAAAGACTTAAGTATGCCTGTTCCAAAAAACCTTGGTCGTGGTGGTAAAGCAGTAATTATTGCATGGGACAGAGCGTCTCTGCTTCCTGTTACAGAAGCAATGTTAGTAATTAACGAGACTGCTTCTGACGGAAATGAACCTTCTGTAACCAGTGAACGCTTTAGCCTTTTACAGACAATGAACGAAGCAATAGCATTCATTATGACAGCTACGGCAGATAAATACACAGCAGAATCCAAAACCGGTTTTACTGACGCGCTTTTTGCTGCTGACACTCTGTTAAAAAATGAGTCTGCTTCTTCGGCAGATTATGCCGCCGCTGAAGGAAACATTAAAGCATCTATTCAAAAGCTTGCTTTAATACAATTAAACGCACCGGATAACACGCCTGATAATACTAACTCCGGTAATACTCAGCCACCGGCAACAGTACCAACAACAAAATCCTTTAAGCTAAGCAAAGGAAAGGTATACCGCGCCGGAAAGTATAGATACAAGGTACTTAAGATTAACAAAAAAACAGCCAATGTTAGCCTGTACAAGCCGGTATCCGGGAAGCTTACCCGTGTTGTTGTCCCTGCAACGGTCAAGATTAAAGGAATAAACTGTAAAGTAACTGCCATTGCCGGAAAAGCATTTATTAACAACAAGAAGCTTAAAAAAGTTGTAGTTGGCAAAAATGTTACAACCATTGGCAAAAAAGCATTTTATAATACAGCGAAGCTAAAGACCGTAATAATCAAATCAACAAAACTTAAATCAGTAGCAAAAAACAGCTTCGGTAAGACCAATAAAAAGCTGTCAATTAAGGTTCCTAGTAAAAAGAAAAAGGCTTATAAGAAATTATTTAAGTAAGCATTATATTAATTCAAATACCCCTGCCGGATTGATAATACCACTCTGGCAGGGGTATTAATTCTATTTTATAAATCAGATAATTACAGGGCGCAGATTTTCTCCACCGCATACAGCGGAAGATTTACAAGACCATTCTCTTTTTTGTAATCAGCCATTGAGGTGCGCACGGAAATTTCAGGATTGAACTTTTCACGGTAGGTTTTTAAACTCTTTGCTTTCAGATTGACCTCCGCCTTAACCTCAACAGGCACGATTTGTTCACCGTTATCAATAATGAAATCAACTTCGCATGAGCCTCGGTCATTGGTATAGTAGTAAACATTTAAATCATTTATGGTTTTAAGCTGCTGGCATACATACTGCTCAGTTAGTGCGCCTTTGAATTCGGTAAATAAATCGTTGACGTCCAATAATGTGAGCTGACGCAGACCGGTCATACATCCGAGAAGCCCTACATCAACGATAAACAGTTTAAAGGCTTTTAAATCCTCATAGGCTTTCAGCGGAATCCCTGCCGCATTCACACGGCTGACCCTGTGGACAAGTCCGCAGTCACAAAGCCACATGATTGCTGTTTCGTATTCCTTTGCACGTCCGCCTTCCCGCACAAGACCGTATATGAACTTTTTATTTTCTTTTGCAAGCTGAGAGGGTATGCTGTTCCAAATCATACGGATTTTTGGAACAATTTCAATAGGCGCATGCTTGGAAAAATCCTGCTCATAAGCATCCAGTATCCGCTTTTGAATTTTCCGGACCTCGTTAAAATCTTTTTCTTCGGTAAAACTTTGCACGGCTTCAGGCATTCCTCCGACAAAGTAATACTGTTTAAGTGCGTCGATATATGTTTGCCTAAAAGAGGTAATCATTGGATAATCCTGCTTGTCAAGAAGTTCAGCAAAACGTTCGCCGGTTGTCGCAATCAAAAATTCTTTGAATGACAGAGGGTAAAGGCTCAGAAAATCTACCTTGCCTACAGGAAATGATGTACCTCCATGCAGCGCAATGCCTAATAATGAACCGGCACAGACAATATGGTACTGTGGTGCATTTTCATAGAAATATTTGAGTGAGGAAAGCGCTCTTGGGACTTCCTGTACCTCATCAAATATAAGCAGCGTGTTATTTGAATCAATTTTTTTACCTGCGTATATTTCAATTCCCATAATCAGCCGGTCAGTATTCAAATCAGAAGAAAACAATTCTGCCATTCTGGAATTGGAATCAAAGTTGATATATACGGTGTCGGTATAATAGAGCCTTCCGAATTCCTTCATCAGCCAGGTTTTCCCGACCTGCCGTGCGCCTTCGATGATCAAGGGCTTACGCCGCTTGCTTTCTTTCCATTTCAATAACTTCTCGATTGCGATTCGGTACATACTCGCCCCTCCTATCCATACTACAAGTATAATATACCACCGTATCGCAAAATATGCAATGAACTTTCGCTGTTATATTACATTTTTTACGGTGAATATTTGTGACACCGTTGCATCTTTTTGGGCGTGTTTCGCGTATAAGGGCCTAATCAGCGGGGGTGGTGTAAGTGTCCATGATCAGCTTCTCGACCGCCCGACTGCGTTCCAGCGCTTTTTCCAGATCCTTCGCAATCATCCAATTCTTTGCGCGGGCAATCACCAAAAGCTGGTCGATGTTGCAGCCCACACGCCGGACCTCGCGGATCAGCGTGGGCACATCGGCAGGCGGGGCCTCCTTGACCTCCGCGCCGTTCAGGATATGACGGCAATAGCTCTCACGGGAAAGACCGGCTCTCCGTGCTTTTCCGTTCAGAGCGTCAAGCTCTTCTCTGGTAAAGCGAATCTTCATTTCATGTGTTCTTTTCAAAAAAATCATCCTTTCTCAGTGGGGGTCATAGGGGCATGGCCCCTGTCAAGCTGAATTGTGGCCCCACGATTCGTTGCTTGTTAGGACAATACTGTTCTTAGTCCGATAGAGTAAACTCTCTTGAAAGTTTATTACTGGCTGAAAAAGGATAAAGAAGTTTTTCTCTTTCAGCTGGTATAATAATTCAGGGGGAGAGTGTGAGAGGGGGAGCACGGCAGAAGCACCGGCACCGCGAAAGGGCAGACTTCCCCCCTGGCGTATGCTCGCGGATCATTTACCGCTCCCGCCTGCGGTACAGTTTCAGCGCCTTTACAACGGTATCCTCGATTTTCCCCACAGGCGTCCCCGCGGGGAAAAATCTACCGATCAGTTCCGTGCGGCCTTCGCCTGCTCCGCCTGATTCGTTTTTTCTCCTGCTGTCAGATAGAATTTGTAAGCACGGGCTTTGAAGGACGTTAAACAAAAGAAACGTCCGCAAATGCAGACGTTTCTGATGTAAATGAGTGTTTCCGGCTCTGTTATGTTGATTTTCTTTGAGGTCTTTACACACCAAGGTCAGCGGCGGCTTCCATCTTAAACTTATCCATAGCAGCGCGGGCCTCGGGAACGTTGATCTTGTTGGTGTTCTTACTGGACATAACAGTTTCTCCTTTTCAATCTCTTACATGTGTGGGTCACTTGGGTATCGCAAGCATAGTTTGACACGAAAAGGATCGGCTATGCGGAAATAAAAGCGGTAAAATCTGTGTTTTTCTCAATTTTCGCCAACATCATGGCCGATACCGTTATTTAAAAGGATCTGGACCGCATTTTTATCGCAGGCCGGCAAACGGTATCTTCCGGTTCGTTTTGTCATTGCTTTCGTAAAAAATCACGGGGACTGCTTTTTAAGCAGTCCCCGTGTTGGGTTATTCAGCAGTATTTGCCATCGAGGCGATATAGTCCTCGTAGGTGCCAAGGCGGTCGGTCAGCTTGCCGTCCTCCAGCACCATAATGCGGTTGGCGATGGTCTGCACGAACTCGTGGTCATGGCTGGAAAACAGCACCACGCCCTTAAAGTCCATCAGGCCGTTGTTGACGGCGGTGATGGATTCCAGATCCAGATGGTTGGTGGGCTGATCCAGCACCAGCACGTTAGAACCGTAGAGCATCATGCGGGAGAGCATACACCGGACCTTCTCACCGCCGGAGAGGACCTTCACCGGCTTGAACACATCGTCGCCGGAAAACAGCATCCGGCCCAGGAAGGCCCGCTTGAAGGACTCGGTGTTGGCCTCCGGGATCTTGGGGGTGAACTGGGCCAGCCAATCCACCAGATTCAAGTCACAGTCATTGAAGAAGGCGGAGTTATCCAGCGGGAAATAGCTGGTGGTAATGGTGGTGCCCCACTTGTAGGTGCCCTCATCCGGCTCCATCTCGCCCATGACGATCTTGAACAGGGTGGTCTTGGCGATCTCATCCTCGCCTACAAAGGCGATCTTATCTCCCTTGTTCACCCGGAAGGACACGTTATCCAGCACCTTGCGGCCGTCCAGCGTCTTGGAGATGCCCTCCACCGCCAGGATCTCCTTGCCGCACTCCCGCTCCATGGTAAAGCCCACGAAGGGATACCGCCGGGAGGAGGCGGGCATTTCCTCTACCGTCAGCTTGTCCAGCAGCTTACGGCGGGCCGTGGCCTGCTTGCTTTTGGACTTGTTGGCGGAGAAGCGCTGGATGAACAGCTGCAATTCCTTGATCTTTTCCTCGTTTTTCCGGTTCTGGTCCTTCATCATCCGCTGGACCATCTGGCTGGACTCGTACCAGAACTCATAGTTGCCCACATACATCTTGATATGGCCGTAGTCCACGTCCACGATGTTGGTGCAGACGGTGTTCAGGAAGTGACGGTCATGGCTCACCACAAGGATCAGGCTCTCGCAGTCCATCAGGAAGTCCTCCAGCCACTCGATTGCCTGAATGTCCAGATGGTTGGTAGGCTCGTCCAGCAGGATGATGTCCGGCTTGCCGAACAACGCCTGGGCCAGCAGCACCTTCACCTTTTCCTTGGCGGTCAGGCTGGACATTTCGCTGTACAGAATATCGTTGGAGAGGCCAAGGCCCTGAATGAGCCGGGACACGTCGGATTCGGCCTCCCAGCCGCCCATTTCGGCAAATTCGGCCTCCAGCTCGCTGGCCTTCACGCCGTCCTCGTCGGTGAAGTCCTCCTTTTCATAGAGGGCGTCCTTCTCCTTCATCACGTCGTAGAGCCGCTGGTTGCCCATCATCACCGTATCCAGCACGGTGTAGGCGTCATACTGGAAGTGGTCCTGCTTCAGAATGGACATCCGCTCTTCCTTGGGGATGATGACCTCGCCGGTGGTGGGCTCCAGATCCCCGGAGAGGATGCGCAGGAACGTGGTCTTGCCGGCGCCGTTGGCGCCGATGATGCCGTAGCAGTTGCCGGGAACGAACTTCAGCTCCACGTCCTTGAACAGGGTCTGGCCACTGAAGTTCATGCTTACATTGTTGACTGTGATCATGTCGGTATCCTTTCATCACGGAGTCCGCGATTTTCCCGCAGGCTCCTTTTATTATCCGTCATAGCCGGACAGCGGTCCGGACGGCAGACAGTTCCCCGCCGCCGCATAAAAAAGCGACGGCCAAACGGTCGTCACAGAACATTGTGCTGCCCAAAACTGGTACTATTATGTTGCTTTTTCTCTCTTTTGTCAAGTATTCTTCTGCATTTGTACAGAAACATACTGACATTTCTTGAGACTGCCAATAAAGTGATAAATTCTCCGCGACGGTAAGGAAGGGTGTGCGCGGGAAACCCAAGAAGGGTGTCCTGCGCCATTGAAATCCTAAGTTTTCAGAACTTTTATAAAGTTCTAAAAACTTGTTCAGCGGGACGAAAAGGCTTTTTCGACACGCTGATTTCCTTTTTCATGCCGCTCTCCCGGCGTTTTTTCCTTGAAAGCCCCTTGACAATTTGGTTTACACATTGTAGACTGCAAGTAGAAGGTCTACGTGTAGTAAACCTCGGAGGTGAACCTATGAGCGATTTGAAAATGGGCCCGGTGGAGACCCGGTTTGCCGAGATCATCTGGGAAAAAGAGCCTGTTGGCTCCACGGAACTGGTGAAGCTGGCGGAGGAATCCCTTGGTTGGAAAAAGTCCACCACCTACACCGTTCTGAAACGGCTGTGTGACCGGGGCATCTTCCAAAACGAGGGCGGCACCGTCACCAGCCGGCTGTCCCGGGCGGACTATGACACCGCCCAGAGCCAGCAATTCGTGGAGGAAAGCTTTTCCGGGTCCCTGCCCGCGTTTATCACGGCGTTTACCCGGCGAAAAAAGCTGACGGAGGACGAAATTGCGGAGCTGCAAAAGCTGATCGATCAGAACAGGAGGTAGCGTATGGGCGAGTTTGTAATGCACCGGCTGTTTCCCATCGTCTGTAATATGAGCCTCACCGCCAGCGTGGTGATTCTGGCGGTACTGGCAGTCCGCCTGCTGCTGCGGCGGGCCCCCAAGGTCTTTTCCTATGCCCTGTGGGCGGTGGTGCTGTTCCGGCTGCTGTGTCCGGTGTCCGTCACCTCCGCCGTGTCCCTGCTGGGGGCGCTGGGCGCTCCGGCGCAGGAGCGAAGTGCCGTTACCAGCGTGGTGGAGTATGTCCCGGCGGATATCGTCCGCAATATGGCCCCCGCGGTGACACCTTTACCTCAGGAGCCGTTCCCGGCGGAACCCGGCGAGAACATCGTCAGCACCGCCCCCAGCGTGACTCAGCCTGCCGCCGCCCCAGCCTCGCCCCTCAGCGGCCCGGTAGCGGTCCTGACCCTGACGTGGCTGACCGGCATGGCCCTGCTGCTCCTTTACAGCGTGGTCTCGCTGCTGCGGCTCCGCCGCCGCCTGGTGGGGGCCGTGCGGTTGGAGGACAACATCTATCTGGCGGACTACATCCCCTCCCCCTTCGTCATGGGCCTGTTCCGGCCCAAGATCTACCTGCCCTCCACCCTGACGGAAACGGAGCGGGGCTACATCCTGCGGCATGAGCAGTATCACCTCCGCCGCCGGGATCATGTGGTGAAGCTCCTGTCATTTCTGGCCCTGTGCGTTCACTGGTTCAACCCGCTGGTGTGGGCGGCGTTCATTTTGGCGGGAAAGGACATGGAAATGAGCTGCGACGAGGCGGTGGTAAGGGAATTGGGCGAGGACATCCGGGCGGACTACTCCGCCTCCCTTCTGAGCCTTGCCACCGGGCGGCGCATCGTGGCGGGAATGCCCCTTGCCTTCGGCGAGGGCGACACCGGCGGACGCATCCGGAACCTGCTGAGCTGGAAACGGCCCCAGCCGTGGATCATCGCCGTGTGCGCCGTGGTCTGCGTGGGTCTGATCGCCCTCTGCGCCGCCAATCCCAAGGGAAACGACACCCCAACGGAAGATCCCCCGGCGGACCGGACGGAAACCGGCCAATGGCCCAGCGTGGAGGCCTACGTCCAGCAGGTAATGCTGTCCCAGACGGAGGCCCGGTATTACGCGGAAAACGCCGACGGTACTGTCAGCAGCCAGCCCCATACCGCCGCAGTGACGGATCGAAAGCTGGAATATCTGACGAAGGGCGGCGAGCTGGCCGGACTGGCCCTCGACGGCGTGTTGGAGGAATGGGAATATTTCTATCTGGTGAAGCTGGATGTGGACACGGCTTCGGTGGCGCTGGTGGGCGGACAGTATTATGACAACGAGGAATACTTCTCGTTAGATGATCGTCATGTAATAGTGGCCCTGCGGCACGACGACGGCAGCTATGACATCCTCTGCGATGACCCCATCAATGACGGCGGCGATTTCTTCGGCTATCACAACACCATAGAGGAGGCCATTTATGACTGGTATGTGACGGATCAAAATTTGGATCTGCCGCTGTATGTGGAGGACTGGATCGACCAGATCAACTACAACAACCCCAATGACAAGCCCGGCAACTATCCCGTCCACCGCTATGATGTGGACGGCGGCTACCTCTATATTCCCGGCAGCGCATGGATCATGGCGGACGTGACGGCCCATCGCAGTCACGGTCACTGGGAATGGTATTCCGGCTATGATACCGGCTCCATCCTTACGGTAGACCGGTTCACCCAGACCTTGGAGGACGAATATATTACTTCCCGGAAGCAGGGCTTCGAGCCGCTGGACGATACCAAGCAGATCTGGAAACGGCGGCAGGACGGCATAAACGAGCGGTACTACTTCTACCCCGCCGCCGATGGGAACGGCTGCTGGCGGATCTGGACTTTGTGGACGGATCTGGGCATCAGCGACTATCCCTACATCTTCATCGAGCCTCAGGTGATGTATCTCATGGCGGAGAGCTTCACGCCGACGGAGAGCTTTCCCGCCGCCGGCGCGTCCACCCGGACTACGATGACCTCCACCTACCGGGCGGAGGTGGACGGGCGCGCCGCGGATCTTACGGTCTCCTACACGGTGGAGCAGAAAAACGGCGAGCCGCAGCTCTGTTCTCTGGACAGCGCCCGGGCCAGAAACGTTCACGGCTGGGAGCAGGTGCATCTGGCAGCCACGGTGGAGCAGCATCAGTCGCTGTTCGGTTCGGGCCTATATCAGTACCTCGTTCCAGTATCCTACGAGGCCGACCGGGGCAGCGGCTGGGAAACCTTTCAGGCCGTGGTGGAGATCTCGCTGACAGGGCAGTACAGCCCCCGGCGCACCCTGACGCAAGAGGAGCTGGCCGCCTACAACGCCGTTATGGACCCTGCGGTTCGGGATGAGAGCGGTGACATTGTGGACTTTCACATCCAGCCCTTCAGTTACTTCTTTTCCTCTTATTATGAAAATGTCAGGAACCTGAATTTTGAGGAATTTATCCGTTATTTCCCGGACAGCGGCCAGGCGACCGAGGCGGAATTTGAGGCATTGAAAAAGCTGGATAACTGGCCGTTCAAGCAGGTGGCGCGCATGGAGGATATGCCGGTACCCATCCACCGGCACACGGTTTCCAGCATCAACGAGGTGCTGACCCGCTGGGGCGGCATTACCACGAGCGATCTGGACACCGCCGGCGTCTGCTATCTGGAGGAATATGACGCTTACTATACATATACCTCAGATTTCAATATGTTCTATTTTATAGCGGAATCCGGCGAACAGGTCGGAAACTACGTTTATCTGCGTAAATCTGTTGAAAACGGAAATATTGCAGTCCTGACCCTGCGCCTGATGCCGGGAACGGACGAATGGCAAATTGTGTCCCACTGGCGCTCGGGCAGCTGAACCGCATAAAAAGTCAGGCGTTGGAAAACCAACGCCTGATTTCAGCGTGTCGAAAAAGTCTTTTCTCCCCGCTGAGCCAGTTTTCAGAACTTTATAAAAGTTCTGAAAACTAAGGATTTCAATGGCGCAGGACACCCTTCTTGGGTTTCCCGCGCACACCCTTCCTTTCCGTTGCGGAGAATCTACCTCTTTATCGACAGCCTCAAGTCAGGCGTTGGAAAGCCAACGCCTGACTTTTACTATGTTTGCTATGTTCCTTTTTATTCGTCAGTCCTTTCGGTACTCCGGCTTCCAGAGCAGTTCCTCAAAGCTCTTGATATACACGTCGCAGAAGGAGCGCATTTCCTTTTCGTCCCCGGCAAAAAAGCTGTCATAGACCCCTACCACCCGCATTTTGGCGCTGCGGGCGCCCTTGCAGGCGGCAAGGCTGTCGTCAAACAGGGTACAGGTTTCCGGCTCCACGCCGTACCGCTCCGCCACCCCTAACCACAGGCGCTTGTCCTTTTTCTCAATACCCAACTCCTGAGCAAAGGTAACGGATTCGAAGTACTTCATCAGATCCAGCTTTTCCATCGCGGTGCGGCAGTGCACCGGCACGCTGGAGGTCACCAGCGCCATCCGCCGGTTCTCCGCCTTGCACTGCTTTAAAAACGCCCGGACGCCGGGCTTCACCGTCACATGGGCGTAGGCGTCCTTGGCCAGCTCCATCCACTCCGCCATGATGTCTTCCTCGCTGTCGGGCAGATTACAGAACTCCTTGGTGAACTTAGCCGCCAAGGGAAAAATGGTGTGGGCCACCCCCTCGTAATAGGCTTTTGTGTAGGGCAGACCCCTCCGGGCCAGAAATTCCCTGTCCACGTCCTTCCAGACATCGTTGGAATCAATGAGGGTGCCGTCCATATCAAATAAATACATATCAGTTCTCCTTTTCCAGCCAGAATCGCCACGGGAAGTCCTTGGCCTCCTCCGCATAGTCCACGCCGATCCGTGGGCCGGCGCAGATGTGCTCCGGTCCGGTCTCCGGGTCCGTCAGCCCCACATCCGCCATGGAATCGCAGAGAAACAGAACGTCCCCCTCCAGATCCAGCTTATTCTGGGCCGTGGTGAGGTCCAGCGCCTTACAGACCTTGCCGGGACCGTTGAGAAAGTTTTTCCGCCGGTAGGCGTTCATGGGCGCATCCCCGAACCGCAGGTGCTTCATGGTCTCTGCCCCCGCCGCCGGTTCCAGTCCCCGCAGCAACACGGCAGAAGGTTCTCCCTCCGGCTCCGTGACGAAGTTCAGACAGTGGTACATCCCGTAGATGAAATAGATGTAGGCATGGCCCGGAGCCATGAACAGCGTTTCCGTCCGGGGCGTACGGCGGTAGTTATAGGCGTGGCAGGCCTTGTCGCACCGGCCCACGTAGGCCTCCGTTTCCGTGATGCGACCTGCCAGCAGCTCGCCGTTCCGGCTCCGCACCAGATACTTTCCCAGCAGCGCCTGCGCGATGGCAACGGTGTCGCCGTTGAAGAAATCATGGGTCAGCTTCGCCATAGGGCCTCCTTTATCAAATGTGTGGGATTTTGCAGAAAAGCAGTAAAAATCCACAAAAACAGCCGCGTTTCCAGAACTTCCTTTGCGGCCTTCGGAGAAGTCGGCCAGCCCCCCTTGCGGCGGCGGCAGTTTTCCACTATAATCGCTACATTCGCGGTCTCTGTGCCAACTTTCGCGCAGGGCTGATTCGATGCGTTGATCCACGCTACCTACCGTCCAAAACCGGCGGGAGAAATTTTTATCATCATACCACATCCGGTGGGGAGGAGCAAGTATATGAAGCAGGGTTCTCTGCGTTCGTCCGCCTATGCGGTTCTGACGGCTTTCATCTGGGGCACCGCCTTTGTAGCCCAGAGCGTGGGCGCGGAACATGTCCCGCCGCTGGCCTTTAATGCCGCCCGGTCGGTGATCGCCTTTGTGTTTTTGCTGGTGCTGTGCGCCGTCATGCGATCCGGCCGCCGCCGGAAGGGGCAGGCTGCCTCCGTCACCCGCTCCCGGAAGGATCTGCTGCTGGGCGGCTTCTGGTGCGGCCTGACGCTGGGACTGGCCTCCTTCCTTCAGCAAAAGGGTCTGGATACCACCTCCCCTGGCAAGGCGGGCTTCATCACCGCCCTTTACATCGTGCTGGTGCCCATTTTCGGCATTTTCCTGAAGAAGCGAGTACCCAAGGCGGTGTGGGTCAGTGTGCTGCTGGCGGTGACGGGACTGTACTGCCTGTGCATCACGGAGAGCTTTACCATCGCCCCCGGCGACCTCTGCGTGATGCTGTGCGCCTTTGTGTTTACAGCACAGATCCTTCTGGTGGATCACTTTGTCACCGTGGTGGACGGCGTGGAGCTGTCCTGCTGTCAGTTCTTCTTTGTCACGGCGTTTTCCCTGATCGGCTCCCTGCTTTTCGAGCATCCCACCTGGGTGGGCCTGACCATGGCGGCGGGCGCCATTCTGTATGCGGGTCTCCTTTCCAGCGGCGTGGGCTATACGCTGCAAATTCTGGCTCAGAAAGGCTCCAACCCCACGGTGATCTCTCTGCTGCTGAGTCTGGAATCCGTGTTCGCCACCATTTCCGGCGCGGCGATCTTGGGAGACCGCCTCAGCGGGCGGGAATATTTCGGCTGCGCCCTGATGCTGGCAGCGGTGGTGCTGGCACAGCTGCCGGGCAGAAAAAAAGCATAAGCCCTGCGTGTTTTTTTGGAAGCGGAGCCTGTTGGCTCCGCTTTTTTCGTGGACATTCGCAAAGGTATGTGCTATACTTTAGTCTGTATGAGTATGGAATCCATAACTGAGGTGGAAAATATGCGGATCGACGTATTAGGCGTTGGTTTTGATAATCTGACCATGACGGAAGCCGTGTCCCGCGGAGCGGCACTGCTGGAGGAACCGGGGTGCCACTATGTAGTGACCCCGAATCCGGAGATCGTGGAGGTCTGCCGGGAAAATCCGGCGGCCATGCAGGCGGTCAACGGTGCGGATCTGGTTCTGCCGGACGGCATCGGCGTGGTAAAGGGAGCGGCTATGCTGGGAACGCCCCTGAAGGAAAAGACCCCCGGCATCGAATTTGCCGCGGGGCTGATGGAAAAAATGGCCGAGCGCGGGAGATCCCTCTATCTGCTGGGCGCCAAGCCCGGCGTGGCGGACCTGGCGGCGGAACGGCTGCAAAAGCAGTACCCCAGATTGAAGATCGCCGGAACTCATGATGGCTACTTCAAGGAGGACGCCCCTGTGGTGGAAGCCATCCGGGAAAGCGGCGCGGACTGCGTGTTCGTCTGTCTGGGAGCCCCCAAGCAAGAGCTGTGGATGGCGCGGAACGGCCCCGCCACCGGCGCCCATTTGCTGTGCGGCCTCGGCGGAAGTCTGGACGTATTCGCGGGCACCGTGGAGCGTGCGCCGAAATTCTGGTCCGATCACGGTCTGGAATGGTTTTACCGCCTGTGTAAGGAGCCGAAGCGCATCGGCCGGATGATGAAGCTGCCGCTGTTTTTAATCCATGTCAAGCAGGAGAAGAGACACAGATGAGCGGAAAACTGATTGTATTCGAGGGCACGGACGGCTCCGGCAAGGCCACCCAGGCAAAGCTGCTGGCCGCCCATCTGGCCGAGAGCGGCCGCAGGGTGATGGAGATCACCTTCCCGGACTACGAGAGCGATTCCAGTGCGCTGGTAAAGATGTACCTCTCCGGCCAGTTCGGCAGCAGGCCCGACGACGTCAACCCCTACGCCGCGTCCAGCTTCTACGCCGTGGACCGGTACGCCAGCTATAAGACCAAATGGGGCAGCTTCTATGAGGCG
>ERZ824480.1334-NODE-1334-length-22524-cov-3.529841_pt1 | contig 22524 bp, 26 predicted proteins | sample MGYA00519861_ERZ824480 | MGnify/ENA primary metagenome ERZ824480 (study PRJEB31778, sample SAMEA3449152) | human gut metagenome | biome: human gut; feature: human-associated habitat; material: faeces | place: United Kingdom | collected 2010/2012 ... | reverse complement strand
GCTGCGCGCCCATGTTCTCGAACGCGTCCTCAAGCTCGATCTCCTTTGCGATCGTTACACCGTCGTTGGTGATTAATGGTGCGCCGAATTTCTTATCCAAAACAACGTTTCTGCCCTTGGGGCCGAGAGTAATCTTTACCGTATCGGCAAGGGTGTTAATGCCTTTTTCAAGGGCTTTTCTGGCGTCTTCGCCGTATTTTATCTGTTTAGCCATTAAAAATTCCTCCTTAATTATTCAACTACGGCGAGAACTTCGCTCTGCTTTAAGATGGTGTATTCTTCGCCGTCAAATTTAACTTCCGTTCCGGAATATTTGCTTACGATGATCTTGTCGCCGACCTTGACTTCCATTTCAACGCGGTGGCCGTTCTCGACTGCGCCGGGGCCTACTGCGATAACCTCGGCAACCTGAGGCTTTTCCTTTGCGCCTGCAGTCAAGATGATGCCGCTCTTGGTGGTCTCTTCCGCTTCAGTCATTTTGACAACTATTCTGTCTGCTAATGGTTTGATATTCATACTGACTACCTCCAAATTAATTAATTTAGCACTCGCACTCATTGAGTGCTAACAGGTTATATATTACTCAAAAAGGGTATATTAGGCAAACTCTGCATACGGCCAAAAATGAGAAATATATTAAATTATCTTTTACTTTCTCGTTTTTTCTCCGTTTTGCTATTATTTTCTTTTGTTTTGACATACTGTTCGCCGCACAGCAATATTATACTACGAAAGGGTGTGTTAATATGTCAAAAAGATATATAATCTTAGGTGCGCTCGGCTCAAACAGCGGCCGCGGAGTCGCCTCGGTATCGGGCGGAGAGGTGACAGTCAGCATCTCAGGCACGGACGAGGAGATGGAGCTTTACTTTCTTTCGGGCGGTATGTCCGGTGAGAGGATCGACGCCGGCAAGATCCGCGGCGGCTTTGCGAAAAGCTTTGTGCTGCGCGAGGAGGACGCGAAAAAGATCGACGGCGTGCTTTTGTTAAGGGACGGCGAGCCCGTCATCTTCGGCTCTGTTTTGCCGTTTGCGCCGCCGGAGATAGAGACCGAGGGAAAAAAGAACGAAAAAAAACTTTCGCCCTTAGGGTTTGACGACGGGTTTTCGTGGCTCAGAATAGAGGACGGGCGCTTTGCCGAAAACTGCCCGATGATACGCCACATATTTGAGAACATCGGCGTTATCGGCCGCATCAACGAGGCAGGGTATTATTATTACGGAAGGAACGGCGAAAAAAGCGCAGTCGCGATCCCGTCGCCGGAGAAAAAATCCAACCCCTTTGCCCACATTGCCGAGTGCGCGAGGTACATTAACGGGTACTGGACGGTCGGCGCGGATAAAAAAGAGAGATGTTTTTATTCTTTAATCGATTAAATACTTGATTTTTTATGCAAAATGATTTATAATTATACTTATAAAGCCATTAGGAGGATAATACTATGGAAGAAAAAGAATTAATGGAAGAGAAAAAGGACACTCTTAAAATATCGGACGAGGTCGTTGCCGTTATAACCGGCGTTGCCGCGAGCGAGACTGAGGGCGTTTTCTCCGTCGGCACGGGAAGCTTTGCTTCAGGCTGGACAGAGCTTTTAGGCGGCAAGAAGAACAACTCTAAAGGCATTAAGGTCGTTATGGGCGAGGGGTCGGTCACGATCGAGATCCAGCTCGTCGTAAAATACGGCGTCAGAATAACGGACGTTGCGGCCTCGGTTCAGGAGAACGTTAAGAACGCGGTCGAGGAGATGACGGGCTTCACCGTTGAGAAGGTGGACGTTAGAGTTGTCGGCATCAAGGCCTCTCCCGAGGCCAAAAAGGAAGAGGCAGAGAAGGAAGAACCCAAAGAAAAGGCGTGAGGCGAATGCTTAAAATTGCGGTTGCCGCAAACAAAGAAAAAGAGGGAGCGGACGCTTTGGCCGAAAGAATCGTTTGTGAGTTTCCCGAAAACTGCTTTATCGCAGACGATGAAAAGAAGGCGGACGCGGCCGTTATCTTAGGCGGAGACGGGACGATCCTCTCCGCCGTCCGCCGTTTTCCGGGACTTGAGCTTCTCGGCGTCAATTTCGGGACGATCGGCTATATGACCGCGGTTGAAAAGGACGGGGCGATAGAGGCCGTCCGCCGCGTCATAGCGGGCGATTACACGGCCGAGGAGAGAATGATGCTCTCGGTCACGGTAAAGCGCGCGGGAAAAATAATATCAGAGAGCGACGCGTTAAACGACGGCGTTCTTTCACGGCGCGAGAGAGTGCTTTCGCTGGACGAATATTTCGGCGGCGAGAAGGTCTATTCCTTTACGGGAGACGGCGTTATTATAGCGACGCCGACAGGGTCGACAGCCTATTCGCTTTCGGCCGGCGGGCCCGTTGCGCCGCCCGATATGAAGGCGATAATCTCAACGCCCGTCTGTCCGCATTCCATTCACATCCGGCCGCTCATCGCGCCGGAGGAGACTTTTATCAAGGTCACTGTCAGGAATGAAGCCGGAAACATCGGCGTTCTGAGTGTGGACGGACAGAACGTTTCCGACCTTTTGCCGGGCGACGAGGTCGTATTTAAAAAATCCGGGCACAGCGCAAAGCTCATCTGCCTTGAAAAAAAGAATTTTTACGATATATTAAGGTACAAGCTGTCGGGCTCGGCCGAATAACAAAGGAGAAAAAAATGAGAGCAATAAGACAAAACGCGATATTGAAGATCGTAGCGGAAAGTGAAATTCAGACGCAGGAGGAGCTGTCCGAACGGCTTCGCGAGCTCGGCTATGATGTGACGCAGGCAACCGTTTCGCGCGATATTAAGGAATTAAGATTGGTCAAGGTGAAAAACGACAACGGCATCGTCTGCTACAGGGCGGACAAGAAGGCCGATACGGGCGACGTTGAACAGCGTTTGCGCTCGATATTAAAGCACAGCATGGTCTCTGTCGACTCGGCGGAGAACGACGTTGTTATAAAAACGCTCCCGGGTGTTGCACAGGCGGCGGCCGCCGCGATTGACGCGATGCACTGGAGCAATATTGTGGGCACGATCGCCGGGGACGACACGATTTTAATGATCACTCGCTCGTCTGAGTGCACCTCCGAGGTAATTGACAAACTGAAGAAAATTTAAGAGGGAATTATGCTTAAAAAATACATAGGCTCAAAGGCTTTTTACAGATCCGTGCTTTTGATCGCCGTGCCGATAATGATCCAGAACGGCTTTACAAACCTTGTCAACATGGTGGACAATGTGATGGTCGGCCGCGTCGGGACGGACGAGATGAACGGCGTTGCGATCGTCAACCAGCTTTTACTCATATACAACCTTTCCGTGTTCGGAGGGCTCTCCGGCGCGGGAATTTTCACGTCACAGTTTTTCGGGAAGAACGACTATAAGGGCGTTAAAAACGTTTTCAGAATAAAGATATTCATCTCCGCGGCGATATTTTTGGCCGGAATGGCGATACTTTATTTTTTCAGGCGGCCGCTCATTTTGTCGTTCCTTCATTCCGGAGGGGTGACGGGCGACATCGGAAGAACCTTTTCCTTTGCCGACGATTATTTAATGATAATGCTGATCGGGCTTTTGCCGTTCACGCTGAACCAGTGCTACACCAGCACGATGAGGGAGATAAGCGAGACGCTTCCGCCGATGTATGCCGGCATTTTAGCGGTCTTCGTGAACCTTTCGCTAAACGCCGTCCTTATATACGGGCTTTTGGGCTTCCCGGCGCTCGGCGTTCGCGGTGCGGCGATAGCGACGGTCATCTCGCGTTTTTCTGAGTGCATATTCACATTTATATATGTCAATGTTAAGAAAGAGAAAAACGCTTTTGCGCACGGCGTATTTAAGGATTTTCACATTCCGGGAAAGCTTATTAAAGACACATTTGTGACAGCGCTTCCCTTAATGGTGAACGAAATGCTCTGGTCCGGCGGAATGACGATGCTTGCACAGTGCTATTCGGTGCGCGGCCTTGCGACGGTCGGCGCCGTCAGCATCACGAACACGGTGGTGAACCTTTTTAACATCGTCTTCATCTCGCTCGGAACGAGCATATCCATCATCGTCGGGCAAAAGCTCGGCGCGGGGAAGCTTTCCGAGGCGAAGGACACGGACAATAAGCTCATCGCTTTTTCCGTCTTCGCATCAGTCGCGGTCGCCTTGGTCATGGCCGCGTCCTCGCCATTCTTCCCGATGATATATAACACGACAGATGAAGTAAAGGATCTGGCGCGGAGCTTCATTTTGATAGGTTCTCTCTTAATGCCGTTTGACGCGTTTATGAACGCGGCGTATTTCACGCTCCGAAGCGGAGGAAAGACCGGCATCACCTTCATATTCGACAGCGGCTATGTCTGGGTCGTGGCGGTGCCTTTGGCGTTCGTCCTTTCGCGGTTTACGGACCTTGGTCCCCTGAAGCTCTACTTTTTCTGCCAGCTTCAGATGGCGTTTAAGGCGGTCATCGGCTATTTCTTCGTCAAAAGCAATATGTGGATGGTCAATATGGTAAAGGACGAATAGTATGGAGGTCATTGCAAGGATAAGAACGCGTTTTCCCGGAAAATTCGGCGTTCCGCGACAGAGCGGAATGACGGACGATGAGGCGATCGTCGTTTTTGAAGAAAAATACAGGGTCCCCGAGGCATTAACAGGGATCGGCGAATATTCGCACCTCTGGCTGATCTGGGAGTTTTCACAGAATAGGAGGGAGACTTTTTCGCCGACGGTGAGGCCGCCGAGGCTCGGCGGGAACAAGCGCGTCGGCGTTTTTGCGACGCGGTCGAGCTTTCGGCCGAACTCCATCGGGCTCTCGTCCGTCCGCCTTTTAAGAGTGGAAAAGTCCAAAAAGCTCGGCACGTATCTAGTCGTCTCCGGGGCGGACATGGTGGATAATACTCCGATATTTGACATTAAGCCGTATTTAGCATATACCGACTCGCACCCGGACGCGAAGTGTTCCTTCGCAGGTGAGCTTTCATCTTACCGCGTGCCGGTCGAATTCGAGGAAGATGCGCTTAAAGTCATCGGGGACGAAAAGGAGGCGGTCACAAGGGTGCTTTCGGCAGACCCGCGGCCGTCCTATCAGAACGATGAAAGAAGCTACAGCTTTGAATATGCGTCCTTAAGAATAACGTTCCGCTGTGAGGGCGGAAGGATAATCGTTACGGGCGCGAAAAAATTAAAGGAGGAGTAAACTATGGAAAAATACGCTTGGAAGGGCATGATCAAAGAAGGTATGATCGACGAATACGTCCGCCGTCATAACGAGATATGGCCCGAAATGGTGAAGGTGTTAAAGGACGCCGGCATCAAAAACTACACGATCTGGAACACGGGATGCGAGCTTTTCGGCTATTACGAGTGCGAAAAGGGCGTGGAATATGCCGCAAAGGTGCAGGCCGAAAGCCCGGTCGTTGACCGCTGGAACGAATATATGAAGGACATTTTGATTATGGAGATGGACCCCGAGACCGGCGCACAGCCGCTTTTGAAAAAAGTCTTCACATTGGATTGAGGTGTTTTTATGAAAAAGATAATTGCGCTGATGCTTGCCGCGCTCACCTTACTTTCGTTTTCCGGGTGCGGCAAAAAGGAATTAAACTATGCCAAGTCGCCCGAGGTGGTTAAAACCGAGCGCGGAGTGTGGGACGGTAACACCTATAGGGGCGGATTTACCGACATTTCGTTCTCTCTTCCCGACGGGTGGGAGATATTGTCCGACGACGAGATCAAAGAGATTTCCGGCGATACGGACGGCATCACCTATGATATGATGTGCCAGAAAAGCTCGACCGGCTCTGTCGTGACGGTGCTTTTCGAGGAGCTTTTAAAGACCTCGGCAACGAACAAGATAACCGAAGAGGAATATGTCAAGACCGTGGCCGACAACCTTTATAATATGGGTTTCTCCGTGTCCGAGCCCGACGAGAGGACGATCGGAAAGAACACCTACACATATGTTTCGGCATACGGCGAGGGCGGCGGAATGACCGTTAACCAGTATTCGCTCGTGAGAAAAGAAAAGGGCTATATGATCTCCGTCATCGTGACCGCATCTAACGGCGACGACGCGGAGGAGATTTTAAAGAGGTTTTCGTGATATGGAGAAAAAACTGCTATCGGGAACGGACATTTATGTAAGCGCGATCGCGCTCGGGACGGACGTTTACGGGCTCGACCTTTCCGAAGAAGAGTCGTTTTTGATGATTGACTCATACCTTGATATGGGCGGCAACGTGATAGACACGGCAAAGATGTATTCCGACTGGGCGCCGGGCGAAAGGTCGAGGAGCGAAAAGCTCATCGGCCGCTATCTAAAGTCAAGGGGCAACCGCGGAAAGATAGTGATCTCCACCAAGGGCGCGCATCCCGAGGTCGGGCATATGGATTCGCCGCGCCTTTCCGAGGCGGATATTTGCTCCGATATGGAGGCGAGCCTCAACCATCTCGGCGTCGATCATGTGGATATATACTGGCTTCACCGCGACCATAAAACGGCGGACGTGGCCGAGATCGCCGAAACGCTCGATAAGCTCATAAAAGAGGGGAAGACGCGCTATATCGGCCTTTCCAACTGGACGGGCGAGAGAATAGATGAGTTTAACCGCTATGCGGCGGCGCATTCGCTTTCAAGGGTCATCGCGGGTCAGATCCAGTACAGCGCGGCGACGGCGATTAAGGAGAACAACGACCCGACGCTTGTGCTGATGGACGAAACCGAATACGCCTTTTATAAGGAAAATAAAATGCCTGTTTTCGCCTTTGCGGCTCAGGCAAAGGGGTTCTTTCAGAAAATGGAAAAAGGAGGCGAAGCATCGCTTTCCGAAAAGGCGAGGGAGCGCTATCTTTCGGACGAGAACAGGGCGCGGTTTTTAAGGGTGAAAGAGGTTGCGGCTTCTCACGGCGTATCATCGGGTGAGGCGGCGCTCGCGTCACTCATCTGTAACCCGGATTTTGAGGTCATCCCGATCGTCGGCTGTAAAAACATCGCCCAATTAGAGGACACCGTCAAGGCCGCCGACTTAAAGCTTTCGACAGGCGAAATAGAGTATATAAAAAGAGGCTGACGCCTCTTTTTTGTTTGCGGACAGCACCCACGTATTCTTTGCGCCTGTAGGGCACTCACGGTTTCCGGCGTGCCGTTTAAAGGCCCCCTCTGACGAGGGGGCTGGATAGGCAAGGCCGAGACTGAGGGAGAGACGGTTTCACGCCCATTTATTCAATCCACCCCTACGGATTTGGGGAATGCACACCGTGTGAACAGGTGCGCCTTCGGCGTAGCCCTCACTGAATTTTCTTTGCAGAAAATTCTTTCCTCCCTTACACAGTGAGGGCTTTTAAAACCGCCCGCAATATGGAGTAGTCCCGGCCTCTTTTTTTCTCTTAAAGCCTTTACATTTGTCGCATTTTGTGGTACAATATGCAATTATGGAGGATTAATGAATGGACAGATATTTGATTTTTCTTGACATTGACGGAACAATCTTTGACGGACATAAGGTCAGCGACAGAGTGATAAACGCAATCGGGGACGCAAGAAAAGAAGGCCACAAGGTTTTCATTAACACCGGAAGGTCGTTCGGCAACATAACAGAGGACATAAAGTCTTTGGGGGTCGACGGGTTCGTGACCGGGCTCGGCACGGCCGTGAGGGTCGACGGCAAGGTTATAAGAAGCTGCACGATGAAAAAAGAGAAGGCGAAAGAGCTTGCTTCCTATTTACTTGAAAGAAAGCTCCGCTCCTGCTTTGAGTGCGAGGACGGGTCGGTTTTTATGAATACCGACATGGAGCGGAATTTATCGTCGCCTGATGAGCTTGACGGCAGGTTTGCCGACATAATAATTTCAAAGTTCACGGTATTTGACAAAATGAACGAAGAGGATGTTTCGTTTCTGGAGAAGGATTTTACGGTTTTTCAGTATGAAAACTATTCCGAGGGCGTGAAAAAGGGCTATTCCAAGGCAAAGGGAATGGAAATCGCCGGGAACTTTTTGGGCGTCGGCCGCGATAATATGATGGCGATCGGCGACAGTATGAACGACTTTGATATGATAGCGTATGCCGGGATCGGTGTTGCGATGGGCAACGCGGACATAAAGATTAAGAAAAAGGCAAAATACATAACCGAACACATTAAGGACGACGGTGCGGCAGTCGCAATCGAAAAATACATTCTCGGAAGGTGAAAAAATGAAAGGCGCTTATAAATATATAAAGCCGTTTTTTCTCTGGGTTTTGCTCTCGCTCGTTCTGGGCTTGGCGACGGGCCTTGTCGGCGCGCTGTTTCATAAGACAATTGCATATGCGACTCTTCTTCGCGAAGAGCATGAGTTTTTGATTTATTTTCTGCCGCTTTCGGGCATTGTCATAACGGCGCTTTACTCGCTCTCGCACGAAAAATTAACGACGAACGCCGTCATCGCCTCGATAAGGGAGGGAAAGGCGGTTTCGCCTTTAATGGTGCCCTTCATCTTCATCGGCACGGCGCTGACTCATCTGACCGGCGGTTCGGCCGGCCGCGAGGGAGCGGCGCTCCAGATCGGCGGAGCAATGGGCGCGTCGTTCGGAAAAATAATCAAGGCCTCGCCCGAGATGACGGGCGTTTTAACGGTTGCCGGAATGGCCGGCGCGTTTTCCGCGATATTCACAACGCCGGTGACGGCGGCCGTCTTCGCGATCGAGGTCGTGACCGTCGGCCATATGCGTTATTTTCAGCTGATGCCGGCGATGATCTCGAGCGTGACGGGCTATCTTGTCACGCGCCTTCTGGGCAACGAGCGGCTTTATTACGGCTCTGTCGCGTTCCCGGAGGCGGAGGTAAAGCCTCTTTTATATGTCTTTTTCATCGCAATCATAATTTCTCTTATGAGCTCGCTTTTTTGCGTCACGCTTCATAAGACGGAAAAATTTATGGCGAGAAAGATCGAAAACGCATATTTAAGGGCGGCCCTGGGCGGAGCGGCAGTCGTTTTGATGACTTATCTACTCGGCACAAAAATGTTTAACGGCGCGGGAATGGACACGATCGGCGTGATGCTCTCGGGCGATAAGACAAAGGTCGCCGCGGTATTATCCGGCTTTTTTGCGCTTTCGTTTTTGATCAAGACCGTGATGACGGCGCTCACGATCGGATCGGGCTTTAAGGGCGGCGAAATCGTTCCGGCGTTCTTCGTCGGCACAACGCTCGGCGCGCTTTTGGGGCTCCTTTTCGGGGTCGACCCGTCGTTTGCCGCCGCGGTCGGTATGGTCGGAATGTTTTCCGGGATCACGAACTGCCCGATGGCCTCGATAATTCTGGGGTGCGAGCTTTTCGGGGCGGACGGAATGATATATTACACGCTCTCGGTCGCCGTCGGTTTCATTATGTCCGGCAGATTCGGGCTTTACGAGAGCCAGAGGCTTGTATATAAAAAGTACGGGGTTGGAAAAGAAGAATGAACCGAGCACAGAGAGAGTTAAAAAGAAGGATATTGAAAGAGTGGCGCGAGGAGGAGAAAAACCGCGTCAAAACGCCTGAAGAGATCGAAGAGGAACGAAGAGTCCGGCGGAAAGAAAACGTTATGCTCGCGATCGTTCTGATCGGCCTTGTGGTATACGCGTTCCTTTTCCACGGCAGAAACGAGATACGCCTGCCACAGGAGGGCGAGATGGCGATGTATTCGATCAACGTCGGCCAGGCGGACGCGACGTTTTTCATCTTCCCGGACGGGTCGAACCTTTTGGTGGACGCAGGGGAGGTGGCGGACGGCGCGAAGGTGACAGGGCTTTTAAAAAAGCTCGGTGTGGACAAGGTGGACGCTATCATTGTCTCGCATCCGCATATCGATCACATCGGCGGCCTCATACCGGTGCTTGAAAGGTACGACGCGGACGTCATCTATATGCCGGATCACGAGAGCGAGACAATTACCTACAAAAGAGTAATGAAGACTGCCGAGGAGACGGGAACTCCGATCAGATACCTTTACGACGGCGACTCGTTTGACGGCGGAAGCTATAAGATCACGATCCTTTCGCCGGAGAACAAAAAGTATACCGACGACAACCAATACAGCGTCGTTATGAAGATCGATTATAAGGACGTGTCGTTTTTAATGATGGGCGACGCGGACAAAATGGTCGAAAGGGAGCTCATCGAAAAATACGGTGACGAGCTTGAGTGCACGGTCTTAAAGGTCGCCCACCACGGGAGCGACACGGCCACGACCGAGGAATTTCTGGACGCGGCGTCTCCAAGCGTCGCCGTCGTCTCGGCAAAGGCCGGCCCGTCGCTCAATATCCCGGCGGACTCGGTCGTTTCGCGAATCGCAAAGCGTGAGATAAGGGTCTTAAGGACCAGCCGCAACGGCAATATCGAAATTTTGACGGACGGAGAAGCGCTCGACATCAGGACATCCGGCACAACGAGAGAAAATAAAATCTCGGAAACGGTTGACAAATACTTTAATATGTGATAACATAGTATTAAATACTATGTTATCTTTATTGGAGGTGGCATTATGCCGTTTGTTAAAAGCTTCAACGGGCAGTCGCTGGGCGAGGAGATCGCCAACGGTGTGTCGCACTGCGTCGGCGCTCTTTTGGCGATCGCCGGGACTGTTATCTTAATAGTGCGTGCCGCGCTTCACAGCACTGCGATCGGGGTCGTCAGCGCCGCGCTCTATGGGGCAAGCCTCATTTTGCTCTATTGTTTTTCAACGCTCTATCATTCGATCACGGCGTCGGGGGCAAAGCGCGTTCTGCAGGTATTTGACCACTGCTCGATCTATCTTCTCATCGTCGGAAGCTACATTCCGATAAGCCTTGTGATGATCGGGAAGCTGTGCGATAAGCCCGCGCTCGGGTGGACGATCTTCGGCATCAATGCGTTTTGCATGGTTTTGGGTATCTTATTAAATTCGCTTGACTTAAATAAATATAAAAAGATAACGCTCGTTTTGAACATTCTGATGGGCTGGCTCATCATTTTCAGCATCCGGTATGTTTATGAGTCATCCGGCGTTTCCGGGCTCGTCTTTTTGGTGCTCGGCGGCGTTTTATACACGCTCGGTATCATTTTCTACAAGATGAAAACCGTTAAATACATGCATTTCATCTGGCACATTTTCGTTCTCGCCGGAAGCATTCTTCACTACTTTTTCATTTTGTTCTACTGCTATCCGATAAAATGATTATAAAATTAACGCCTTCCGGCGTTAATTTTTTTGAATTCTTGTCTTTTTCTTTGACAAACGGGCAAAATTTAATTATAATAGTAGAAAGGGATCATATACTTACGAGAAAAATAATATACTTACAAAAAGGAGCTGTCAGTTATGAACATCTGCGTTTTCGGAGCAGCCTCCGATAAGATAGATAAAAAATATTTGGATCTGGCATTCAAGGCCGGGGAAATTATCGCCCTTCGCGGCCACGGTATGGTTTACGGAGCGGGCGCAACGGGGCTCATGGGCGCATCGGCGCGCGGAGCAAGAGCGCACGGCGGCTCGGTCTATCCCATCGTTTTTTAAGGACCTCGGCGCCGAGATAATCTTTCCCGACTGCACAAAAATAAAATACACCGAGACGATGCGCGAGAGGAAGGCCGAAATGGAGGACTCGTCGGACGCGTTTTTGGTGCTCCCCGGCGGAATCGGCACATTTGAGGAGTTTTTCGAGATATTGACGCTCAAACAGCTGGGCCGCCACGAAAAGCCGATTGCCGTTTTCAATGCCTCTGGCTATTACGATCCGCTTTCGGATATGATGGATTCGTCGGTCATCAAAAGGTTCGTGCCGGAGTATACGAAGGAGATCTACAAGGTGTCGGACGAACTGGAGGAGCTTTTTTCATATATGGAGAACGATCCCAGAGAAAAGATCGACACGGTCAAGCTTAAATACTAAAAAAACAGCAGTGATCTTCACTGCTGTTTTCTTTCGTTTCGGGAGCATTAGCTTAATAATTCTTTGACTCGCGGATATTTATAAGGTGCACGATCGCGGGGCTTAAGACGAGGTTTGCCGCAAGCTCGATCAAAAAATTGATGCCGACGAACGCGGTCACCATATAGCCTGCCGTGTTACCGGAAAAACCGGCCGCCTCTGCCCAGGTGTTGATCTGATCCATAAAGAAAATTTTGCACCCCAAAAGAAAGATGCCCGTATTCACGATGGGGCAAAGAGCCGCCGCCGCGATGGCCGCCACCGTCTTATTCGAACGGGAAAGCGCCTTGTAGCATGCGCCCGATAAGTAGCCGGCTAAGATTCCCTTTAAAAGAACCGTTACGACCGTGCCGCCCGGGTTTACCGCCATGAAGGCCGCCGAGTCCGTTACTAAGATGACGAGCGCGCAGATTAAGCCGAGCCATGCGCCCGTTTTCGGGCTGGAGACCGACGCGCCGATGACGATCGGGATCAGTGCGAGCGAGATCGCAAACGGAATCCCCGCCATACGCGCCACGAGGCTCAGGATCTGCAATATGACCACCAGCGCCGAAAGAAGCGCGGTGAGCACGAGTGCCCTTGTGTTTACTGTTTTTTCTTCCATAAATAAAACCTCCAAGCTGCTGTTCAAGCTGATACAGCGCATTTATTTATATCATCCTATAAAATAGGTTGATACCGCCATTATTAAGGGCAATGTCAGAACCGAGAAGAGCGTCGAGATCGCGACAAGCTCCGAAGCATAGGCCGCGTCCGACCCGTACTTTGCGGCAAAGAGCGCGGCGACCGTTGCCGCCGGGCACGCCGCCGGAATGAGCACGGAGCGCGCTATTAAAGTGTTCACGGGAAAAATCAGGTTCATGCCCACTATCAAAAAGACCGATATTAACGGGATTAAAATCAGTCTTAAAAACGAAACAAGGTAAAGCGACGGGTTGAAAAACGCCGTTTTCCAGTTGACCTTGGCAAGGAATGTGCCCAGAACTATCATCGAAAGCGGAGTGTTGAGCGCGGCTATGCCGTCCACCGTGTCGTTCACGATCACGGGAAGCTCTAATTTAAACAAAAAGAGCAAAAGCGCGATGAGCGTGCCGATGACGCCGGGATTTAAGAAAAGCTCCTTAGACGAGAGATTTTTAATGCTTCCCGAGTATACCAGTGCCCCGTGCGTCCAGTAAAAAAACGTGAAAAGCGCAAGGTATGACGAGCCGTAGAACACCCCGTCCGCCCCGAGGACGGAGGAGAGAATGGGGATCGCCATAAAGCCGCAGTTTGAATATATGCTCGCGAAAATGTTCACCTTGTAGCGGCCGGTCGCCTCTTTTTTAAATATCAGCGAAACGATGATGATCGCGATAACGTGAAGCAGAACCGTGAAAAGCGCCGCCATACCGAGCCCGGACAAAAGCTTCGGGCTGTATTCGGGAATTTTTTTCTGGTATGAGCTTATCAAAACGCAGGGGGTGACGAGCGTTAAAAGCACCGCCGTAATGTCGGACACCCCTTTGTCCGACAGCTTTTTTGCCTTTGACAGCGTGAATCCGACCGCCATATAAAGAAAGATTATGACGACCTGATATGAGACTTTTATTGCTAAGTCCATTTTCCTTCTCCTTATTTGTGGTATGTTTCGCCGGAATTGATCTTAGACGCGCGGTATAACTGCTCGGTCAATATCACGCGCGAGAGCTGATAGGTAAAGGTCATCGGCGAAAAGCTTAATAAAAAGTCCGCCCGGGCGAGCACCTCGTCCGAAAGCCCGTGGCTTCCGCCGATGATAAAGTCGATCTCGCCGGTGCCAGAGTCTGCAATGCTTTTGATCTTTTCTGCCAGCTTTTCGCTTGAGATCGCCTTGCCTCCGATCGCGAGGGCGATGACATACGCGCCGTTTGAAATGTTTTTTATGATGTTTTTGCCCTCTTTTTCGAGCGCTTTTTTGATTTCCGATTCGCTCGGCGAGTCGGACTTTGACTCCTCCGAAAGCTCATAGGCCGTTATCTTGTGAAAGCGCGAGAGCCGTTTTTCATATTCGGCCGCGGCCTTTTTGTAAAAGTCCTCTTTGAGGCGGCCGACGGTGATGAGCTTTATTTTCATGGATCACACCGCGGTAAGGTTTGTGACGATTAGTTTGCACCCGTCCGCAATGACGGAGCGAAGGTCCGCTATATCGTCGGGCGAGAGGGACGGCATTTCGCCCTCCGGCTCGTCGGAGCTCGTCAAGAAAAAGAGCGTGTCGTATATCTCCGAGAGCGCCTCGTTGTCGTCGTCCCCCAAAAAGGAAACGCCGAGCGTGAACGCAAGGTCGGATGAGATGTTCCAGAAGTTTAATAATGTCGACGGGTCAAACTCATCGGTCAGTCCGCCGGCAAAGCTCATCAAAGAGGCAAGGTCAAACACCACAGTCTCCTTTAAGCGGATGCCCTTTGCCGCGGCATACGCGTCAAACACGCCCTCGTCGCGAAAGCATGCGACATGGTCGCCGTCCTTGTAAAAGCCGGAGTTAAGATCAGTCTGCCATATGCAGAAATAGTCCTTCTCCTCGGTCTCGAAAATCACCTTAAGATATTCTTTCATAATTTTTCTCCCCGTTTTATTTTATTTTGATTGATGATATGAATGGGTATGCTCTTAATTTCTCTCCCTCAGTCTCGCGTGCGCTCGACAGCTCCCTCTGGGGGAAGACCTTAAATTCACTTTATTTATGTTAGTATACCACGATTTTTAAAACTTCGCAAGGCAAATCGGGAGAAATTTAGACAAAAACCTTGAAATTATTTTATTTTCTGATATAATGGTAAGTTGAAAGGGTGAAAAAAATGAAAGGCAATCTTGTTATCGGGCAGTCGGGCGGGCCGACGGCGGTCATCAATGCGTCTGTCGCGGGCATCGTTTCGGGCGCCGTGAAGCAGGGGTTTGACGGGGAGATCCTCGGAATGGTGAACGGGATCGAAGGCCTCTTAAATGAGAATTTTTTGGACCTTAAAAGGTTCTCCGGTAAAGACGAAAAAGAGGCGCTTATCGACACGCCTTCGGCATATCTCGGCTCATGCCGTTTTAAGATGCCGAAGCCGGAGGAAGACCCCGGAATCTACGAAAAGATATTTAACATAATAAAAAAGCGCAATATCAGATATTTTTTATACATCGGCGGAAACGACTCGATGGACACGGTCTATCGCCTGAGCGAATATGCGCGCGGCAGGGACTGGGAGATGAGCATCGTCGGCGTGCCCAAGAGCATTGACAACGACCTTGCCGGAACCGACCACTGCCCCGGATACGGGAGCGCGGCAAAGTTCATCGCCTCGTCCATACGCGAGATGGCGATCGATACCGGTGTTTATAACTTAAAGAGCGTTCTGATCGTCGAGATCATGGGCAGAAACGCAGGCTGGCTCACGGCCTCTGCCGCTTTGGCGAGAAATGAGGACTTGGCCGCGCCCGACCTTATCTATCTTCCGGAGGCGGACTTTGCGCCCGATAAGTTTTTGTCGGACGTGGAGGGCAAGCTAAGGGAGAAAAACACCGTCATCGTCGCGGTGTCGGAAGGCATCAGGTCGTCGGACGGGAAATATATCTGCGACTCGGTTGCCTCAGGCGCGGTCGACAATTTCGGCCACAAATATTTATCCGGCGCGGGCAAGGTCTTGGAGAATATGGTAAGAGAACGCCTCGGCGTCAAGGCGCGCGCGGTGGAGCTTAACGTGCTTCAGCGCTGTGCCGGGCACTTAAAGAGCGAGCGCGATGTGACAGAGGCGCTAAAAAACGGGGAGGACGCGTTTAATGCCGCATATTCCGGCGTCACGGGAATGATGATCGGCCTTGAACGCATATCGGACGAGCCTTATGAGATTAAGAACACCCCGGCGGACATTAAGAATTCGGCAAACGCCGAAAAGAAGATCCCGAAGGAGTGGATAACTCCCGGGGGGAACGACGTGACGGAGGAATTTTTAAGATACGCGAGGCCGCTCATCGAGGGTGAGCATCACCCCAAATTTTCGGGCGGACTTCCGGTCTATATTACAAGAGGATGATTTGATTTGAAAAAAGACGTTTTGGTTACAGTCATCGGCTCATCGGACTTAGATCCGGACGAGCCTTTGGAGGTCGTTACTCCGGGGGAGTACCGTGAGCAGGACGGAGCAAAGTACTTTATATATGAAGAGAGCGAGCTTACAGGCTTTCCGCGCGGCGTGAAAACGACGCTCAAGATAGACGGGCATATGCTCACGATGATGCGTAACGGCGGAGACGGAACGAACATGGTGTTCGAGAGCGGAAGAACGCACCTGGGGCACTATGAAACGCCTTTCGGGAGCTTCACCGTCAGCACCACGACGGACAAGCTTGACATCGAGATGAGCGAGACGGAGTGCTCGATCAAGGTCAAATATTTTGTGGATGTCAATAACATTCCGCAGTCGGTAAACGAGCTTTCTGTTCATGTCCGCGAGATATGAAGGGCGCGCTTTATTCGCTTTCGGAAAGGGCCGGTTTACTGCCTTTGATATTTAAGGAGACGGACGGCGGATTTTACACCGCGGCCGCAGATATTCCGCTTTTTGAGGGGGACCTTCTGACGGCCGAAAGGTCCGGCCGGTTTACCTCGTTCTACCCGAAAGAGGAGTGGTATTTTGCCGCGGCGGAGTTTTTCATAAACGCGCCCGAGGCAAAGGCACTCTTTACTCTGGAAAACGACCGGCTGATAAAGCCGTTCTGCGCTTTTATGTTCGCAAAGGGCGCAAAAGGCGGCGGGCGCAATCTTTCGGGAGCGGCGAAGAAGATGCTCCTTTCCGCCTCGTTTTTGGAGGCGGATATGCTCCGCGCGAAGATGAGGGGCGACCCGGGCGTCATCTTAAGGCGGAGCGAAAAGACAGCCGCGCACTACTTTGACGATTACTATTCGGGCGGAATTATAAAGGGCGAAAAGGGCTATGTGAGCCGCGCGGCGGCAGGCTTTTTTAAGACCGTGCTCTCATCGCTCGGGTTTGATTTTGAAAATATCGATTTTAATATAAAATAACGGCAAAAAGGAGAAATGTCGCATGAAAAAATTAATGCTTGGCAACCAGGCGGTTGCACAGGGCGCGTATGAGGCCGGAATCAAGGTCGCAAGCGCATACCCCGGCACACCGTCGACCGAGATAACGGAGTTTATCGCAAAAACTGCCTGTCCGCATGTTGAGTGGGCACCCAACGAAAAGGTCGCTCTCGAAACGGCGATCGGCTCGTCGATGGGCGGAGGAAGGGCCGTTTGTGCCATGAAGCACGTCGGATTGAACGTCGCGGCCGATCCGCTTTTCACAGCCGCATATACGGGCGTGAACGCAGGGCTTTTGATCTGCGTGGCGGACGATCCGGGTATGCACAGCTCGCAGAACGAGCAGGACACGAGAAACTATGCAAAGGCGGCGAAGGTCATCTGCTTGGAGCCCTCGGATTCGGAGGAGTGCTATGCCTTCACGAAGGCGGCCTTTGACTTAAGCGAGAAGTTTGACCTGCCGGTCATCTTGAGGCTTTCGACGAGAGTTTCCCACTCCCAGAGCCTTGTAGAGACTGGCGAGAGGGTCGAGGTTACGAAGGAATACGTTAAAAACCCGGTCAAGAACGTTATGATGCCGGCAATGGCAAAGCGCCGTCACCCCGTTTTGGAGGAGACGCTTAGGAGCTTTTCGGAGTTTGCCGCGTCGTCGCCCCTTAACAAGGTGGAATATAACGACAAAAAGATCGGCGTCATCACGAGCGGAATCTCGTATCAGTACGCTAAAGAGGCGCTGGGAGACAAGGTCTCTTACTTAAAGCTCGGCACGGTCTATCCCGTTCCCGACAAGCTTATTAAAGAGTTTTCCGAAAACGTCGAAAAGCTCTATGTAATAGAGGAGCTTGACCCGTTCTTGGAGGAGCACATAAAGGCGATGGGCATTAACGTCATCGGCAAAGAGGCGTTCACCCTCATCGGCGAATACAATGCCGCGATGATCAAAAAGGCCGTTTTAGGCATTGAGGCTCCCGAGGCGGTCTCGATCGACGAGCCCGTTCCGATGCGCCCGCCCGTGCTTTGCGCCGGCTGCCCCCACAGAGGAACGTTTTTTGCGTTAAAGTCGCTCGGCTTAAGAGTCACGGGCGACATCGGATGCTACACGCTCGGAGCGCTTGAACCGCTCGCCTCGATAGACGCGAGCGTCTGCATGGGCGCGTCCATCGGCCTCGCGCACGGAATGGACAAGGCAGACCCCGAGAGCCACAAAAAGACAGTTGCCGTTTTAGGCGATTCGACGTTCATTCACTCCGGCATCACGGGGCTTATCAACATCGTTTACAACAAGGGCAATTCGACGGTTATCATACTGGATAACTCCATCACCGGAATGACCGGCCACCAGGACAACCCCTTGACGGGCAAGACGATCAGGGGCGAGGCGACAAAGCAGGTCGACCTTATTAAGCTATGCGAAGCTATCGGCGTTCCGAATATCAGAGTGGTCGACCCGTTCGATCTGGACGCGATGAAAAAGACAGTGTCCGAAGAGGTCGCAAAGGACGAGCCCTCGGTCATCATCGCACAGCGCCCGTGCGCGCTTTTAAAGAGCGTTCACTACTCGGGCAAGATGACGGTGACATCCGACTGCGTGAAGTGCAAAATGTGCTTAAAGATCGGATGCCCGGCGATCAGCTTTGACGGCGAGAAGGTAAACATCGACCGCACGCAGTGCAACGGCTGCGGATACTGTTCTCAGATCTGCAAGAAGCACGCCCTTAAGAAGGAGGAAGAATGATGAATACATCGATAATGATAGTCGGCGTCGGCGGCCAGGGAACGCTTTTAGCCAGCAGAATACTCGGCAACGTCGCGATCAAGTCCGGGTTTGACGTTAAGGTGAGCGAGGTGCACGGAATGAGCCAGCGCGGCGGCTCGGTCGTTACCTATGTGCGCTACGGAAAAGAGCCGGTATATTCTCCCGTCATCGGCGAGGGGGGAGCGGACATCATCATGGCGTTTGAGGAGCTCGAAGCCTACAGGAGCCTTCCTTTCCTTAAAAAGGGCGGCGTTCTTTTGGTGAACTCTCAGTGTATCGACCCGATGCCCGTCATCATGGGCAAGGAAAAATACCCTGAAAATATAATAGAAAAGATCGAAAAAAAGGGCGTTCGCTTAACGGCCGTAAACGCGCTCCGTCTAGCCGAAAAGGCCGGCAGCGTGAAGGCTGTCAACGTCGTTTTGATCGGTCTTTTAGCAAAGAACACCGACATTAAAAAAGAGGTCTGGGAAGAGGTAATCAAGGAGACCGTTCCCGAGAAGTTTTTAGACATTAACTTAAAGGCGTTTGGTTTGGGATATGATCATGAATAATTTCAGCGAAAGAACAAAAAAGATAATTGCCGAAGCAGAGGCGGCGGCAAAAGAGGAATTTTTAAGAACAGACGAGGTCGCGCTTTTTAACCAGGCGAAGGTGCTTTCCGCATTTTCGGACAACAGGATAAGCGCGGCGCACCTTGTCGGCACGACAGGCTACGGGTATGACGATATGGGGCGCGACGCGCTCGATAAGGTCTATGCCGCGGCGTTTGAGGCCGAGGACGCGATCGTGAGAATGAATTTAACCTCCGGCACGCAGGCGATAACGACGGCACTTTTCGCGGTTCTGCGCCCGGGAGATAAGCTCCTCGCGGTGACGGGCAAGCCCTACGACACGTTCGACGGGGTCATCGGGCTGGACGGGTCGCACAACGGCTCGCTCATGGATTTCGGCGTTAAGTACGACGAGATCCCGTTAAAAGAGGACGGAAAGGCCGATATTGAGGCGATATGCGACTATCTTTCGCGCGAAAAGGTGAAGATGATCCACATTCAGCGCTCGCGCGGCTATGAGTGGTGCCACGACATCACATTGTCCGAGATAGAGAAGATAATAAAGGCGGCAAAAAAGGTGAGCCCGGAGACCGTCTGCTTTGTGGATAACTGCTACGGCGAGTTTGTGTCCGAGCATGAGCCGACCTATTACGGGGCGGATCTTATGGCCGGCTCGCTCATCAAAAATCCCGGCGGCGGACTTGCGAAAATGGGCGGCTATGTTGCCGGAAGGCACGACCTTGTGGAGCTTGCCGGCTACAGAATGACGACGCCGGCCACCGGCCGCGAGGCAGGTGCGAGCCTTAACGAAAATAAGGATATGTATCAGGGCTTTTTCCTGGCGCCCCATGTTGTGGCGCAGGCGAAAAAGGCCGCTGTGCTCGCAAGCTATGCGATGAGCGCGCTCGGGTTTGAGACAAGCCCCGTGCCCGGCTCGGAGAGGACGGACATTGTCCAGGCCATCAAGTTTTTTGATCCGGATAAGATGATAGCGTTCTGCCGCGGCGTTCAGAAGGGCGCGCCGATTGACGCGTTTGCGACGCCCGAGCCGTGCGATATGCCGGGCTATTCGGACAAGGTCATCATGGCGGCAGGGTCGTTCATTCAGGGCGCGTCGATCGAGTTTTCGGCGGACGGGCCGTTGCGTGAGCCGTACATCGCGTATATGCAGGGCGCGCTCACCTATGAGGCGGCGAAGATCGGCATCATGCACGCGGTCGAGATCATGGGCGAATGAGTATAAAAGGAGAGGTAATGCCGGCCCGCGATAATAAGGTAACGCCATAAAAACATCTTTTTTGCGAATTGCTGTGTTAAAAAAACTCATAATCCGTCAGGATTATTCGCTTTTTTGCCTTGCACTTCATCAAAAAATCTTGCTTTTATGATGCCCATGGCAGTTTTACGCATTACTTTGCATAAATCGAAGATAAAAGCACTGTAACCTTAAAGTTACAGTGCTTTTTACGTAAAACCGATACTCTCTTATCGCGAACCGGCAACTCTCCTTTTTTGTTTTTTTGGGGGTTATTTAATAGCTTCCCTTGCCTAAAGGCAGCGTAGCGGCGCCGAGGCAATGAATGAGGGCCCGGTGGGCTCATCAAGAACCGAGGCGTGAGGAGAGTCACAGCGAGACAGTGGTTTTTCGAACGAAAAACCGGAGGGATATGGCCGAGCACCAACCCACAAACCCAACATATTAAATTTTAATAAAATGCTTGAAAAAAGGGGGAAAATGTTGTATAATCATTTTATAATGTTAAAAAAGAAGGGAACTTATGAATAAAAAAAGATTATCGGCACTCATTTTGTGCTTTGTTGTAATGATCTCATCGTTCGCTTTTGCCGAGCCTAAGGACGCGGCAAAAGCGGCCGGGCCGTCAGTTTCATCGGCGAACTGGATATTGATAAACCAGGACGACGGGCGCGTTTTGGCCTCAAACGGGGCGGACGAGAGGAAGTACCCCGCGAGCACGACGAAGATCATGACCGCGATATTGGCAATCGAAAACCTCGATATGAACGCGACGAGCACGGTCTCGAACAACGCCGTGATGAGCATTTCGTGGGACTCGAGCAAGCTTGGGCTCTATGAGGGCGAGACCTTCACGAATTACGACCTTATCGCCGGAATGATGGTTGCCTCCGGTAACGACGCGGCAAATGTTTTAGCCGAGTCGGTATCGGGCAGTGTGGACGCGTTCATCGACCTTATGAATAAGAAGGCGGCGGACTTAGGCTGCACCGGCACGCACTTTTCCAACGCGCACGGACTGACGGACGAGAACCACTACACCACCGTCTCAGATATGGCGAAGATCGCATGCTACGCGATGGGAAACGAGAACTTCAGAAACATCGTTTCGTTAAAGAGCTTTGAGCTTCCGACGACAGATAAGTGCGCGGACAGGCGCTATTTTATCAACACCAACAACCTTTTGACGAAGGAGAGAACGGCGGACTATTACTATTCGCCGGCGACAGGAATCAAGACAGGATATACCGACGCGGCGCTCCACTGCCTTGTGGGCTCTGCCGAAAAGGACAATGTGAGGCTGATCTCCGTCGTTCTGGGCGCGAGCAACATAAACGGCGTTAATATGTCCTATCACGACACGAAGGCGCTTTTTGAGTGGGGCTTTGAAAACTTTAAGAACACCCCGGTCGTGAACGCCGGCGAGACGGAGGACGAGCGCGGCATCAAATACGCCAAGGGCGTGAAGACGGCGATCCTCTCCGCGAAGGACAGCTTTTACATACTCTCGGGCAAGAACGAAGAGCCCGTCATCGAAAAGGAGATTGTGTTAGACTCCGCCTTAAAGGCGCCGCTCAAGGCGGGCGACGAGGTCGGCGTTATCAAGATCAAGGTGGACGGCGAGGAGAGGGGCACGGTTGCGCTGACGGTCGACCGCGACTATGAATATTCGTGGTGGTCGGCGTTTTTCACCTCGGTCGGCAGGATCATCGGCATCGTGATCGCGATCATCGCGGCTGCGGTCGTGATTTTGATCATCATTCGCCAGGTCGAATATGAAAAGCGCAGAAAAGAGCGCCTGAGAAAAAGAAGAAAATAGTTTATCGGTGAGCAAAAAGGAGAGGAAAGCCGGCCCGCGATAAGAAAGTAATGGTTTTACATAAAAAGGTGCTGTAACCTAAGCCGCAGCACCTTTTTAATATTTAAATAGTAAGCGGTGCGTAAAACTGCTCAGAGCATCATAAAAGCAAGATTTTTCGATGAAGTGCAAGGCAAAAAAGCGAAG
>ERZ824480.1333-NODE-1333-length-22566-cov-3.442539_pt1 | contig 22566 bp, 15 predicted proteins | sample MGYA00519861_ERZ824480 | MGnify/ENA primary metagenome ERZ824480 (study PRJEB31778, sample SAMEA3449152) | human gut metagenome | biome: human gut; feature: human-associated habitat; material: faeces | place: United Kingdom | collected 2010/2012 ... | reverse complement strand
CTACTGTTGTTGGTGCCTGTGTTGTTGGCACTGCTGTTGTAGCTTTTTCTGTTGGTGCTACTGTTGTTGGTGCCTGTGTTGTTGGCACTGCTGTTGTAGCTTTTTCTGTTGGTGCTACTGTTGTTGGTGCCTGTGTTGTTGGCACTGCTGTTGTAGCTTTTTCTGTTGGCGCCTGTGTTGTAACTGGCGCTACTGTTGTTGTTTTTTCTGTTGGTGCTACTGTTGTTGGTGCCTGTGTTGTTGGCTTTGAACCTGTGCCATCCTTAAATGTATATGTTATCTGTGTAGCAGCTGACATTTTTCCGTTTTTAACAGATCTTACTGATACTGTATAGTCGCCATTTCCATTTGCAAAAACATCTGCTGTCAAATTAATTGAACTATTTACAGAGCTTCCTGCAAATACTCCATCCACATATACATTATAGTTTTCAATATCACTTGATGGTGCCTGCCATGCAAAATAATATGGAAGATCTTTGTTTCCTGCATATGTTAATCCAATTGGTGCAGGTATTGTATCATCTTCATCTATCTTTGTAGTAGGAGCAACTGTTGTTGGTGCTACTGTTGTAGCTTTTTCTGTTGGTGCCTGTGTTGTAACTGGTGCTACTGTTGTAGCCTTTTCTGTTGGCGCCTGTGTTGTAACTGGTGCTACTGTTGTTGTTTTTTCTGTTGGCGCCTGTGTTGTAACCGGTGCTACTGTTGTTGGTTCATTATTTTTAAATTTTGCAAGAAATTCTGCATTTTCATTAACAAATGTATTCTTATTCTGTGATGAATCCCAGTTAATTGACCATGTCATGATTCCTCTTAATCCCGGATGTGCATTGTTTAATTCTGTAAATGCACTCTGTAATGTTTCATTTGAAACCTGTCCACTTCCTGCAGCATTTGCTGATGAAGGTACACCTATTACTACCTGATCAGGTCTAAGTGGTGCAAAATATGTTGACTCATCAGTTGAATTTGTATAATAAGCTCCAACATGGAATCCCTTAAGAAGCATTTCGCACATTGCTACTATTCCTTCTTTTGTTCCCATATTATATGATGTTCCATCAAGTCCTGTAATAGGTGATGAATTGTATAACTGAACATGCACATAAGATGTTTTGTCTCTAAGTGCATTAATCATTGGAAGATAAACTCCCGCTCTTGTGTCACAATACTGGTTAATTCCACCATAGAATGAATAACCTAACTGTACATAAAATGTTTCAGGTGCCCATGAAAGTATGAAATCATTTCCATAGCTATCACAAATTGTACGAATGGCTTTAATCATATTTACAACTTTAGGTGATGTTGGATTATTTATATCTTTATCATTTCCACTTTCAAACTGTACTGAAGACTGTTCAAGGTCAATATCAATTCCATCAAATCCATATTCATTTATAATTGACTTTATATCACTTACAAACTGATTTACAGCATTGTCTGATGTTAATGAGAAATATCCTTCATAACCACCAATTGACAACACAATCTTCTTTCCCTGTGCCTGTAATGACTTTACATCTTTCTTAAAGTCATCCTTTGTGTAATCACTTGTAAGACCTGATATATCAAACTTCATCTTTCCGTCAGTACTTCCTGCCTTTTCAGGTTCTGCAAATGAAATATTAATAACATCCCAGTTTTTGTCCACATCTCTAAGCTTAATAAATGGATTTCCGTCATTATTCCATGTATGGTAGTAGCCAATCATTAATCTTGATGAAAGACCTGTTGTTACTGTTCCCGGATTTGTTGTCTGTTCTGGTGCTTTTGTTGTTGTAGCTGTTGTCTGAACAGGCGTCTTTGTAGTAGCGTCCTGAGTCAATCCCTGGACTGTTACTTCTATTGTCTGCCCTTCTGTTTCATATCCATTCAAATTAGCTGTTACTCTAATAGTATGTTTTCCGTTAGTTGTAAAAGTATATGTTGTTGATGTTGCCACAGTATATGATTCAATATACTGCCCATCTATGTATACTTTGTATGTCTGTCCACTAGCAATCTGTTCCTGTGTCTGACCCCATACATATGTAACTTTTCCGGCTTTCTGTTCCTGAATTGTTAAACCGATTACTTCTGTTGGTTTTAATTCAGGCTGACCTGCTGCAGTTGTTTCGTTTTTTGTTGTAGATGCTACTGTTGGTGCTTCTGTAACTGGTGTTTTAGTTGTTGGAGCAACTGTAGTAGCTTGCTTTGTTGTTGGTTGCTCATGTTTCTCTAATGAATCCATAAGAGATGACATTGATTTTGCCCATGTATAATTATTTGTAGCATCCCAGTTTATTGACCAAGTCATAACACCTCTTAATGTTGGGTATGCCTTTGGTGCTGTAAATTTTCCTGATGATATTCCATTAACAAGAGCTTTTACTGCTGTTGAAATTATGTCTGTTGACACATATCCACTTGATGCAGCTTTAGATGTTGATGGTAATCCCAGTGCAACCTGATCAGCTCTAAGTCCGTTTTCTAACAATAATGTTGAAAGGGATGTTAAGAAATCTGCTGTTCCAACCTGTGCATTAAATCCATTGTATCCATTCATTGCCCCTGAATTATAGAACTGTGGATAACAAATTGTAAGAATATCTCTAATCTTATATGCTAATCTATAATATGCAGATGTAGCCATTGTTCCGTTAGGATTTGTATCCTGGAAATAATATGTTTCAGGTGCCATTGTAATAATAAAATCTTCACCAAAATGATTATGTACAGTTCTAAGTGCTTCTGCTATATAATCTGTTCCTGATACTGCACCTCCTTCAAAGTCAATATCTACACCTTCAAATCCATATTCTTCAATTATTGAAATAAGGCTTGTTGCAAACTGATTTGCAGCTTCCTCATTTGTTATATAAGTAGTTCCTTCTGCTCCACCTACAGAAATGATTACATGCTGACCTTTTGCCTTAGCATTTTTAATATCCTGAATAAATTGTGCTTTAGTATAACCACCTAACGCATTAGACAAATCCTTATCAAGTTCAAATGTAACTTTGCCCGGTGTTGTTGATGAGTTAGCAAAAGATACACAAATCATATCGTAATAATCCGGTACATCTGAAATCTTTAATGCTGTTGAGCCATTAAGGAAATTATGCCAATAACCTGTTACCATATGTTCCGGTAATTTAGAATTAACTGTATAGTTATTTTCTGTTGTTTCCTGCTCACTTCCACTATTTTTAGTTGTCTGAACTTCTCCTGCAACCAAATCAGTTCTTAATTTCCACAATGTTGCCGCATCTGTTGGTGACCATCCTAAATTAGATGTATGAGCATATGTACATTCATATACTTTTCCTTGATACTGAACAAGATTTCCCAATCCATATACAACACTATTTGGAGACCATTCAGGATAGTTTCCAGTTGCCTGTTTTGTTGTATCATTTTCTTTTTTTGTTGTAACAGAAGCTGTTGTTACCTGCTGTCCCTTTGTTGTATTTTGTTCTTTTGCTGTTGTCTGTGTCTGACTATTTGTTGTTTGCTGAGATTTTGTTGTAACATTCTCAGATGGTTCTACATAATCTCCATTTTTATAAACAACTTTTGCTGACAAAATTTCGCCTGCTGAAACAGCTTTTTGTCTTAATGTTATTCCTTTTATATTTTGAGCATTAGCTGTTCCTTTTCCTGATTTAAGTGTAAATGTTAATGAAGCTCCCGGCTCTAATGTTTTTGAACTCCACTCAGGTGGCGTAACAACAGTTTTTCCATTTTCTGTTGTAATTGTACCTCCTGCACTCCAATCTCCTGATAAAGTTTCGCCATTTTGTGTTTCAATTGATATTGAAGGATAACTTAATGTTTTTCCGAAATATTCTGCCCAAGGCATTACTGAAATATCTTTTGAACCACTTGCTTTTGTTACTGATGAGTTAGTATTTTTTAGTGTAATTGTATAAGAATCACCTGATGTTGTAACTGTTGTTTCAACTCCATCATTAGCAGGAGCAACTATCTTCTGATTAGGAATTGCTGCTGAACCATACAATGATTCTTTCATTGTCTTAGTTATTGTGCTGGATGCATCTAAAGAAGCCATCCATGAAATAAGACCACCTAAGTGTTTCTGTTTTACATATTTGCCTTTTTCTGCTACCGATTCTTCAGTATCACAAGTAAAGAACATTCCTGAAGATTCACTATAATAATAGTTAGCCTTTGCAACATCATCCCAATATTTAGTCAAATTATATTTGCTTACTAATGAATTAATATCTGAATATGCATATGTTACACCATTTTCGCCTGTTGCATCTGCATATAATCCTGGATTTTTAGAATCTCTTCCTGTGTCTTTCTTTACTTCTTTCCATCCTCTTGTATAAGGTGCAACACCAACTACGATTTTTGAATAATCAATGTTGTCCCCATATTTATTTTCTAAATATTTAATACATGAATCAACTGAAAGTCCTGCATCTCCCTCGTCATAAGCAGGATTAGTATAAAGTGCTGTCTGGTGAGCTGTAAATCCTCCCCATGCACCATTTAAGTCATATGTCATCATATTAGCAAAATCTACGATTTTTAAAACTTTTTCGTATTCAATTGCTGCCATCATTTTAGGCGATGCTGACATGGCAACTGACAATTCATAGTGTTTATTATCTTTTGCTCCATAGCTGTCCAATGCATCTCTTATGGCTTGAAGAAGTAATGTATAGTTCTGTGTATCTGCTGCTGAACCTTTACATCCTTTATCAATTGCTACACCATTTCCTTCAGGATCCGGGTCTCTGTCTGCTGTTGGGTATTCCCAGTCAATATCAACGAAATCATACCCATAGTAGTGTACAAATTTTGCAACATTGTTAGCAAAGTTCTTTCTGGTTGTTTCAGAAGCAGCAATTTTTGGAAAATCTCCTGATCTTGTCCATCCACCAACAGAAACACCTATCTTCATATTAGGATATTTCTGTCTTAAAAGTACCATTGCTCCTAATACACCTGCATATTTATTGTCTGTTCCAACTGAAAATCCAACATTTGGATTCTCATAATCAGCCCATGTATCAGTAGTAATCAAATCACCATTTGCATCTGCATCCATAAACGCAAAATTTAAGTGTGTGATTAAGCTACCATCAATCTTGTCAGGTGTAAAATTCTTTTGTCCTGAATAAATTGACCAGTCACCATAATACATAACATTACGATATGGTGGCTGCTCTGCATTTGCAGCTTTGACTTCCTTTGTTGAAAGTTCTGTAGCTGCACAATATCCACCCATCAAATTAGCAACCATTGCAAGTGCCATTGTGAAACTAAGAATCTTTCCTGAAAGTCCTTTCCTTAAAATTCTTTTCCTTCCTTTCATTTTTCCCTCCATTTTCTCTGGTCTTTTAGACCTTTTTATAAAAACTGAACCTTTTATTATAGAAAGTAGAATTATGGATGCTTATTCCACTTCTATATTTTCAATAAAATTTTCTAAAACTTTTTATTAGTTGAAGTATTTACTTTTGAAACACTTCAATTATTTTTTTAGAAATATTTATTGTTTTTTTAATAAAAACGTTTTAAATTCTTTGTGAAAAATATAAGCTTATTTCAGCTTTTAGGTTCATTTTTTATTAATTTTTTTGTTCTGCCCTTTCATTTCTGTCCATTATAACACATCTTTGGTAAAAGTAACCAATCCTATTGTGATAAAAATATTTTTATTTGTGTTTTTTATATAAAGCAATATTTTTATTATGTTTTTATATTTTTTCAACTATTTTTTATTTTATTTTCCGATTTCTGTAATGCTGATTCCAGTTATGTGTCATATAATGTTTTTCTTCGCTGACACGTAATTATTCACGAAATAACAGTGATTTTTCTATTGATTACGTGTCACACTGCATTTTTTTCACTGACACGCAATTGGTAGCGATATAACAAGATTATCTTCAATAAATTACTTATGACACAACGTTTTCGTCCTACGACACGTAATCGTTGCTCAAATAGCAATTATATATTGCTCAAAAAAATTCGGAAATATCATCTACATCTTTATATCGGAAATGAAGAGACTCTTTCAATATACTAAATCATCAGATTGCAAAAAGGACTGCCGGAAATGATTTACTCTCAGTATTAACTGTGTCATTTTCCGGCAGTCCTTTTTCATTTTGTTGTTATTATTTCTTCAAGCTTTCTCTAAATATCTGCTCTATTTCTTCTTTATCAAGTTTCTTGTAGCCACCTGTCATTATGAATGTTCCTTTTACAAGATCAGGTATCATTTCTTCTGTTGCTCCAAGGTCTGTTAAATTCATTACAAGTCCAAGTTCTTTCATCCAATCTTCCATTAAAGAAAGTCCTTCCAATGCAATCTGCTCATCTGTTTTTCCATCAGGATTTACATTCCACACATTTTCTGCAAAACGTACAAACTTTGGTAATCCGTAAGGCATAATGTGTTTGTAATATGGCAATGATACTGCTGCCAATGTCATTCCGTGAGTTGCATCTGTGCATGCCCCTGCTGACTGACCAAGCATATGAACCATCCAGTCTGTTGATTTTGCCTTGGCTACTAATGTGTTAAGTGCCCAAGTTGCTGTCCACATAATATTGCTTCTAGCCTCGTAATCCTGTGGATTCTTATTTGCAATACGGCTTGAATTAATTACTGATTTCATTAACCCTTCACTTATATAATCGCTTGTGTTATCATCTTCCCCTGAAAAATACTGTTCACAAATATGATTAAAGATATCATAAATTCCTGAAACCATCTGGTAATGTGGAAGTGTCATTGTATATCTTGGATTCAAAATAGAAAATCTAGGCATTATTTTTTCATCTGCAAAAACATGTCCAACCTTTAATTTTTCTTTGTGGTTAGTAATTACTGAACCTGCATTCATTTCTGAACCTGTTCCAACCATTGTCAAAACACAACCTACAGGAATTGTCTCGCAAGTTGGCTCTTCGAATTTAATATAATATTTTTCCCAAGGGTCTTCGTCACAATTAACTGAAACTGAAACAGCCTTAGCATAGTCGCACACTGAACCACCTCCAACGGCAAGCAAAATATCCACATTATGCTTTCTTGCAATTTCCACACCTTCATATAATTTTTCAACTGTAGGGTTCGGCATAACCCCTGCAATTTCTGCAACATTCTTTCCTTCTTCATTAAGAATTGCCATAACCTGGTCGTAAATTCCATTCTTTTTAATAGAACCACCACCATAAACAAGAACTACGTTGGTACCATATTTCTTAAGCTCTGTTTTAAGATTTGAAAGAGAATCCTCTCCAAAATATAATTTTGTTGGATTACAATAAGTAAAATTACCTAACATAAAATACTCCTTTCGTCATAAACATTCTTTACTATCAAAAAACTTTCCAGTGAAATTTACAATTTTTCACAAATCTCTTGAAATTATTTCTTACGATAATATGTTAATACCTGAACCTAACTTTAGGTCAAGCGTTTTTATACATTTATTTTCAACTTTTTCCTGCATAATTTTTATATTACTTATGATATATAATTATTCAAACTACTTTCCCATGTATCTCCCAATATACTCATACAATTCAATATTAGTCTCCGCGTTTTTCTCCTCCGCCTCTATATATTCAGGAAAAGGAAGTCCAATCTGGCATTCGCCACATATGTCAACGCCTATTATTTTCTTATCTTTCAAAAAGAATTTCAACAGATGTTCAAGCATACCAAGGCTCATATGCCCTTGACTCCAGTTAGTTTCAATATAATGTTTGTCCAAAATATCTTTGTCTATGGAAATATAAAAAGGTACATCAGTTTCAATCAAATCAAGTTTTTCTCTTCCACTATTGTTCCGTAATTCTTCTGCTGAAAATGTTATAAGCTTACTCTGATTTTTCACATTTATCTGCTGTATATCCGCCTCACTTGCCCCAACAAGAATCAATTGTTCAAGATTTTCGTTTTGCTCAATAACCTGTGCCGCCCAATCGCCACAACTTGTCATTCCTTCAACCATAGGCTTTTGCATATCTGTGTGATGGTCATACAAAACAAGCGAAAACTTTTTATTTATTTTGTCCGTCATAATTTTTGTTATGTAATGATAATTGCCTGAATCAATAAAATGAACGCCGTTTATGCTAAAATTCTCTATTCGTTTCTGAATCTCCGCCTCCCCTTCTTTGGTGCAATACAAGTCGGTTTCTAAAATATCTGAGCAGTCAATTCTAACAATATTCTCCGTCTGCTCTATATTTTCATCAATATAAATATGTGTAAAATCTAAAATAAAATTTTCACTTCTTGTCATTTTATCATCCTCTATAAATTTTCATTTATTATTTTCATAAAAGTTTTTGCTGCCTTACTTAACATTGCGTGTTTTTTCCAAACCAACGCTAACTCTGTTGTCAATCACCTGGTATGTTGGCTCCTCTCCTAAGTTTTATTTTTTTATATATCTTTGATTTTTGCTATTTGGTTTGTCTGGAATTGTCATACTAACCAAGTTTAATTCAAGTGCTTTAAATAATTTCTTCTAAAACCTTCTCTAGACTTCAATTCTAACTTTTCCATAAGTTGATTACTTGTATACGCAACATCATATTCCATTACATCCAAAAGTTTTCTAACACAATCAGACAATTGTTCACTGTTTTCATTTATTTGTGTTGCTATTTCTTCTAACACGCTATCAATCTGTTTTAACATAAACTCAATAAAAAATGTTAAATTTCCATTAACATGGCATTTTGATATTGCATTATAATATTCATCCTGATATTTCATTTGTAATTGTAAATGGTGGTTGATATTTTTCCATAAAATTCTCTCCTAACTTTCCATACTATCTTACGCACTAACTTCCGTACTATCTTGCGCACTTTCTTGCGTATCATCTTCCGTACTTTTTCCCATAATTATACCATAATTTTTCTGATTAACAGCAAAAAACTTGCATTAAACAATGCAAGTTTTTTAGATTATTTATTATTAGATTTCATTTCCTACTTCAAATGCCTTGCCAACTGGTCCCCCCAGTTTCATATAAAAATTAGGGTGTCAAGACACAAAAATGTCATATACAATCGCCAAAAAATGTAATAAAATATAACTATATAAATTACCCGATAATATATGAATTTTATACATCAGAAAAGTCTTTTTCCCTTAACAATATTTTATTTATGGAAGGAACAGTGAATATATGAAAAAAACATCTTTAAAATTACTGCTATTTTCCTTTGTTATGAGTTTTCTTATGATAATTCCTACAAATGTAAATGCAGAAGAAATCATTCCGGTCAATATATCTGTAAAATATGGCCAGACAGAAGCCCGAAGAATCTTAGATATGATTAATGAACTGAGAACCAGTCCTACTGACGCATGGGCTTGGGATAAAACTGATACCAAACAAGTTGCATATCCCGGTTTAAAAGAACTTGTCTATGACTATGATTTAGAGCGACTTGCAATGAAACGTGCAGCAGAAATTGCACTATCCTACGAACACACCCGCCCAAATGGTCAAAATCCTTTTACTATTTATACGGAAGAAAATATAACCAGACTGGATACAGGTGAGAATATTGCAGTAGCAAGTCCTAATGTTTATTCTAAGGCAGAAGCAGTAAATGACGGATGGCGTGAAGATAACGAACCTTATGCCGGTCAGGGGCACCGTAGAAATATGTTAGATTATAAATTTACCTGCGTTGGAGTTGGTCATGTTACTTACAACGGCTATGACTACTGGGTGGAAGAATTTGCCTCCAGACCTTCCATTAATACAACAGAAACACCGGCAAATGACAGTGAACAAACTGTTACTGTCTCAGTAACTAAAAGTTGGATTACAAATTATAAGACATCTTTTGACCAAGATTCATATGTTCTTAGATTAGGAGAAACAGTAACTCCAAATATTACACCTATAATTTCTCTTATAAATCAATTTGGACCAATCGGAACCTTGTTAGATACTCCAACCGTTTCCATTAATGACCCTTCTATTGCCACCTATAGTGATGGAAAGATTATAGGTCTTAAAGAAGGTACCACCACGTTAACCACATCACTGTACGGATTGCCATCAACAACTTCGGCAACAATAATCGTACATGACTGTGATAATCATTGGAATCAGGGAGTAATTACAAAGGTTCCAACCTGTATAGGGGAAGGCGAAAAGAAATTCACCTGCACTATTTGTAATAATACAAAAATTGAAAAAATTGGCATAGATGCAACAAATCACCTCCACTCTGAAATTCGAAATCAAAAGGAAGCTTCCTGTAAAGAGGAAGGATATACCGGTGATAAATATTGCCCTGACTGTGGAACTAAACTTTCATCAGGCAATACTATTGCAAAAACAGAAAATCATAGTTGGAATAAGGGAGTAATCACTAAAAAACCTACATGTGCAGAGGAAGGCGTAAAGACCTATACTTGTAGCATTTGTAGTAAGACAAAAACAGAAAGCATTGCAAAAACAACAAAACATCTTCATACCGAAATTCGTAATAAAAAGGCTGCTACCTGTGGCGAAACCGGTTATACCGGCGATACATATTGTACTGATTGTGGAACAAAAATTTCATCCGGTAAGACCATTGCAAAATTAACTACTCATACTTGGGATGAAGGAAAGGTCACAACAGAACCTACTTGTACAGCGAAAGGTGTTCGAACATTTACTTGTAGTATATGTGCCAAAACCAAAACTGCGAGCATTGCAGCAACAGGACATCAGCATACTGAAATCCGCAAGAAAAAAGACGCAACCTGCGGCGAAGATGGTTATACAGGAAATACATATTGCACTGATTGTAAGAAAACAATTTCATATGGTCAGACCATCAAAAAAACCGGTAACCATACTTGGGATGACGGAAAAGTCACAAAAGAGCCTACATGTACATCAAACGGCGTAACAACTTTTACCTGCATTGTATGTAAAAAAACAAAAACAAGAAGCATAAAAGCAACAGGACATAGTTACGGAGAATATGTAGTTGTAAAAGAACCTACAACCACAGAAAAAGGATTAAAATCCAAGACTTGCAGTGCTTGTGGAAAAGTATATTCTGTAACACTTGCAAAAATTTCTTCTTCTAAGACAACTACAAAAACTCCAACGACTTCGTCTAAGAATGCACAGACAAGCAAAATTACTACTAAAAAGATTAAGCTAAACCGTAAGAAACTGACTTTGAAAAAAGGCAAAACTTTTAAATTTAAAGTTACTCTAACACCGATAAATAGTCGTGACAGAATCACTTACGTAACCTCAAACAAAAAAGTTGTCAAAGTCTACAGAAACGGTAGAATCAAAGCCTTGAAAAAAGGAAAGGCTAAGATTACAGTAATTTCAGGTACGAAAAAATTTGTCTGCAAAGTAACAGTAAAATAAAAGACTTTATAATAAAAGCAAATTAAAAAGTCCATTATTTTTTGAGACTTTGATGATCTAATGATATATTTAATAAAATATAATTTCTCAATATATCATTACTAAAAAATCCCCTACCACAAAACCAGCATTCGGAATATTTTTCTTCTTCGCCTGTTCTATCACTGCAAGTGTTAAATCAAGACCTGTGTAATGTCGGTTTGGATATTTTTCTGATAACAATGAAATCATTGGAGCCGGTCCACATCCTGCATATTTTATATCACCACTCCATTACAGTGGTCCACTTCATGTTGTATAATCTGGGCTGTATAACCACTGAACTTGCCGTGTTTCGGCTCAAAATTTTCATTCAAATAATCCACTTCTATTTCTTCGTATCTTATGCAATTACGAACTCCATCCAATGAAAGACAGCCCTCTTCTGTAGTGTACTCTCCTGATTTTTTAGTAATCACAGGATTAACCATTGCAAACTGAAACGGTCCCGCCGCAACAACTATTATTGATTTGTTTACACCTATCATATTTGCAGCCATGCCGACGCAAATTTCACGGTTGGCACGCAGTGTGTCAATCAAATCTGTTACAACCTGCTTGTCAGTTTCCGTTGCAGGTTTTGCCTTTCTTGAAAAAATGTGTTTTCCTTTTACGATATTTTTTATCATAACTTTTTAACCTTCTTTAATCTCGTTTTCCCAATATATATTCATATAGCCTATAATTTTCTTTTTCCAATATACGACTCATATAGTCTGTAATCGCTGTTCACTATCAGTTTTTCCGGGAATTCTGTATCTTTAATAACCTGATATGCCCTGTCAAATCCGCATATGCTTTCTTTTATGTGAGCATCACTTCCAATTGAAATACAGACACCCATTTCCTTGCAAAGATTGAGCATTTTTACATCATTATCATATGCTCCCTGTCTCGGACCGTCTGGATTTAATGATGTATTATTTAACTCGAGAAGAACATGCTTTTCCTTTGCCGCTTTTACAAGACGCTCATAATCCACAGGATATCTTGAATCGTCAGGGTGACCTATTATATTGATGTATGGATTATTCATTACTTTTATTAAAGCATTTGTATTTTCCTCTATGTTTCCGGGTTTGATGCAAGGAATGTGAAGACTTGCAATAACAACATCACAGCCTTTAAGCCCATATTCGCTAAGGTCAATATTTCCTTCATAATCCATAATATTAGCCTCACACCCCATATATATTTTCACGCCGTTTTTCATCCTTGGGATTATTCCCATATTTGAAAAATAAAAAACACCTGTACTTCCTGGCATCTTTGGTGCATGATCTGTTATAGCAAGATGTGTAACGCCTTTTTCGGCAGCAAATGCCGCCATCTCATCTATTGTGTTATACGCATGTCCACTGACTAACGTATGTGTGTGGGTATCTATCGTAAATTTCATAATATTGTCTCCATTAAATATTTTTATATATTTCAGCAATCAATCACTTCATATATCATCATATCTCTCAACAATCAATCACTTCAAATCAACCGTGCAAATATCTCTGTGTGGATTCGTCTGTGCAAGCCCCAATCTCACAATTTTACCTTTAAGCGGTATAAAATGTGTCTGCATTGCTCTTACAGCCGCAATCATTTGCTCTTTTTCAAGTTTCTTTCCCAACGTAATATGCGGAAACCAACTATACGGTTTATAACAACGGTTAATTGTCACATCCTCACGCACTGCTAAAATATTATAAACCTTTTCTGCTGTTTGCTGCAAATGCAAATCCAATACGGGCGTCACATAAATAACATATGGCAAAAATTCGCCTACAGAAAATATATTTATATCATGGGATTCCAATTCCGACAGCTTCACAAAATCATCGCAGAGATTTTGTAGATTTCTTGTCTCAAAACTTGATATTGTAAGATGCGGTGGCACATTATTGTCAATCATATAAGTATTTCCCGTATTTTGTGCAACTGCATCAATAAACCGCTGTAATTGCCTTGTTGTATGTTCATCAAAATAAGCCGAAATCAGATACATTTTTTCTCCTTTACTCTTTGTCTCCACAATGTTAGGAAATTCCATATGTTTTTATCCGTCAAAACAAAAATTCATATCAATTATACGAATTAATCCGGCTGACTGACTTTTTCAAGCTCTGCACGAAACATTATTCTTCTTGTTCCTCTTATATTCCTGAACTGAATTTCATATGTCTGCGTTATATTATCAATTTTAATAATCTCACCGACACCAAATACTTTGTGTCTGACAATATCTCCAACATCAAACTTTAACTTAGGCAGCATCTGCTCAGTTTCCCCTTTAATTAATATTCTGCTGTTATTAATACAATCAAGAAGATTAATGTCTATATCACTTAAAAATGATGATGGTCTTGCACCGAATCTTCCATCTTTTTTTCTGTATGTGCTAAGATAAAGCATATTCTTAGCCCTCGTTATCGCCACATATAATAATCTTCTCTCTTCTTCATACTCATCTTCGTTGCGGAGTCTGCTACTTGGAAACTGCCCTTCGACCAGCCCCGGTACAAATACAGTATCGAATTCAAGTCCTTTTGACGTGTGAATAGTCATAACCTTAACAACGTTATATTCACCATCTTCATCCTGTGCCGAAAACAGTGCAAAATGGCTTAGCAAATCTGCCAGTTCTACCTTTTCCTGATTATCATCTTCTATCGCAGTTATAGTTCTTATAAGTTCCGAAACATTATCAAGCCTTGTCTGGTCTATATCTTGTTCCAATGCTTCCCTGTATCCCATATCAAGACATTTATTTACAATATCCGTACAGCTGTACTCTTCATATGCAGCATGCAGTTCCATTAATGCATCATAATATGCAATTACATTTTTTTGTATAATCTCACCTTCCTCTATCATTTTTCCAAGTGCCTGAAAAAGGCTGCATTCATTTTCAGCTGCCATATTTTTAAGTTTTTCCACCGATTTCTTACCAAAACCTCTTCTCGGTCTTGAAATTGTATACAATAAATCCATATCTGTAAGGCTGTACACCATTCTCATATATGAAAGAACTGTCCTTATCTCTTCACTTTCATAGAACTTTGCACCACTGAGTATCTTATATGGAATCTTTCTTTTTACAAATGCTTCCTCCAGTGATCTTGTCTGCGATGCGGCTCTTACCAACACAGTATGGTCACGGTACTTCATATTCCGGGCGATATTATCAAGTATAGTATCAGCTATCCACACAGATTCTTTCTCTTCTGTCTCCGGTGCATTAAATACAGGCTTATTACCATCAGGTCTTTTGGAAATCATCTCCTTTTGCAATCTGTTCTGGTTGGCAGATATAAGCGATTTTGCTACATTTACTATCTGTGGTATACTTCTGAAATTCTCAGTAAGATAATAATCCTTAACATCTTCATGTGTCTTATCAAAATTAATCATATATGCAGGGTCGGAACCTCTCCATGTATATATATTCTGATCATCATCACCTACCACAAATAAATTCTGATACAGACCACTAAGAATTCCAAGCAGCATATCCTGTTTCATATTGACATCCTGATACTCATCACATAATACATACTGGCATTTTTCCTGCCAACGTATGCGTACATCTTCATTTTTTTCCAAAATATATAAAGTAAAATTAATAAGATCTTCAAAATCGAGAGCATAATTATCACACTGCCTCTTCAGGTAATTATAGAACACCTTCCTGTCAACATTTTTTTCATTAGATGCTTTTCTCTTTAATTCAGTCTTATCAATTCCAGACATAAGCTCAACATATGACATATCCTGCTTTGACATATCTATATCACTCATTATCTTTTTTGCAGTATTATCTTTAAGTGAAATACCCATATCCTCAGCTACATTCTTAATCATATCAAGTTCTGCTTTTTTATCAAGAATCGTAAAAGTCTTAGGAAATGACATTCTGTGAATCTCTTCTTTAAGAAACATATTGCAATATCCGTGAAATGTACCTGTGAAACAATTAGCATTATCTCCAACTATATCTCTTAATCTGTGTTTCATCTGGGCTGCCGCTTTATTGGTAAAAGTAAGTGCAACAATTGACGACGGCTCAACAAACATCTCTGTTATAAGATAAGCTATTCTGTATGTAAGCACAAACGTTTTTCCCGAACCTGGAACTGATGAAACCCGTATATTGCCTTCTGTATCTGTCATTGTATCTATCTGTTCTTTCGTCGCTCTTTCTGGTATGTTCATTTATATAAACCCTTTCCAACATATTTTCAGAAAAAAGACGCGGAATCTCTCCCACGCCTTTAAGTATACTTTTTATTTTATTATTTTTCTCATTTATAAAACATTTCATCATTGGTTATGGTATATATATCACACTTTCGATTAAGTCCATGGTTTTTAAATACAAGCACATGCTCTTTGTATGTAATCGTATCTTTCAAATATACAAACGGCTCTTCTCTGTAAAGAAAACATTCATACCCTTTTTGCTTAAAGTTATTCATAATTTTTAAAGCTTTTTCATGTATTTTCCGGTTCTGTATTTCCTCTTCTTTGTCAAACTTTCTTCTGTCATATGAAGATGCAGCATCTCTCATATCGTTGATAATCTTATCTATAAATCGTCCATGCGATTTTTTATGAAACATAGATGCAATAATGTTACATTTTAAGCTGTCCGGCTTTTTTTGATAAATTTTAAGCATCCGTTCCATATTTCTATCACCGACACTTCTTGCGGTTTCCATGAGATAACTGACAGCTTCAGGATATATTGAATCGGGATAAGGCACATAATATGCTTTGGGGACTGACCTGTACTTTTTAACCGGTGGAAAATCTGCCAGCCTCATAAACACAAGTTCTTTTTCATTGCAGGATGAACTTCCAAGAAAACGGTATTTATCGCGTATAACTGCAAGCTGGTATTCAAGCTGCCTTAAATATTCATATCCTTTTACCCAGAAATGACCCATACAGCCATAATTAAAATATGTCGATGTAATACTAAGCTTTACAAACTTTATTGTAAATACATTCTCTCCACCCTGATTTACTATAAGCATATAACCATCATCAAGCTTTTCCACTCCCGTAATCTGCTCAGATTCAATATCTTTGTATGTACCTGTGATTACCGGCTGTTCAAACACAAAAAAGCTTTCAACTGCATCATTCATAATATATGCCGCATAAATGTCACTGCTGCCATCAATCCTCACAGGTTCAAACAAATTCAGTTCAAATACCTGTGCCAGCCTGAAAAATTCATCCGGCATATCATCCGTTAATCCGTCAAGATAATTCATATAAAACTTCTTATCATCAAAATCCATCTCAGATTCCATATTCACAGACATATTTTCTCGCAATCTCTAAACCATCAATCGGTGCACAAAACTTCTGATTATGCTTCTTACATTCCTCATAAACATATTCTAAGTTAAACCAATCCACTCTGTCCAGCTCTTCTTTTTGTAATGTAAGCTTGTCGATATCCACAGATCCGGTATATACATAAACAAAAGCTATCTCGCTGTCCTTAAACATCTTTCCATAGAATTCTTTTTTATAATTAATTACAAATTTATCAACAAAATGCAAATCACTGACGGATGCATCTATTCCAAGTTCTTCTTTCATCTCTCTTATTGCAGATTCTTCAGGTTCATCACCAGCCTGTATATGACCTGCCGAAGAAGTATCATATCTTCCCGGAAATGAATCCTTACCCATCGCACGCTTCTGAAGAAGAACTTCTGCTCCATTATCCGTCTTTCTTATAATCCACACATGTGCAGTCCTGTGCCTTATTCCCTCACTATGTGCAATCTTTCTCTCAATGGTTTTTCCTGTTGGTATCCCATTTTCATCAACTATATCCAATAATTCCATGTTTAATCTGACTCCATTATAAACAGCGTATAAAAAATCATATAGCAAAAAGGAGACATAAAACAATCATCACGTCTCCTTTCAAAAAAGCAACTTATATTACAAACCTTATATACATTTATTACTTAATAAGGCTTTCCTTAATCTTTACAACTGCTTTATGAATATTAACAGGTTCGTCCATTGTGCAGTTAGGGCGATGAATATCGTTAGTAAAATATACTGTAAATTCACCCGGATGTAATGTAACGAACTGTTCGTCAGCTACTTCATCATAATAAATATTGTCCTTTCCGGCAGGCTCTTCACCTTTTACGCCCGGAAGAAGAGGTGCGTATCCCTGTACTTCCTTTCCTGTAAAAAGATACTGAATGTCAATATAGTTTCTGTGGCTTTCTGCACACTTCTTTTCTACAGGTGCAGTTGTCTGATCCTGAATGAGAACATAAATGTTATCTCCGTCAAGTTCATATCTTCCTACAGGAAGTTCCTTTGTTTCAGGCTTTGCAAGAAATTCCAAAGCTGTGGCAATTGCTGCCGGATACTCATAGTTACCTTTTTTTGCATTAAGTGAAGCGTAAATCATAATAATTCATCCTTTCGTTTTAAAAAATTTTTTTATCTATTGCATATTATTTGCATGCTATTACATTGAGTATATACTCATACATTCTCTTTGCAGAAGAAATGCTTAAATGCTCTTCAGTTGTATGAATATTAAAAATATCCGGTCCCATAGATATGCAGTCAAGGTCTTCTATCTTTCCTGCAAGTATACCACATTCGACACCTGCATGAATTGCCTCAATAGTAGGTTTTTTGCCATACATCTGTTCAAATATATTAACCATATCATCACGGAGTTTTGAATCTTTCTTATATTCCCAAGCCGGGTATTCTCCTGTAAATTCAACACTTCCACCGTATGTTTTACTTACACATGCAATCTGGTTTTTAAGATTTTTCAATGCAACTCCGACTGAACTTCTAAGGGCAAATCTGAGACAGATACATGATTCATCTAATGAAATTATACCAAGATTAAGTGAAGTTTCAACAAGATTATCAATATCCTGACTCATTCTCATTATTCCATTAGGAAGTGACTGTATAAGAGCAACCGCTTTGGCACTATCTTCCTTTGTAACAGCTTTAACGCTGCATCCATCTGATAATTCTGTTGTAACATTAAAATCTGCATCAGATGACGCAAATTCTTCTCTTATCTCATTTACAGCTTCTTCAACAGCAGCTTTAACTGCCTCAGCTTTATCTGCTTCAACGATAATTTCGGATAAACATTCTCTCGGAATGGCATTGTCTTTTTTGCCTCCCTCAACAGATACAATAAATATCGGTGCTTTCTCAGCGGCATCACGAAGAATTCTTGACATGAGAACATTTGCATTTCCTCTTCCCTTGTCAATCTCAACACCTGAATGTCCTCCCGTAAGTCCCGATATAGAAATACGAATTTTTGTTCCTGTCACTTCTGTTCTGTTTAATCTAAGTTTAACCTGTGCACTACATCCTCCTGCACAACTTGCAAGCATGATTCCCTCATCTTCGCTGTCCATATTGAGAAGCTTCTTTCCTTTTAACATTGACACATCAATGCCTGCAGCACCTTCCATGCCTACTTCTTCTGATACGGTACACACAAATTCAAGACGTGGATGTGCAATGCTGTCATCATCTAATATCGCAAGTGCATAGGCAACCGCAATTCCGTCATCACCGCCAAGTGTTGTTCCCTTGGCAGAAACAAAATCACCATTAACTTCAAGATCAAGTCCTTCTTCGTCCATGTTCTTATCACAGTCAGGTGTCTTTTCACATACCATATCCATGTGTCCCTGAAGAATAATAGGTGCAACATCTTCATATCCTTTTGATGCTTCCTTTATTATAATCACGTTGTAAAGTGAATCCTGATAATATTCAAGATTTCTTGCCTTGGCAAATTCAACGAGATAATTGCTAATCTTCTCTTCTTTATAAGAAGGATGCGGAATATTGCAAATATCCTCAAAAAATGAAAATACATTCTTAGGTTCTAATTCAGATAATACTCTCATGTCTTAACTCCTTTAAAACATTTTATTAATATTATTTTTGTTTAATCTTATTAGTGTATACAATAAACTGATTTTTATGAAGTATCTTTGTAAACTGGCATAAACGCTCATACAAAGGTTCTGCCTTTTCTCCAAAATGTTGTTTTACAAGCTGTCCGATGTCATAAATACTTCGTACTCCGTCTATCTGACGCCATATATATGTACCAAATTCATCTAATTCAATGTAACTGTACTTGGGCTTTTTCGCAATAAGCTGTGCTATTCTATTAAAAAGACCTTTATTATGAACTTTAATTTCAACATGCCCTTTCTTGTTATCCCTAAATTCAAATAATGAATTATGTTTTGGAACATAGTCTAAGTAATTCTCCTTTTGCTTAGCCATGAAACCTCCTTAAATAAAACTCTTAATCAAAAAAGCAGAATTTTTCGTAAAAATAATAAATCTGTCGGCATAAAAACCAACAGATTTATTATAACACATTTTTTTTAATTTGTCTTTTTTTCTTTTTTATTAATAAATGCTATTAATGTTGCAATAAGTGCCACGAAGAATACAAGGCCTCCAATGTTACCAAGATTAATAACCTTTGATAAATTGATAGCATCTCCGAGAGTTGCTGTTCCTACAGGAATAATAGCAAATACAGCTAAAAGAATACCAACGAGACCTTCACCTGCAATAAGACCTGATGAGTAAAGGATTCCCTGATTAACCTTAGCTTTACGTTCTTCCTCTGAAAGACCTTTCTTCTTATCGAAGTAAAGTCTTACAAGTCCACCTGCCATAATCGGTGTACTTAAATAAATCGGAAGGTAAAGACCTACTGCAAATGGAAGTACAGGAATCTGAAGAATTTCAACAACTATAGCAATGGCTACGCCTGCAAATACAAGTGCCCACGGAAGGCTGTTTCCCATAACACCTTCAACTACCATTTTCATAAGAGTAGCCTGTGGTGCAGGTAATTCTGTAGAACCGTATCCCCATGCTGCATTAAGCAAATAAAGAACTCCGCCTACTGTAACAGCAGATACAGCCACACCGATAAGCTCACCAATCTGCTGCTTATAAGGTGTTGCACCTACTATATAGCCTGTCTTCAAATCCTGTGATGTATCACCTGCAATAGCTGCGATAATACAAATTACAGAGCCGATACTTATAGCGGCTACCATGCCATTCATACCTATTGTACCTGTAGCTTTAAGAATTGCTGACGAAATAAGAAGTGTCGCAATAGCCATACCTGATACAGGGTTATTTGAGCTTCCTACTAAACCAACCATACGTGATGATACAGTTGCAAAGAAGAAACCAAAAATAATAATAATAATCGCACTGAGAAGATTAACAGGAATCGCCGGGATTAACCACATGATAATTGCAAGCACGCCAATACCCAATACAACCAAAGTCATAGGAAGATCCTTAGTTGATCTTGTCTCCTCACCGTCTGCTTTCTTGCCATAGCCTTTCATTGCCTGCTTAAATGTTTTTACAATAAGCGGTAATGACTTGATTAAGCTTATAATACCGCCGGCAGCAACCGCACCTGCACCGATATAACGCACATAATTAGACCATATCTGTGATGGACCCATCTGTGATATTGGAATTGTAGCAGGTCCGATAATGTTGTCTCCACCGAACAAAGCGATTAACGGCATAATCATAAACCACGCTACGGAACCACCTGCCAAGAGGTATGAAGATACCTTAGGTCCACAGATATAACCGACACCGAGGAGTGCTGGCAGTACATCTGCACCAACAGCCGAACCCTTGTATGGTTTGATAGTAAAATCAACCTCGCTAGGGAATACTTTAAGTCCATCAGCGATAAACTTATAAACAGCTGCAATACCAAGACCCGCAAATACTGTACTTGCCTTAGCACCGCCTTCTTCTCCGGCAACTAATACCTCAGCACATGCCTGTCCTTCAGGATAAGGTAACACGCCATGCTCCTGAACAATTAATGCACTACGAAGTGGAATCATGAATAATACTCCGAGAAAACCACCAATTAATGCAATAAGTGCTATCTCTATCAAAGAAGGCATAGATGTGCCGCCCTCCTGAGCCCACATAAATAATGCAGGAAGTGTAAAGATTGCACCTGCCGCAACAGATTCACCTGCAGAACCGATTGTCTGAACCATATTGTTCTCTAAAATAGAATCTCTTCTTAAAATAAAGCGGATAATTCCCATAGAGATAACGGCTGCAGGAATAGAAGCCGAAACGGTCATACCAACACGCAGACCTAAGTATGCGTTGGCACCGCCAAATAATACGGCTAATAAGATACCGATAATTACAGATGTAACTGTAAGTTCAGGCATCACCTTATCAGCCGGAATATACGGCTTGAACTCTTGTTTTTCGTTCATAATTTTTCTCTCTTTCTTAAATATTTAATGCAAAAAGCATCATATTCTTAATATTATATTAAGAAACTGTTATTATGTCAAACATTTAACTATCAATATATAAAAAATTATAAAAATCCAATAAATAAAACCAAAACATGTAAAAACCGGAATCTCGCCCCGCACAGGGAGCAAAATTCCGGCATTTTTAAATATTAATTTTCTGTCTTTTTACCTTTAATCGTTAATCCTGCTGCCGCCCCTCCTATTATAAACATAAGAAGCCATGCAAATACACGTTTATTATCTCCTGTATCAGGCGTCTGTTCTTTTACTGTCTCTGTCTTACCGCCTTTACCCGTATCGTCCGATGATGTTGTATCTGTAATCTTTGCAACCACAGTCTGTGATTTTTCAATTTCAACAAGCCCATCCTGCTTGATGTAATATCTGTCACAATCTTTACAATACCAGTATTCAATATTTCCTTCATCTGTCCTGGTAGCCGCCTTTGCCGCTACTGACTTCAAGCCTTCATGTATACTCATATTGTAAGTGCCATATTCTTCACTGCAGATTGTACACACCGCTTTCTTCACACATGTTGCACTTCCGCCTGCATGTTTACACTGATAATCACAAACCGTGCATACACCGTTTTTCCAACCATGTGCTTCACTTGTCGATACTTCCTTATCACAGCAATCATATGCCTGCTTATGAGTTTTTTCTGTCTGTACCCATACTACCTTTCCACTGTGATTTGCCATATCCTTATCTGTATACTCCTTGCTGCAGGTTTTGCAAACCGCACCCTT
>ERZ824480.1332-NODE-1332-length-22570-cov-5.109305_pt1 | contig 22570 bp, 20 predicted proteins | sample MGYA00519861_ERZ824480 | MGnify/ENA primary metagenome ERZ824480 (study PRJEB31778, sample SAMEA3449152) | human gut metagenome | biome: human gut; feature: human-associated habitat; material: faeces | place: United Kingdom | collected 2010/2012 ... | reverse complement strand
CCGGTTTGAAAAAGCAGATACTTAATTGTATCTGTTTTTTGTTTATATATAAAAAACATGATGCAATGACAAATATATGAGAACAATAAAAGCGATAAATTTAAATAAATACAAAAGCCGTATCTGAGGTAATACGGCTTTTGAGTGTCTGTGCGAGTTTTAATAATGTGTAAGTTAAGGTTGACAATTTAAATTTAAGTCTCGATTATTTGATTATTTAGGCTGTATAATCTGTACATTTACACCGTTAGGATCTTTGACGACGAAGCACATGTTTGTAGGACCCTGCGGAGCTGGCTCGGACTTGATGATTCCTCTCTTTTTTGCTTCTTCGTACTGTTTGCTGTAATCGTCAAAGAAAGTACCGATGTAGATATGGTCGCTGTCGCTTGCTTCTGTCTTTTTCTTGCTCCAGATGAGTTCTACTTGCATGCCGTTTTGATCCTTAAAGAATGCGATATCCATAAATTCGTTCGGCGAAAAGGCAGCACCGGGTTCCATACCGAGGAAATCTCTGTAAAATTCTTTTGATTCCTCAAATTTTGTCGTAACGATAGTTATCCAAGTAAGTTTCATAGTTTACCTCCGAATTATATATTTTGAAATATGTTTTGAATTCAGTTAAATTTTCTATGCGCATATTTTAGTTTAACTTTCTTTCTGATATCATTGTAGCAGAAGATATTTGATATATCAAATATATATGCGGTATTGCTTCGTATACTTGATGAGTATCATAGAACTTATAAATGTTAAAGCGTACCGGTGGCTTCAAGGCTGAGAAGTGCCGCCTTCATCCCAAGGCCTCCTGCATAGCCTGTAAGCGAACCGTTTGCGCCTATTACTCTGTGACACGGCACTGCGATTATGATGGGATTTTTATTGTTGGCCATCCCGACTGCGCGGCTTGCTTTTGGATTACCGATGGCGACGGCAATATCTTTATATGTACGCGTTTCTCCGTATGGTATTTTGCAGAGTTCAGTCCATACTTTTTTCTGAAATTCCGTACCGCGCAGTTCATATGGAAAATTAAATGTTTTGCGGCTGCCGTCGAGATATTCGTTAATCTGACTGTATACAGTATCAGTCAAAAAACTTTTTTTTTCTAATGTTTTATTTGTAATGCTGTCAAAGCTTGAGCTGTCCAATTTTTTTATCGCGATAACTATATCTTTGTCGTATTCTATTTTGAGAAACCCAAAGTGAAACGGGTAAATGGCAAAATTAGACATTTTATTTAACTCCTTTTCTTCTGTATTATGTTATCATTATATCAGAAATCAACTTGCAGTTCTTCTTAATTTCGTAAATTTGCCTTTCGTAACATTCAATAGAATAGAGAAAATATCAATGAGAATAGTTGTACAACGAGTAAGCCACGCATCAGTAACCATCGAAGGACAGTGCAAGTCTTCCATTGGAAAAGGGATGCTGATATTAGTCGGCATTGAAGAATCCGACGGACAGGAAGATATAGACTGGCTCTGCAAAAAGATAGTAAATCTGCGTATTTTTGACGATGAAAGCGGAGTAATGAACAAGTCGATCCTGGAAGATGGAGGTGAAATTCTGGTCATCAGTCAGTTCACGTTGCACGCTTCTACCAAGAAGGGCAACCGTCCGTCATACATCAAAGCCGCCAAGCCGGAGATATCTGTCCCACTCTACGAACGGTTCTGCAAAGACCTGAGCAGGGCGCTGGGAAAAGAAATCGGCACAGGAACTTTCGGAGCGGACATGAAAGTTGAACTTTTAAATGACGGTCCTGTTACTATATGTATGGACACCAAAAATAAAGAGTAAAACCTTGATGAAAAAGCCGGTAAAGCTCTTCGAAGAGTGATAAACAGGCTCTAAACATCAAACTAATCATCATAAACCAACAGCAATTATGACCCTGGAAGAAGCTCAAAAAGAAGTAGACAAATGGATAAAGACATACGGTGTCCGCTACTTCAGCGAATTGACAAATATGGCCGTACTGACTGAAGAAGTCGGAGAATTAGCCCGTGTCATGGCCCGCAAATACGGCGACCAGTCTTTCAAAGAAGGCGAGAAAGACAACCTTGACGAAGAAATAGCAGACATCTTATGGGTGCTCCTGTGTATCGCCAACCAGACAGGCGTAGACATCACCAAAGCCTTCAGGGAAAGCCTGGAAAAGAAAACGAAACGAGATAATAAAAGACATATCAATAACCCAAAACTGAACGATCATGGAAGAGAATAGCTCACAATCCAACAAGTATGATGCCGCATTGGCAAAGTATAACACCAATCTGAGCGATGCAGACATACAGGCTCGGGTGGCTGACCTGATTGAAAAGAAAGTGCCGGAAAACAATACGGAAGAAGTCAAGAAACTCCTGTTCAACTGCATCGACCTGACCACGCTGAACAGCACGGACAGCGATGAAAGCGTGATGCATTTCACCGAAAAAGTGAATGAGTTCGACAATGAATTCCCCGATATGAAGAACGTCGCTGCCATCTGCGTATACCCCAATTTCGCGGATATTGTAAAGAATACACTGCAAGTAGATGGCATCAATATCGCTTGTGTTTCGGGCGGGTTCCCTTCTTCTCAGACTTTCATCGAAGTGAAAGTAGCGGAAACGGCACTGGCTATCGCTGACGGTGCGGACGAAATAGATATTGTTATCTCTATCGGTAAATTCCTGAGCGGTGACTACGAAACAATGTGCGAAGAAATTCAGGAATTAAAAGAAGTCTGCAAGGAACGCCACCTCAAGGTAATCCTCGAGACAGGTGCTTTGAAAACCGCCTCCAACATCAAGAAAGCCTCTATCCTATCCATGTATTCGGGTGCAGATTTCATCAAGACATCGACCGGAAAGCAACAGCCTGCCGCTACCCCGGAAGCCGCTTATGTGATGTGCGAAGCTATCAAGGAGTACTATCAAAAAACAAACAACAAGATCGGCTTCAAACCGGCAGGAGGCATCAACACCGTCCATGATGCAATCATTTATTACACTATTGTGAAAGAAATATTAGGCGAAGAATGGCTGAACAACCGATTGTTCCGTCTGGGTACCAGTCGTTTGGCCAATTTGCTTCTCTCCGATATCAAGGGCGAAGAGATCAAATTCTTCTAAGGAATTACATTAGCAATCAAGTATGCCGTACCGCGCTTCACCTTCCGTTCCTATGGAAGGAAGCGCGGTATTTTTTATATAATAAAAACTAAAGATACTTATGGACAAAACCATTATTTTCATTATCTTTGTCATAGATGTAGCTATGCTAACATAGTTAATCATCTGTATTAGAGAACGTTTCTTTTATTACCTGATTCCTGGAATTCGGCAAAATTCAAAGTTATGAGTGGTAATAAGCAAACGGGTCTCACGCACCTTCATGTATATACTTTTGTTATATATCGAACGGAGCGTGAGACTGTTGCTTTTATGTCATCATAACGGCTTGCCGAAGCCCCAGGAAAAGACATATAGCAGCAGTTCTCACGCTTTTTTTAGTTAACCATAAGCGAAAAAGTATAAAATGAAGTCACACACAAAGAACTTACGTTTTAACCATAACCCCTTAAATCTGATACTCGGCACCAGAAAGAAACAAGGTCTGCGCATCGGTTATATGGAGGCTGCACTGGATGGCTTCTATCTTAACTGTATGGAAACCGGAGTACACCCGGAAAAACTAAGTAAACTATTATCAGATAAGTTCCATTGCACAGATGCAATTTCTTCCTGCCAGCTATTCCTATTCCTCATCAACGAAGGCGACAGAGCCTCCTATTCTATTATGGTCCCCTATTTACTCTCTACCGAAAACCTAAACCAGTTTGAAAACACCATCCGCGAACGCTTCTACGGAGTAGACCGATTCATTCAACAGGGCAGAAATCTATACAAATTCAAAGAGTATATAGAAGAAAGAGGAGAGCCGATTGTATGGATTAATGACTTAGAGAGAGGAGTGATCGGATGGGATATGGCACAAGTTGTCGGGCTGGCCCGGGCTGCCAAAGACTGCGGCTACATCACCAAAGAACAAGCATGGGAATACATCGAACAGGCGAGCACGTTATGCTCCGAAATCCTCCGCACACCGGAAGAAATAGACAAAAGTTTCCTCATCGGAGGAGCGATGAAATCGAATAAAATTGAAGATTGGGAGGAATTAATCCTGTGTTACTCTCTGCTCAGGAACAGTGGGGAGTAGTTATTTCTCACGAGCGACCACGTAATCCAGATAAGTCCGCAGGGCAAGGCAAATATTTGAATCCGGCAAGGCAGCCAGCAAATCAAAGGCCTTCTTTTTATATTGTTCTATTGTACGACAGGCATATTCAATACCTCCATTATCTTTGGTAAACTCAATCAGACGTACGATTTCATCAGGAGTTGCCGTACCTTCCTTCACCTTGAACGCTATCTGTTCCGCCCACGCATCTTTCGTTGTATTCAATGCATACAGGGCAGGCAGCGTCAGCTTACCTTCCAGCATATCATTACCAGTCGGTTTGCCGATCTTCTTGCTATCAAAGTAATCGAAAATATCATCCTTAATCTGAAAACAGATACCAATATATTCGCCCAACAGACGGGCAAAAGCGACTTCCTCCTCACCCACCTGCACTGACAAGGCAGCCGCCTCGGCACAAGCGGCAAAAAGAGCCGCTGTTTTCTTACGTATTACGTCAAAATAAACTTCCTCCGAAAAGCTATGATTACTTACATTCGAAAGTTGAAGCAACTCTCCTTCAGCTAGTTTCTGCCCCAGCGAAGATACCAGACGGATAATCTCATAATTATTAGTCTGCTCCGCGTGCACAAGGCTTGTAGCCAGCAGATAATCACCCGCCAGTACAGATACCTTATTATTAAATATAGCATTTACCGAAAGCTGACCGCGACGCTCGGTACTTTCATCGACTACATCGTCGTGCACCAAACTGGCTGTATGAAGCAATTCCAAAGAAACTGCCGCATGAAGGGTGGCAGGAGTCACAGCCCCATAAAGGCGTGCTACCAATAAGACAAGAATAGGACGCATCATCTTGCCATTCCTCTTGCGTATATGAGTTATTACGCTGTCGAGCAATGCATTCGAATCGGAAAGAGGGGTGTCAAAAAGAGCCTTAAAATCCTCCAGTTCCGCTTCTATCGGGGTTTTGATAAGAGAGATACTATCCATTCACAACACTATTTGAGCACAAAAGTAATAATAAAACGCTTAATACGGTATTTTTTTGTACTTTTACCATGAAAAATTAATTAAATCTATGGAGTCAGACAATAAATTATTTCTTTTAGACGCTTATGCACTGATATATCGGGCTTATTACGCCTTTATCAAGAATCCCAGAATCAACTCCAAAGGGTTCAATACTTCAGCTATCCTCGGATTTGTCAATACCCTCGAAGAGGTGCTGAAAAAGGAGAATCCGTCACATATAGGAGTAGCCTTCGACCCCTCCGGCCCTACCTTCCGCCACGAAGCTTTCGAGCAATACAAAGCCCAGCGTGAAGAAACTCCGGAAGCTATCCGCCTCTCCGTACCTATTATAAAGGATATCATCCACGCCTACCGCATCCCGATTCTGGAAGTGGCAGGATACGAAGCCGACGACGTGATCGGAACTCTCGCCACTGAAGCCGGACGTCAGGGCATCACCACCTATATGATGACTCCCGACAAAGACTACGGCCAGCTGGTGACAGACAACGTATTCATGTATCGCCCCAAACATACGGGAGGTTTTGAAGTGATGGGCATCGAAGAAGTGAAAGCAAAGTTCGATATCCAGTCGCCCGCACAAGTAATCGATATGCTCGGACTGATGGGCGATGCCTCCGACAATATCCCTGGTTGTCCCGGTGTCGGTGAAAAGACTGCCCAGAAACTAATCGCCGAATTCGGAAGTATCGAAAATCTGCTGGAACATACCGACCAACTGAAAGGAGCCTTGAAAACGAAAGTGGAAACCAATAAGGAATTGATTACTTTCTCCAAATTCCTTGCCACTATCAAAATCGATGTTCCTATCCAACTCGAAATGGACAAGCTCGTCCGCGAACAGGCAGACGAAGATTCACTCCGACAAATTTTTGAAGAACTGGAATTCCGGACACTGATCGACCGGGTACTGAAAAAAGAAAATTCTGCCGGCGGAGTAACAATGGCAACCGGAAGCAAAACGGCAACGGCCAAAAGTGCTCCCTCTCCTCTTCCACTTTTTCCCGAAGAAGGAGGAGCCATACAAGGCGATTTATTTGCGAATTTTACGGGCAATGAGGCAGGCGAAGCCAAAAAATCGAATCTAGAGACGTTAGAAACGCTTAATTGCGACTACCAACTCATTGATACAGAGAAGAAAAGAGCTGAAATCATTCAAAAGTTACTTACATCGAAAATTCTCTCGTTAGATACGGAGACTACAGGAACGGAACCAATGGACGCCGAACTAGTCGGAATGAGTTTCTCTATCACCGAAAATCAGGCTTTTTATGTGCCGGTCCCCGACAATCGTGAGGAAGCATTAAAAATCGTCAACGAATTCCGTCCGGTCTTCGAAAATGAGAACTCATTGAAAGTCGGACAAAATATCAAGTACGACATGATCGTTCTTGAAAATTACGGAGTGCAAGTGAAAGGTGCACTCTTTGATACGATGATCGCCCATTACGTTCTTCAACCGGAACTTCGTCATGGAATGGACTATCTGGCAGAAATCTATCTTCACTATCAGACCATCCACATCGACGAACTGATAGGTCCGAAAGGGAAGAACCAGAAAAACATGCGCGATCTCGACCCGAAGGATATCTACCGCTATGCCTGCGAAGATGCAGACGTAACACTAAAGCTCAAAAACGTCCTGGAGAAAGAACTGAAAGAGAACGATGCCGAACGTTTGTTTTATGATATCGAAATGCCGCTTGTACCCGTATTGGTTAATATAGAACGGAATGGGGTATTGCTGGATACGGAAGCGCTCAAACAATCGTCTGTTCATTTCACCGCTCAGATGCAACGCATCGAGCAGGAGATTTATGAACTGGCAGGCGAAACCTTCAATATCGCTTCGCCCAAACAAGTAGGCGAGGTACTGTTTGACAAACTAAGAATCATCGAAAAAGCGAAGAAGACCAAAACCGGTCAGTACGTCACTTCGGAAGAAGTGCTCGAAAGCCTTCGGCATAAACATCCCGTAGTAGAAAAGATTCTGGAACACCGCGGACTGAAGAAACTGCTAGGAACTTATATCGATGCACTTCCCCAACTGATCAACCCGCGCACGGGACGAGTACACACGTCTTTCAACCAGACCGTCACCTCTACCGGACGCCTCAGCTCCAGTAACCCGAATCTGCAGAATATTCCTATCCGCGACGAGAACGGCAAGGAAATCCGCAAGGCATTTATCCCTGACGAAGGCTGCCTGTTCTTCTCTGCCGACTATTCGCAGATAGAACTTCGTATCATGGCACATCTCAGCGAAGACAAGAATATGATCGACGCCTTCCTCAGCAATCATGATATCCACGCAGCTACAGCTGCCAAAATATATAAGATCGACCTGAAAGACGTAGACTCCGATATGCGACGCAAAGCGAAAACCGCCAACTTCGGTATCATCTACGGCATCTCCGTATTTGGCCTTGCAGAGCGAATGAACGTAGACCGGAAGGAAGCCAAAGAACTGATCGACGGCTATTTCGAAACTTATCCAAGCGTGAAAGCCTATATGGAGAAGAGTATCCAGATAGCTCAGGAGAAAGGGTATGTAGAAACGATTTTCCACCGGAAACGCTTCTTGCCGGACATTAACTCACGAAACGCCGTTGTACGCGGCTATGCCGAGCGAAACGCCATCAACGCACCGATTCAGGGAAGCGCCGCAGATATCATAAAGGTAGCAATGGCACGCATTTATCAGCGATTCCAGACAGAAGGCATACAAGCTAAAATGATATTGCAAGTACACGATGAATTGAACTTCAGCGTGCCCGTCAACGAAAAAGAACGTGTAGAAGAGATCGTTATTGAGGAAATGGAACACGCTTACCGTATGCACGTTCCCTTGAAAGCAGATTGCGGCTGGGGCAAGAACTGGCTCGAAGCACACTAAAACAAGGTTTATCCTGCCATAACAAAACAGGATAAATCAGCTAAATAATGGAGAGGATGAGTTATAACATTATTTAACCCACTATCCAGAAAGCTAGGAAAAAGATCACTTCCCCAACGAAGTGTTTCATTCTATATCCGGCAGGTTGACTGCCGGATATTTTTTTGTCACCAATCTTGGCAAAAAGCAAGGTATCACCTTAGCCATCATCTGACATTTTGGTATTATTTTAGCTTTATATTTGCATAAATACCGAATAAATATATAACTTTGCAGCATAATACAAGAGTATTACTAGACAAATGAAAGAATAATACTAAAATCAAATAGCCATGAAAACAAAAGTATCTTTAAAAATGTTTGTTCTATCCGTAGTTCTTCTCATGACCTCTTTTGTTGCTTCTGCACGCAGTTATGATGGTCAGTTGGTTTATAATCCAGTAGAAGAAAATGGAGTAATGGTAGGTCAGACCGTTTACAAAATGAACGGAAGTACACTTGCCAACTATATGAAGTACAACTATAAGTACGATGACAACAAGCGCATGATTGAAAGCGAGACCCTGAAATGGAACAGCACCAAAGAGGAATGGGAAAAAGATCTCCGCATCAATTATACATACGAAGGAAAAACAGTAACAACCAATTACTATAAATGGAACAATAAGAAACGCGCTTACGTGTTAGTTCCGGAAATGACAGTGACCATGGACAATACTAATTTGTAACAGCATTTTTTTAACAACATACTCTCTCATTCTAATATTCTAACAAAGAGAAAACGCCGTTCCTGATGAAGAAACGGCGTTTTCGCATCTATCTTAAGGAGTCATTGTCACAACACAAAAAACCGGTCCTGCAACCCTTTCAAAAAACTTCGGGAAATCACCAGATCACTCTTATCATGAAAAGGCGGATAGAGCTGACAACACTTCCCATCAATCATCGCCAGATAATTAACATTGACAATAGCCGACTGGCTGATCTGGATAAAAGCTTGTGAATAACCAATGATATCTTCGGCTTTTGTATTTCGCTTCAGATTCAATCGGGTCTGATTGAACAGGACTACCTGCCACTGCCGCTTGTCTTTCAGATATTCGAAATAGCCGATTTCTTCCAGTCGCAAAAGCTTGAATCCCGTCACCGTGCTGATCATAAACATTCCCTGTTGCGGCATCAAAGCACTGACAGAAGAAGAAAAAGAGGAAGAAGGAGTTGCCGGTATTGAAGCTACAGCTTTCCGGTAGCGCTCTATAACGACTCTCAGATCTCCCGTCTCAAAAGGTTTCAGCAAGAAGTCGAAGGCAGACTCACGCAGGGCCTGAAGCAAATATTTATCATACGAAGTATAAAAGACAACTTTCATATCCCACAGCACCTCATCGCGCATCTCACTCAACAAGTTAAGCCCCAGCACATCCGGAAGTTCCACATCCAGAAACAACAGGTCCGGACGGAGTTCCATTATCATCTTTTTACCTTTTGCGCCATTGTTTGCAGTTCCTTTTATTTCAAATTCCTGATAGGCGCCCAGTTCCCTGCGCAAAGCATCGATTGCCGTACGCTCATCATCTACAATAACGACTTTATATTTATCTTCTGCATTCATCATAAATCATAAGAAAAATGAAACGGTATATACACCGACACTTGCGTACCGGTCTGCCCATCGTTTCGGTTACCTATATTGAAACGTATCTTCTCATTTTTATTCTTTGTATTGAGTAGCTGTATCGTCTGATAGAGCACTTTCAGCCCCGTTCCCGTTCCTCTGGTCGAAGAAGCCACTTGCGGAAGATACCCCCGCCCGTTGTCACAAATCACGATACGGACTCCTTTTCCTTCACGGGAAATACGGATAGTCAATTCCTTCTCACCGTCTTTTCCGGCCAGCCCGTGCTTTATCGCATTCTCTACCGGAATCTGTACAATCATGGAAGGAATCATTATACTTTTTGCGTCCAGCCCCTCCTCCACTACGACCGACGCCGTGAAGTCTTCGCCGACACGCCCGCTTTCCAGACCGATATATGACTGTACAAAATCCAGTTCGTCCTGCAAAGATACACTTAGTTTTTCTGTCAGTTCAAGACTCCGACGGAGATATTTGACCAGTTCCATCAAATTATTCTTCACCTCTTCCGACCCATTGAACTGATTAATCTCACGCCCCAGCACATTGAAAGTGAAATGGGGAGAAATCCGGCTCCGCAAATTCTCCATACGGACACGATTTATCTGCTGGAAGAAACGTTCACGAAGAAACTCCCGCTTTTTCCGCATATACCAGATGATTACCACCGTTCCGGCTGCCAGCAACAGGCAGACAAGCACCCAGATATACATGCTCAGTTTCAAGACACGCACTTCACCCGCCTGCCGTTGAATCTGCATTTCCTTGCGCAATACAATCGTGTCCTGACGGTAACGCATATCCAGTTCGGCTACACGGGTGCGAATCCGCTCGCTACGGATAGAGTCATTCAGTTGATAGTCACGTTTCAGATACTCATACGCATTGCGGTAGTCACCTGCCTTTTCATAATAATGTTGCAGATATTGGTTGCGTATAGTAAGCATATTGGCATCCACATGTCCGGTAGAAGCAGTCCGTGCTATCATTTCTCTGGCACGCGCGATATTTCCTTTTTTCAGGGAAAGCTCAATCATCAGGGTTTCAATATAGTGCATGGCGGAGTTGTTCTTTATCTCCGAAAAGTAGCGGTAGCCTTCATTCAGATTGTTTTCGGCAGAATCCAGCCGGTTCGTCAGCAGATAAAGATCGCCCAGATTGACTTTCGAAAGATTGCTTTCGAATACCATTTGCGGGTAATCCGCTATCAGCTCCGCTGCTTGCCGCATATAGACCAGGGCTTCCTGATAATCTTTCTTGTAATAGTAATGATTTCCCCGATTATTAAGATACACCCACTTTTCGCTGACTGTCATTTCATCAAAGAACTGTCCTGCCAGTTCGTAATAATGATTGGACAAATCAAAATCACGCAGGTCCATGTAAGTCTGTCCCAGTCCGCAATAGACCGGAAATTTGGAATGTTCCGACAGGTGCAGGGAGTCACAGATAAACAATGCTTTCCGGTAATAGGAAGCGGTATGTGCCAGTTCGCCACGATGCAGATGGGCATCCGCCAGATTCATACAGATATCTGAGAGAAGATGTCCCTTCTCTCCTTTCAGACGGTAAGCATAGGATTTCTCATAATAGGCAACCGCCGAATCGGGCTGATTGAGTTGCATCCAGACATTTCCCTCAATGTTATATACATCCGAAAGTACATCATTCCATCGCGGGCAGGCAGCTGCACGCTTATCATACTCTTTTACAAGGCGGTTATAATAGAGGATAGAGTCGAAATCGGACGAGATGAAGAAAGTCTTTCCATACAATCCCATCAAGCGGTAATAACTCATCGAGTCCTGTGCCTGACGCATTGCGTTACGCAATAAAGAACGTGAATAAGGTAAGTTGGAAAACAGAGAATCCTGGGCACGGACTTCTAAAGAATCGATAAGTGACTGTTCACACAAAGCGTGACTGCGGTGCCTATCCACGCAACTGCAGTTCCACAATATCAACAACCCTATCAACCCAAATAGCTTCATAGTAGATTTCGCTTTATTCATCCCCTTTGTCCGTGTTGAATTTTGAATGCCACAAAAATACATTAATTATATTGAATCTCAACGAAATTTATTATTTTTTTTAATACCTTTGTCCCCATATAAACATGAGTAACTGACCTAATGAGTCCATTGAACTTTACCCACATTCTGACACAGGCAGTCGATGAGCTATCGGAAAGCGAATCTTACAAAGGGCTGTTTCATCAACATAAAGATGGCGAACCATTGCCCTCTGCTAAAGTTTTGTATGAAATTATCGAGCTTTCACGTGCCATTCTCTTCCCCGGATACTACGGAAATTCCACCATCAACAGCCGGACAATCAATTATCACATCGGTGTAAATATCGAAAAGTTATTTGACTTGCTCACAGAGCAAATCCTGGCCGGACTATGTTTCAGTACGGCAGAAGGAGACTGCAACGTCTGCTCGGAGTCGAGAAGAGAAGAAGCCGCCCGACTGGCTGCGAACTTTATCAGCAAACTACCCGCCATGAGAAGAATACTGGCTACGGACGTAGAAGCCGCCTACAACGGTGACCCCGCTGCCAAAAGCTACGGTGAAGTAATTTTCTGCTATCCCGCCATTAAGGCAATCAGCAATTATCGTATTGCGCACGAACTGCTGGAACTGGGTGTTCCCCTGATTCCTCGCATGATCACGGAAATGGCTCATAGCGAGACGGGTATCGATATCCATCCGGGAGCGAAGATAGGCAGTCACTTTACCATAGACCACGGAACGGGTGTCGTGATCGGTGCTACAAGCATCATCGGGAACAATGTCAAATTATATCAGGGTGTCACCCTAGGAGCAAAAAGCTTCCCGCTGGATGCCGACGGAAAACCTATCAAGGGAATCCCCCGCCACCCGATACTGGAAGACAATGTCATAGTCTACTCCAACGCCACCATTCTTGGAAGAATCACTATCGGAAGCGACGCAACCGTAGGAGGAAATATCTGGGTAACGGAAAACATTCCTGCCGGAGCAAAGATTGTACAAACAAAAGCAAAGAAATAAAATCAATAAACTATATATGAGCGAACAATTCGAGATGATAGCCAAGACCTTCCAGGGACTGGAAGAGATACTTGCTGAAGAACTTACAACATTGGGAGCCAACGATATCCAGATAGGACGTCGCATGGTTTCATTTACAGGAGACAAGCGTATGATGTACAAGGCAAATTTCTGCCTCCGTACTGCTATCCGCATTCTAAAACCGATCAAGAATTTTACGGCAAAGGATGCTGATGAAGTTTACAACCAGATACAGGCCATTCCATGGGAAGAGTATCTTGATGTAAACAAGACGTTTGCGATAGACGCGGTTGTATTCAGCGAAGAATTCCGCCATTCAAAGTTCGTCTCATATAAGGTGAAGGACGCCATCGTGGACTATTTCCGTAAAAAGACAGGCAAACGCCCGTCAGTACGCATCAATAATCCGGATGTGCTGCTCAATATTCACATTGCACAAACGACTTGTACGTTGTCTCTGGACTCTTCCGGAGAGTCACTTCATCGTCGCGGATATCGCCAGGAACAGGTAGATGCTCCGTTGAACGAAGTATTGGCTGCCGGTATGCTTCTGATGACAGGATGGCGCGGTGAATGTGACCTGATTGACCCGATGTGTGGTTCGGGAACGATTCCTATAGAAGCTGCGCTGATCGCAAGAAACATCGCTCCGGGAGTATTCCGCAAAGGATTCGCATTCGAGAAATGGGTGGACTTCGATTCGGAGATGTTCGATGAGATTTACAATGACGATAGTCAGGAGCGCGAGTTTACTCACAAGATATACGGATACGACAACAATCCGAAAGCAAATGAAATCGCAACCCATAATATAAAGGCAGCGGGTGTATCCAAAGATGTGACGCTGAAACTGCAACCGTTCCAACAATTCGAACAGCCGCAGGAGAAGTCCATCATTGTGATGAATCCTCCTTATGGCGAGCGTATCTCCACCAATGACCTGCTCGGACTGTACCAGATGATTGGCGAACGTCTGAAGCACGCATTTGTAGGAAACGAGGCTTGGGTACTCTCTTATAGAGAAGAATGTTTCGATCAGATCGGGCTGAAACCAAGCAAGAAAGTGCCGTTGTTCAATGGTGCACTGGAATGCGAGTTCCGCAAATACGAGATTTTCGACGGGAAATATAAGGAGTTCAAGAGTCAGGAGGGAGAAGGAGAAGAGAAGAAAGAGACTGAAGGAAACTATGATACTTCCAGACCCAGAGAAAGAAAGGAATTCAAACCGCGCGGGGAAGGAGAATTTAAACCCAGACGGGAAGGCGAATTCAAACCTCGTCGCGAAGGGGAGTTCAAACCTCGTAAAGAAGGAGACTTCAAGCCGAGACGGGAAGAAGGAAGCTTTACCCGGGATGACAGGGACAGAAAGCCTAGAGGCGAGTTCCGAGGGGAAAGAGATTCGAGAGCTCCGAGAGAATTCAGAGGAAACCGTGAGCCTAGGATACCAAAGAAGGAAGAAGAGTAATTTCATAGATAGTTAATGGCATCTCACTAAAAAATGCCATTAACTTATTGATAGACAATATAAGGTCGCATCTTGCGATCTTATCATTTGATGAGTAAGAAAGCGAATTGAATATCTCGAAAAAGACGTATCATCCGACAGAGAAAGACAACTCTCCTGAACAGGGTAAAATAGAAGGATTTAAAACCAATAAAGATAAATAAAAGCAATGAGTAAAATTGGAAAAAGAGCCATTCTGATATTGCTGGCGCTACCAATCGGATTCAATGTTATGGCACAGGAAATCAAAAAGCTGACACTGGAAGACTTGATTCCGGGCGGCGAGACCTACCGTTATGCAGAAAACCTCTACGGTCTGCAATGGTGGGGAGACGTGTGTATCAAACCAAGTACCGACACCATCTACACTGTTCAACCCAGAACAGGGAAAGAGACAGTGCTGACTACCCTCGGACAAATCAACAAAGTACTGGCAGACAATAAAGCAGGGAAACTGCCGACCCCGTACTCAATCCGCTACCCGTGGGCGGACAAACCGCAAATGTTACTGAAAGTATCCGGTAAGTACATCGTATACGATTTCGAGAACAACCGGATTGTCAGCACACTGAAGTTGAAAGATAAAGCAGCCAACGAAGATTATTGCGTCGCCAACGGAAACGTAGCCTACACAGTCAACAACAACCTGTATGTGAACGAACAGGCAATCACCGACGAACCCGAAGGCATCGTCTGCGGGCAATCCGTCCACCGCAATGAGTTCGGCATCAACAAAGGCACCTTCTGGAGCCCGAAAGGCAACCTGCTCGCTTTCTACCGCATGGACGAAAGCATGGTGACGCAATACCCGCTTGTAGACATCACGGCACGTGTAGGAGAAGTGAATAACGTCCGTTACCCGATGGCAGGAATGACCAGCCACCAAGTAAAAGTAGGCGTCTACAACCCCTCCACCGGTAAGACCATCTATCTGAATGCAGGTGATCCGACCGACCGTTACTTCACCAATATCAGCTGGTCACCGGACGAAAAGAGCATCTACCTTATCGAACTGAACCGCGACCAGAACCACGCCGTACTTTGCCAATATGACGCAACGACAGGCAAGTTACTGAGCAAACTGCTGGAAGAAACGCACCCCAAATATGTAGAGCCTCAGCACCCCATCGTATTCTTACCGTGGGACAGCAGCAAATTCATCTACCAGAGCCAGCGTGACGGATATAACCATCTATATTTATGCGACCTCACCTCCAGCCTCAAAGGCGAATGGAAAAGCGATGCCGCAGGCGGCAAGCACATCGAATACATCCCGACGAAGCAACTGACCGAGGGCAAATGGCTGGTAGGCGACATTCTGGGCTTCAACGCCAAGAGGAAAGAAGTCATCTTCCAAGGAGTAGATGGCACAGGCTCCAATAACTTTGCAGTAAATGTCAACACAGGAAAGTGCAGCCTCCCGTTCAGCTTCCGTTCTATCACAGAAGGAGAACATAACGGAATGCTCAGCGCATCGGGAAGCTACCTCATCGACCGTTATTCGACTCCCACCCTTCCGCGCCGCATTGACATCGTGGATACCAAAAGCCTGAAAACAGTCAACCTGCTGACAGCCAAAGACCCATACGAAGGCTACGAGATGCCGACCATCGAAACCGGTACTATCAAAGCCGACGACGGAACGACCGACCTATACTACCGCCTCACCAAACCCGCAGATTTCGACCCGAACAAAAAGTATCCGGTCATCGTCTACGTATACGGCGGCCCGCACGCACAACTCGTCACCGGTGGTTGGCTGAACGGCTCCCGCGGATGGGATATCTATATGGCTAACAAAGGCTATATCATGTTCACCCTCGACAACCGCGGCAGTGCCAACCGTGGACTGGAATTCGAAAACGCCACCTTCCGCCGCCTCGGCATCGAAGAAGGCAAAGACCAGGTGAAAGGCATTGAATTTCTGAAATCCCTCCCCTACATAGACGGAAACCGCATCGGTGTACACGGATGGAGCTTCGGAGGCCACATGACCACTGCCCTGCTGCTCCGCTACCCCGAAATATTCAAGGTAGGCGTAGCAGGCGGACCTGTCATCGACTGGGGATATTACGAAGTGATGTACGGCGAACGTTACATGGACACTCCGGAAAGCAATCCGGAAGGCTACAAAGAATGTAATCTGAAGAACCTTGCCGGACAGCTGAAAGGTCATCTGCTCATTATCCATGACGACCACGATGACACTTGCGTACCGCAGCACACACTGTCGTTCATGAAAGCCTGTGTAGATGCCCGCACCTACCCCGACCTGTTTATCTATCCGTGCCACAAGCACAACGTATCAGGCCGCGACCGTGTACATCTGCACGAAAAAATCACCCGATACTTTGAGCAGAACCTATAGCAATCTATAGTTGACAGCTCACAGCATCATACCGAAAAACTCATAACTGAAAACTCATAACTTAATACTCATTATGAAGATATTATTACTAGGCTCGGGCGGCCGCGAACATGCACTGGCATGGAAAATTGCCCAAAGTCCGAAAGTTGAAAAGCTGTACATCGCTCCGGGAAACGCCGGAACAAACGCCGTAGGCGAGAATGTCAACATCAAAGCTACCGACTTTGAAGCGATCAGCGCTTTCGCTCTGAAAGAAAACATCGAAATGGTAGTAGTAGGTCCCGAAGACCCGTTGGTAGAAGGCATCTACGATTACTTCCAGAATCGTCCCGAACTGAAACATATCGCCGTTATCGGTCCGTCCGCCAACGGAGCACAGCTGGAGGGCAGCAAGGAGTTTGCCAAAGGCTTCATGATGCGTCATCAAATCCCGACAGCCCGGTATAAAAGTATCACAGCAGAAAATCTCGAAGAAGGTCTGGCTTTCCTCGAAACGCTGGAAGCCCCATACGTGCTGAAAGCCGACGGACTCTGTGCCGGAAAAGGCGTTCTGATCCTCCCCACACTGGACGAGGCAAAGAAAGAACTCAAGGAAATGCTTGGCGGTATGTTCGGCTCCGCATCGGCAACAGTCGTTATTGAAGAGTTCCTGAGCGGTATCGAATGTTCCGTATTCGTGCTTACCGACGGCGAACACTACAAAGTCCTCCCCGTAGCGAAAGACTACAAGCGTATCGGTGAAGGCGACAAAGGACTCAACACAGGCGGTATGGGCAGCGTGACTCCGGTTCCGTTTGCCGATGAAGAATACATGGAAAAAGTACGTACCCGCATCATCGAACCTACCATCAACGGACTGAAAGAAGAAAACATCGTCTACAAAGGCTTCATCTTCCTCGGACTGATCCGGGTAAAAGGCGAACCGATGGTGATTGAATACAACGTCCGCATGGGCGACCCGGAAACGGAAAGCGTGATGCTCCGCATCCAAAGCGACCTCGTGGAATTGCTGGAAGGCACAGCCGCAGGCAATCTCGATGAAAAGACACTGGTCATGGACCCGCGCTCGGCAGGTTGTGTGATCCTTGTGAGCGGCGGTTATCCTGAAGCATACGAAAAAGGCTTCCCTATCAGCGGCCTGGAACAGGCCGCCGCTACCGAAAGCATCATTTTCCATGCCGGAACAGCCATGAAGGACGGACAAATCGTAACGAACGGGGGACGTGTGATCGCTGTCTGCTCTTATGGCGCAACGAAGGAAGAAGCGCTGGCACAGAGCTATAAAGTGGCAGATATGATCGACTTCGACAAGAAATATTTCCGTCGCGATATCGGATTCGACTTATAATGAGAAACAAGAGACTACAAGGTCTGGTCACAGCAGGGCGGTGGACACTCCCTGCTGCGATTTTCATCTGCACCCTTTGTTGGGTGCTGACCTCTGTCCTATTGCCCGAACTCACCATGACAGCGGGCGAAGAAGGCGGTTCCGTGCTTTGGCAGTCTGCCCGCACGTTGCTGCTCCCCGCATGGGCGGAGCATCTTGTCAGTTTCTTGATTTACGCGGCTATCGGCTATTTCCTGATCGAGCTGAACAACCGGTTCAGTATTATCCGTATGCGGGCTTCCGTGCAGACAGCTATCTATTTTCTGCTGGTCACCGTCTGTCCGGAGATGCACCTGCTATATGCCGGAAACGTTGCCGCCATAACCTTTTTATTCTCCATCTATTTCCTGTTCAAGAGTTACCAGCAGGCGCAGGCGTCAGGATATCTGTTCTACTCGTTCCTGTTTATCGGTGCAGGGAGCATTCTCTTTCCCCAGCTCACCTTCTTCTCGGTGCTCTGGCTGTTTGAGGCGCACCGCTTTCAGTCACTTACGTTCCGCAGTTTCTGCGGCGCACTGATAGGATGGACAATGCCCTACTGGATGCTGTTCGGACACGCTTTTTTCTATGATCAGATGGAGCTGTTCTATCATCCTTTCAAAGAGCTGGCCACTTTTGGGGACATATTCAACCTACAGATACTCCAGCCGTGGGAACTGGCGACTCTCGGTTATCTGCTTGTATTGTTCATCGTCAGCGCCGCTCATTGCGTCGTTGCCGGATTCGAAGATAAGATACGCACGCGCGCCTATTTACAGTTTCTCATAGACGTGACACTCTTTCTCTTCGTACTGATTGTGCTACAGCCGTCACAATGCAGCAATCTCTTGCCGTTGCTCATGATAAGCAACAGCATACTGATCGGACACCTTTTTGTGCTGACCAACAACAAAACATCGAATATATTCTTCATTGTTGCCACGGTCTGCCTCATCCTTTTATTTGGTTTTAACGTATGGACGCTTTTATAGATTCAACGATACAACTCCTCATCGAATGGGGACTTCCGGGATTGTTTATCTCGGCCTTACTCGCAGGGAGTATTGTACCATTCAGTTCCGAACTGGTGTTGGTAGCACTGGTAAAACTCGGACTGCCACCCACTGCCTGTATATTGGCTGCCACCCTCGGCAATACGGCAGGCGGAATGACCTGCTACTATATGGGGCGTCTGGGCAAAATAAGCTGGATTGAGAAATACTTCAAAGTAAAGAAGGAGAAAGTAGACAAGATGGTGAAATTCCTGCAAGGGAAAGGAGCATTGATGGCATTCTTCGCTTTCCTGCCGGCCATCGGAGAGGTGATCTCCATCGCACTGGGATTTATGCGAAGTAATATATGGCTTACCACCACCTCCATGTTTGTCGGCAAACTGATACGTTACATTCTGCTTCTGTATGTACTGGAAAGCGCATGGAACGTCGTTGCAGGATGAAATAATAGGTAATAAGTAACAGGTAATAGGTAATAAGTTTTTTGAGATGAAAAGAGTGATTGAAAAGACTGATGACGGGAGCGCCACCCTATTTGTTCCGGAATTGAATGAACATTATCATTCGACCAAAGGAGCACGTACGGAGTCCCAGCATATTTTCATCAATATGGGACTGAAAGCCTCCGCTGCCCCCTCTCCGCATATTCTGGAGATCGGTTTCGGAACGGGGCTGAATGCTTGGCTTACACTTGAAGAAGCAGAAAGAAGCGGACGTAACGTACATTATACAGGACTTGAACCCTACCCGTTGGAATGGCAGATGGTGGAGCAACTGGGATATATAGAACAACCAGCAGCTATCGACCTGTTCAGAGCAATCCATACATCACCGTGGGAAGAAGAAATATCCTTTACCCCACACTTCACTCTCTGCAAAGTACAAGCCGACGTCAATGAATGGATTACCCAGCGCAGCCATTCTCCATTATCCATTATCCATTCTCCATTATCATTCGACGTTATCTATTTCGACGCCTTCGCTCCGGAAAAGCAGCCGGAAATGTGGTCGCAGGAACTATTTAACCGTTTATATGTTTTATTAAATGAAGGAGGCATCCTCACCACTTATTGTGCTAAAGGAGTCATCCGACGTATGCTGCAGGCCGCAGGCTTTATCGTAGAGCGCCTTCCCGGTCCTCCGGGAGGAAAGCGGGAAATACTACGTGCCCGAAAACTGAAACAGAATCAACCCCCGATATTAATACAATAGTCATGAAACAACAACTAAAAGATTTGAAAACACTCCTTCTTCTCGGCTCCTGCCTCCTGTTGGCAGCCTGCACGGGTCGCACGTCCAAAGCAAGCGGCAGCGAAGAAGCGAAACCGGTCATTACCGTCACTATCGAACCGCAGCGCTACTTCACGGAAGCGATTGCCGGTGATAAATTCACGGTAGTCAGCATGGTCCCGAAAGGTTCCAGTCCGGAGACATACGACCCTATTCCTCAGCAACTAGTCTCTCTGGGAGACAGCAAAGCCTATCTCCGCATCGGCTACATCGGCTTCGAGCAGACCTGGATGGACCGACTGATGAATAACACCCCTCATATCCAAGTATTCGACACTTCGAAAGGCATAGACCTGATTCTGAACAACGGTGAGCACAACCACGCAGCAGGACATCATGACCACGACGGGCACAACCACGCCGTAGAACCGCATATCTGGAACTCTACCGCCAACGCCCTCATCCTTGCCGGAAACACCTTCAAGGCACTTTGTATGCTCGACAAACCCAACGAAGCATATTATCTGGCACGTTACGACTCCCTCTGCCAACGTATCCAGCACACCGACAGCCTCATCCGCCAGCAACTTTCCGCTCCAGAATCGGCCAAAGCCTTTATGATCTACCATCCGGCTCTCTCCTACTTCGCCCGTGACTACGGACTGAATCAAATTTCAATCGAAGAAGGCGGCAAGGAACCTTCGCCCGCCCATCTGAAAGAACTGATAGACCTGTGCAAATCGGAGAAAGTAAACGTCATCTTCGTCCAGCCGGAGTTCGACAAGCGCAACGCAGAGACCATCGCACAGCAAACCGGCACAAAGGTAGTCCCCATCAACCCGTTAAGCTACGACTGGGAAACGGAAATGCTGAACGTAGCCAAAGCTCTCACCCCTATGGACCCCGAATAAAAACGGGCTTCCATAGCGTTAATGACCGAATGATACATAAACGAAGTAATTCTCCAAATATGAAACCGATTATCGAAATAAAGAACCTTGCTGCCGGATACGACGGCCGTACCGTACTCCACGACGTCAACCTGAACGTTTACGAACGGGACTTTCTGGGCATCATCGGTCCGAACGGAGGCGGTAAGACAACACTCATCAAGTGTATCCTCGGTCTGCTGAAACCGACAGCCGGAGAAATCAACTTCCATGCCCCTACAGAAGCATCCTCCCACTCTCAACTTTCCACTTCCAACCTTCCACTTTCCCTCGGCTATCTGCCGCAGTATAGCACCATCGACCGGAAATTCCCGATTTCGGTAGAGGAAGTGATACTTTCCGGACTAAGTATCCAGAAATCCCTCACCTCCCGCTTCACTCCCGAGCAAAGAGAAAAAGGCAAGCATATCATCGCCCGTATGGGACTCGAAGGACTCGAACACCGTTCCATCGGGCAGCTTAGCGGCGGGCAACTACAACGCGCACTGCTGGGACGTGCCATCATCTCCGACCCTTCGGTACTGATTCTTGACGAACCCAGCACGTATATCGACAAACGTTTTGAAGCCCGACTCTACGAACTGCTGGCGGAGATTAACAAAGAATGCGCCATCATCCTTGTCAGTCACGACATTGGCACTGTACTGCAACAAGTGAAATCCATCGCCTGCGTCAACGAGACACTGGATTACCACCCTGACACGGGCGTTTCCACAGAATGGCTGGAAAGAAATTTCAACTGCCCTATCGAACTGCTGGGACACGGCACGTTGCCACACCGCGTTCTCGGTGAACATCATCATCATCACTAAACATTCATTTGCCGGTGCTACATCAAAGAACGGCCGCACTGCATATCAGTCATTTACAACGGTCACATCAAGCAGCAACAACTGACTTCTCAACTGTTAATGATTGAGATGTCAGATGTTAATAGTTGACATGTCAGGTATTAACAGTTGAGAAGTCAGCTATTAATGTCTGACAACGCAAGTATTATTGACCAATAAATGATTCAATGCTTAATATAAAAGATACAAAATTAGTATCTTTATACCTACTGTTGTTTATACTGTTTAGTGATTCCCCCGTTTCACTAAAAGGGCATAAGATAAAGTAAATCACCTTTCTGTTACTTAATATTTCTTACTTTCTGCCTCATTATCCTTACAAATCACTATCTTTGCGCCCACGTAATCTGTTTTTTAACGAAAAATCTAGATAGTGCTAATGAAACAGTACAGAACTATAAACAACCTCGTGGGTTGGATTACATTCATCATTGCGGCAACCGTCTACTGCCTGACAATAGAACCGACCGCAAG
>ERZ824480.1330-NODE-1330-length-22594-cov-4.533298_pt1 | contig 22594 bp, 24 predicted proteins | sample MGYA00519861_ERZ824480 | MGnify/ENA primary metagenome ERZ824480 (study PRJEB31778, sample SAMEA3449152) | human gut metagenome | biome: human gut; feature: human-associated habitat; material: faeces | place: United Kingdom | collected 2010/2012 ... | reverse complement strand
TCCTAACACAGGAATCAGGTGCTTTCTATTTTTTTATTTTCCTACAAAAACTTTACCCTAGCAAAACTGTATTGTTTTTATTTAAACCAACTGTAGTATTACTTAATCTGATTTGAGACCAAAGAAATCTTCATATAATCTTCTCCCTATTTCAATATATCCTATAATAAACGTATTAGCAAGATACTTCTTTAATCGTTTTCCTAAGAAAAAACGCCAAAAGCATAAAATATATTGTAATAATTATAACATTACCATAACCGAACGAAATAGCCGTATCCGCTATAAGCTGTCCTTCAAAGATTTTACACAGCGCTATATGCCCTGCTATTATTCCTGCTATAATTCCGATAAGCATATAAGTTAATATCTGAATTATACAGATTTTTCTTACCCTTCTTTCGGACATGCCGATTAATCTCATAATATGATATTCTCTTTTTCTGGAAATAAGTATTTCTTTTACGGAATTAAGCCAGCCAATTCCTATTACAATCAAAAATCCACCTGTGACTATATTAATAAGTGCGCTTATCTGAGTCATTTTCTTGCGGCTGTCTTCCATAACATCATCATAAATGTATCCGTAAATGTAATCTTCATTTTCAATCTTAACGCTTTTCATCACATCTTTTATCGCATCATGCTCTCCGTCAATATAAAATGATGCATTCATATTATCATCAGATGTATAATTACATATGAGGTTTTTATCATCGCATCTTTTAAGAACATTATTTATTATATTTGACAAATCAAAATCATCATTTGCGGATACTTCAATGACTGCATCCGCACCACAAAGAAGTTCCGTATAATAAGCGTTGTTATTAGCATAGAGTACAGGCATAAACCCTTTTCCGAAATATGTAATCATAGTAGTCAGTGCAATAAGAAAAATAATTAAAATAATCTGCCTAAGCTTAGGGAACATAAGTTTAAAGCTGATATAGCCGTCTGTTCCGATGATTTTCCGGGAAAATAATAACAGATTGCTTATTTTCCGTCTTTTCAATCCCGACGCCGTCTTCTGAAATATCTGAATCGGCATGACATCCTGATTAAGCCAAAATATGAAAATAACAATAAAATTAACAAGTACAAATGTTATAAATATAAATATAAAAAACTGCTCTTTTTTCATTACAAAAGAACCGTCAAAGAATGCATATTTATCATTTATATAATTCAACAAAAACTTGTCAAGCACAGCCGAAAATATCCCTGAAGTTATACACGCGGCAGTAGTTATTATTAATGACATGAATGAAAATAATATATCAATCTGTCCGGTTTTTCCGCCGATTACCCTGATTATTGCCATTTCTCTCAAATATTTTTTCAAAAACTCATTAAAAATGCTCACAATGAACACTCCGCAAATACTTACGGTAATTATATATAACGTTTTAAAAACAATATTAAGCGCTTCAAAAAAATCTTGTGTTTCATTCTGTATCATTACCGAAAGCATATCTTCCGAAATGTCAGGATTCTCCTGTGCATAACTCTCATATTCGGCCTTAACGGTATCATATATGGAAGTTTCAACATTAGCTGCAAGCTGGAAAATACCTGTTCCGAGAAAACAAGCTATAAACACACTTATGAAAGCTGATATTGTAAGCATTCTGCTGTTTTTCAGGAATCTTAAGCTTAGGCGGAATAAACTTGACATACTATTTTCCTGTTCCTTTCGGTGTTTTGTTGGTATTAATTATTTCTCCGCTTATAAGACCGTCCGTTAAAAAAATGATTCTGTCTGCGTAATCCGCAATCGTTCTGTCGTGCGTAACTACAATAATACTTCTGTTATATTTTTCTTTTAACTCTAAGAATAAATTCATGATTTCATATGCGGTATTAACGTCAAGATTTCCTGTAGGCTCGTCTGCAAGAAGAATTTTGGGTTCATTTATTAAAGCTCTTGCAATGGCAACACGCTGCTTCTGACCGCCTGACAGCTTTGTAACAGGATTCTTTTCTTTATCAGAAAGCCCAACTGCCGAAAGCATTTCCTTTGTTTTTTTTCGAATCACACTACCTTTCATTCCGGCAAGAATTAATGGAAGCGATACATTTTCACCGACGGTAAAATCATTAATAAGTTCAAATGACTGAAATACAAACCCAATATTCTCTGAACGTATTTTTGTAGCGACAGGTTCTTTTCCGTACTCTTCTTCAAGCTTTTTATTTAGATATATGCTGCCTTCATCTGCTGAATCAATTGCACCGATAATATTAAGAAGCGTACTTTTTCCTGAGCCGCTGCTTCCCATTATTGCAAGCATTTCACCCTGATGTAAAGTAAGAGATACACCTTTTAACGCTTCTAAGTAATCCCTTCCGTTTTTGTAAAACTTATGGATATTCTCCATTCTGATAATTTCACTCATTTACTATTCACCTATTTTATGTCCGAAACGAAGTTTTGGTAGTATACAACTAATAATTAGACGAATCTGAGATAAAAAATGTGACACGTTTTTTGATTTTATAAAAATTTAACACATGATTCTGAAAATTCATATATAGCCTTTAGTATCCCACGCTTCTTAAGCTTACTAAAAACATCTGTATACTGTCCTGTCTGAAGCTCAGAATAATACAGATTTGAAAATACATCCGCAATCTGAATAAACTTATTACCGATAGAATTAAAATAAGATGCATAGAATTTTCCCTGAGTAATTCCTCCAAGCATCAACTCTGCATTAAGATAATTTTCAAGAAAATGCTTCATTTCTATTTTTTCATTACGTTCATCTAACTGAATATAAAAATTCTCATCCAAAAACAAACCGTTTTTTATAAAACATTCAAATGCACATCTAACCGCATAATTGAATGTAAGCGCAGTATTAGCACAAAAAATGTCCGTAAGTTTTGTATTATCAATCCTTATGTAATAAATATCAAAATATTGCTTTTGAGAAAAAAACTCAACAAATCTCAGTTTCATTTCTCTGTCAAACTGTACGCCTTTTAATTCCCTGAAAGAGCCTTTAGCAAACATTCTTCCTCCATACTTTGTCACTCGTCCTGTTTTCGGATTAATCTTGTCTGCATCAAGTTCCTGTAACCTGCTGTAATTAGAAGACACGAATCGCTTATATGCTCTGATTAATTTTTCACCGTCAGTTACATGCACAAGTGCAATTACAAAATAAGGAGTAAGATAATTGTGATTATTAATTGAACCTGATTCATCTATGTAAATGTTCATATGGCTAACCTCGTCTGATGTATTTAATTTTATTATACAACAGCATCCGTCAAAATGTAAAACATTCTTAAAATTTTATTATACGTTTTCTGTTAATTAACTTTAATCCCAAAAAACAGGCTCCAAAGAACCCACAATTCATGGTATAATTACAAAAACATAAGGCGAGGTAAAAAATGATGAATATAGACATTGAAAAAAGCGCATATGCAAAAAAAGCAAAACAGCTGTTTTTAGAGGGCTTCAATTGTTCTCAGGCAGTATTCCTTGCTTTTTCGGATAAATTTGATATGGATTATGAAACCGCAATGAAACTCAGCTCATCCTTTGGCGGAGGAATTGGCCGCCTGCGCGAAGTATGCGGAGCTGCTTCCGGTATGTTTATGGTAGCCGGCATGCTTTACGGATATGACAAACCTAACGATTACGAAGCAAAAAAAACACACTATGCAAGAATACAGGAGCTTGCAAAATATTATGAGGAATCAAACGGGTCAGGTTCTATTGTATGCCGCGACATTCTCGGAATTTCCGGAAGGGACAACCCTGCTCCTGAAAAAAGGTCTTCCGAATACTACAAAAAACGCCCATGTCCTGAGCTTGTCGCAACAGCTGCAGCTATTATGGAACAGTATATTGCAGAACACCCAATCATATAATAATAAAAAAATATAAGGTGATTAACATGCTTGCCAAAATTAAAACACTTATAACAGCTATACCGAAAAAACTTAATGAGGAAAATATATCCGCATATGCTGCACACGCTGCTTTTTTTACATTTATTTCGGCATTTCCTTTTATTTTGCTGCTTCTGACAGTTATTAAATATACTCCTCTTACCGAACAGATGCTGCTTGCTTCCATAGAAAAGCTTGCTCCGGGCGTAATTGAAGATACTCTTGTTTCATGGATTAACGAATTATACAGCGATAACGTCGGTTTTATGTCTTTATCAATTATAATTGCATTATGGTCGGCGTCACGCGGTATTCGCGGTATTGTAAGCAATATTAACAGAATATACGGCTGTACTGACAAAAAGAAAGAAACCTTTCTTACCAAAAGGCTTCTTTCAATACTCTATACCATTATATTAATACTGATAATCGTATTTGCATTTGTTCTTATAATAATCGGAGACAAACTCGGCATAAAAATAACCCGGCTGCTCCCTTTTGCCAAATCTATTTCCGTACTTATTGATTTTAGACTTATAATTGCTATTGCAATGTTTTTCTTTATATTTCTTACAATGTATACTTTTATTCCGTATAAAAAATCCAAATTCAAAGACGAAATATACGGTGCGGTTCTTACAACTCTCGGATGCTTTCTGTTCACATACGGGTATTCAATATATATGCACTATACTGACCTTGGCAATTCCATTTACGGAAGCCTTGCAGCAATAATATTTTTCCTTATGTGGGTATATGCATGTATGTATATTATGTTTTGCGGCGCTCTGCTTAATAAATTTTTACATGACAGGCGCAGGACTTAATGTTATCTCGCAGCCTTTGTAATAATGCAGAAGTATATCGGAAAATGTACAGCCTGAGTCAGCCATTTTTCCTGCTCCGTTCTGACTCATTCCCACTCCGTGTCCATAGCCTCCTCCGCAAAATGTATAGCTATTCTGTTTTTTATCAATATAAAAGAATGCACTTGGAAGAAGCGACAGACCGCTTACAATGCTTCCGTCATTTCTGTTAATATTTGATGTATAAGGCGCAAGAAGTATTCTTATATTATATTCTGAAAGAATCTTTACGGTTTTTTTGCTTCCTTTAATAATAAGAGCTGTAATAATTCCTCCGTCAGTACGTTTTCCTATTTTTATCTTTTTAATATCTCCGATATCCTTAGGGTCGCCGCTTACAAAGCTTCCGTCTTTTTGCTTTACCAGAAAAAGCGAAGAATTTGCTTTATATCTGTCTTCAATTTTTTTCTCATACGAATCTTTTATCTGCGCGGCGGTCAGCGTTACCTTCCATCTGTACCAGGCAAATGTGCTGTCATATGTGCTTACAGGCGGATTATCAATAAATTGTCTGAATATCCTGCCGTCTTTAAGGTCATATACTTCATCTGTCTGTACGTCATTTTGCAATGCAGCGCTTAAATATTCTGCATTTTTCATACCTAACCATACATCGCTTCCATTAGCTGTATAACCACATGAAGTTGAAAAATAATATGCGCTTACAACTTTTCCGCCGTATGTCAGCACACACCCGGAAGTTTCATTTACTGCCCGAATGGATTCGGGTGTTTCTGAAGTATTATTGTATACCTGATATGAAGTGCTGTCGTCTACATGCGCTCCGATATTACCAAGCTTTGCACGGCTCACCTGCATGTATGCATAGCTTCTCGCACATACTGCCTGAGCTTTAAGCGCCTCTATATTATAAGATACAGGCATCTCACTTGGAACAACCGCATACAGATATTCATCAATAAGCAGTTCATTTATAATCACAATACCGCTTTCTGTGAGCGCAAGCTCTATATTTCCGCGATACATTCTGTTTTCGCCGTTTCTCATTACATTTTTTATTGTAAGCCGTCCGCCGTTTAATGCAGATACCGTTATTCTGCCCTGCTTTAAAAATTCATTATCAGTATTAAAATATGCCTCCTGCCCCGCCTCATACGGATATTGTGTACCGTTAATATTTAAAACCATTCCTGCGTCTGATGAAAGTACGGCGTCATTGTGATAATACCCTTTATACCCTGTCGTCATTATTGCAACTCTTATTTTATCAGGCGTCACCTCACCTGTAATAAGAACAGCGCACACTTCATTATTTTCAAGCACAATATCCGAAACTGTATAACCTATGTTAATATCTTCCTTAGAAAGCTGCTTTATGCCGTCATATATTCCATATATTCTATAATTACCGTTAAATTTAAGGCTGCCGCGCGAAGATGTTTCAAGCCCGTTTTCATTTACTGAAAGTATTCTGTCATTAATCCTGTCACTCTTATAATTAATACTTTTTATCTCTTCCGAAAGTACGGTAATATCTGCTACCGTTCCTACAGTAATTGTATTTTTCAGCTCATCATCATTTATATTGAATTTAGCCATTATTCCTTCACAAAACACGCCTGCCACACCGTTTTCATAACTGTCTATCCATACATTATAAAGTGTTGTTTCCCTTTCCGGGGTAGCTACAGCTTCACTATATGTATTATCATTAACCCTGCCTGTTATGCGGACGCATAAAATAATAATCATTATCAGGCAAAGTCCGGCTATCGGAATTAAATATTTACGCATAAAAAAATCACCTCATAATATAATATGCCATAGGGTGATTTTTTAGGACAACTATTTTCTGATGTATTCATAAAATGTATATGGGTTTTCGCCTTCTATGCGCTCAGAATATACACATTCAAATTGCTCTCTGTCATATTCGGGGAAGTACACATCCCCTTCATACTCTGAATCAATAACGGAAAGATACAGTTTATCAGCCATATCTATAGACTCTTTATAAACCTGCGCACCTCCGCATATATATATGTCAAGGTCATTATACCGCTTATCATTCTTAATCATGGCAACTGCCTCTTCTAACGAAGGCGCAGTAATACAACCGTCCGCTTTATAATAAGGGTTAGACGTTATAACAACACATATACGGTCAGGCAAAGGACGACCTATCTCTTCATACGTCTTTCTGCCCATAATGATTACTGAACCCGTAGTAATCTCTCTGAACCTTCGTCTGTCGGAAGGAATATCCCAGGGAATCTTTCCTTTGCTTCCTATAATTTTATTTTTTGCATATGCCGCTATAACTGCTATCATTTTACAATACCTTATTCCTCTTCATAATTTTTATGCTCTCCCGTAATTGAAAAAATAACCCATTCAGCAATGTTAACCGCATGGTCTCCAATTCTTTCAAAATACTTGGCAACCATAAGAAGATTAGCCGCCTGTTCACCGTTATCAGGATTTTCATGTATAAGCATAATAAGTTCTTTTCTGGCTGATGAAAATAAATCATCAACAACATCATCATGCTTTATCACTTCCCATGCCTTAGAAAGATTCTTCCCTGCATAAGCGTCAAGACTTTTAATAAGCATATCGACAGTTTCTTTCGCCATCCTGCTTATAATATACGGCCTTTTAATATACGGCTGTCCTGCCATAGCAAATGTCAGTTCTGAAATATCAGCCGCATGGTCTCCGATTCTTTCCATATCAGTTATCATCTTAAGCGCTGCGGATATAGTTCTTAAATCAGTTGCAACCGGCTGCTGCTTTAGGAGAAGCTTCATACATATATTTTCTATCTCTTTTTCCTCTCTGTCAACTACATCATCATATTCTACAGCTTTTTTTGCTTTTTCAATATCCTGATTAATAAATGCGTCTACCGCAGTCTCTATAGCACCTTCTATCATGCTTCCCATATTAATCATCTCATTTGAGAGCCTTGCAAGGCTTTCGTCAAAATGCTGCCTCATATCAACCAAACCTCCCTGTTATATATTCTTCAGTCCGCTTATCATGCGGCATGGCAAACATTAATTCAGTTTCTCTGCTCTCTATTATCTCACCAAGCAGGAAAAACACGGTCCAGTCGGATATTCGTACAGCCTGCTGCATATTATGTGTTACGATTATAATTGAATATTTAGATTTGAGATTTAAAAGCAGCTCTTCTATCTTTGACGTAGATATAGGGTCAAGCGCTGACGTCGGCTCGTCTAAAAGTATTATTTCGGGATTAACGGCAAGCGCCCGTGCTATACAAAGCCTTTGCTGCTGTCCTCCCGAAAGTCCCAGCGCACTTTTTTTAAGCCTGTCTTTTACTTCGTTCCATATTGCGGCATTTTTTAACGACTCTTCAACAATTGCGTCAAGCTTCGCTTTATTCCTTATTCCGTGCGTCCTTGGTCCATATGCAATATTATCATATACGCTCATGGGGAACGGATTAGGTTTCTGAAACACCATTCCTACACGTTTTCTTAAAAGATTTACATCTATATTCTTATATATGTCAGTATTGTCAAACTTTATACTTCCTGTTATCTTACAGCCTTCTATAAGGTCGTTCATTCTGTTGAGACACCGAAGAAATGTTGATTTGCCGCATCCGCTCGGTCCGATTATTGATACAATTTTATTTTTTGGTATTTTAATATTAACATCCTTTAATGCATGAAAATCATTAAACATCAGATTAAGATTTTCAACTTCAAATGCCACACTATCCATTATGTATACTCCTTTCATTATACCTTAGATATTTTCTTGGCAACCGCCGATGAAAATACATTTATTAAAAACACAAGCGCCAAAAGTACAACCGCAGCAGCATACGCCTGATTAATATGCATTCCTTCACTTGACAACGTATACATATGCACCGCTATAGTTCTTCCCGACCTCATAAGACTTTCCGGAACCTTTGCAACAGTTCCCGAAGTGTATAAAAGCGCTGCCGTTTCACTTACCACTCTTCCTATTGCAAGAATAATACCGGCAAGTATTCCCGGCATTGCAGCCGGAATTACAATACGGAATATAGTACGCAGCTTCCCGGCGCCGATGCCGAAGCTTCCTTCCCTGTATGACTGAGGTATGGCTTTTAATGCCTCTTCAGTTGTCCTTAAAACTACGGGCAGAATCATTATTGAAAGTGTAAATGCACCTGAAAGCATTGAGTTACCGAGCTTTAGCGTTTCAACAAAGAACAGCATTCCAAAAAGCCCATATACTATCGATGGTATTCCCGACAGGGTTTCTGCCGTAAGACTTATAATCTTAACCAGTCTGCTGCCGCTCTTTGCATATTCCGCAAGATATACGGCAGACCCTATACCAAAAGGAATTACAATACACAGGGATAATACTGACATTATCAGCGTATTAATTATGGAAGGAACAACTGAACAATTATCCGACGTGTATTGCAGGGAAAAGAAATCAGGACTTAAATAGGGAATACCATGAATAAGTATATAAGCAATTATATATATGAGAACAAGAACCGTAACAACCGCCGAAAGACTCACAAGAAGTCTTAATATAAATGAACCCGGCGCATGTTTATATGCTTTAAGCCTCTCTGCCATTATGCCTTCCCTTCCTTTCCTTTTGATAACATTAACGAAAACATAAGATTGATAATCAAAATAAATATAAATAATACCACACCGGTTGCTATAAGGGCTTCCCTATGAAGTCCGGTAGCATAACCCATCTCTATTACAACATTTGCAGTCAGGCTCCTTGCGCCTTCAAGTAATCCCTTCGGCATTGAAGGCTGGTTTCCTGCAACCATTACTACTGCCATAGTCTCGCCTATGGCTCGCCCTATTCCAAGAATTACCGCAGATGCAACCCCTGACTTTGCAGCAGGAAGCATCACTGCAAATATGCTTCTTTCCTTTGTCGCACCAAGTGCGACAGACCCCTCATAATAGCTTTCATTTACAGCCCTTATCGCTGCCTCTGAGACACTGATTATAGTAGGAAAAATCATTATCCCTAACAGGATGGAAGCAGTAAAAATACTACTTCCACGCCCGCCAAAAGTATCTCTGACAAATGGTACGATAACTACCATGCCGAAAAAACCATATATTACTGACGGTATTCCTGCCATAAGGTCAGTTGCCGGCTTTAAAAATCTGTATACGGTTTTATTGCAGAACCTAGCCATATATACTGCCGTAAATATTCCTATAGGAACTCCTATAACTATTGCTCCTGCAGTAATATATATACTTCCAAGTATGTATGGAAAGATACCGTATAAATCATTTCCGGGTCTCCATACTTTACCAAGCAGGAATTTTACAGGTCCTATCTCTGCTATCGCCGGAATTCCGTTTGCAAAAAGGAATACACATATTATAAGAACAGCCACTATTGATATGCATGCAATAAGTAAAAATACATACTTCATGATAGTTTCGTATAGCTTCATTTACATAACCTCTTCCCACTTGGTTATCTCACCTGTGAATATCTGCTTAATCTGGTCTGATGTAAAACCTGTAGCAGGGTTTTCATTATTAATGATAACTGCCACTCCATCTTTTGCTATAGTAGTCTGGCTGACGCCTTGTGATATCTCTTCATCTTTAAGTTCTCTTGACGCCATACCTATGTCATAAGTTCCCGAAACAGTTGATGATACGCCTGTACTGCTGTCTGTTGTCTGGATTTCGATATCTGCCGCGTCATTTACGGTTTTATATTTTTCAATAAGCTTTTCCATTACAGGAGTTACAGATGTAGAACCGCCTACTACAATACTTCCTTCAGGCTTTGATGATTCAAATGCACCTGTATCCTCAACAGCTACATAACCTTCACCTGCAACAACCTCCTGACCATCAGCGCTCATAATAAATTTTATAAAATCCTGTGCCACAGCATTTTCTTCACCGTCTTTAGTGCATATGTTAAACGGCCTTACAATCTTATATGTGCCATTCTCAACATTTTCCGCAGATGCTGTTACACCGTCTATCTCTGCAACCTTAATTGTGTCGTTTACTGAGCCAAGAGATATATAACCGATTCCATATGTATCATTGGCAACTGTGGTCATCATAACTGCCGTACTGTTGGTTGTATTGGCAGTATCCGTTGTGCGGTCGACCTTCTCGCCGTTTGCATCCTTTTCCTCAATACCAAACAACTCTACAAAAGCTCCTCTTGTTCCTGAACCTTCTTCTCTTGACGTTACGGATATATCAAACCCTTTGTCAAATAATTCATTATCGCCTTCCTCCGGCTTATCAGTTGAATTACTTACGTTATTCTCTGTAACGGCGCCGCTTTCATTATCTGAATATTTCTTGTTTCCGCATCCTAAAAGACATCCTGCAAGCATTGCCCCCGTTACTGCCATACATATTACCTTGTTAAATTTTTTCATTTTATTTTCATCCTTTCATATAAAATAGAAATAGTGTTTTGTTATCTCCCGGGCTGTATATAGAATATTGCCGCAATGTAAATAACAAAACACTATGTATGTAAATTCCATATAAAATTGTAGTAAAACAAAACACATAAAAATTCGGTTATAAATTTACGGTTTACACCTTCCGCACGGAGTATAACCTTGATTTATAAGCTTTTTCCTGCTTTTATGAGTAACTTTTCTGTTCTCAGATGAAATATCGCCTGCGCTTGCACAGTCAGGATAATGAAATTTTTTAGTATTGGTATTAAGAACGTATTCTCCGTCATGTGAAGAATCGTTATTTTGACCCGAAGCCGAATATGCCGCCGGTTCATCTGACAATGAACTTTCTCCCGTAGCATAATCAATATTAACTCCCGGCTGTACATTGAAAACATATACATTAAAACATATTCCTGCTCCGTTATCTTCTACAGACCAGCCTTCCATCTGTACGCCGTCTGCGACAAGATTATTTCCTTCATATACCGGTGTAACCCGGTATAATACATGGTTATCCGTCGCATCAACGTAATCATCTACCATATCCTCGAAAGGAAGCATTCCCTGTGTGTTCATATATCTCGTTCCGGTAATAAGATTCTCTTCATTGGCATTCTCACCGGAAAGCTGATAACCGATAAGATGACATCTGTTATAAAGATACATTCCGTCAACAAAATCATATTTTACAGTATGCCACCCTGACGGTTTAATCATTCCTATCTCGCCGCGTTTTTGGGTCGGCATAATTTCTTTGCATATGTTGGCATACGCAGCCCCGCATCTTCCTAAACTGTCAAGCTTACTATACATTTCAAACGGTTCAGTAGTGTAATCTTCTTCATTAAATTCAGGAACATTACCGTTAATCACTTCATACGGACTTCCTGAAAATTCAGATACTTCACTTACATTTTCAGCACATGAACCACTCTGTATATGCACATCATTATGAACCGTTAATCTGCTGCAGCCTGTAATTCCAAAATTAAAGATTAATAAAATATATATCAGATATGATAAAAAATGTTTTTTCATAAACTCACTCCCTATGTACATTATAGCATTATTTTTAGCATAATGGGAATACTATATACGAAATCATTTAGGAGGTGAACTATAATGGCATGTTGTGGCAATAAAAATGAATCAATCAAATGTACAATCAATAACTGTGAGCATCACTGCAAAACAGAAAACTATTGTTCATTAAACGAAATTCAGGTTGGAACTCACGAAGCTAACCCTACTATGGTAGAGTGTACTGACTGTGAATCTTTCAAGCTTAAAGCACAGTAAATCAAAGAACCTGTAAAATTTAAAACGGCAGCCTGTTTTATGATTATTATCATATACAAGCTGCCGTTTTATCATTTCCTTTCTTTTCCCCAGAAGAATAATGCAACGGTTCCCGGTCCTGTATGGCTTCCTATTGTAGTCCCAATACTGTATAATTCTACTTTTCCTGATAACTTAGGAAATCTCTCCTCGACAAGCCTTGCAACTTCCTTTGCATCGTCTAAGCACGCCGCATAAGAAATATAACACTTACCGGAATAATCAAGTCCATCGCAGGCGTCTTCTTCCATCCTGTCAACTATAGCCTGAATAACCTTCTTTTTAGTCCTAACCTTAGTTCTCGGAATAAGCCTGCCTTCGCTGTCCATATTAAGAAGCGGACATATATTAAGAGCTCCTCCGAAAAATCCGGCTGCCTTTGATATTCTTCCTCCACGAACATAATACTTTAAATCCGTTGAAAAAAACCAGTGATGAAGCTTTAACCTGTTATTCTGCGCCCACTCATACAACTCTGCGGCAGACATACCCTCATCTCTAAAATCAGCAAGTTTATCCATAAATAAACCATAACCTGATGATGCTCCGAGTGAATCAACCACATAAATATTCCTGTCAGGATATTTTTCCTTCAGATTCTCTTTTGCAATCATTGCAGAATTAACAACACCTGATATACCCGAAGACAATGATACGTGCACTACATCCTTTCCCTCTATAAGCATTTTTTCAAAATATTCCTCAAATTCATCCGAATTAATCTGTGAAGTCTTAGTCGTTGCACCGTCTTCCATTGCTTTATAAAACTTATCAAATGGAATCGACTGTCCAAGGTCGTCAGGATATTCTTTTCCGTCAAGCTCATAATGAAAACAAATATATCTTATATTTCTGTCATCAAAATGCTCTTTTGTTAAATCCGCTGTGGAACAACAGCTCAAAATATAGTCTTCCATATAAAATATACCTCCTGAGGTTTTTCAAAACTATTTTATCTGTTATTCATTGTAACACCACGTATTAATTTAATCAAGATAGCTCTTTCAGAGAAGCAAATGTATATCCCATCTGTTCCCATCTTGTAAGAAGCTCATCTATTATATGTGCATTTGTTGAAGAAGTATTATGAAGCAGTACAACCGCGCCGGGATGTATTCTTGCAGTAAGCTTTTCAATCGCCGCATTTGGTTCCGGCTGGTTATTCTGGTCCCAGTCAGCATATGCAAGACTCCAAAAAAATGTTTTAAATCCCAGTTCTTTTGCCATTGCAAGATTGGTTACATTGTATTTGCCCTGTGGAGGACGATAAAACTTTGGCATATCATTTCCTATAAGCTCCTTATAAGAATCAGATACCAGCTTAAGTTCATTTTCAAATGAAGCCGTATCAGCTATAGATGACATATCCGGGTGATGGTATGTATGGTTGCCTACAATATGTCCTTCATCTACCATTCTTTTAACTATTTCCGGGGCAGTATTTATATAATGTCCTACTACAAAAAATGCTGCGGGCGCATTATGTTTTTTTAATGCGTCAAGAATCGGTTCAGTATTGCCATTCTCATATCCGCAGTCAAAAGTCAGATATATTACTTTTGACTCAGCATTTCCCATATAATAAGCGTCATATTCTTTCATCTTTTCTACACTTTCATTTCCTGTTGGCTGACTCCCTTCTTCACCAAACCCCAGTCCCCAGTCAGAAGTTTCATTAAAAATAAGACTGGTCGGAATAATGCCATTCTGCATAATCCCAAAGCCTTCACCTGCAAAAAACATAGCGGCAAACAGGATGATAGGCATTCCCAGTCTCTTTATCTTCTTTCTGTCAATATATATTGTCTTCATTCAATCATATCTTTCATTATACTTCACTATAAGTATATCCGTCATATGATTGTCTTATTCTATTGACATAATATAATTTTATGGTATTATGATATTATGTAATTACGTAATAGCGCAATTACATAATTGTAAAATTGTAGTAGAAAGGAGATAAAATTATGGAACGAGATTACGGAAAAGAGATTGATTATCTCAAAGAACAGATGGAAAACTTTCAGAACACGGTATCCCCACAACTGGACGAGCTGCGGGCTATGGTAATGGAATTACTTCCTAATAAACCATCAACGGAGAAACTAGAAAGAGTGCACGTCATGCATGGAATGCATCCGGACAGTCGTCTCAGTGAGATGATGGAGGACTTGTGCTATAAAACTGAGAAAAAAGACGTGAGCGGACTTGTGACCTACCTTGGGGTGTATAGTTCCGGCGGACGACAGTCTAACTGGATACGAAATGCCGTTCCTGCCGATGAGTTGCTCTCCATTATCGAGAGCGGCGTCGCAAGCAAGGTACTGGCTTGTATCGGAAACGCAAACCGACTTGCGATATTGTTGGAGATACTTCGCGGCCCCAAGACAGTGGCATCACTTGTAGAAGAGTGTGATTTTGGCTCTACAGGACAAGTTTATCATCACATGAAGCCACTACTTGCTGCTGATATAGTTGTTGAGGACGAAAAACAAAAAGGAGTTTATGTCATTCAGCCCCATAGAGTGCAGGGCGTCATCATGCTACTGGCAGGTATCAGTGATATGGTAGATGAGACTTACACTCAGGGAACATGGGAAACTGCCAAAGAGAATTAAAGTACAAATTATATAATCATTAAAAGGACCGGTAGTCATTTGCCGGTCCTTCATTTTCTATCAGTATTCTTTCTTTTATTATCACTCTATATGTATTAAAGATTTTTATGTACTAATTAAAGTAAGCAATATCATGATTGTCTTTGCTAAGATATCTTAAATTACTGCTCTCCTGCCAGCGACTCAAATCTATCACGACATTTGGTAAAGCAATCCATTAATTTTGGTGAAAAAGTACCGCATTCCCCATTTATTATCATATTAAATGCTTTATCTGCTGAAAATGCACTCTTATAAACCCTTTCATTTACCAAGGCATCATATACATCTGCAACCGCAACAAGCTGGGCAGATATAGGTATGTTCTCTCCTAAAAGCCCATCAGGGTATCCTCTGCCATCATACCTTTCATGATGGTGACGGCAAATTTCATAACTTGCCTTCGCGTACTCTTCGCTCCATACTCCCCTGATATTATTAATAATTTCACAACCTTTTGTAGTATGCTCTTTCATATACTCAAATTCTTCTTTTGTAAGTCTTCCCGGTTTGAGAAGTATGCTGTCAGGTATAGCAATTTTACCGACGTCATGCAGCGCGCTTGCAGATACTATAACATTAAGCTGTTTAGACGTCAGATTATATTCAGGATAATCCTCCATAAGCTGTTCACCAAGTATCCTGGTATATGACTTTACTCTTTGAATATGTTCTCCGCTTTCAAGATTACGGTATTCAACAATAGTACCAAGTATCTCTATAATACTGACATTACTTTTTGCAAGCTGGTCTGCCTGATGCTTAAGAAGATTATACTGCTCACTTATTACACTTGTCTGCTCTGCAACACGTTCTTCAAGATTATTTTTATACATATACAAGTCTACAGCGTTCTTAATACGTTTTTTAACTAATCTGTTATCAAACGGCTTTTTAATAAAATCGAACACTCCATAGTCAAAACATTTTATCTCTGTCTCGACATTCGTCTCACCGCTTATTACAAGTATAGGTATGTCCTTCATAATAGGTTTGTTCTGTAAAGCCTTTAGAAAACCTACGCCATCAAGAACCGGCATCACCAAATCTAAAAGTATAATAGCAAGCTCATTATAATTTTCCTCCATAAGCTCTAAAGCCTGCAAACCGTTCTCGCATGTAATGACCTCATACTCGTCTTCCAACATCTCTGTCAACAGTTCCCTGTTAATAAAAGAATCATCTACAATTAATATCTTATTACGCATATCCATGTTCCTTACATATTATTTATCAAGCTTACTTATTGCATCTACAGTTTCATTATAATCTTCAATAACCTTTTCAAGCAGCAGTCTGTTCCCTGTCAGAGTTCCTCCCCTTAATAGTTCGCAAATCTCGCTGCTGGATTCATGCAATTTTGTAAAACCAAGATTCTGACATATGCCTTTAAGCGTATGTGCGGCACGAAAAGCTTCTTCCGCATCTTCTCTCTCAATTGCATCTATAAGCGTATTACAGCTTGTATCATTTAAAAACTTGAGTGCAAATCTTTTAACTCTGTCTTCACTCATCAAACGTCCTATCACGCCCTGATAATCACCGCATATATTAGAATATACTTCCTCTATAGTCATAATATGCTCCTTTAATAGTAAGATTCAAATATATAATTCAATGCTACTATACATTTTAAAAAAAAGCAAGATAAATATTATGAACTGAACTGTTACTATGTAACAGTTCAGACATGCCATTCGCAAAGCCGCGCTGTTACGTTACTATGTTATTCTGTGATATTCTTAAAATACTTCTTCATAGTAAATATAAACAATATCGCTGCCATTATAACAGCAATATAATCTGTAACAGGCTGCACCAGTACAAGCATTTTAGCTGAATCAAATACGCTGTTAAATATACATAAAAGAGGAAGGTATACCAATCCCTGCCTGCTTATTGAAAGAATAAGCGACGGAAGCGCCGCACCCGTAGACTGTATAGCATTTACCAATACAAACAATATACCAAGAATCGGTCCTGAATATATATATATCCTGGAAAATGAAAATCCATATGTAAATGCATCCTGATTTTCAAGAAACGCACTTACAAGCGGAGCTGCAAAGGAATAACATAATACAGTCATCACCGCGCTGAGTCCAAAGGCAAGCATAAGCGAAAATTTTAATATTGACATATAACGCTTTTTATTACCTGCTCCAAAACAGAATCCGAGAAGAGGCTGTATACCTGTTCCAAGTCCTATAAGCAGCATAACTACAATCATATTGACTTTCATTGCAACTCCAAGACCGGCAACCGCCATATCATTAAATCTGCTCATCATATTATTAATAACTATATTGGATGAACTCATAAGTATATTATTAAGAGAAGCCGGGACACCAATTGCAAAAACTCCCCCGACAATCTTCTTTGTTGCTTTATAATCCGAAGGCTTAATTGAAAGCATTGTCTTATCTGATACAAGGTGACTGAGATATACAACTGTAGATACAATATTACCTATAACAGTTGCCACTGCAGCTCCTGCAACATTCCAGCCAAAACCAAGTATCATAACCGGGTCAAGAATTATATTAGCCAAATTACCAAGAACAACGCCTAACATTGCTTTTCCCGCATTACCGTCTGCGCGGATTATATTACTGAAACTGTTACTCACAATTAAGAATGGAATTCCTACGGATACAATTCCAAGATACTGCTTTGCATATCCTATCGTATCATCACTTGCCCCTACCATACGGCATATAGGCTCGTTAAACAGTAAAAGCATAATCATAGCAACTATACCTACTACAAGCCCGGTCCAGAAACAAAATGCCGATGTGTGCTTTGCATATTTGTTTTTTCCTTCACCAAGCATTCTCGATATAAGTGAAGTTCCTCCTATTCCGAACAGCATACCTATAGCCATAAATAAAAGAAATACCGGAGTTGCTATCGAAACTGCTGCAACCATATATGCATTTTTAGTCTGACCGATAAAAAATGTGTCCGCAAGATTATATACCAAAACCATAATCATACTTACGATGGACGGTATAATATTTTTAAGAACTGCCTTTGGAACAGGCATATTCTGAAATACATCTATTGAATTATTATTCTTCATCTTTTTTCTCCAAAAAATAAATACCTGACGGATATAATTACCCGCCAGGCCTTAAGTTATTCATAACAAATAATTTTTAATACTTATACGCATAATTATATATCTTATATGTGCTGTATGTACTTACTTTTTCAAAATCTTCATTATATTCATAAGGTGCCGATACTGTTTCAAATTCTGTCTTACCCGAAGTAAGAGAACAATATTCCCATCTTGCATCTACGAGATTTCCCTGAGCATCATAAAACAGTATATTCGTACTTACACTTACATTACCTGTATCAGCATTATAATATGTAAGCGATATGTCTCCATCTACAGTTTTAGAATCAGTAATAGTTACAACCGAACTTGCATCTACATAATTCAAAGATGTATTAACTGTTACACTCATAATAGATTGTGAAACATCTATCATTGGTATATATTTTTCTCCGATATACTCTGTACGATACTGGGTCTGGCCCGGTGCAATTACATAACCTGTAAAGCTGCCCGTATTAACTACAGCACTCTCAGCATTCTTAAACTGATAATTAACTTTATAATACGGAACTGCCTGAGTATTATTATTAGTTATTGAAAATACTGCATAAGAAGAGTTCTGTATAGGTTCCACTGATACAGAAAGATTGGCCGCAAGAACCGAATTAGATACAGTTGATACATTACCTGTCGGCGGAGTTGTTGTTGCAGTAGGTACAGACGGTACATTAACTATCGGCGCAACACCTCTGACAGTTACTTTGCATTTGTACTTTTTAGAGCCTGTCTTTGCGGTAATCACAGCTGAGCCGGCTTTCTTTGCAGTTACAACGCCCTTTTTTGTAACTGATGCGACTTTCTTTTTGGTTGAAGACCACTTAACTTTCTTTTTGGTTCCCTTAACCTTAAGCTTATATGTATTTCCTACATACAATGAAAGCTTTTTCTTGTTAAGTCCTGCTTTTGCATCAGCCGTAGCCGGATTAACATTTGCAATACCGCAGACAAACAATGCAGCAGCCAACACAATTGCAAACTTTTTACACATTTTTTTCATATTATTTTCCTCTTTTCATATTATTATATTACACTATTACACTAATTTTACTTATATTCAGGTCCCGGAAGAGCTGAAGTACAATGAGGGCATTTTGTAGCTTCTATTGATATCTCACTTATACAATAAGGACATATCTTAGTAGTTACAGGAGCTTCCTCTTCCTCTTTTTTCACAGTAAGCTTTGCCGAGGCTCCGTTCATCAGCTTAACAATAAGGAAAATGACTAACGCCATTATAAGGAAATTAATAACTGCCGTTATAAATTTTCCATAGTTAAGAGTAGCATCGCCTAATAGCGTTACACTGTACTGGTCAAAGTTCATTCCTCCGAATAATCCGAGAAAAGGATTGATAATATCTTCAACAAGTGACGATACAATGCTTGTAAATGCTCCTCCTATAATAATACCTATCGCCATGTCCATGACATTGCCTTTACTGATAAATTCTTTAAACTCTTTAAAAAACTTTTTCAGCATGTTTTTCATATTCTCCTTTCGTATATTATTTATAGCGTAATGTCTCTACATTCTTACAAGACGTACCGCTACATATTCTTTTTGCGGAAGACTGATTCTGGTAAAACCATGATGTATGCCTGTATCTGTAACAGTCATATTCCATGTGTCTATAACTTCAATCCTGTATTCCTCATCATTAGGCAGATTATAATCTCTGAATGACGGTCTTCCAAATCCGTAATAATGGATTTCATAAGAACAATATCTGACTGTAGTCCATGTTGCTTCATTCTCTTCATCATACGGTATTCCTACAACCTCGTCAAATATACCCTGTCCGCGTTTCAGATATCCACCAGGAGTTTCATCCAGTATTTTTTTAAGGAATGACAGCCTTGGCTCGCTTTCACCGTGAAGTTTGCCTCCATGCGACCACCATAATATATCGTCAGGATGAACATATGTCTCTCCATGCCCAGCATATCCTCCCCTAAGAGAAGCTTCCCAGAACCTTCGCACTAACTCCTGACCTGATATATTCCCCCAGCCTGCATCAATATTACCTTCATATGCTATCTCATCCCATATTACAGGTTTATTGTACTGTTTTACATACTTGTCTGTCAACTCTGCATGGCAATATAAATCCGTTCTCTGCATACTGCAATGTGTAATCCATTCTTTGCTGTAATCAAAATATCTGATACAATTATGTATAGAACACATATGATGATACGGGTCATGTGATATTACAAGCCTTCCATATTCATTCCATCTGTCATCATCTTTGCATGTAAGGTCATACTCATTCGCCATTGACCACCATACGTTACGGAATGCCGCATATCTTGCCGTCACATACTTAAGATACAGCTCGTCACATTCCTTATTCATTGTTGAAAAACCCCATTTGTCATACGGGTGCATAAGAATAAGGTCTGCTTCTATGCCAAGCTCCATAAGCTTTCCGATATAATAATCAAGTCTTTTAAAATGCTCTGTATTAAAAAAGGTACAGTCAAAATCTCTTATATCCTCTATATGAGACTCAGTATAAAACGGTACTTCAAGCTCTTTTTTTGTATACTTTTTATCCTGTCCGACAGACTTACCTCTGATATACGGATATGTAACGGGCTCCTTTTCATTGTACTTATAAAACTTAGGAAAAATACAAAATCTTATTTTATTAAAGGAGCTGTTCTGTAACGTATCAAGCGTAATACTGCACAATTCATCCGGCTGATGCACCCACGCATAGCACGTTGTACCTATAGAATTATAAGGCATATTATCAGCATATGCAAGATAATGTTCATGAATAACTTTCACCGGTCCATGATTATTACTTTCTTCTTTTACGGGAGTTACAAAGAAACTGCCTTTTTTTTCACCGTCAAGACAGTTTCCCCATACCCTGTATGAATACTCCCCTGTAAACGATGGCATAAAACGCACTCTGTATATTCCGTCTCCGTCATAAAAGCCATCAGTAATTATCTGCTCATTCTTATTAGAAAACTCAGCCTTAATACTATAATCAATATATGGATTACCGTCACATTTTCCTAAAAAAGAAAGCTCAAACACACCCCATTTTTCAACACAATCCATGTCTTTTTCCTCCTGAAAAATATACATAAAATATAGCATATTTTTTCAGTTATGCAAATATCAAATACATATTTTAGTTTTAGAAATGTATTGAAATGGTACGTTTGTTATCTTATTTCTACCGGACCTCCGATAATTTCCCTTTCCACGTACAACAGCATATCCTTGCGCGCTTTCATACTCCACTTTACAAGTGTAAAACTCATGTCCTCTATCTCAATGCAGGTTACGCCTTCAGGATGTACGCAGCTTCCTGAATTTATATAAAGGTCGTTTTCATCATGAAGCCTTGGTCTGTGGGAATGCCCGGCAATGAGATACGTATCATTTTTTGCTGTCCAGTCTTTAAGGCATTTTTCGTATTTCTGCGCTTTCTTATTATTCCTTGCTGCGCTCGTAGGGTCATTAAAACCATTTTTCTCAAGAGGTTTCCATAAATATCTTACTAAAAATCTTGACAATTTCCAACATACACTGTTAAAAAAATCCGCCTGATGCCCATGCATCATACATATATTTCTGCCGTTTTCTTTATTTTCAAGTATGGCCGACTCATACAGATTTTTTTTGAGCTCCATATCATGGTTTCCGTATATTTTCAAAAAACGGTTTTGCGAATCAAAGCGCGATACTATTTCATATACCTCTTTATGCGAACTTCTTATTCTTTCTGCGCACCTGTTCTCCCACAGCTCTTCTGTATCGCCAAGCTCAATATAATAAAATCCGTTTCTATAATAATGCTCCATTGCAGCCATATACAAATGACGGTTTTTCAGAAAATTATCATTGGATGTTCCTTCTCCCCGATGCTGGTCACTGAATATAACATACCGGCTGCATCTGCACAACGGAAGCTTTGCAGCGTCCCTGACAGCGGCGTTAATCCTGCTATGACATCCCACGCCTTTTTCCTCCAATAGAAATAATCCGCCTTGCGCACCTCGGAATCATATAATATAAGAAAAGGATTTTATCATATGTGTTTTTAAACGGAAATGTTGTAAGCAAATATAATCTTACAAGAAAATGATTGCATATCTGGGCCCTAAGCCTCCTTATATTTGTTAAAAAGCTTTTTCGCTCCATCTGCGCCATATTTACATACACTATATTAGTACATTTCTTGCATGATATGCCGCTCGGACAATCCTTAACCAGACTATCATAAAACGCTTTTGCCATAACCTGA
>ERZ824480.1323-NODE-1323-length-22692-cov-3.592923_pt1 | contig 22692 bp, 15 predicted proteins | sample MGYA00519861_ERZ824480 | MGnify/ENA primary metagenome ERZ824480 (study PRJEB31778, sample SAMEA3449152) | human gut metagenome | biome: human gut; feature: human-associated habitat; material: faeces | place: United Kingdom | collected 2010/2012 ... | reverse complement strand
GGGATCACTGCACATGACTATCCAGACTGCCGTCCTGATCGAAACACTGGTAGCCCTGGGAGCTGAAGTGCGTTGGTGCTCTTGCAATATATATTCAACTCAAGATCATGCTGCAGCAGCTATCGCAGCTTCAGGTGTTGCCGTATTTGCCTGGAAAGGAGAAACATTGGCAGACTATTGGTGGTGTACCTTGCAGGCCCTGACCTTTGAGCGAGGCAAAGGACCGACAGTGATTGTCGACGATGGCGGGGATGCCACTATGATGATCCATGTAGGTTACGAAGCAGAAAACAATGCTGCTGTATTGGACAAAGAAGTACATGCCGAAGACGAAATAGAATTGAATGCTATACTGAAAAAAGTGCTGGCAGAAGACAAAGAACGCTGGCACCGGGTAGCGGCTGAAGTGCGCGGAGTTTCGGAAGAGACAACGACCGGCGTGCATCGCCTATACCAGATGCAGGAAGAAGGCAAGTTGTTGTTCCCTGCCTTCAACGTAAACGACTCGGTTACCAAATCTAAATTCGATAACCTGTACGGTTGCCGCGAATCATTGGCAGACGGCATCAAACGTGCTACAGACGTAATGATTGCCGGCAAAGTAGTTGTGGTATGCGGTTATGGCGATGTAGGTAAAGGCTGTTCACACTCTATGCGTTCCTACGGAGCCCGGGTGCTGGTTACAGAGGTCGATCCTATCTGTGCACTGCAGGCTGCCATGGAAGGTTTTGAAGTAGTAACCATGGAAGACGCCTGCAAAGAAGGTAACATCTTTGTCACTACTACCGGTAATATCGATATCATCCGTATCGATCACATGGAACAAATGAAAGATCAGGCCATTGTTTGCAACATCGGCCATTTTGACAATGAAATCCAGGTAGATGCACTGAAACATTATCCGGGTATCAAACGTGTCAATATCAAGCCACAGGTAGACCGCTATTATTTCCCTGACGGTCACAGTATCATTCTGTTGGCAGACGGTCGGTTGGTAAACCTGGGATGTGCCACAGGACACCCGTCATTCGTAATGAGTAATTCATTCACCAATCAGACATTGGCCCAAATCGAGTTGTTCAACAAGAAATACGATATCAATGTATATCGTTTGCCTAAACATCTGGATGAAGAAGTAGCCCGCCTACACCTTGAAAAAATTGGTGTGAAGCTGACCAAGTTGACTCCGGAGCAGGCTGCCTACATCGGTGTGTCTGTTGACGGTCCTTACAAAGCGGATCATTACAGATATTAAAAAAGTTACGATTGGACGATTTACGAATAACGACTGAAATTACTTTTTCTCACTTCAGGATAGTAAATCGTCTAATCCTAAGTCAAACTTCAATTGTAAATTGTAAATCGTCTAATCGTAAATGAAAAAATTTCTTCCTGACCTGATTGCCATTCTGGCATTTATAGTTATCTCTTTCATCTATTTCTTCCCTGCTATCACCGAAGACCGGATTCTCTTCCAGCACGACACCGTGGCCGGAGCCGGAGCCGGACAAGAAGCCAAAGAATATTATGAGAGAACAGGTGAACGTACCCGCTGGACCAATGCACTCTTCGGAGGTATGCCTACCTACCAGATGTCCCCGAGTTACGACTCTACCGAGCCGCTGACATTTGTACAGAAAGTATATCACCTTTTTCTTCCGAACTACGTATGGCTCACATTTATCATGATGCTCGGGTTCTATATCCTGCTAAGGGCATTCGGTATACCGGCATGGCTCGCAGGGTTAGGAGGAATCATTTGGGGATTTTCGTCCTATTTCTTCATTCTGATAGCTGCCGGACATATCTGGAAATTTATTACTTTGGCCTATATTCCACCTACGATAGCAGGTATAGTACTTGCTTACCGAAAGAAATATCTGTTAGGAGGTATTATCACCGCTTTATTCATGGCTATGCAGATATTGTCCAACCATGTGCAGATGACTTATTATTTCTTGTTTGTTATTCTTTTCATGGTAGGCGCATTCTTCGAAGACGCCTGGCGAAAAAAAGAACTCCCCCAATTCTTCAAAGCTACCGGCGTGCTGATTGTTGCAGGACTGATTGGAGTATCCATCAACCTCTCAAACCTATACCACACTTACGAATATAGTAAAGAAACGATGCGTGGTAAAAGTGAACTGAAATATGAAGGAGCTGCTGCCAAACAGACTAGCAGCGGCCTCAACCGCGATTACATCACTCAATGGAGTTATGGTATCGGTGAAACATTCTCCCTGCTGGTCCCCAATGTCAAAGGAGGCGCTTCCGTACCGCTGTCACGAAGTGAGAAAGCAATGGAAAAGGCTAATCCGATGTATAGCAGCCTCTACTCACAGCTAACTCAATATTTTGGCGATCAGCCGATGACAAGTGGTCCGGTCTATGTAGGCGCATTCGTACTAATGCTTTTCATTTTGGGATGTTTCATTGTAAAAGGTCCTATGAAATGGGCACTACTGGGAGCTACCATCTTCTCTATCCTACTTTCATGGGGTAAAAACTTCATGGGATTGACAGACTTTTTCATCGATTATATCCCAATGTACAATAAGTTCCGGGCTGTATCCTCTATTTTGGTAATTGCCGAGTTTACTATTCCTTTGCTCGCCATCCTTACCCTGAAGGAAATACTCACCAAGCCGGAATTATTGAAAGAGAAACTGAAATACATCTATATCAGTTTCGGATTAACCGGGGGATTGGCACTGCTCTTTGCCATTGCGCCCCGTCTGTTCTTTCCTACCTATATTCCAGGTAACGAAATGGCAGCTCTGCAAAATGCCCTGCCTGCCGACCAACTATCGCCCATTATTGCCAATCTTGAGGAAATGCGTGTACACCTTTTCACCTCTGATGCTTGGCGAAGTTTCTTTATCGTCACCATCGGCACCCTGCTTTTACTGGCCTATAACGCCAAAAAGCTGAAAGCAACCTGGACTGTTGCCGCTATTGCTCTATTATGCCTGGGAGACATGTGGAGCGTAAATAAACGTTATCTGTACGACGAACAGTTTATCCCGAAATCAGAGCAGACTGCTACATTCCGGAAAACACAGACAGATGAACTAATCCTGCAAGACCCATCACTGGATTATCGTGTACTGAACTTTGCGGGCAATACATTTGAAGAAAACAATACCTCTTATTGGCACAAGAGCGTAGGCGGTTATCATGCTGCAAAGCTTCGCCGTTATCAGGAAATGATAGACCATCACATCGCTAAAGAAATGCAGGCAGCCTATCAGGAAGTAGCTACAGCCGGTGGACAAATGGATAGCGTAAACGCTGCTAAGTTTCCTGTATTGAATATGCTGAATACGAAATACTTTATATTCCCTGCCGGACAGCAAGGTCAAACAGTCCCCATTGAGAACCCATATACTTTCGGAAATGCATGGTTCATAGATAAAATACAATACGTGAACAATGCAAACGAAGAAATCGATGCCATCGGGCAAGTCGACCTGCAACAAACCGCTATAGTAGACTCTAAGTTTAAAGAGGCACTGAAAGGAGTGAACGAGGGGTACAAAGACTCACTGTCTACGATTCGTTTGACCAGTTATGAACCTAACCAATTAGTATACGAGACTTCCTCACCCCAAGACGGTATAGTGGTTTTCTCCGAAATATATTATCCGGGGTGGACGGCAACCATTGATGGCAAGCCCGCCGATATTGCCCGTGCAGACTACATTTTACGTGCTATGAATGTCCCGGCAGGTAAACACACCATCGAAATGCGTTTTGATCCGCAAAGCCTGCATATTACAGAAGGTATTGCATACGGAGCGATGGCGTTATTGCTGGTAGGAGTAATAATCCTGATATGGATCTATCGAAAAAAATATAGTGAAAACAGCAAATAATCATTAATTAAATGATGAAAGAGGGTGTTTCATAACTCACCACAGATTACACGGATTTACACAAAAACGTTTTTAATACACTGATAGCCAATGATATTTATCTGTGTAAATCAGTGTAATCTATGGTGAATACGAGTTTTGACACATCCCTCTTTATTGTTTTAATATAATAACGACAAGGATTATAATAGACAAAGGAAGTTCACAATAATCTTCAAGCAAAAGTATATGATAATTGGATGTTCCGGATGGAGGTTATACATCAAAACCAACATTACACAGGAAATCTTCTTTTAGCATTCTGTCAAAATGTATTTTGAGATTCCTCAGAATCAATTCTTTGTGCCCTGGAAACAAGAAGAGAGTAAAAAACGCAGGAATACCCTTTTCCAGGAAGTCAGAGAGTCGGAAAATACAGTGAAATGCTACCATAAAGACAAGATACCAAGGGCATTTACTCTTAGGAAGAAACCTGGAAATCTCATAAACATTCGGAATAACACTTTTAAAAAGAGTCCTCCAAACTCTGTTCTAGAAGAAAAAGCAGTTCTTTTTCCCTAAATTAAGGGATGTTTCGAGAAGGAAAACCGATGCTTTCATCAGAATACAGACTTCTTATTCATAAGAAGTTAACTTCCTACTCTCAGGAAATTAATTCTCTGTCGGCAGGAAGTTAGTTATTTGCCGACAGGAAGTTAACTTCCTTCCGATACCTCTCACATAATTTCCCGGTAACAAGTGATCTGAAAAGAAATATCTGATGATTCCTCTTCTATTTCGCAACATTTCGCCAAAGCAGATGCCAGCAGAAAAATAAAACAGCAAACATTTTGATACCGAACAGCGCTCTAAGCTATCAAATAAAAAGCGCTATCCTTCCTCTGAATAGAGGGTAAAAGACAGCGCTTGATCTATCACTAAGAATCTTCTTACATAGTAGCAGGTAATGTTACCTTGAAATTTGGATTTTCCGTATGTTGCTGATGAATAATCCCAACCATTTTCTTCACAATATCAGGATTTTCGGCAGCTACATTATGATCTTCATGGATATCTGTCGCCAGATTATAAAGGAAAGGAGTACCTTTCTTGACAACCATTTTCCAGTCTCCCATACGTACACCGATCTGGTTCGTTTCATTAAACTCCCAATAGAGAAAATCATGTTTTTTCTGGTTCTTTTTACCCAGTATGGTCGGAGCAAAAGAGATACCATCAAAATAATCCGCTTCCTTTTTCTTATTCACATATTTTTTCGTGAAGTTCTTCACGCCTGTCAAATCACACAAGGTAGGCATGACATCGTAGAAAGCACATTGATGATCATTCACTGTTCCGGCAGCAACCTGACCGGGCCAACGGACAATAAACGGAACACGGATACCTCCCTCGTAACACTGGCGCTTCAAGCCACGTAACTTTCCGTCACGCCCGAAGAAAGTAGGATCGGCTCCGCCTTCCTCATGGGGCCCATTATCACTGGTAAAGATGACAATCGTATTCTCATCAAATCCTTTCTCTTCCAACTTCTTCAGAACTTCGCCCACATAATAGTCCAAACGGGTGATCATACCCGCAAACTGTGCATGCACATGGGTAATGGCGTTATATCTGGATCCTTTTTGACCACCAAAAGCTTTGTCATCAGCAAACTGTGTCTTATAATGATTCAAAATAGAGTCTTCCGGTTGCACTAACTCTGCATGCGGCAAGGTATAGGTAAAGATTCCGAAGAAAGGTTGTTCACCATCCTGTTTCTCGATCCATTCCATCGCTTTCTGATGAATCAGATCAGCTGAGTATTGAGTACGTTTATGATAATCTGGACCGTACATCGGATATTTGATATTCTCTTCCATCACAACACGTACAACACCTGTATCACCCAACGACGGACTATAACGATTCAGAAAATTGGGATAATAGAGATGTGCCTGAAATTGACAGATATATCCGTAATATTCATCGATTCCTCTTTTATCCGGAGTGGACGCCGAGCCTTCGTATCCCCCCGCCCATTTACCAAACATACCGGTTGTATATCCGTTATCTTTCATTATTTCGGGCAGAATGACATGTTCCGGATCATAGGGATGTTGTCCGACAACTGAAAATTCTTTATTATCGCCATACATCACTGTAGACGCCTGAGTCCAATACTCTTTATTACCACGCACTTCGCAATGTCCGGTATGTTGTCCGGTCATCAACGATGCGCGCGAAGGTGCACTCACCGGACTTCCGGCATAGGCTTGCGTAAAGCGCATGCCTTCACGGGCCATGTTGTCAATATTAGGGGTGCTGATGTATGGCTGTCCATAGCAACCCAGATCTCCATACCCCATATCATCACACATAATAAAGATGATATTCGGTTTTTGAGGGGTATGGGCCTTTTCTTTATGGGCAAATGCTTGCGGACTGCCTAATCCGACAAGTAATGCACTACTATAAATAATTTTTTGATTCATTCTTGGGTTTGTTTCGAGTTCATTTGGTTTTAACTTCACCACAGATAACACAGATTTTCACAGAACTTCTAATCTTGTTATCAATAAAATAAATTATTAATCTGTGAAAATCTGTGTTATCTGTGGTGAAACAGGTTCATTGCTATTCCGTTTCAATTATTCCCACCCCGGATTGTTAGGTGCAAGTGCCGGATTCAAGATAATTTCTTGAGTAGGAACCTCATAAAGATAATATCTCTCCTGCCAGCCTTCACCTGCTTTGATAGGGTCCGGTTGTAAATAAATATATCCTTCTGTCATGGCTCCGTCGGCAGGGTCCGGTCCACCGGTCGTTTCATTCAATAAGAACTGGGCACCATGTCTGAACTTATCTTTCGTCATCCACATTCCTTTAAACTGGCGGTTAAGGAACCAGGGCGCCATTCTCCAACGGCGGATATCGTAGAATCCGAAGCCTTCACCCATTAGCTCGACAATACGTTCACGGCGCACTTCCCATAAAACAGGATCTACCAGAACACCTTGTTCATTTCCTTTCGGATAATAGCGTCCACGGTTCGGATCAAAACTATCATCAATATCGGCAACCTTCATATCGGCCACACCGGCGCGTCTACGCAACTTATTAATAGATTCGTCGGCCACTGCCTGAGTGAACTGTCCGGTCTCACACATGGCTTCGGCATAATTCAATAAAACCTCTTCGATCTTAAAGATAGGCTTATCCGATGTGTTCAGAGTGACACCTCCGTTACGGTTCGTTTCCCAGTTGCTCCAATTCTTCCAGAAATAATATCCCGAGCGGCTTCTCACAAAACCTGTAGCTCCGATACCCCCCATAAAGTTTGGTGAAGAAGGTACCAATGAAGCACTCCAGTTCTGTCCGGGAAGGCGTTTCATACCAATACCGGGATTATCACAGGATTCGTTAGGACCCATAATATCGATATATTCACGATCTGCCGGATCATCGGTATAATCCCATGTTCTGGGATCTTCTTTCGTCTTCACCTTTGCTTTCACTTTATACGGTGGCATTACTACGTGATATAAACGCGGATCACGGTCACGGAAAGTAGCATAGGGAGTTTTATCTCCATGATAATTTGCAGAAGTAGCAATCGGCTTGCCATCTTTACACAGATAAAGGTCAACAGTATGCTGATTCATCTCTACATTGTGGCTATCCATATGTTCCAATGCACTAAAATTGGCCATCTTGATGTCTTGAACAAACTCCATATACAAGATGACACCCGGCACTTTGCCCAAATCTTCTGTTGTCCACATCTCTCCATATCCGGCTGCGGGCTGACCGTCTGTTCCGTAATAAAGAGTAGGGTAATCATTCATCAACAGACGGGACACCCGAATACATTCGTCAAAGAACTTCTGAGCTCCGTCTATTCCGTGATATTTGCGCCAAGTGGCTTCACGCAACGCAAATCGTGAGATAGCCGCACGAATACAATCGCGATTAATGGTATTTGCACCATCTTGCTTCTCAAAATCTCCAATATTCGCTTCAGCCCATTTCAAACGGTTCAATACGGAATCGGCCACAATTTCGCGGTCAACACGGGGACCGTAAGCCTCAGGAGAATTTTCGTTAAGGGCCGTATTAACCCAAGGCACCGCCCCAAAACGATTGATAAGCTCCATGTACCAGTATGAATGGAAAAAATACCCTACTGCACGCCAATGGTCCTTTTCGGCATCGGTCATTTCCGACTTATCGATGTTAGCAAGCAAAATATTGGCACGACGGAATGTGCCGGAAAAGCCCCAACCATTGCCCGAAGCTACACTCTGAACTCTTCCGAAAGCATAGTCATTGCCCGACTCATTGGCACGGCTTTCCAAGTATCCGGCATTCATATCACCTGCATAGCAGGAACCTTGTCCGGTTCCGTTAATGGTATTGGCTATATTATTATCCTTGAATATCTCATAACAAGGCCATGCAAACGACTTAAAGTTATCATAAGATCTAAAAGCATTATTTTCTGTCAGACTGGTGACAGGCGCATGCTCCAGAAAGCTGTCATTACATCCGGCCAGTCCGATTCCGGCTAAAATAGCCAATGATAGATATATCTTTTTCATTTTTAATTCTTGATTATGCGTTTATAATGTAAAGTTGATACCAAACGAAACGGTACGGAATGCCGGATAGTTCCAGCTCAGAGTTTCGGGATCGATACCTGAAGGTAATGAAGAGAAAGTTGCCAGATTTTCTACACTGACAAAACCCTTTAACTGATTTAAGCCGATTCGGGATATCCATGTTTTAGGAACGGTATACGACAAAGTAACGTTCTTGATGCGGAAGTAAGCGGCATTAGATAAATATTTATCTGTCTTACGTCCGTAATTGGAGCCGACTGTAGGATTTTGTCCATACATACGCGGATATTTGGCATTCGGATTTACGGCAGTGTAATCTCCATTGGCTGCATCTACCGGCCTCCAATAGTCAGTCAAACCATCAAACAGCGGTTGGTATTTGATATCGTTTACTGAATAAATATACATCGGGAATACCAGGTTATTGGCAATCCATGCATCACGCTGGCCGGTTCCCTGCATCATAATATTCAAGTCGAAACCCTTATAATTAGCACCGAGAGTAATACCATACAGATATTTAGGCAAGCTATTGCCTATTACTTTCTGGTCGCCGGGATTATCTAATGTACCGTCTCCGCTATCAATCTGATTTGTACTTTTGTCATCATCACGGAGATTTTTGAACTTCAAGTCACCAGGACGTGGACTGACACCTTTAATAGAGGCCACTCCATCTTTAAGTTTCCAACTATTAGTATCTACAAAATCATCTACCGTATAGAATCCGTCCACTTCATATCCCCAGATTTCTCCCAGTCTCTGTCCCGGATAAAAATTACTCAGCAGCTTAGAAGCAGCATTGTCATCGTACTTAGTAATTTCAGAATAGCTATCAGAAAGATTGAATCCGACACGATAGTTGAACTTACCGATACGGTCTCTCCAGTTCACTGCCAGTTCCCAACCACGAGTACGCATATCGGCTGTATTCTGGAAAGGAGAACTTGCACCTACCACAGCAGGAAGCTGCATACCTGGAGCCAACATTCCTTTTGTATCACGCTGATACCAGTCGAACACAACATTCATGCGATTACCGAACATATTCAAGTCGAGTCCGATATCCGTAGTGGCCACTTTTTCCCAAGTAAAGCTTGTACTTACCAGATTCGGTAAAGAGTTGATAGCAGTTACATAATCACCTCCAGACAGCCAACCGTTGTATTTATTGCTAACGCTCATAGTTGGGAAGTATGCATAGTTCACTACATTCTGGTTACCGATCACACCGTAAGATGCACGAATCTTCAGACCATCAATATAATTGCGCGTAACTTCCATAAACTTTTCCTGAGCTACGTTCCAACCCAAAGATACAGATGGGAAGAAACCAAAACGGGAATCTTTCGGGAACTTGGATGAACCATCGTAACGACCGTTCACTTCCAGCAAATACTTATCCATATAGTTGTAATTGACCCGGAAAAATCCTCCTCGAACAGAGTATTCATTATAACTGTCTGTCGCTTTCAGGTCACCTGTACCCGAACCCAATGCCGGTACTTCAACAACAGCCTGATTATAAGACAATACATTTACACCTTCTGTATACTTGGACTCCTGGTTGAAACCGGCCATTACACTGAAATGATGATCTTTGTTGAGATTGAATTTGTATGTTCCGTAAATATTGAAAGCATTGTAGTCGGTAAATTGCTTCTCTTTCTGCAAATAATCTTTTGCTGCATTCCAGATGTTATTACCGCCCTGAATATCTGTATACTGAGTTTTTCCGGTATAGAAATTATAATCATACATGTTCTTGTCAAATGTATACTCGAATACCGCCTCAAAGCCTTTGAACGGTTTCAGAATAGATTTCACGAAAACACGCGGATTATCATACGACTTTTTCCATTTATTTGCTAACAATACCTGGTTGCGCGGTGTGTTGAAAGGCAAATCCTGAGAAATTGTAGAACAAACATCCGAAGGCATATTACCTTCCGGCTGATAAGAAACCTGATTACTGCCAAACATACTTCCCAAACCGGAATTAGGTTGCGACTGATTGGTACGTGCATAACTCATAGTCAACTCCTGGGTAAACCATTTGGTTATATCAGCAGAAATATAGGAATTGATGTTCAAGCGCTCATAGGTGTCTTTATCGGTGATCAGCACACCGTCCGTCGATACATATCCCGCCGACATACGATAACGCAATTTATCCGTACCACCGGATACAGAAAGATTGTGGTTCATCTGGAAGCTGGTCTCCATAAAATTCTTATAGGGATCATGCTCATTCAAATAATACAAAGCTCCATCCGTATCTGCGAAAATACCGTCACCTACAGTTTTGATAGATGAAGGCTCCTGCCTATACTGTGTGAGGTATTCTTTCCACTTTGAAACGCTGGGTGAACCATACGACCAATAAGCATCAGAATATCCCCCGTCCTGATAAGCCTGCAGATAATCCATCAAAGATGCCTGTTTAGGCAGATTGGTTGCAGTAGCAAAACCAAAATTATTGTTATAATTTAGACGAAAGGCCGTAGCTTCTTTCGGACGCTTGGTAGTCACTAAGACAACACCGCCGGCTGCACGTGCACCATAAATAGCTGCCGAAGCGGCATCTTTCAATACAGTTACGGTCTCAATATCTTCCGGATTCAACATATCGAGACTCCCCTCTACGTTATCAATCAAGATAAGGGGAGCGACATTGGCACCATAAGATCCGTCGCTATTCTTGATACCCACCGAATAGGCACCACGCAACTGGAATGACTTTCCGCTACCCGGAGCATTTCCACTATTAGAAACCAGCAGTCCCGGAACTGTACCTTGCAATGCATCAGAAGCCGTCATTATGGGACGATCGCCAATAATTTCGTCCATTTTAATAGATGAAACGGCCCCCGTCAGGTTCGCTTTCTTTTGTGAACCGAAACCAACTACCACCACTTCATCCAAAGTACGGGAATCATCCTTCAGTACTACTTTCAGAGGGGCCCCCGCTATGGCTTTCAATTCTTGCGTTACATAACCAATGTAAGAGATAACAATAACAGCACCCGGACTTACCGACAAGGAGAAATCTCCATTTATATCACTGATAGAACCATTTTGAGCATTATTTTTCTCCATAATGGTAGCTCCAATGACCGATTCACCCAAAGTATCCCTGATATTGCCTTTCACAACGATCTTATTACTCTGTTGTGGCGTTGCAACCACTACCGGGGTACTCTTCAGAATAACCTCATTGTCTTTGATAACATAGCTGATACCGCTATCTTTAAACAAAACATTCAGCACTTCCTCTATGGAACCTTCACAATGGATGTCACGGATCTTTGCATTGCTCAAATCGGCCGCCTTGTAGAAGAACGTATATTTACTGTTCTTCTCAATAACTTGAATAGCCTGTTTAATGCTCATTGCTTTTCCCTGCACGGTTATCTGTCCTTGCACGGCAAAAACGGACATAGGATACAGGAGCATAAACATAATTACGCCTGTCAGAAAACGCCTGTTACAGACGCTAAAACATAGTCTCATGTCTTTCATTTTTTGATTATACGATTAATTAGTGATTGATAAAAGCGATTATTTATAAATAATGATTTTCTGTGTTTCTTTTTTAAATTTCAAATTCATATTAATACAAATCTTTTCGATGACTTTAGAGGCAGGGTCATCATAGCGCATATAACCCGTGAACAAGTCATTGCGAGCTACTTTCCTATCGAGTTCTACCGGAATGTGGTAAATATCATGAATAGCTTCTATTAAATCATCCATACGCATGTCGACAAACTTATAACGCCCTTCATCCCAACTGATATTACCTATGTTCTTTAATATCACTTCATCTTTCTCGGGATGAAAAACAATCTGCTGCAAAGGTTTCATTTCAACTTTTCTCTGTGAAGCCTTCACATTGAAGTCAACCTTTCCACTAAAAAGAGTCACCTCCGCACCATCCTGACAGGTAGACTGCACACGAAAGACCGTTCCTTTGACTTCGACAAATGCCTGATCGATATATACTTTAAAATTATGTCCTTTACGCTTAGTTACTTCAAAAGTAGACACTCCCTCCAGCCATACTTCCCGGTTACTCATAAAATCCTGTGAAAAACGAAGACGGCTCCCAGCCTGCATCCAGACTTTTGAACTGTCGGGAAGTACATACAACCGGCTATTTGAAGAAACAACTTCAGTATACTCAATTATACGCTGTGAAGCTGTATGCCCTTTATCAAAAAAGAAAATACCACCTCCGATAATCAATAAAGCCGTAATACATGCGGCTAGTGCAACCCTCCAATATCTGAGTTGAAGTTTCTGACTACGCTCAACAGGAGCCTGGCATCTGGAGTCAATCTTATCCCAGATCCTTCTTTCAATAGCACCATTTTCCACTATATTTTTTGCCGCATCGAATTGTTTTTTCATTTTCGTCTCCACAACATTCCAATGTGCCAGCTCTTCCATTTCTTCCGAAGAAGACTCACCTGCAATCAATTTGCGGACAAGCCTATCATATTTATTAGAAATCTTCATATTCTTTATATTTCTTTCCAAAAATCCAAGCTATATTTATAAATCTATCCATAAATACACTATTTATAAAATTCCCCCCTATATGTTTTCGGCTTTTTTTCTGTTTTATAAATTGAGTATGCTATATTTGTAATTCAAACGTAACGCTTAATGAACGAAAAAGAAGCAATTATTAAACTAAAGACCTGCAATGATAAAGCCGCCTTTGCATTCCTCTATCGCTCTTATTGGGCTAAGGTTTACAATTTTACGCGACTTTACATCACCTCTGCGGTCGATGTGGAAGAAATCGTTCAAGAAGTTTTTATTAAAATTTGGGAGAATCGGGAAGCTTTGGATGAAGAACAAAATTTTGCCGGATACTTATTTATCACGATGCGTAACCTTGTTTTCAACCGTTCCCGTAAGAATCTGAATGAACCCTTCTACCAACTATCAGTGATAGAAGCTGTCGAAGAATCATACGATATAGAAGAAGAATTGGACGCAGCCAATCTGCGCACACATATCTCAGCACTGATCTCAATGCTGCCTCCCCGGCAGCAGGAAGTGTTTCGTTTAAGCAGGGATGAGGAACTTTCTTATCGCGAAATTGCAGAAAGACTACAAATATCAGAAAGAACAGTGGAACACCACATCTCCGATGCCCTAAAGTTTCTACGAAAAAACATCAAACTCTATTTACTGTTCCTTTCATTATAAATGAAGTAGCGCTGCTCTTCCCCGTTGGGACAGAACAGCGCCGATCATCAGTTTTTTATGAAAAACGAAACTTTCTTTCATAGAGAGGTATTACACTTACATAACAATTCTCTCTTCACAGAGATACTATTAACACTATATATAAACATGATGATTTTCATTAATAAATCAAAAATAAACATTTCTATAAAAATAAGAAATGGAAATCGACTAATAGAACAATTATGCCGATAAAAATGTTCTCTACATTTTTAGTAAACGTTTACTTAGATACCTTACCGGATACCAGACGGACAAGAATCCGACAGCAAAAACGGTAATAAATATCACGATGACATCCCACAGATGTACACTAACCGGATAAGCATCAACTACAAAATTTCCTGCAGCACTACCTCCACCCAATGAAATAACCCCGTACGTCATCTGAACCCAGCACAACAGCAATCCAAGTACAATTCCGATTATGGCTCCATAAAAGGAAATCATACATCCTTCAAAAAGGAAAATACGCGAAACCAACCGATCGTTAGCTCCAAGCTTGCGAAGCGTATCCACATCTTCCTTTTTATCCAGAATAAGCATCGACAACGAACCTATCACATTAAAACAAGCAATCACTAAGATAAAAGTGAGAAACAAATATGAAACCAGTTTCTCTATCTCCATGATACGAAATACATCTTCCTGTTGTTCGTAGCGGTTACGAATAACAAAATCATCTCCCAGTTCTTTCTTAATCTTTGCTTTGACGAAGGAAAGATCAGAGCCGGGTTTTAACTTTAGTTCTATTGCAGACACTTCGGTAGTATAGTCAAGCAAACGTCGGGCAAAATCCAACGAAGTAAGAATATACTGTCCGTCATATTTCTGCTGATTGACCACAAACACAACACCGGGCGAATACAAATAATCCATATTAAAGGAAGCAGCCGGATTCGCCATATTAACCTTTCCGCTCCTTTTAGGAATATATATCTGCAACGGATCAACAAATCTGATTCCAGTCCCCAACGTAGAGACAAGCTCTATTCCCATCACCCCGTAATCAACAATAGAATCATTCAGCAAAAACTCACCTGCACCATAAAGGATACTATCTATCGCAGTCAACTGCTCAAAATTGTTTTGTACTCCCTTTATGACGGCCATCGTCTGGCGGTCCTTATATTGTACCATCGCATTCTCTTCAAGTGTTTCAGTCAGCACATCTACTTCCGGCATCTGCCGGATAGCTTGAATACGAGGGTCCTGTGCATCAAAAAATTTCCCTTCGGCAATCGTCACTTTCAGTTCCGGATCAAATACAGTAAACAGATCGGCCACTGTATCCTGAAAACCGTTGAATACGGAAAGTGTACACACCATCGCCATCGTAGCCAATGCCACTCCACACACAGAAATAGCAGAAATGATATTGATGGCATTGTGCTTTTTCTTTGAGAAAAGATATCGCCGGGCTATGTAGAAGGGGAGGTTCACTTCAACAAAGCATCTATCTTTTCAATGTAGTCCAACGAATCATCCACGAAAAACTTCAATTCAGGAATGATACGTAACTGATGACGAACACGAGTACCGAGTTCGAAACGAATGGACTTCATATTATTATTGATATTCTTTACCATTTCTTCACTCTTTTCAGAAGGGAAGATACTAAGATATACACGAGCTATACTCATGTCGGGACTGATACGTACAGCACTTACTGATACCAGTACACCGGGCATAGCTTTAGTCTGCAACAGAAAAATCTCACTGAGTTCTTTCTGTAACAGACGTGATATCTTGTTTTGTCTCGTTGTTTCCATAAATTTTTCTACGTAATTATTTTATCAAACAAGCAATTAGTACTTGTTACAATAGAACACAAAGTTATAGAAATATATCGTTTGATAGGCCAATAATATGTTATTTTTAATTTTCATTATTGAATTATTATTCAAAAAACGATCTTCACGGAAAGCACATAAGCAGACGTTACAAGAAAACATACACTTTTGAAATAAAATGTCGGTCTGAAATAAACCGACTCTACAGAAAAGATTTAAAGCAATTATCAACGAATACAAGAAGATGGACAGCCAACTATTACAATCACTTATCACAGCCCAAACAACGAAAAGTCATTCTACTTTTTACGAATTATAGTCAACCCGTCACGTAAAGGCAGAATTACTTTTTCTACCCGTTCATCATGTGCCACCAACTCATTGAAAGCCTTGATTCCGATCGTCTGGTGATCATTGCTATGTGGTTCTTCAAGCACATGACCATCCCACAAAGTGTTATCAGCTATGATATAACCTCCTACAGAAAGATGTGCAAGAGTCATTTCATAATATTCAATATACTTACGTTTGTCACCATCCACAAAAGCAAGATCAAACGTAATGCCCAATGCAGGTATTAACCGGAGAGCATCCCCAATATAAAATTTAATTTTATCAGCATAAGCTGAGTTTTCGAGCCAGGGACGGGTAAAGTCTTCTTGTTCATCATTAATCTCGAATGTGTGAAGCATTCCGCCCTCCTCAAGCCCCTCGGCCAGACAAAGAGCGGAATAGCCACTATAAGTCCCTATTTCCAATATTTGGCGAGGCCGTATCATACGAACAAACATCTTCAACATACGTCCCTGCAGATGACCTGAAGCCATACGAGGACGCAGGAGTTTAACATGCGTATCCCGATAAAGAGATTTCAGGTATTCACCTTCCTCATCGATATGCTGCAAGATATATTCGTCTAAAAGATCGGTCTCTTTCATCTCGTCTCTTATAAATAACGGTTGCTATTAGGCAACACACTATCACCGGCATGCTTCAAAGCATCTTCCACGACATTGATTTCGAGGAAAGAAGTCTGCGTTCCGGCTTTACCGCTACTCAGATAACCCACCATATCAGTCGGATGCAAACGTCCTTCTTTCAACAAACGGCGCAGAGCTGCAAAATAGTACTCCTGCCCGTTGGCAAGTTCAGGCATATAAATCGCTTCCACACCATAAGAAAGTGCAAGGTGACGCATAGTCTTCTCCTTATAACAAATTGCAAGTACCGGATATTTACCACGGAAAGCTGCTAAATTGCGTGCAGTACGCCCCTGATAGCTATCCGTAATGATGGCACGTATCTTTAGCTTGGTAGTTGCTTTTACAGCTTGTTTAGCAAGGAAAGCTGTGACGTCATTACTGTTTTCGTCCAAAGGAATGCGAATGTCATTCTCCTCCAACTTGTCCTTCTCAGCCTGTGCAGCAATCTTAGTCATCGTTTTCACGGCCTCTACAGGATATTTGCCATAGGCAGTCTCACCACTCAACATCAAAGCGTCTGTACGGTAATAGATCGCATTGGCAATATCGGTTACTTCCGCACGAGTCGGACGTGGATTATTAATCATCGTATGCAACATTTGTGTTGCCACGATTACCGGTTTTTTGGCAAGGATACATTTGCGTATCAACATACGCTGAATTCCCGGAATACGTTCCTGCGGTACTTCAATACCCAAGTCACCACGAGCTACCATTACTCCATCGGCAACTTCCAGGATCTCATCAATGTTATCGACACCTTCCTGATTTTCGATCTTGGCAATAATGCGGATATCACTATTGTGAGCGTCCAGTATTCCACGGATATCAAGCACATCCTGGCGGTTACGCACAAAAGAATGAGCAATGAAATCGATATCTTTCTCTATGGCATAAAGGATGTTATTACGATCTTTCTCGGTTAAAGAGGGGAGATTGATACGAACACCCGGAACGTTTACACTCTTACGGCTCCCCAAAGTTGCCTCGTTCTGGACTTCACAAAGTAAGTATTCGGTTGTTTTATCAATAACTCGCAATTCAAGGTCACCATCATCTATCAAAATAGTCCCCCCTACATTCAGGTCATGCACAAAATTCGGATATGAAACGGCAATGCATTCACGGGTAGTCTCACGATCGGGATCTCCTACGATTTTAACTTTCTCACCGATCTGATAAAGTATGGGGTCCGCATTGGCAGTGGTACGCACTTCCGGTCCCTTGGTATCCATAAGGATGGCAATGCGATTGGATACGGCACGCACATTGGCAATCAACGCCTCAAAACCTTCACGACTGGCGTGGGCTGTGTTCATACGAACCACATTCATCCCTGCATCAAACAACTCTTTTATAAAATCTACATCGCAACGTCTGTCTGAGATGGAAGCTACGATTTTAGTCTGTTTCAGCAACATAATCTATCTACCTATTTATATTTATACCTATTTATCTAATAAAGCTTCGAGTGCCAGACGATATGAGTTCAATCCAAATCCACAAATAACACCTTTACAAGCACAAGCAATCATAGATACATGGCGGAACTGCTCACGGGCATGAACATTGGATATATGAACTTCAACTACAGGAGAGGTTACGGAGCGGATAGCGTCCTGCAAAGCAATGGAAGTGTGTGTATAAGCTCCTGCGTTCAATATGATCCCATCCACATCGAATCCGGTTTGCTGAATAATATCTATGATTTCCCCTTCAACATTCGACTGGAAATAGCCCAATTCCACATCGGGATATTTTTTACGAAGTTCAGCCAAATACTCTTCAAATGTAACGCTTCCATATATAGAAGGTTCACGCTTGCCCAAAAGATTAATATTGGGACCATTAATAATTTGTATCCTCATAACACAATCCTGCTATTTTTAATACCTTTGTCTTCGAGAACAATATTTCAAGGTGCAAAGGTAGAAAAAAGAAATGAAATTAGAGGAAAAAACAAAAAAGAAGGATGAGCAAGGGCTGATTATCAAAAAGTACCAACAGTATCTGAAACTGGAAAAGTCCTTATCCAAAAACACACTGGAGGCTTACTTGACAGACCTGGAGAAGTTACTAAGTTTTCTATCAGCCGAAGGCGTGGAGATACTTGAAGTCAGCCTGACAGATCTTCAACGCTTTGCTGCCGGATTACATGATATTGGTATCCACGCCCGTTCACAGGCACGTATCATTTCAGGTATTAAATCCTTTTTCCACTTTTTGATTATAGCTGATTATATAGAAGCCGATCCCAGCGAATTGCTGGAAGGTCCCAAAATCGGATTTAAACTTCCGGAAGTACTGACTGTAGAAGAAATAGACCGGATTATTTCGACAATAGACCTGAGTAAGAACGAAGGGCAACGAAATCGGGCAATCCTGGAAACGCTTTACAGCTGTGGATTACGGGTTTCCGAGTTAACCGGACTAAAACTATCAGACTTGTACTTTGACGAAGGTTTCATTAAAGTAGAAGGAAAGGGCAGCAAGCAACGATTAGTCCCTATCTCTCCCAAAGCGATCCAGGAAATAAAGCTTTATTTCCTGGATCGAAATCGGATCAATATAAAAAAAGATCATGAAGATTATCTGTTTTTAAGCAGGCGAGGTACCCATTTATCACGAATCATCATCTTTCATCTCATCATAGAGCTGGCCGATATGGCGGGAATTACCAAAAATATCAGTCCGCATACATTCCGCCACTCCTTTGCGACACACTTACTTGAAGGAGGCGCCAATCTGCGGGCTATCCAATGCATGTTGGGGCATGAGTCTATTTCGACTACCGAAATCTACACCCACATCGACAACGAGGCCCTACGGGTGGCGGCCCGTGCCAATCCCCTGTCACGGGTAAAGCCCAAGGGCAAGATAGACGAGTGATCCGCCGGATTTTTCCCGCAGATTCATTGACTTTACCGTCCAAATGCTATATGCTAAAAGAAATATGATGAGATGGAGGTTACCCATGAATACGGCAGAGCTTTCCAGCATGAGCAAGCAGGTCCGGCGGGATATCATCAACATGACCGCCAACGCCGGCAGCGGCCACCCCGGTGGTTCCCTGTCTGCGGCAGACCTGATGACTTGCCTGTTTTTCAACCACATGCATGTGGATCCCAAGCACCCGGACGACCCAGATCGGGACCGTTTCGTGCTGAGCAAGGGCCACGCGGCCCCCTGCTACTATGCCGTCCTGGCGGAGATGGGCTTCATCAGCCGGGATGAGTTCAAGAATTTCCGCCAGCTCCACAGCATTCTCCAGGGTCACCCCGACAGCAAGAAGGTCCCCGGCGTGGACGCCGCCACCGGTTCCCTGGGCCAGGGCTGTTCCATCGCCGTGGGCATGGCCCTGGGCGCCAAGGTGCAGCATAAGGACTGCAAGGTCTATACCCTGCTGGGCGACGGCGAGTGCCAGGAGGGCCAGATTTGGGAGTCCTTCATGGCAGCGGCCCACTATCATCTGGATAACCTGACCATCATCATCGACAACAACGGCCTGCAGATCGACGGCACCAACGACGAGGTCATGTCCCTGGGAGACCTGCCCGCCAAGCTCCGGGCCTTCGGCCTGGACCTGCATGAGATCGACGGCCACGACATGGACACCATTGAGGCGGCCCTCAGCGCCCCCGCCGTCCCCGGCAAGCCCAAGTGCATCCTGGCCCACACCGTCAAGGGCAAGGGTGTCTCCTTCATGGAGAACCAGGTGGGCTGGCACGGCAAGGCCCCCAACGAGGAGCAGCGCCAGCAGGCTTTGAAGGAATTGGAGGACTGAGACCATGAGTGAAAAAATCGCAACCCGTGAAGCCTACGGCAAGGCTCTGGTAGAGCTGGGCGCCGCCAATGAGCAGGTGGTGGTGCTGGACGCCGACCTGGCCGGCGCCACCATGACTAAGCATTTCAAGGCCGCCTATCCCCAGCGCTTCTTCGACTGCGGCATTGCCGAGGCGGACATGATGAACATCGCCGCAGGCCTGTCTACCATGGGGCTGGTTCCCTTCTGCTCTACGTTTGCTATGTTCGGCGCAGGACGGGCCTATGAACAGATCCGCAACTCCATCGCCTATCCCAAGTTCAACGTGAAGATCTGCTGCTCCCACGCCGGCGTGTCCGTGGGCGAGGACGGCGGCAGCCACCAGGCCATCGAGGACATCGGTCTTATGCGGCTGATCCCCGGCATGACCGTCATCGTTCCCGCCGATGCCAAGGAGGCCCGGAAGGCCACCCTGGCCCTGGCGGAGTTCCGGGGTCCGGCCTATATGCGTCTGGCCCGTCTGGCCACCCCCGTGTTCGAGGAGGATTATCCCTTTGAGATCGGCAAGGCCAACGTCCTGCGGGAGGGCACCGACGCCGCCGTGTTTGCCTGCGGCCTGATGGTCAGCGAGACGTTGGCGGCCGCCAGGCTGCTGGAGGCCCAGGGCATCCGCATCGCGGTCATCAACGTCCACACCATCAAGCCCATTGACGCCGCCTGCGTCACCCAGTGGGCCGAAAAGTGCGGCAATGTGGTCACCGTGGAGGAGCACAGCGTCATCGGCGGCCTGGGCGACGCCGTGGCCGACGTGCTCATGGGCAAGGTCAGCTGCAAGTTCCGCAAGATCGGCGTCAACGATCAGTTCGGCCAGTCCGGCAAGGCTGCCGACGTTCTGCGGGAGTATGGACTCACCGCCGACCAGATCGCCGACCGCATCCGGGAGACTCTGTAACCTCATTCGATGCAAAAATCGGGAGAAATCGTCTGATTTCTCCCGATTTTTCTGTCCTGATATGATTATTGGGGAATGACCTGCACGATTCCCCGGGCGCAGTCCACGGACACGAAGGTGCCGTCCTTCAGGCGGCGGGTGGCGTCCGAGGCCGCCACGATGACGGGCTTATTCAGCAGCAGTCCCACGGTGGCCGTGTGACAGTCGGCGCTGGCCTCCTCACTGACGATGGCCGCAGCCTGCCGCAGCCAGGGCAGTACCTCGTTGTTGGTATAGGGCACCACCAGCACGTCGCCGGGGTGGAACTTCTCCGGAATATCCTCCAGTGTCCGGCAGATACACAGCGGACCGGAGGCGATCTGGCTGCCCACGCCGATGGCGTTGACCAGGGAGCCGCCCACCTGGGCGATGCGGATCATATTGGTGGTGCCGGAAATTCCCACCGGCACGCCTGCGGTGACCACCACCAGATCCCCGTGCTTCACCAGCCCCGCCTCCTGGGCGGACTGAATGGCCAGGTCTACCAGCTGATCGGTGCTGCTGGCCCGGGGCATGGTAATGGGCACCAGCCCCCAGTACAGGGCCATCTGGCGCTGGACCTGGGGGTCCAGCAGCAGGGCCACCACCGTGGCGGCGGGGCGGAAACGGCTGACCATCTGGGCGGTAATGCCCCGCTGGCTGACGGTCAGGATGGCGTCCGCGCCGATGTCCTCCGCCGTGGTGCAGGCGGCATGGGCCGTGGCGGCGGTGATGGACAGCCGGGTGCGCTTGGGCGTCTTGGTGGGACAGATGCGGTCGATGTTGCTCTCGGTTTTCCGGGCGATGGCGTCCATGGTCTTGACGGCCTCCACCGGATACCTGCCCGCCGCCGTCTCGCCGGACGAGCTGCCGTTCGACACCGTTCTGACCGTCTCGGCCCGCACGGGCGCAGGGCTGGACGCCCTGCCAGCCCTGCTCGAGGGCTGGTGCCTCGGCGAAAACGCCTGTGACGGCTCCCTCCTGACCAACCCGCGCCAGTTCGGCGCGCTCGACCGCGCCTCCCGCGCCATCGCACGGGCGAAAACGGGCCTCGGCCTCGGCGTCACGCCGGATGCCGTTCTGACGGACGTGGAGGAGGCCATGGCCGCCCTCGGTGAGGTCACGGGGCGAACGGTCCGCGAGGATATCACAAATCGCATCTTTGAGCGATTCTGCGTCGGAAAGTGAGCGAATATGAAAGAAAAGATCGAGGAAATTTCCCTCTCCATGGAGCGCGTGCACCGGCGCATCCTGCGGGTGCTCGGCGCGCTGCTCGCCGTTGGCCTGTTTGTCCTGCTCTGGAAATGGCGCGGCCCTGCTGCGCTGGAGCCGCTCATAGACGGCGGCATGCGCCGGTGGACGTGCGCCGTTCTGGAGAGCATCGTCATCGCGCTCGCAGCGCAGTGGGTGCTCTGCCTGCTGCCGTGGCCGCTGCTGGCCCTGCTCGG
>ERZ824480.1313-NODE-1313-length-22828-cov-139.131208_pt1 | contig 22828 bp, 19 predicted proteins | sample MGYA00519861_ERZ824480 | MGnify/ENA primary metagenome ERZ824480 (study PRJEB31778, sample SAMEA3449152) | human gut metagenome | biome: human gut; feature: human-associated habitat; material: faeces | place: United Kingdom | collected 2010/2012 ... | reverse complement strand
ATCGAGCAACTCAAGAAGGATACAAACCCGTCCGACCCCTTCCGTCCCGTCGATCCGCTTCATGGCCGCGACGAAGGCCTCGACCTCCCGCTCGCCCGTAAAACGCACCCCGCTGCGGCTACGTTCCAGCAAGGCATCGATCCACCGCAGCTCGGAGAGCTCCGACAGATGCACGGGGAACAGCCGCTGCGGAAAATAGAGCACCTCGCAAAGCGCCGACGCACGGTCCGAAGCGGCACACAGATGCAGATGCGGGACCCCGCCCCCGATAAGCGTCAGCGTCCCGGGTGCATACGGGGCGCTCCCGCCGCCCACGAACTCGACCCCCGATCCGGAGATCACATGGATCAACTCATACTCCGTATGGTAATGCAGCGGAGCCTCGAAGGCGAGCTCCGAAAGATGGGAGACCGACAACCGTTCGGTTGCCGGCACCATCCGATGGACGATTCCCTGTTTCATATCGGCACGTGGGCAAACAGAGCACCACAATGTGCAAATATACCATAAATAACCGATCGGAACCAGCACTAAATTTGCCTCACCGCAAATTACACATCCACGCCATGATGAAACACCCAGCAAACACCGATGCCGAAGCGGCCCGCCGCGTCGAGGCCGCCGCCGAAGCCCTGCGTCGGGGATCGGGAATCCTGCTCACCGACGACGAAGACCGGGAAAACGAAGGGGACCTGATCTTCCCGGCCGAAAGCATCTCCATCGCACAGATGGCCCAGTTGATCCGCCACTGCAGCGGAATCGTCTGTCTGTGCATCACCTCGGAGAGAGCCCGGAGCCTGGACCTGCCGCTCATGGTCCGGCACAACACCAACCGCCAGGGGACCAATTTCACGGTATCCGTCGAAGCCACCTCAGGCGTCACAACGGGCGTCTCGGCAGCCGACCGGATCGCGACGATCCGGGCCGCCATCGCACCGCATGCCCGGCCGGAGGACCTCGCCCGACCGGGCCATCTCTTTCCGCTCGTGGCTCACGAACAGGGGGTGTTCGGACGCCGCGGACATACGGAGGGCAGCGTCGATCTGATGCGCATCGCGGGCTACGCCCCATGCGCCGTACTCTGCGAACTGACGCTGCCGGACGGCTCCATGGCCCGCAGGCCCGAGGTGGAGGCCTTCGCCAGGGAGAACAACTACCCCGTCGTCTCGGTCGCAGACATCGTTCGCTACCGGCTTCTCAAGGAGGAGGCATAACCCCTCCCGAAAAAAAGAAACCCCGGAAGCAACAGCTTCCGGGGTTTCTTCACTATTCAGGTCCGGGGCGCGATTACATCATGCCGCCCATGCCGCCGGCGGGCATGGCCGGAGCCGGCTGCTCGGACTTCTTCTCAGCCAGGACGCACTCGGTCGTCAGGAACATCGAGGCGATCGAAGCGGCGTTCTCCAGAGCGACACGCGACACCTTCGTCGGGTCGATGATACCGGCCTTGAGCATGTCCTCATACTTGTCGTCGCGGGCGTTGTATCCGAAGGCACCCTCGCCCTCGCGCACCTTGTTCACGACAACCGAGCCCTCGCCGCCGGCGTTGGCCACGATCTGGCGCAGCGGCTCCTCGATCGCACGCTTGACGATCTGGATACCCGTCGTCTGATCCTCGTTGTCGCCCTTCATGCCCTCGAGCGATGCCGTAGCACGGATGTAGGCCACGCCGCCGCCCGGAACAATACCCTCTTCGACTGCGGCACGCGTTGCGGCCAGTGCATCGTCCACACGGTCCTTCTTCTCCTTCATCTCGACCTCCGTAGCGGCACCGACATAGAGCACGGCCACACCGCCCGACAGCTTGGCCAGACGCTCCTGCAGCTTCTCCTTGTCGTAGTCCGAGGTAGCCTTCTCGATCGAGGCACGGATCTGGGCCACACGTGCGGCGATGGCCTCCTTCTGACCGGCGCCATCGACGATGGTCGTGTTCTCCTTGTTGAGCGTCACCTTGTCGGCCGATCCGAGCATCGAGAGGTCGGTATCCTCGATCTTCATGCCCTTGTCGGTCGATACGACCGTGGCACCGGTCAGGATGGCGATATCCTCGAGCATCTCCTTGCGGCGGTCACCGAAGCCCGGGGCCTTGCAGGCGGCGATCTTCAGCGTACCGCGCAGTTTGTTCACCACGAGGGCCGACAGCGCCTCGCCATCGACATCCTCGGCGATGATCAGCAGCGAACGGCCGCTCTGGGCAACCGGCTCGAGCACGCCCATAAGCTCCTTCATCGTCGAGATCTTCTTGTCCGTGATGAGAATGTAGGGCTTCTCGAGCTGCGCCTCCATCTTCTCGGGATCGGTCATGAAGTAGGCCGAAATGTAACCGCGGTCGAACTGCATACCCTCAACCACCTCCACATGCGTGTCGGTGCCCTTGGCCTCCTCGACGGTAATCACGCCCTCGTTATTGACCTTGGCCATCGCCTCGGCGATCAGCTTGCCGATGTTGTGGTCGTTGTTGGCCGAGATCGAAGCCACCTGCTCGATCTTCGCGAAGTCCGAGCCGACCTCCTGGCTCTGTGCACGCAGCGACTCGACAACCTTGGCCACGGCCTTGTCGATACCGCGCTTGAGGTCCATCGGGTTGGCACCGGCGGTCACGTTCTTCAGGCCCACACCGATGATCGACTGTGCAAGCACCGTCGCCGTCGTCGTTCCGTCACCGGCATCGTCGTTGGTCTTCGAAGCAACCTCCTTGACCATCTGCGCACCCATGTTGGCGAATGCATCCTCGAGCTCGACCTCCTTGGCGACCGTCACACCGTCCTTGGTGATCTGGGGAGCACCGAACTTCTTGTCGATAATCACGTTGCGTCCCTTGGGGCCCAGCGTTACCTTCACTGCGTTCGACAGCGCATCGACACCCTCCTTGAGGAGTTCGCGCGCCTCGACATTGTATTTGATATCCTTTGCCATGGTGTTTTCCGTTTTTTAGATGTTGATTAGATGATCGCCAGAATGTCGTTCTGCTTCATGATGAGGTAGGTCTCGCCGTCGATCTGAATCTCCTGACCGGCATACTTGCCGTAGAGCACCTGATCGCCCACCTTGACCTCCATCTTGACCTCCGAGGTGCCGGGGCCGACTGCGATGACTTTGCCTGCCAGCGGTTTCTCCTTTGCCGTGTCGGGGATGATCAGACCCCCGGCCGTCTTCTCCTCCGCAGGATTCGGGAGGATCAGCACACGGTCCGATAACGGTTTTACGTTCATAGTTCTATGTTTTTAAGTTATGTTATGTTTTTTTGCTTTCGCACCCTCCTTCCCGACAAGAGTTGTGCCAAGTGCGGTTTGGCAGGTTTTGCGTGACAAAGTCGCAGGGCGGACTGCCATTTTGTCACGCCCGAAGGGAAAGGCAACATTTTTCGGCGGATTTTTTTGCACGGACCGAAAAAACGTATTACATTTGCACCTCGAAAGGACGATCTCCCTGCAATGAGATCACATGGTGGATGTAGCTCAGTTGGTTAGAGCGTCGGATTGTGGTTCCGAAGGTCGAGGGTTCGAGCCCCTTCTTCCACCCCAGGGCGCAGAAAAGGAAAGCGCAAGAAAGACAAAAGCCTTATGTATCCGTGGATATGTAAGGCTTTTTTTTGTTTCTTGCAGGGAAGCGACGACAGCCCCACCGCCCACCGCCCACCGCCCACCGCCCACCACCAACACCAGCAGCCAGGCTTTCAGCCGCCTGCCCGCCGGCAACAGGCCTCCATTCGGGAGTCATGCCGCCCCCCGCTCGATGCCCCAATCCGTCTACAGACCAAACAGGTCCTTTCCTCGCTGTCGGAGTAATTCCAACACCGAAAGAGGCCCGAAAAAACACGACTGTCCGAAGCAGCCCTGCCCCATCGGTGAAAGATCCCAGCCTCCAGCCCCTCAGAATTGGACGAGATGTATTTTATTTTCAATAAAAATAGTTTTTATTAGAAAATAATCATATCTTTGCATCGGACAAAACGCAAAAGATGGACCCCATTTGCCGGATCAAGGAGATCTACAAGACTCTGTACCAATTTGAACGGATCTTTTCCGATCGTCACGGGCTGACGATCAACGAGGCGATGCTGCTCTGCTGCCTCAGTGACGGCCGTCCCCGCACGGCCGGAACGTTGTGCGATTTCGTCGGGCTGTCGAACCCCCGCGTCTCGAAGGTCATCACGGCGGTCGAGGGGAAAGGTTTTCTGCTCCGGACGATCAACCCGCATGACCGGCGGCAGATGCTTTTCTCGCTCTCGGACGAAGGATATGCGAAGATCCGGCAGATGCAGCAGGCTGCCATGGGGTTCGACGACCTTTTCACCCGGCTGAAGGTCTTTACGGAGGAGACAGGGACCTTTGAATCGGACCAATAAACCAAAAACATACGGACCCATGAAAATTCTTATTGTCGGAGGCGTGGCCGGAGGGGCCACCGTAGCGGCCCGCCTGCGCCGCCTGGACGAGCAGGCCGAAGTGATTCTCTTCGAACGGGGTAAATACGTGTCGTATGCCAACTGCGGCCTGCCCTACTACATCGGCGGCACGATCGCCGACCGCTCGAAGCTCTTCGTGCAGACGGCGAAAGGCTTCACCGACCGCTTCCGCATCGACATCCGCACCGAGCAGGAGGTCACCTCGATCGACCGCACGCGCAAGCAGGTTTCGGTGCACAACCTCGCCACCGGCGAGACCTACACGGAGTCGTACGACCGGCTGGTGCTTTCGCCCGGAGCCGAGCCCCTGCGCCCGAAGATCGAGGGCATCGAGAGCCCGAAAATTTTCACGCTGCGCAGCGTCCCCGACACGGATGCCATCAAACAATATGTCGATACGCAGCGACCGCAGCATGCCGTGGTCGTGGGCGGCGGATTCATCGGTCTGGAAATGGCCGAAAACCTGCACCGCCTCGGGCTGCATGTCGATGTGGTGGAGATGGCCAACCAGGTGATGGCCCCGCTCGACTTCTCGATGGCGGCACTCGTCCACCGCCACCTGACGGACAAGGGAGTGGGGCTCTACCTGGAGGATGGCGTCGTACGCTTCGAGGAGACCCCCGAAGGGCGTGTTTCCATCCACCTGCAGAGCGGCCGGAAGATCACGTCGGATCTGGTAATCCTAAGTATCGGCGTACGACCCGAGACCAGACTCGCCCAAGAAGCGGGGCTCGTGCTGGGCGAGCGCCGCGGCATCGCCGTCAATGAATACATGCAGACCTCCGACCCGGAGATCTACGCCCTGGGCGACGCCGTCGAGGTGCGCCATCTGGTCACAGGCCGCCCGGCCCTGATTCCACTGGCAGGCCCGGCCAACAAACAGGGCCGCATCGTGGCCGACAACATCATACTGGGCAACACCCACTCCTACAAGGGTTCGATCGGCACCTCGGTTGCCAAGGTTTTCGACCTGACGGTAGCCACGGCCGGAGCCAACGCCAAACTTCTGAAGGCAAACAGCATCGAATACATCTCGTCGTACACGCACGGTGCTTCGCACGCCGGCTACTATCCAGATGCGCTGCCGCTCGCGATCAAGATTCTCTTCGCTCCCGGCACGGGCCGCCTGCTCGGCGCACAGGTCGTCGGATGCGACGGTGCCGACAAACGCATCGAGATGTTCGAACAGATCATCCGCACGGGCGGTACCGTCCACGACCTCACGGAGCTGGAGCATGCCTATGCGCCCCCCCTACTCCTCGGCCAAGGACCCGGTGAACATGGCCGGATATGTGGCGGAAAATATCCTTACCGGACGGGTGCAACCGATCCAGTGGCGCGAGATCGGGACGCTTACCCCGGAGACGCTGTGCATCGACGTCCGCACGCGCGACGAGTTCGCAATGGGTTCGATTCCAGGTTTTGTAAACATCCCGCTTGACGAACTGCGCGAACACCTCGGCGAACTGCCGCACGAGCGTCCTGTCGTGGTGAGCTGTGCCGTCGGTCTGCGGGGCTATCTGGCAAGCCGCATCCTCTCGCAGCACGGATTTGCAGATGTGCGCAACCTCTCGGGCGGCTACGCGACGTGGCGCGCAGCAACGGCCCCGATACCCGAGCCTCACGACGAGGAGCGCGGAGACGGTAGTTGCGGATGCGACACCAGGCCCGAGCCCCGGAGTGTTGAGCACGCGCCGACAGACTGCACGGAGTCGGCAGTCCCGACGCTCGAGGTGGACGCCTGCGGACTGATGTGTCCGGGTCCGGTCATGCAACTCAAGAAGAGCTACGAAAGTCTGAAGCCGGGCGAACGGCTCCGCATCACGGCAACGGATCAGGCCTTTGGTCGGGACGTGGCCTCATGGTGCCGGATGACGGGGGCCGAACTGCTGTCGCTTGACACGGGCTGCGGCAAGGTGCAGGCCCTGGTCCGCAAACAGGCGCCGACCGAAACGGCATACCGCAGTACACGCCCCGCAACGGCCGACAACAAGACGATCGTGGTCTTCAGCGACGATCTGGACAAGGCGCTGGCATCGTTCGTCATCGCCAACGGAGCGGCAGCAACCGGAAAGCGGGTGACGATGTTCTTCACCTTCTGGGGGCTCAACGTCATCAAAAAGCGCGAAAAGCCGGCCGTACGGAAAGACCTCATGGGCCGCATGTTCGGCTGGATGCTCCCGGCGCACAGCGGACAGCTGCACCTCTCGAAGCTCAACATGTGGGGCATGGGCAGCCGCATGATGCGCGGCATCATGCGCCGCAAGAAGATCGACAGCCTCGAGGAGCTGATGCGCCAGGCCCGAGAGAGCAGCGTGGAGATGATCGCCTGCACGATGTCGATGGACGTCATGGGCGTACGGCGCGAAGAGCTGCTGGACGGCATCACGCTGGGCGGCGTCGCTTCGTACCTCGACCGTACAGAGGAGTCCAATCTGAATCTCTTCATCTGATCGCCTTCACCCGGGAGATATGTTCCGTCTCCCCGCACCCGGATCCAAGGGCTGCGGGGGGGGCAATACCGGAGATCTCCAAAAAATCCCTGCATCTCCAGAACATGCAGGGATTTTCACCTTCCCGGAACAGGCCGAACCGGCACCGAGCCCTGATCTGTCCGACAGGGAGGCCGGTGAATTTACGCCTTACGGAAAACTTTTACAGAACAAAAATCAAACGTATGATCGAATTATTGTCTACCTTTGCTACGAGGTTGCAGCACAAGTCAGAAAAGCTCAGCAGCCGAAAGAGACGGGCATCCGTCCGTAAAATGCAGTACCCAAATCCCCATGAATCACCCGTTCTACGAATACTCGCTCTGCATCGCCCTGCCGTTGATGATCTTCTTCGGCGTCTACTTCCTGCTGGCCCCGACGCCTGACAGAGCCATCTTCGACAACTACCTCCGCTCACGGCGCATCATGGGCATTGCCATATTGCTGCTGGCCGCCAACTATTCGATGCACCTCTTCTTCGGGGTCAGGTTCCACAACGTCAATGCGGCCATCCTGATGAACCTCTCGACCTACTTTCTCAGCTACTGGCTCTTCAGTTCGGCGCTCACCACACTGCTCGACCGCTTCTACATCACGCGCCGGCGACTGCGTACGCACCTCGTCTTGTGGCTGCTCTTCTCCATCCTTTCGGCCATCGTGCTGCTCCTGTTGCCCGACGGGGCGGCGCAGCGCATCGGACTTTTCGTCATGGCGGCATGGCTCATCTTCTACGGACTGGCTCTTGCCCGCCGGTTGCTCCGGGCCTACCGCCGCGCCGTGCGGCTCTTCGACGATACCCACTCCGACCACATCGGGGCCTACATCCGCTGGCTCTCCGTATTCACCTACTGGGCCGTCGTCTTCGGGATCGGGTGCGGCGCACTGACCTTCCTGCCCGACCGTTATGTCTTCCTGTGGGTTCTCTCGTCGGTTCCATTCTACATCTACCTCTATTGTTCCTACCTGAACTACCTGCTCTTCTACGAACAGGTGGAACGGGCGCTCGAGGAGGAGCTCCCCACGGAGTCCGGCTCCGATACGGCCGATTCGACCGACACCCCGGAGAACGGGCCTCTGCCGGTCTATTCCGACCTTGCCGCAAAACTGGAGGAGTGGATCACGTCCGACGGCTACCTCCTCCCGGGGCTCACCATCAAGGAGCTGTCCGATACTCTGCACACCAACCGCACCTACCTTTCGGGATACATCAAGACGACCTACGAACTCTCGTTCCGCGACTGGATCACCGACCTGCGACTGGAATACGCCAAGCGGAGCATGCTTCTACGTCCCGAGCAGAACATCGCGGAGATTGCCAAAATCTCGGGCTTCATGTCGCCGAGCCATTTCACCCGAATCTTCAAGGTCCGGACGGGCATTTCCCCGGCCCGATGGCGCAGGATACAGGCCGAAAATACGCCGATTCCGTAACTCATCCAGGCCGCTGCAGACCCTGTATGCCCAAGCGACAAATTCTTGATTGACCGACAACAATGCGGCCGGAACCTTTCCGTCTGTTTTCTCTGCTAATTTTGTTCTCGAACTCTTCGGCTTGAAGCCATGATTCACCTCGAGAAAATCCCCGCACCGCCTCAACATCGACCTCACGGGTATCGACCGGATGCCGACAAACACAAACTTCAAACACCGATACTCCGGCTCCTTCGACGGCATCAACCATACCATCACGGGGCTGACCGTTACGGGAAGTAATCGAATCGAGAACCGCTTGGTATCGGGCAGTGTCAGCGGTCGCAATACCACAGACAGTGCGGTGGGATACAACCCGGACTGCCTGCTACTGGAGCAGCAGACCCGACAATGATAACGGCGGAGCCACGAAGATGACGGGCGGCAACAGGGAAGGAGCCCAGAATGAGATGAACTCCGCATTACAGAGTGCAGGTTCAGAGTGGCATTCCGGCCTCACCGAAGCACTGCCTACATCGAAGAAACAAGGAACCGTTAGGCGGGCACCAAATCGGAGCCCGCCCCTTTTTCATACCGGCAAACGCCCGATCACCGGATCTCGACCGGCTCGATGGGCTGGCAGGCCACACGGTCGAGCGGCGCATCGCGGTAGGCCACCCGCCCGAAATCGATCGTCTTGAGGTCGATGCTCCGAATCCGGCTGTCGTACATCGTCCGGTAGTAGATCACCCGGTTGCGCATGTCCGAGGCCGAGGTCCACTGCGTGGCGCTCGGGATATCGACCGACACCTTCCCCTCGGGAAATTCGATCCCGATCGGGATATCGAAGTTGTTCAACAACTGGAAGCTCTGCCGCACGGCATCCTCGGCCGTGGACTGTCGGGGTGCCGTAGCCTGGAAGAAGGCCGCCCGCACGAAGCGCGACGGCGGCGTGACGTCGCCCGGAATGCCCAGAAAACCGCTCCCCGCACCGAAAGACGAGAGACGGAGAGCCCCCAGCTCCTGCCCCGGAGCCGAACCCGGGTAGAGATTGACGTAGTTGTTCAGGTTGGTCAGCTGCCACTCGAAGCCCGGGGAGTTGGTCAGCACCCCGAGGGCGTTCTCGTAGAAGACCGGACGTCCGTCGATGATCTCCAGCACAAGCTGCCGGCCCGAAGTATCGGTGAAGCGCCAGTGCACGGTCGAGGCCCGCGGATCGACCGCCACGACACGGACCCGCCCGACAGCCTCCTGCACCTCGTCCACCGTGCGGCACTCGCCGAGGAGCCACGCCACCAGCTGCAGGTCGGCGATGCTCTCGTCGCGCCGCGCCGGGTCGTACGCCTCATACCGCCCGTAGCCGGGGAAGTAGAACAGCCCGGCCGAGAGCCCCTCCTCGTTGAGCCCCTCGGCCACGAACTCCTTCTGCTCGACGGCCAGCCCGACATAGCCGTAGCGGGCCGTGAAGCGCATGCCGTCGATTCCCTCCGGGGTGTAGGAGCGCTGCGCATATCCGCGCGGCACGACGACATAGCGGCTGTTGAGGTTGCTCCCGCCCCATTCGATGGTCCGGGCCACGATGCAGGCCCCGTCTGCTGCGCGCAGCGTGATTCCCGTGCAGGCCTCGGCCCGCGGCGTCAGGGCCAGTCCCAGAAGGAGGCACCCGACCGACATACAGCGTTTCATCATATCCATTTCCGTTTTTTGGTTCTGCGGCCGCCGCCGGCCCCATCGGGAGCTCCCCGGGCACCGGGCATGTGCCGCCCGTACAAATATAAGAAATAAACGGACCGCCGGGTCCCGTTCCGGCGCGGAAAACCGCACGGCCGCAAAAAAAGTCCCGGAGCGGAATGCCCCGGGACCAACCGCACAACGGCGGTAACTTTTTAGCGTCGGATTACTTGCGGTAAACCTTCTTGTAGCCGTAGATGGCCTCGTCGCCGAGCTCCTCCTCGATACGGAGCAGCTGGTTGTACTTGGCCATACGGTCCGAACGCGACATCGAGCCGGTCTTGATCTGGCCCGAGTTCGTAGCCACGGCGATGTCGGCGATCGTCGAGTCCTCGGTCTCGCCCGAACGGTGCGACGTTACGGTGGTGTAGCCGGCACGGTGAGCCATCTCGATGGCATCGAGCGTCTCGGTCAGCGAACCGATCTGGTTTACCTTGATAAGGATCGAGTTGGCGCAGCCCATCTCGATACCCTTCTTCAGGAACTCGACGTTCGTCACGAAGAGGTCGTCGCCGACGAGCTGGCACTTGTCGCCGATCTCGGCGGTCAGCATCTGCCAGCCTTCCCAGTCGTTCTCCGACATACCGTCCTCGATCGAGTCGATCGGGTACTTGGCAACCAGGCCCTTCAGGTACTCGACCTGCTCCTTCGACGAGCGCTTGGCTCCCTTCTCACCCTCGAAGATCGTGTAGTCGTAAACGCCGTCCTTGTAGAACTCCGACGAAGCGCAGTCCATGCCGATCATCACGTCCTTTCCGGGAACGTAGCCGGCCTTCTCGATGGCCTTGATGATCGAATCCAGTGCATCCTCCGTACCGTTGAGTGCGGGAGCGAAACCGCCCTCGTCGCCTACTGCGGTCGAGAGGCCGCGCTCGTGGAGCACCTTCTTGAGGTTGTGGAACACCTCGGCGCCCATGCGCAGACCCTCCTTGAGCGACGGAGCGCCCACGGGACGGATCATGAACTCCTGGAATGCGATCGGGGCGTCGGAGTGCGAACCGCCGTTGATGATGTTCATCATCGGAACGGGCAGCGTCTTGGCGTTGGCACCACCGATATAGCGGTAGAGCGGCATGCCGAAGTAGTCGGCAGCGGCGCGGGCTACGGCCAGCGAAACGCCGAGGATGGCGTTGGCGCCGAGCTTCGACTTGGTCTTCGTGCCGTCGAGGGCGATCATGGCCTTGTCGATGCCGACCTGATCGGCGACGTTCATGCCGATGATGGCCGGGGCGATCACCTCATTGACGTTCTTCACGGCGTTCAGCACGCCCTTGCCCAGGTAGCGGCTCTTGTCGCCGTCGCGGAGCTCGAGAGCCTCGTTCTCACCCGTCGATGCGCCGCTCGGAACGGCTGCACGACCGAATGCACCGGATACGGTACGAACTTCGACCTCAACGGTCGGATTGCCTCGCGAATCGAGGATCTCCCTTGCGTGAATCTCTACAATCTGCATAGTTGTAATGGTTTGAATTTTATGGAATTAATCGCTAATAACCCATTTTGCACCGCAAAGTTACAAATAAATCGCGAATTGCGGTTCGTTTGTTGTTAAATTTTTCACGCGTCCCGCACCGGCGGCTGCGGCCTCCGTTTCGGGATTTGTGCAAAAGTCGTATCTTTGCCCCGCGGCCCGTTGCCGCACCGAGCAAACAACCGGCATGACCTATGCGAAAAGTACTCTCGTTTTCCCTTTTCCTGATGCTGGGACTCGTCGCGTCCCAGCTGCTCCCGGGGCTTCTCGGCCCGGGATACTCCTCGTTCAAGGCCACGACCGACACGTTGCTGTACGTCTGTCTGGGCTTCATCATGATCAACGTCGGCCGTGAATTCGAGATCGACAAGAGCCGCTGGCGGAGCTACACGGCCGACTACTTCATCGCCATGGCCACGGCGGCGCTCCCGTGGCTGCTCATCGTACTCTATTATGTCTTCGTGCTGCTGCCCGCGCCGCTGTGGGGCAGCCCCGAGGCGTGGAAGGAGAACCTGCTGCTGAGCCGGTTCGCAGCCCCCACCTCGGCCGGCATCCTCTTCACGATGCTCGCCGCACTGAAGCTCAAGGAGAGCTGGATCTACCGCAAGATCCAGGTGCTGGCCATCTTCGACGACCTGGACACCATCCTGCTGATGATCCCGCTGCAGATCCTCATGATCGGGCTGCGCTGGCAGATGTTCGCCATCGTGGCGATCGTCGCCGTGCTGCTGGTCGTCGGCTGGCGCTGGCAAGCCACCTGGAACGTGCGTCAGGACTGGAAGCGGATCCTGGGGCTCTCGGTCATCGTCTGTGCGCTGACACAGGCGGTCTACCTCGCCACGAAACACTGGTACGGCGCCGAGAACAGCATCCACATCGAGGTGCTGCTCCCGGCCTTCGTCGTGGGTATGCTGATGCGCCACCGCCACATCGACACCCCGGCCGAACGGCGCGTCGCGACGGGCATCTCGTTCCTCTTCATGCTGCTCGTCGGGCTGAGCATGCCGCTCGTCACGGGCTCGGGTGCGGCAGCGGCAGCCGATTCGGCCGCATCGGTCACGGCCTCGCAGCCGATGATGCCGTGGGGCATCCTCGTCCTGCATGTCCTCGCCGTGTCGCTGCTCTCGAACCTCGGCAAGCTCGTCCCGCTCTTCTTCTACCGCGACCGGTCGCTGAGCGAGCGCCTCGCCCTCTCGGTGGGCATGTTCACGCGCGGAGAGGTCGGCGCCGGCGTCATCTTCATCGCCCTGGGCTACAACCTCGGCGGCCCGGCACTGATCGTCTCGGTGCTGACGCTGGTGCTCAACCTGATCCTCACGGGCGGCTTCGTCGTCTGGGTCAAGCGGCTGGCCCTGAAGAGCTATACGCCCGAAAAATCCTGACGCACCGAGCCATGAGGAGACTGCTGTCGGTTATCCTGGCCGCCCTGGCGTCGCTTCAGGCCCTTCCGGCCCGGAGCCAGAACCCCGAGCGCAACCTCATCGTCGTGCACGGCGGAGCGAACATCGCCTTTTTCGCAGCCGCCTACGACAACCTGTCGGGCACGACCTCACCCCGCGCGGGCTACTACGCCGGCGTCACCGACCATATCCGGCTGCACCGCCGGATCCCGCTCTACATCGGGACTGGGATTCTCTTCTCGAGCCGAGGCGGCCGATACATGGGTTTCTCGGCGCGCCCGATGTACCTCCAGATCCCGCTGACGATCGACTGCCGCATCCGCTGCTCACGCACGCTCTCGATCATTCCCACCGTCGGGGCGTGGTACGGCGCGGGCATCGGCGGCAAGCTCCACCACGACGACGGCTGGGCGGAACTCTACGCCCCCGAAGGCCCGATGCGCCGCTCGGATGTCGGCCTGCGCATCGGGGCGGCCCTCGGCTGGGGCCGCTTCCGTCTCGAAGCGGGCTACGAACCGGGGCTGCGCAACCTTGCCCGCCCCGACGCTGCCCCGACGACGCTCCTTCCGGTCCGCTTCACCCGCATGCACAGCCATTGCTTCACAATCGGGCTGGGCTGCGAATTCTGACCCGCAGCAGCCTGCCGCAACAAAAGAAAAGGGAGACAACCCGGGGGGGGCGTCTCCTTTTTTTCAAAACCGTTCCTGCAGCACTCAGTCGCGCAACAGCACCGACGAGTCGCCGTAGCTCAGGAAGCGGAAATCGTGCGCCAGGGCATAGTCGTAGATACGGCGCCAGTCGTCGCCCACGAAGGCCGAGACGAGCAGCAGCAGCGTCGATTTGGGCTGGTGGAAGTTCGTCACGATGTTGCGAACGATGCGGAACTCGTACCCGAGCGGCGTGATCATGATCTGTGTCGCGGCTTTCAGCCGCTCCACGCCGTGCGCCTCCATCCAGCCGAGCAGATCCCCGAGCGCCTCGCGTCCGGTATAGTCCGCCGGGATGTCGTAGAGCTCCCACTGCCCGATGACCCGATCGGCGTCCGGCGTACCCTCCTGCCGGATGCGCCACGCCAGCGCCGTGAGCGATTCGAGCGTCCGGACGGAGGTCGTCCCCACGGCGGTGATGTGCCCCCACTTCTCGAGCAGACGGGCCACCGTTCCGCGCCGTACCTCGAAGTGCTCGGTATGCATCGGATGCCGGGCCGCATCGTCGTCCTTCACCGGAAGGAAGGTTCCCGCCCCGACGTGAAGCGTCACCTCCTCGAAGCCGAAGCCGCGCCCCCGCATCGACTCGATCAGTTCGGGCGTGAAGTGCAGCCCCGCGGTGGGGGCAGCCACCGAGCCCTCGAACTTCGAATAGACCGTCTGGTAGCGCGTGTTGTCGATCTCCTCGCTCTCGCGGTTCAGGTAGGGCGGGATGGGGATGCGCCCCAGAAGCTCGAGCAGCTGACCGAAGGTCACGTCGGCCGACCATTCGAAGCGCACGGTGCACTCGCGGCCGCGCTCCTCCTCGATCCAGGCCCGCAGGTATTCGGCATGCCCGTCACGCTCGAAGTTGATCTCCACATAACCCTCCTTCCACTTCTTGCGGTTGCCGACGATGCACGACCAAACGCACCGGCCCTTCACGGCAAAGGCACGCTCGTAGTCGGCCGGGTCGTGCGGCTCGAGGCAGAAGACTTCGATGCGCGCCCCCGAGGGCTTGTGCATGATGATCCGCGCGCGGATCACCTTCGTATTGTTGAACACCAGCAACTCCCCTTCCGGCAGCACGTCGCCGATGTCGGCGAAATGCCGTTCGGCGATCTCCCCGCCGCGGTAGATCAGCAGCTTCGACGCACTGCGCTCGGCCAGCGGAAACTTGGCGATCCGCTCCTCGGGGAGCGCGTAGTCGAACCGGTTTATATCGATGTGTCGTTCCATTTTGCCCGAATTTTGTGCGGCAAAGTTACTATTTTTTGTAACTTTGCGGCGCGTCAAGGCAATAGAAAAAGGAAAACCTCCATGAAAACCGACTTTCTGGTCATCGGATCCGGCGCGGCGGGACTCTCGTTCGCGCTGAAGGCCGCGGCCCACGGTCACGTGACAATCGTGACCAAAGGCGAGATGAACGAATGCAATACCAACTACGCCCAGGGCGGCATCTGTTCGGTTACCTACGCCCCCGACACCTTCGAGAAACACATCCACGACACGCTCGTCTGCGGGGCCGGCAAGTGCGACCCCGAAGCGGTCGAACTCGTCGTGCGGCGGGCCCCGGAGCTGATCCGCGACCTGATCGCCTGGGGGACGCGTTTCGACAAGACCCCCGACGGGCGGTTCGAGCTCAACCGCGAGGGCGGCCACTCGGAGCACCGCATCCTCCACCACGAGGACCTGACGGGCGCCGAGATCGAACGGGCTCTGGTCGAGTCGGTCCGCAAACACCCGAACATCACGGTGCTCGAACACCACTTCGCCATCGACCTGCTGACACAGCACCACCTGGGCGAATTCGTCACTCGCCACACGCGGGGCCTCACCTGCTTCGGCGCCTACGTCCTCAACGAAGAGACCAACGAGATCGAGACCATGCTCTCGCGCTTCACGATCGTCGCCACGGGAGGCTGCGGCAACATCTACTCCTCGACCTCGAATCCCATCGTGGCGACCGGCGACGGCATCGCCATGTGTCACCGCGCCAAGGCCATCACCGAGAACATGGAGTACATCCAGTTCCACCCCACGACGCTCTACAACCCGGGCGAGAAGCCCAACTTCCTCATCACGGAGGCCATGCGCGGTTTCGGGGCCATCCTGCGCCTGCAGTCGGGCGAGGAGTTCATGGACAAGTACCACCCGATGAAATCGCTCGCACCGCGCGACGTCGTGGCCCGGGCCATTTACCGCGAAATGACGCGCCGCGGCAAGGACTTCGTCTACCTCGACGTGACGCACAAGGACCCCGATTCCGTCCGCAGCCACTTCCCCAACATCTACGAGAAGTGCCTCTCGATCGGCATCGACATCACGAAGGACTGGATTCCCGTCACCCCGGCGGCCCACTACTGCTGCGGCGGCGTGCGGGTCGATACCAACGGGCAGACCTCCATCAAACGGCTCTACGCTCTGGGCGAAACCTCCTGCACGGGACTTCACGGCGCCAACCGCCTGGCCTCCAACTCGCTCATCGAGGCGGTGGTCTACGCCGACCAGGCCGCACGCCATACCGCCTCGCTCATCGACCGCACCGACTTCCAGGAGGGGATTCCCGACTGGGACTTCGAGGGCACGCAGCACACCGAGGAGATGCTCATGCTCATCCAGTCGAAGCGCGAGGTACAGTCGATCATGTCGAACTACGTCGGCATCGTGCGCTCGAACCTCTCGCTCAAGCGCGCCATGCGGCGCCTCTCGATCCTCTTCGAGGAGACCGAGGAGCTCTACAACAAGACCAAACCCAACCGCGAGTTGTGCGAACTGCGCAACATGATCGCCGTGGCCTACCTGGTCATCAAGCAGGGCCGCGAGATCAAGGAGTCGGTCGGATGCCATTACAACATAGATTACCCCAAGCAATAACGCATGACCCTACAGGAAGAGATCACACGCCGGCGGACCTTCGCCGTCATCGCCCACCCCGACGCGGGTAAAACCACCCTTACGGAAAAACTGCTCCTCTTCGGCGGCGCCATCCACGTGGCCGGAGCCGTCAAGAGCAACAAGATCAAGAAGGGGGCCACCTCCGACTTCATGGAGATCGAGCGCCAGCGCGGTATCTCGGTGGCCACGTCCGTCATGGGCTTCGAATACGAAGGCCGCAAGATCAACATCCTCGACACCCCGGGCCACGAAGACTTCGCCGAGGACACCTACCGCACGCTGACGGCCGTCGATTCGGTCATCATCGTCATCGACGGCGCAAAGGGCGTCGAGGCGCAGACCCGCAAGCTGATGGAGGTCTGCCGCATGCGATCGACGCCGGTGATCGTCTTCATCAACAAGCTCGACCGCCCCTCGAAGGAGCCCTTCGACCTGCTCGACGAGGTCGAGAAGGAGCTGCACATCCGCGTACGGCCGCTGGCCTTCCCCATCTCGAACGGCCCCACCTTCAAGGGCGTATACAACCTCTACGAGAAGAATCTCTCGCTCTTCACCTCGGACGAGAAACTGACGGCCGACGCCTCGACGGTCGAGATCTCGGACCTCGCGTCGCCCGAACTGGACCAGCGCATTGGTGCCAAATATGCCGACCAGCTGCGTCAGGACGTCGAACTGGTCGAAGGGGTCTACGACGACTTCGACCGCGAGGCCTACCTGCGCGGCGAACTGGCCCCCGTCTTCTTCGGTTCGGCCGTGAACAATTTCGGCGTGCGCGAGCTGCTCGAGTGCTTCATCCGCATCGCCCCCTCGCCGCGCCCGGCCCCGACCGAGACCCGCACCGTGGAGCCCTCGGAACCCAAGATGACGGGCTTCGTCTTCAAGATCCACGCCAACATGGACCCCAACCACCGCGACCGCATCGCCTTCCTGAAGATCTGTTCGGGCACGTTCGAGCGCAACCGCAACTACCTCCACGTCCGCAGCGGCAAACAGATGAAGTTCTCCTCACCGACGGCCTTCATGGCCGAGAAGAAGTCGGTGATCGACTTCGCCTATCCGGGCGACATCGTGGGCCTGCACGACACGGGCAACTTCAAGATCGGCGACACCTTCACCGAGGGCGAAAAGCTCAAGTTCACGGGCATCCCGTCGTTCGCCCCCGAGCAGTTCCGCTACATCGAGAACGCCGACCCGCTGAAGTTCAAGCAGCTGGCCAAGGGCATCGACCAGCTCATGGACGAGGGCGTGGCACAGCTCTTCACCTCGTCGCTCAACGGCCGCAAGATCATCGGCACGGTGGGCGCCCTGCAGTTCGAGGTGATCCAGTACCGCCTCGAGCACGAGTACAACGCAGCATGCCGCTGGGAGCCCATCTCGATCTACAAGGCCTGCTGGATCGAGAGCGACAACGCCGCACAGCTGGCCGACTTCAAGCGCCGCAAGCACACCAACATGGCCGTGGACAAGCACGGACGCGACGTCTTCCTGGCCGACACGAGCTACGCCCTGGCCCTGGCCCAGGAGAATTTCAAGGAGATCCGGTTCCACTTCACCTCGGAGTTCTGACCCACGGAGGAAGGGGGCTCCGATGACCCGGGACGGTAATCCGCCCCGACCTGCCGGTCTGCCGCCGGGATCGACACCCCGACGCCTCCAACCGCTCCAACATACAGATCGGGCCGCCGCCGGAATCCCGGCAGCGGCCCGATTTGCATTTGGCCCAAGGCTGAGCGGCACCCACCGTCCCGCCCGCCTCCGGCGGATCACTTCACGGAGTCGATCTCCTTCAGCAGTTCCTCGACAGCCGTCCGCAACTGCGTATCCTCACCCTGCACGACCGTCTCGGGCGCGTTGAGCACCAGGATGTCCGGATCGAGCTGCTTGTTCTCCAGATAACTACCGTCGGGCAGGCGGTAACCGATGATGGGAATGCCGAAGACCAGCGACGGATCCTGCAGGGTCTCCCACGAGACGCTGGTCATGGTTCCCGGCACGGGTGCGCCGACCAGCTTGCCCAGTCCCTGGTGTTTGTAGACCCACGGCGTGCCGTGCGCGTTCGAGTAGTTGGCCTCGCACTGGAGCATGATCGAAGGCTTGTTCCACCGCCGGCTGGGCATGTCGCACGCCTCGCGCCCGCGGATGACCTGCGTCACATACTTCCGGCCGCTGAAGAGCACCTCAATGTCCTCGTGCAGGCGGCCGCCGCCGTTGAAGCGTGTGTCGATCACAATGCCGTCGCGGTCGTTGTAACGGCCCAGGATATCGGAATAGATGTCACGGAAACTCTCGTCGCCCATCGAGCGGATGTGCACGTAACCCAGACGCCCGTTCGACCAGCGGTCCACATCGGCCGCCCGCTGCTTCACCCAGCGCGTATAGAGCAGGTCGGAGAAAGCTCCGGAGGTGATCGGCAGCACGACCTCCTCCCACCGCTCGCGGCTTTCGGGGTCGTAGAGCGACACGAGGGTTTTGCGGTGCGCCTTGCCGTTGAGCAGCAGCGAGCAGTCGTTCTCGGGAGTCACCTCCTCGCCGTCGATCTTCTCGATGACGACGCCCTTGCGGACCTTCGAGTTGGCGTGGTCGAACGGCCCCTTGGCCACCACCTCGGCCACCATCAGCCCCTTGCCGGCATAGTCCCAGTCGAAGAGCAGGCCGAGGCTGGCCGTCGCCTCGACGGCACCCCGCGCAGAGTAGCGGCCGCCGGTGTGCGAGACGTTGAGCTCCCCGAGCCACTCGCTCAACAGCTCGGCAAAATCGAAGTTGTTGGCGATGTGGGGCAGGAAGCGGCGGTAATTGGCCGTCATGGCCTCCCAATCGACCCCGTGCATCTGCTCCGTGTAGAAGCGCTGCTTCTGCTGCATGTAGACATGCTGGAACATGGCGGCACGCTCCTCGGCCAGATCCATCTTCATCCGCGCCGAGAAGGTCACCGGCTTGAGATTCGACCCGTCGAGCTTGCGGAGCTGCCCACCCAGGAGGAAGATCGTCCCCTCGCCGTCCATCTCGAAACGGCCATAACCGGCATTCTTCGACACCAGCTGCGGATCCCGCTTGCGCAGGTCGAGTTTCCAGAGGTCAAAACCCTTCTCGAACGACGCCAGGTAATAGAGCGTCTCGCCCTTCTTGTCCACGATCGCCGAAGCGAGGTTCGACGAGTTCGGCGTCAGGCGCGCGATGCGGTCCTCGATTCCCTCGAGCTCGACCACGATCGGCTCAACGGTCGGTTTCTCCTCCTTCTCCTTCGCGGCAGCCTCCTGCTCCTTGTCCGACTTCTTGCCCTTCTCCTTGGCTTTCTTCTCCCGCTCGGCCTTCTCGCGGGCCTTCTTCTGCTCCTCCTCGAGTGCCTTGCGCAGTTCGTAGTCCTCCTTGCTCAGGCGGAACTTGTCGTAGGCATCCTGATTGAGGAAGACGAGCATCACGTCGCTCAGCGAACCCCACGAAGCGTGGGCCCGCATGCCGTAGCGGTCGGTCTCGAAGAGGATGGCATTGCCGTCGAGCACCCACCGCGGCGACGAACTGAAGTAACCGCTGCGGGTCAGGTTCGTGATCTCACCGCCCTCGGCGCTGACCAGACCGATATCCGAATAGGGGTCGTGGCGGTTGCCGATGAACTCGAGGGCAAACCACCGCCCGTCGGGCGACCATCGATAGTCGAAGCCGCCGCCGGTCCCGTACCACGTGCTGCCGTCGGTGACCTGGTGCACCTTCTTCGAGTCGAGATCGACGACCATCAGCCGGTTGCGGTCCTCGATGAAGGCCAGCTGCTTGCCGTCGGGCGAGAACTGCGGAAGAGTACGCTCGAACTTCGACTCGGGCAGCAGTCGCTCCTCGCGGAGCACCGTCGCGTTGGGGAATCCTTTCTCCTCATCGCGCACGATCGTCGCCCGATAGAGGTCCCATTTGCCGTCCCGCTCGCTGGCATAGACCAGCGTCCGGTTGTCTGCACCCCACGTCACGTCACTCTCCGTGGCCGCCGTCTCGGTCACCCGCTTCGTCGTGCCGTACTCGACCGAGGTCACGAAAAGCTCGCCGCGCACCGTGAAGGCGATCTGTTTGCCGTCGGGCGACACGGCCGGGTCCGAAGCCCCGGAGGTGAAGTGGAAGATGGTCTCCTGCCTGGCATCGTCGCGCGTGAGCTCGATCGCCACCTTGCGGGGCTTGCCGCCGGCCGGCTGGGTATAGATCTCCCCGTTGTAGGCATAGCACAGCGTGCCGTTGTCGCCCATCGAGAGGAAACGCACGGGATGCGTGCGGAAATGGGTCACGGCAGTCACCTCGGCCGGGTTGTCCAGCGGGAACGAATAGACGTTGAACGACCCTCCGTCGCGCTCGCTGAGGAAGTAGACCGTCTTTCCGTCGGGCGAGAGCGCAGGGTTGCGGTCCTCGCCGGCTCGCTGCGTCAGATTGACGTGGTGGCCGTCGGCCGGACGGTAGAGCCAGATATCGCGGGTGATCGACGAAGTGTGGTGTTTGCGCCACTCGTCCTCGAAGCCCTTGCGGTCCTGATAGAGGAAGAAACTGCCGTCGCGACCGAAACATACCGCCTCGGCCGGAGTGCCCAGCACCTGCTCGACACGTCCGCCCCCGACCGGCACACGGTAGAGCTCGGTCATGGCCGAGGTGGGAAACAAGGCACTGGCGGCCGGATCCTGAATCGAGGCTACGAAAAGAACATATTCCCCATCGGGCGAGAAGGCCGTGGGGACCTCCGAGGCGGAGTTGAAGGTGATCCGCCGGGCGGGACCGCCCTCGGACGACATGACATATACGTCGGAACCGCCCTCGCGGTTGCTGGCAAAGGCGATCCGCGTCCCGTCGGGACTCCAGACGGGGCTCGATTCATACGACTCCTGCGTGGTCAGCTGCACGGCCTTGCCGCCGTCGGCCGCCACCTTGTAAATATCGCCCTTGTAGCAGAAGGCGATCTGCTGCCCGTCGGGCGAAATCTTCACATCGCGCAGCCACAGCGGCTCGGCGGCAAGCGCCCATTCCGCCGCCAGGCCGAGGGCCATACAGAGAAACAGCTTCTTCATCGGTTCTTGGTTTTTGCGGTAAAACTGGAATTATTCAGTGCTAAGATAGGAATTTATCCGCGAAAAGCCCGCGAATCGACCCCGAAAATGCGTCCTTGAAGCCCGGGCCGCACCGCGCGCTCCGCCCGGCGGGGACACAACGAATCACCGGCCGAGTACGTCCCAGAACCGCGCGGGGAGGTGGATGTTCTCCACCCGACGGGCCGCTTCGAACAGCGGAGCGATCTCCGCGGGCGTGAAACCCGCAATCCCGCAGCCGATCTCCGTGACGAGAAACGTCATCCGGGGATGCTGCCGGGCGAAACCGATGAACTCGTCCACATAGGGACGGATCGTCTCCACTCCGCCCTGCATGGTGGGGATGGCATAGCTCTCTCCCTGCAGCCCAACCCCCTGTCCCCAGACGGCCCCGAACTTCAGGCTGGCCAACCGGGCAGCACCTCCGCCGTGCATGCCCGCCAGGTTGCTGCCGAATACGAATATCTCCCCGGGCCGAAGCTCCGTGATGCGGTCAGGTGTCGTTCTCATAGTGATGCGTTTTGTTGTAAAGATACAAAAAAATACAACCGCCGCGACAGGAGTATTTCGCAGCAAACAAGCCATTACCCCGTCCGTCGGGTATTGTGTACGGGATCGGTATTGGATTGACTTCCAAAAGATATCCGAACGAGTTCACCCGTTTGTCCGCCCGTCCATCCCTGGTCTCGCACCGTTTCCGCCAATAAATATAAGATTATCAGAAAAACAAGCACAAAAAATGACAGACTCCGCAAAAGGTCTTACGGATGAACCCTTCCGCAAAGTCTGTCACTTTTTATTCGGCAAGCGCAAATCAGATTTTCTTAAATGTATATGTTATTGCTGCTTTATAACCGTCATCGTCTATTTCCTCGAAAAGGACGAGTTGCGTTTTCGTTAATTGTTCGATTTTAAATGTCCCATTATATTCATATTCTTGGGGAATTGTCAAAACATTGTTTGAGATAGAATATTTTAAGGGCCATTCTTCCTGCAATTGGTTGTTTTCATAATAATTAAAACTTTTGTATGTGCCCGATCCATCCTCATTGAATGTGTAGGTGTAATAGAACCCGTAATCGTCGTTCACATCATCGATCGGATAGGTTATATCCTTATCGAATTTACCCTCTCCTGGCACAATTTCATAGCCGACCTCACGTGTAATCTGCCATGTTCCGACGATCGACGCATCTTTGTTATCGTCTTTGTCATCATCGGAGCATGCCGAAAACGAGACTGCCGCAAACAGAGCGGCCGCAAAGAAAAACAACTTTTTCA
>ERZ824480.1308-NODE-1308-length-22899-cov-14.350727_pt1 | contig 22899 bp, 21 predicted proteins | sample MGYA00519861_ERZ824480 | MGnify/ENA primary metagenome ERZ824480 (study PRJEB31778, sample SAMEA3449152) | human gut metagenome | biome: human gut; feature: human-associated habitat; material: faeces | place: United Kingdom | collected 2010/2012 ... | reverse complement strand
ACGTCCGCGTCCCGCCCCTTGAAGAAAACCAGATAGCGGGGCGGGCTTTCCGTCGCGTCCTTTTTCAGCGCAAAGTCGATACCGTACTTTTTCGCCGTACTCTCAAAGGCTTTGATATTGCCCTCGGTAATCTCAATGTTGGAAACGCCCGCGTTCTGCTTCATAAGCTGCTTTACGCTCTGCTTGCCCTGTGGCGGTTTGGAAAGCTGCTTTTTGCCCTTTGACAGTATGGCTTTCATTGCCTTTTGGAGCGTCTGCGCGGTCAGCTTCCCGGTCTTGATGTAAAGGGCTATAGTCTTTTCGTTTACTTCGTCCTGCAATTTGTCGCGTCCTCCTTTCGCGTTTCTTTATGGGGCGGCGGTCAGATACGCACCCGCAGCCCGTTCAAGTCCTCGGCTCTGATACCCACAAGATACCAGTTGTCGCCGTACTCAATCCGGGTCGGCTTCCACTTGCCCCGCACGAATACGTCAAAGCACTCGCCGCAATGCAAGCCCCCGTAGTAGCTGTTTAAGTCAAAGCGGATGTCGTAACGGTCGGTGCGCTCGTCAAATACCAATGCTCCTGTCATTTTCTGTGCCATAATAAAATCCTCCTTTTGTGGTTGTGGGTGGTTACAGGCTTTCGCCCTCGTTGCATGAATAATAGTCCGGGTCGCCGTACTGCGGCTTTTTCGGTGACAGTGCGCCGCTTGCCATGTCATGGGCGACAAGGGAAGTGTAATAATTGCCGATAGTGGACGGGGCGTTGAAAAGGGCTGCTTTCAGATATTGCTTGATGTTGCGGATTTTCGTTGTGTTCTCCCGCATACAGTCAAGCACAAAGCGGATATGCTCGCCGTCCAGTTTCATAAACTTAGATTTCACAAGCTCTGCCGGGTAGTCGTCCCCCGCAATCCGTACCCGCTTTCTGGCGGTGCATACGGTTTCAAGCATGAGGTCTACAATCTCGTCAAGCCTGTCACTGTCAAACTTCATGTCCTGTTTGAGAATGTGGTAGTCGATATTGTCCTTGATGATTTCCCGGTATATATCAACTGCGCTCTGTGCTGCCGCTTCCGTTCCTTTCCGTTCCGGCGGCGTAGCCGCTTCTCTGCAAGGAGAGGGGTTAGGGGAAAGGATAGGAATGGAATGGGTACTTTGTTCATCAGTAATTATTTTTTCTTTTTTTGGTAAGTCAGTTCTTTGTATATCTTTATTTAATTGCGTTGGATTTTCCAACGTAGGTTTTTCCAATGTTGGTTTTTCCTGCGTTGGATTATCCAATGTTGGATTTTCCAATGTAGGTAAATCCGGCGTAGGCGGCTGCGGCTGCTCGAATATCACATAGTCCGCGCCCCGCAAGCGTCCTTTCTCGTCGCGCTCCCTTGACCGAACGATATACCCGGCGCGTTCAAGCTCCTTAATGGCTTCGCGGATAGCGTCTATCTTCTCCCGGTTGATAAGGGATAAGCCTTTCAAGGTGTAGTCCCAATCTTCGGGGAGTGACAGCATTTGCGACAACAGCCCCTTTGCCTTTAGGGAAAGCTCCTTGTTGCGTAGGTGGTGGTTGCTCATTACGGTGTAGCCCTTGTTCCGTTCCACTCTGAAAACTGCCATAGTAAATCACTCCTTTTGCTGTGGATTTGTTACGCAGTAGAAGCGCGGTTTCGGGGGATAAGGTATAAATCCCTTGCCGCGCCAGATACGCGCCCGCAAAATCGCTTGTAGCAAGGCTTTTTCTGCCCCTACTGCGTAACAAAGGGCATAAAAAAGCGGCGTTCCTGTTCTCCCATGTAGAGAGTAAGAAACGCCGCTTCTGCGTCGTATTCAGTTTTTAGTACAATACCCTGCTTGTCCGTCGCTCGAAAAACCTTGATTTTCCAGTGTTTTCAAAAGTATCGTTATCTAACGTCAGCTTTTGACCGTCCAGCCTTTCAGCGCATGCTGAACGATATTAAGGCTGGACGGATCAATTGCGTGGTCGTAAAAGACCTGTCCCGTTTCGGAAGAGAGTATATCAATTCCGGAAAGTATATCCACCGTCTATTTCCTGTTTTAGGGGTTCGCTTAATCGCTATCAATGACAACATCGACACGATTACCCGTGACGAGAGTAGCGAGTTTAGCATCACGCTCAAGAACTTGATGAATGACAACTACAGCCGTGACATCTCAGTGAAGGTCAGAAGCCAGCTGCAGGTGAAGCGGAAACATGGTGACTTTATTTGTCCGTTTGCACCGTATGGGTACCAGAAGTGCGAGGGAAACCACAATCGAATTGAGCCCGATCCCTATGCTGCCACAGTTGTCCAGGATATTTTCAACTGGAAAATTCAAGGCATGACGAACAATGGCATAGCAATTCGGCTTGCAGAGAACGGAATTCTTGCGCCGCTGGAGTATAAGCGCCACAAGGGAGAGCCGTTATTCTCCGGCTTCAAAATGAAGGAACGGTGCGAATGGACAGCGCAGGCAGTTGCCCGGATACTCACCAACCCGATCTATATTGGAACCCTCCGCCAAGGCCTTCGCCGTAGACCAAACTATAAAATCAAGAAATCAATACCAACAGAAGAAAACGAGTGGGTTGTGATCCACGACGCCCATGAGCCTGTTGTCACGAAGAGGACATTCTATCTTGCTCAAAAAGCTCTTCTGATAGATACGCGAGCAGCACCACGAGCAACGACAGTTTATCCGCTATCCGGCTTGTTGGAATGCGGAGAATGCGGGAACGCAGTTACTCGAAGCACAATTAACAACGGATATAAGTTATACAGCTATTTCCGCTGCAGCGTGCGCACGAAAGAGAATCGCTGTGAACTCAAGCAGGTACCAGAGGCACAGGTTGAGGCAGCTGTCCTTCAGCTATTGCAAGAGCATATCAGCGCGGTGGTTGAGCTCGACCGGTGTCTATCTGAAATTCAGCAGGTGCCATATCAGAAAATCAATGTTGCCAAGTGTGAGCAGCGCAGAGAAAAACTTGCGGCAGAAATCGCTCGTTATCGCGATCTGAAGGCATCTCTCTATGAAGATATGAAAGAAGGACTCATTTCGAAGACTGACTTCTGTGACATCAGAGGTCAGTATGATGCAAGAATTGCCGATGCGCTGATTGCTCAGGAGCAGATCGACCGAGAACTCAGTATCTATCTCTCGGGCGAACAGTCCCCGAACAACTGGATGAAGACATTTACCGAACATCGAGAATTGAAATCACTCACGCGGGCAGTTGTTCTGGAGTGCATTGAAAAAGTTGTTATTCACAAAGACGAAAAGTTGGAAATCATCTTTGAGCATTCCGAGGACTATGCCCGTTTGGTGAGCAGCCTGCAGGAATATGCCGCGCGTGGAATACTAGGGGAGGCGATGTAAGCATGGCAAGAAAGAGCAGAAAAAATGTCCAAGCCACACCCGCAGTTGTTGTAGGCCCCGTCCAGTACAAGGTAGCGCTCTATGCCAGAATCTCGGTTGAGAACGAACAAAAGCGAGAAGCAGACACCATAGGTAATCAGATTGCGTTGCTGAAGGACTTTGTTTCCCAGCATCAGGATTTAGTTGTCTTTGACCTCTATTGTGATGACGATATCTCGGGAGTTAGCTTTGTGCGCCCGGAATTCGCTCGAATGATGAATGACATCCGAGCTGGCAAGGTGACCTGTGTGATTGTCAAAGACTTGTCTCGTCTGGGGCGAAATATGATTGAGAGCGGTGAATATATTGAGCAGATCTTTCCGAGAATGGGTGTGCGCTTTATCTCCGTTACCGATCGCTTTGACTCATTGCGGGATGATGCCGACATTTCAATCCAACTGAAAAATTTTGCAAACGAGGCATATGCGAGAGACATTTCCAAGAAAATTTGGGCGGTGAAACGGACGCAGCAGCTTGCTGGTAAGTGGACCACTGGCACTCCGCCATATGGATATATGTTAGATCCGGATGACAAGTACCACCTATTTCCTGATCCGCAAACGGGACCAATCGTTCTTGCCATTTTCCGTATGGTGGCAGAGAATCATACTCTCCACTTCATAGCGAAAACTCTGAATGAGCAAGGGGTGCCCAGTCCCGGACGCTATCTGTACGATATTGGTTTGCGGAAGACGGAGAAGTTCAAAAATGCCATCTGGTATCTGCAAACGATCAAGAAAATTCTTGTCGATCCGGTCTATCTTGGTTGGATTGTGTCCGGAAAGTACAGAAGCCAGCTGTGCGAGCGGGGGACAAAGACTACAGTTAAAACGCCCGAAGAGGAATGGATTATCAATAAAGGTATGCATGAACCCATTGTTTCCAAAGAGCTTTTTGATAAGGTTCAGGACATCCTCTCGGCTAGGCAAAGTGAACAGGGCCTTGCGACTATCTACGATTCCAAGAGTAAACGAAGAAGTATGTTCAAAGGAATCCTTCGTTGCGGAGAATGTGGACGCAGTATGTACTTGCGCAACAAATCTAATCGCGGTTATTACTATTATTGCACTCTCCATGAGAATTACAATGCCACCATTTGTCCCAAGAAAGCGGTCAAACAAGAGGATGTAGAGTCCCTTGCCCTGCGACTTATCCAAACTCAGATAAGAGCATTCTCCGATGCCCAGAGACTGATTGCCAACTTGAATGCTACGCCTTCTTCGCAGACCCGCTATCAGATATATGAAACCCAGATTGATGATGCAAAGAGAAAAATTGAAAAGTTCAATCAGCTGAAGGCAGCCCTGTATGGCGATTTTGCAGATGGGCTTCTGAGCCATCAAGATTACACAGATCTGAGCGAGGACTACTCTAGGAGGGCGGATGATTTGAGGATCTTTATTGCTGAATTGGAGAAGGAAAAGGAAAAGTACTCAGTGGGATTTGGCAGCAAAATGCAGTGGGCACTGTTGATTGAAAAGTATAAGGATCAGGAGTCCCTTGACGCTGAAATGGCAGCAGCCTTCATTGAGACGCTTACCTTGTTTAACGATGGCCATGTTGAAGTGGCATTCCGCCATCGTGATGAGATTGAACAGGTTCTCTATGTCGCTGCGACCCGAGGAAAGGAGGCGGAGAGATATGCCGGATAAGGTGCTGGCGTTTTATATTCGTTTGTCGAGTGAAGACCGAGATCTCAAAACAAATGCATTGAAGAATGAGAGTAACAGTGTTTTCAACCAAAGGCGGTTACTCCAGGATTACTATGATACACATGAATCGCTCCATGGTTATAAAGTGATCGTGTTCTGCGATGACGGTGTCACGGGAACACATTTTGACAGGCCAAAGTTCGATGAGCTAATTGAGATGGCTCGCAATCAGGAAATTCATTGCATTATGGTGAAGGACCTATCCCGTTTCGGAAGAAACTTTCTTGAGATGGGAAACTACCTCGAACTGATCCTGCCTCTTTATGGGGTCCGCTTTATCTCTATCAATGATGCCTTTGATAGTGATGACTACTTAGGTGTCACGGGCGGACTTGAGTTAGCCCTCCGCAATCTCATCAATAATATGTATAGCCGAGATCTATCAACCAAGGTGCGCTCAGCTTTTCGTACCCGCAATCTGCGTGGTGAATACTGGGGAGGAAACGGCTTCTATGGCTACCAAGTCCATCCTCATAACAAAAAGAGATTGATCGTAGATGAGCAGGTTCGTGACATCATTGTCATGATTTTCGAGTCCTGCGTTGCAGGCATGACCACGAGCGAGATCGCTCAAATGCTGAATGATATGGGCATTCCATCCCCGTTAGAGCATAAACGGCGAAATGGCGGGTTTTATAATGGGGGGGGCAAGGAAGAGACTGGAATCTGGCTCAAGGGGGCTGTTCGAAAGATTTTGACTGATGAACGCTATACCGGTAAGATGATTACCAATACTCGAGAGACAGAAGAAGTAGGAAAGCCTAAGATGCGATCATTGCCCCGAGATCAATGGATCATAGTGCCAGGTACACATGAAGCAATCATTTCGGAGGAGTTGTTCCGAACGGCACAGAATGCGCTCCAAGGGCGTATTCGGAATGTTAACAAGAATACTGCCGGAAACCGAGCCAACAATCTGTTTGTTTGTGGCTGCTGCGGGAGGAAGCTCCGAAAGAATCCAGCAAAGGAACCACACCTTGTTTGCCCGAAAAATGACAGTATTAAGGGTGCTGAGTGTGCGGGTCTCTTTGTCAATCAGGCCCAAATTGAGCAAGCTGTTCTTCAGATGCTGCGGGAACAAAGTAGGAGCTTCCTTGAGCAGCATTGTTTGATGCAGGCATGCATTGACAAAAAGCTTTCAAGTATTCAAACGGAGCTTGATGCTAACACCAATATGACAAGACGGCTCCAAAGTAGAAAGGCTGAACTATATGAGCAATACCGAGCGGGTCGCATAAGCAGAGAGAAATTTGCTGATATCCAGAAGACAGATTCAGAGAAGCTGGCAAGACTCTCAAGTAGAGCTGAAGAGATCAAGCGGCTTCTGGTAGAGCACTATGAGTCTCGAGGTAATCTTGCGGCGAGAAAAAGAACAGCAGATCAGATCATCCTGCTTAAAGATTATGATCCGGAAATAATTAGAAATTTTGTAGAGCGGGTTCGTGTGTACCCTTCAGGAGAGATTGAGATAGATATGCGTACTTCGAGCGGGTTTGAATTTGTAACGGCAAGCTAAAACAATAAGCGCCCCCACTTTGGAGGCAGCTGAAAAAATTCCGAAAAAACTGTATGTCTATCTTGACACAACCAGAGGGCTTCATCACCGGTATGGCGTCAAAGATGTTCGTCGTCGCGGGGCCGGTCATCGTGTTCGGCACGCTCGCGAGCGTTGTGTACGGCGTTGTTCTGATGCTGCTGTGAGAAAAAAAGGAGCGCCGCGGCGCTCTCTTTTTTCGCACACGTCCGCGCCATTTCGTCAAGGGGGCAAATTGACGAAATTTGCTTTCTCCCTCTTTCACCGCGCGGAGGAGGCGGAAGCGTGTCCATTCATGGTTTATGCGCGGTTATTCTGTTGACATAACGATGTGGAAAACTCTGTGGAAACTGTGAATAACTTTGTTGCTCCAGTGCGTTCCCGCCGGTTAACGCTTTGTTATGTTCGACGTCTTTCGGCATAATTGGCGCAGAAATTCCCGCGAATTTCTGCATTTTCCCGCCAAAGGCAAAAATCTGCCGCGGCCACTTGCTATTGTGGTCAAAAAATCGTATAATGTACTAAGTTTTGTGTTTGAAGATCAGAATCGTAAATTTCGGCGAAATGGAGAAACCCCAATGGCAGAAGCAAAAAAAACGAATTACGGCAACGAGAGCATCTCGTCCCTCAAGGGCGCGGACCGCGTGCGCAAGCGCCCGGGCGTCATCTTCGGCTCGGACGGGCTGGACGGCTGCGAGCACGCCGTCTTTGAGATCCTTTCGAACTCCATCGACGAAGCGCGCGAGGGCCACGGCAAGCTCATCACCGTCACCCGCTACTTAGACTACAGCATCGAAGTAGAGGACATGGGCCGCGGCTGCCCCGTGGACTATAACCCCAAGGAAAAGCGCTTCAACTGGGAGCTCGTGTACTGCGAGCTCTACGCCGGCGGCAAGTACAACAACTTGGACGGCGACAACTACGAATACTCCCTCGGCCTCAACGGCCTCGGCGCGTGCGCGACGCAGTATTCCTCGCGCTATATGGACGTGACCGTCTGGCGCGACGGGAACAAATACTCCCTGCACTTTGAACGCGGCGAGCCCGTGGGCAAAAAGGGCGATGAGCTCAGGATCGAGCCGACCGACCGCGGCCGCAAAACCGGCACGCGCACGCGCTGGCTGCCCGACCTCGACGTGTTTACCGATATCGACATTCCCGCCGACTACTATGTCGAAACGCTGCGCCGTCAGGCCGTCGTCAACGCGGGCATCACGTTCCGCTTCAAAAACGAAGTTCTCCCCGGCCACTTCGAGACGCAGGACTTCGTCTACGAAAACGGCATCATCGACTATGTCGCCGAGATCGCGGGTGAAGACGCCCTGACCACCCCCGTCTTCTGGGAGACGGAGCGCCGCGGCCGCGACCGCGAGGACAAGCCCGAATACAAGGTCAAGCTCTCCTGCGCGTGCTGCTTCTCGAATAAGGTGCAGCGCATCGAGCACTATCACAACTCCTCGTGGCTCGAGCACGGCGGCAGCCCCGAAAAGGCGTCGAAGACCGCCTTTGTCTACGCCATCGACAAGTATTTGAAGGACAACAACAAATACCAGAAGGGCGAGGCGCGCATCGCCTGGCAGGACATCGAAGACTGCCTCATTCTTGTCTCCAACAACTTCTCCACGCAGACGAGCTACGAGAACCAGACGAAAAAGGCCATCACAAACAAGTTCGTGCAGGAGGCGATGACGGACTTTCTGAAGTCCCGCCTCGAAACCTATTTCATCGAAAACCGCGTCGACGCGCTCAAGATCGCCGAGCAGGTGCTCATCAACAAAAGAAGCCGCGAGAGCGCGGAAAAGCAGCGCCTGAACATCAAGAAAAAGCTCTCCGGCAGCATCGACATCTCAAACCGCGTCGAAAAGTTTGTCGACTGCCGCACGCGCGACGTCTCGCGCCGCGAGATCTACATCGTCGAGGGCGACAGCGCCCTCGGCAGCGTCAAGCTCTCGCGCGACGGCGAGTTTCAGGGCATCATGCCCGTGCGCGGCAAGATCTTAAACTGTCTCAAGGCCGACTATCCGCGTATTTTCAAGAGTGAGATCATCACCGACCTTTTGAAGGTCCTCGGCTGCGGCGTCGAGGTGCCGGGCAAGTTTGTCAAGGACCTGAACGCCTTTGATATCAACAATCTTCGCTGGAACAAGGTCATCCTCTGCACCGATGCCGATGTCGACGGCTTCCAAATCCGGACGCTCATTCTGACGATGATCTACCGCCTCTGCCCGACGCTGATCCGCGAGGGCTATGTCTACATCGCCGAGACCCCGCTTTTTGAGATCACCTGCGGTGAAAAGACATGGTTCGCCTACACGGACAAGGAGAAAAACGACATTGTCAAGACCCTTGAGGGCAAGCGCTACAAGGTCGACCGCTCGAAAGGTCTCGGCCAGAACGACCCCGAAATGATGTGGCTCACGACCATGAACCCCGAGACACGCCGTCTCATCAAGGTCATGCCCGAGGACGCGGAGGCGACGGCACACTCGTTTGATCTGCTGCTCGGCGACAATTTGCAGGGCCGCAAGGACCACATTGCCGAAAACGGCTACAAATACCTCGAAATGATCGACGTATCGTAATACGAACAAGCAGGAAAGGAGCCTTACTTTATGGAAGGCATTTTACTTCACGTTCTCTATCGCGGCGAAAAGGCTAATGACTTTGCATCGGAGATGGAGCGAAGCGGCCTGCGCGCCGCCGTCCTCGCCGAAGAGGGCTGCATGCAGTACGACTACTACCGGCCTCTTGCCGAGGAAAACTGCGTGCTGCTCGTGGAGCACTGGCGCGACCGCGCCGCGCTCGACAAGCACTCCGCGGGCGAGCCGATGGCAAAGCTCAAGGCGCTCAAGGCAAGCTACGACCTCGCAACGACCGTTGAGCGCTTTGAATGAGGAGGAGCGCATCCGGGGCAAAAAATCAGGAATCTACTAAGGAGTTTTGATAGCCATGAAAAAGATAGTTCTTAAAACTGTGATAGGGATTCTTTTTGCTTGCAGCTTATTTGTTGGTTTTCTTTATGTAAGCAGCGATATTGGTATAGCATCAGGGAATCTAGAGACTGACATTCGTTCGTCGCAGAAGATCAAGGAGGATTGGGCGATCGATGGAAGTGTTTCTGACACAATGGCTGCATATATTTCTTATCCGCAGGACATGAGCGACCACACTTTTTCCGTCTATGTCAATCGCCCGGGACTTTCCTTCGGATATTTCTTCCGCGCGGGCGGAAAACTCTCGGAGATTCAGGAAGGAATTGCAGAGTTCACCACAGAGGGTGCTAATGAGCGCGCATTGATTTCCATGAATCAGCAGCAGGTGCAGCAGCTTCAAATTGATGATGGCCACGCCAAACAAGCGATCGATATCGACAGCGATCAGCCCTTTGCGATCGTCCTGCCGATCAATGCGGGCAGCATTACTTTTTATGACGTGAACGGAAATGCTGTAGAATATTGGAATCATCCTCTTTAACAGCTTCCGGTTTGCCAAGCCGGCTTCATCCCTTCAAGGGCAAAAAAGCCTCGCATCATTCGACCGCAAAAAATCTTTGCACAAGCATGAAAACCCGACCGATGAGCATCCATCGGTCGGGTCTTCTGTCTGATGCGTCCCTTTTTTCACGCCTTCTGCGCACCGACGTCGCCGAGGGCGGCGGCCGCCGCTTTCTCCCGCCGGCGCACGCAGAGCGTGCCGTTTTCCGCCGCCAAAACCGCCGTGTCGCCGCTTGCAAGCGTGCCGTCCAAAAGGCAAGTCGCGAGCGCGTCCTCCACCTCGCTGCGGATGAGCCGCCGCAAGGGACGCGCGCCGTAGGAAACGTCGTAGCCCCGCTCGGCGAGGGAGACCGCGCAGCCCTCGTCCGCCTCAAGCGTGATGCCGAGCGCCGCGGCGCGGGAAACGGTCTGCGCAAGCAGCCGCCGCGCGATCTCGGCGCAGTCCTCGTGCGATAAGCGGCGAAAGACGATCGTCTCATCCACGCGGTTCAAAAATTCCGGCCGGAACGTCCGCCGCAGCTCCGCGATCACCGCCGCCTTCACGGCAGCGAACTGCGCATCGGCGCTTTTCTGCTCCTCCGGCGCAAAGCCGAGCGGCGTGCCCGCCGCCGTGATGCTCTTTGCCCCGATGTTCGACGTCATGATGACCGCCGTGTTGCGAAAGTCCACCTTGCGCCCCTGCGCGTCCGTCACGACGCCATCCTCTAAAATTTGCAGCAGGATGTTCCACACGTCCTCATGCGCCTTTTCGATCTCATCGAAAAGCACAACGGAGTATGGCTTGCGCCGCACCTTTTCCGTCAGCTGCCCGCCCTCGTCGTAGCCAACATAGCCCGGCGGCGAGCCGATCAGGCGCGAGACCGCGTGCTTTTCCATATACTCGCTCATGTCGATGCGGATCATCGCGTCCTCGCTGCCAAACACTGCCTCGGCAAGCGCTTTGCTGAGTTCCGTCTTGCCCACGCCCGTGGGGCCTAAGAAGAGGAACGACCCGACGGGCCGCTTCGGATCCTTGACGCCGACGCGCCCGCGGCGGATGGCGCGCGCCACGGCGCGCACCGCGTCCTCCTGCCCGACGACGCGCGCGTGCAGCGTTTCTTCAAGCGTCAAAAGCCGCGCGCTTTCGCTCTCGTTGAGCCTTGTCACCGGAATGCCCGTCCAGTTCGACACCACGGCGGCGATGTCCTCCGCCGTCACGCGCACAGCGGTCTTTTCCGCCTCGCGCGCCTGTTTTTTCCGCTCAGCTGCCGCCTGCGCGCGGAAGCTCTCCTCCGCGTCGCGCAGCCGCGCCGCCTTTTCATAGTCCTGCGCGCGGATGGCAGTCTCCTTGTCCCGCGCGGCGGCGCTCGCCTTCTCTTCGAGCGCTTTCAGTTCGGGCGAGGCGCTGCGCGCGGACAGTTTCACGCTTGCCGCCGCCTCGTCGATAAGGTCGATAGCCTTATCCGGCAAAAAGCGGTCGGGCAGATACCGCTTTGAGAGCGTCACCGCCGTGCGCAGGGCCTCGTCCTCGATGGAAAGGCCGTGATACGCCTCGTACTTTGGCCGCAGGCCTTGTAATATCTGCAGCGCTTTTCCTTCGTCCGGCTCGCCGACCTGCACGCTCTGGAAGCGCCGCTCGAGCGCGGCGTCCTTTTCGATGAATTTTCGGTACTCCTCGAGCGTCGTCGCGCCGATGACGCGGATCTCCCCGCGCCCGAGCGCGGGCTTTAGGATGTTCGCCGCGTCCACCGCCCCCTCGGCGCTGCCCGCGCCGACGATGGTGTGCACTTCGTCGATGAACAAAATGACGTTGCCGTCGCGCCGCACCTCGTCGAGCACAGCGCGGATGCGCTCTTCAAACTCGCCGCGGTATTTTGTTCCCGCCACCATGCCGGAGAGATCAAGCAGCAGGATGCGCTTGTCCAAAAGCTCCTCCGGCACGTCGCCCGCCGCGATCTTTTCGGCAAGCCCCTCGGCGATGGCCGTCTTGCCAACGCCCGGCTCGCCGATGAGCACGGGGTTATTTTTTGTCCGCCGCGTCAGAATGCGCAGCGCACGGCCGATCTCCTTTTCCCGCCCGATCACGGGGTCGAGCCGCCCCTCGCGTGCCATCGCGGTCAGATCGCGCGAGAATTCCAAGAGCGTCTTGCCGTTTTTCGCCTCCGCGCGGCTTGCACGCACCTCGGGCAGCGGGAGCTTGCGCGGCGACAGACTCATCGCGCGCAGCGTGTCGCTATAGAGCTTCTTTGTATCCGCACCCAGCGAGCGCAGCAGCCGCACGGCCATATTGCCGCTGTCGCGCAGGATACCAAGCAGCAGGTGTCCCGCCTCGATCTCTCCGCTGCCCGCGCGCAGCGCCTCGCCCACAGCCAGCTCGACCGCGCAGCGCGCGTGCGGGGTGAGCCCCTGCACGGTCGATCTTTCCGCCGTGCCGCGCCCCAGCTTTTCGATCATCCTCTCGCGCACTGCCGACTCGTAGATGCCCGAGGCATTCAGCGCGCGGCAGGCCGCGTCGTCCTCCTCGCGCAGCATCGCGAGCAGCAGGTGCTCGCAGCCCACATAGCCGTGCCCCAGCTCGCCCGCCGCCGCCTGCGCACAGCGCAGCACGTGCTCGGCCTTCAGGCTGAATTTCCGGTCATTCATCGCTCTACCCTCCGCTTCCTTTTCGTCCTTTCATTTTTGACCGGTTTATTCAAAAATAAACACCGTAAATGACACAGAAAATTCAATATTTTCCTGCATTCTGACTCTTGCATTTTCGCTTTGACATGCTATAATAGCGACATCAACTTATGGAGGTACTAATTATGGCTTATCAGATTAGCTCTGCCTGCGTCAGCTGCGGTGCTTGCGCAGACGCCTGCCCTGTCGGTGCTATTTCCCAGGGCGATTCCCAGTATCAGATCGACGCAAATGCCTGCCTGGATTGCGGCTCCTGCGCTGATACCTGCCCCAACGGCGCCATCTCCCAGGCCTAAGGTCTAAGGGTACTTAAAAAATAAGGACGCGCGAAAGCGCGTCCTTATTTTTATCATCAGAAAGGGTCATCACATGGAAAAACGCGACGAGCTCTGGCCGCATGGCCCCTGCTTTTATTACGACACCGCCCTCTTCCCGCCGGGGACGGACAGCTTTTGCCTCGCCTACTTTGCCCGCCCGTCCCGCGGCGACACGGTCTGCGACCTCGGCAGCGGGATCGGTCTTCTCGGAACGCTCCTGCTCGCGCGCGAGGAATCGCTTTTTATCGAAAATGTTGAGCTCTCCGCGCCCGCGGCAGCGCTTGCACGAAAGACGTTCGCCGAAAACGGCTGGGCGGACAGGGCTGCTTTCCACGAAGGCGACCTTCGCGACGTCTCCGTCCTGCCGAAAGCCGGCAGCGTCGACTATGTGATCTCGAACCCGCCGTACTTTCCCGCCGGCAGCGGCGAGAGCGCCAAAGGCGAAGCGCGCCAAATCGCGCGCGAGGAAACCTCCTGCACACTGGACGACGTCTGCGCCGCGGCGCAGCGTGTGCTGCGCTATGGCGGGCGCTTCACCCTCGTTCACCGCGCCGATCGCCTCGCCGACGTGCTCTGCGCCATGCGGAGTCACGGCATCGAGCCCAAGCGCCTGCGCTTTCTCGCAAAATCGCCGGACGCCGCGCCCTCGCTCCTCTTCGTCGAGGGAAAGCGCGGCGGCAAAAGCGGCCTTGTCATCGAGCCGCCGCTCGTCCCCAACGGCGAGGAGTGGGACGCCGTGTACTTCCGAAAATGAAAAAAGCCGTCCTTTTCAGGCGGCCCAACAGCTTTATTATACTAAAGCGCAGGATAAACCGCAAGCATTTTCTGCCGATTTTCGAATAATCAGCCCTGCGCACAAAATATCGCTCGCATCTTTATCCATTCCGCCGCTTGATTTTTGTGCTCATTCTTGCTATTCTTTAAGCACAGAAAGGGTGAGACCAATGTACAAGTGATCTTCACAAAGGCGATCCCAAATGGTTCCGATCATATCCATCGCGCAGCACTCTCTGATGTGTACCGTCATTCAGGTAAAACCGCCGCAGCCGCGGTGTTTGAGATAGCAGGAGTGGAAACCGGAGTAAGCGATATTCGGCACCAGATCATTGAAGAAAGGAAGGAAAGAAAACAGAATATGAGAGATCCAAATATTCATCATGGCTGACCCTTGATCGTAGTTCAGTAATCGCGATCAAGGGTCAGTCATTTTTGTTTTCTTTCACTTTTTTAGAAAAATTGAGGAAAAATATCCCGTGCTCTGCGCAGGAGGGGAGGCAGCGCCGATGGCGCTGCACGGGGCAAAGGGGGAGGTTCTCTTTTAAAAGAGAACCTCCCCCTTTGGAACCCCCAAGAGAAAAGCAGGGGGCGTTTCGATTTCGCCCCCTGCACCCCCTAACGACCAAAAGGGAGGGGCGCAGCCCCTCCTTTTTGGATTATCCACCCCGTGCTTCTGACGGCGCGGCATTGCTGCGCTCGCCGCTTTGGGGTGCTGCTTTTTAGCTTTCTGCTGGATCGGTACTGCCAATAGGCTCATCGGGGATGATGTCTTGCGAAATGACTTGCTCTTCTGCATCTAACAGGGCTTTTTTAGGACTTCACGGGCAAGGATACCTTTGCCCGCATCGTAAAGGTCGATGGCCTCACTCATATTTTGGACCATCAAATGATATAGAGTCTTATACGTCGTCATTTTCATCACCTCGTTTACAATTTAGAACAGAATATTCAAAAATGCAATAGAATAATTTGTTCTACATATACTGTATCTGGTGATAAACGTGAAAAGATACCGGCGCATCCGCGATTTGCGGGAAGACGCCGATTTGACACAGCGTCAGGTCGGCGAAGCAATCAATGTTCCGCAGCGCACATACGCATATTACGAGAGTGGCGAAAGAATGCTGCCGCCGCACGTTTTGTGCGCGCTCGCTGATTTTTATGGCGTCAGCGTCGACTATCTTCTGGAACGAACTGATAAAAAGAACGAAAACGACCGCTGATGCGGTCGTTTTTTCCTATTAGAAATGCGGCGAGCGCAGCAATGCCGCCTCGGCAGGCACCATCGAAACAGAATCGTCCGAAGTAGGCGCAATGCTTACCGGAAGTGCCATGGGGTGGATAATCCAAAAAGGAGGGGCGGGGCCCCTCCCTTTTGGTCGTTAGGGGTGCAGGGGTGAGATCGAAACGCCCCTGCCGTTCTCTTGGGGGATCAAAAGGGGGCCTTCTCTCACGTGAGAGAAGGCCCCCTTTGCCCCGCGCAGTCCCATGACAATGGGACATTTCCCCGCGGCGTGGGAAATCACTTCAATGTATTCACCGTGCCGAGGAAGAGCGGCAGACCGTCCACGCCGGTGATCATAAAGGCAAACGGCCGGTTCAAATTCATCTCCACCACCGGAAGTTCCTCGGGCATGGCAGATGCGGCGTCCGCCGTGATAGCCGTGAACGCCGCGGCCTCGCAGCCCTTTTCGTCGACCTTGACGCGCGCGGCGTGCTGCACCTGCGTCACGGCGACGCTCTCGTCAAACTTCTCCTCGTCGATCAGCGGCGAAAAGTCCGCTTTATCGAAGTCGAACACATCGGTGACACCCAGCGCCTTGAGCGCGTCAGTCAGCTCCAGGTTGGAGTCCACGTCAAACTTCGGCACGCTCCAGTGGATCTCCGCACTCGGCAGCGCGGTCCCCATGTCGTAGGCCATCAGTCCGCCCACGACCTCACCATTGGCAAGCAGGCTCCCGAGCGTCGCCCCCTCATCCGGCAGCAAAAAGCGCATCGACTGCCCGCCGCGGAAGCCGAGCTCCGCCACGGTGTAGTTCTCGCCGCGGTAGTACGCGGCGCGGTCGTCCGTGCGGTGCATGAAGTCGATGGTCTGCTTCTCGCCGCTTGCCGCGGTGAAAGCGTCCTTTTTCGTCGCATCCTTCCAGAATTCGTCGCGCCACTGGTCCTTAAAATAGAGCGTCGTCAAAAGGAGCATCACGGTCTCGGGCTTCGTCTGGATCTCGCCCGCCGCGTCCTGCAAGAGATTGCCCGTGTTCTCATTGATCCATTCGCCGATGGCCTTGTCCGTCTTCTCATCTCCCATCGGGGCGGAGAACGTCGAAGCAAGGTACTGCTCGGCGAGAAGTCGCAGCGTCTCTTCGTTGTAGGGGACGTTCTCGTTCAGCCACACGGAGCTGCCGAGCAGCGTCTTTCCCGTCGAGGTCTCGCCGTAGAGATTGCGCCAGACATAGTTGCCCGCAGCGCGCGACGCGTCGGTATTTTCAATGCCTAAGAGCGATAAAAGCTGCGCGCGGCTGTCGCCGTCCGTCGTCTCGCTGAGCATCGCAAAGGCGAGATACAGGTTTGCGGGCGAGAGAACGGTGTTCTCCTCCGCCGAAAGCAGCGTGCCCGTCTCCTGTGTGAAGTGCAGGAATGCCGCGGGGTAGCTCGTGCCCTTGCTGCGCAGCGCCTTGAGCGCATCGTAATAGGCATTGCTGCGCGCGTCCCAGTCCTCCCAGATCTTCTCCTGCGCCTTTTCGTAGGCGTCCGCGCCCATCTTGTCATAGTCGATGGTGCTGAATGCCTCGTCAAGCTCACTCTCGTTCGGCATGGCGGGCAGCACGGGATAGTCCGCCGTCTTCACGGCGAGGTCCTGCAAATACTGCGCGGCAATGGGGTCTTTTTTCACATTGTCCTCCTCATTTTCATTTCGGATCGTCGTTCCGTTGTCTCCGCAGGCGGCGAAGGACAGGACCATCGCCGCGGCGAGCAGCAGCGTTAAGAATCGTTTCATGTCGGATGTACCTCCGTTTCGGGATTTGTTATATTAGACGGCGCGGATGGAAAAAAGTTCCCGTTTTGTCAAAAATAGCATGCCGCCCTTTTACGAAACGGGCGAATGTGGTATACTTTCAAAAATATTTTCTCTTTTGTGTAACGCAAACGGCAAAAAAGTTGTCTTTTCCCCATGATGGCAGACAACAGAAAGGAGCGAGCCTATGGACGACCATGAGATCGTCGACCTCTACTGGCAGCGGGACGAGCACGCCATCGAAGCCACCGCCGCCAAATACGAAAGCTATTGCATGAAAATTTCGCAAAACATTTTATCCGACCGCGCCGACAGTGAAGAAAACGTCAACGACACGTACTTACACGCCTGGCAGGCAATGCCGCCGCAAAGGCCTGCGATCCTGTCTGCCTTTCTCGGCAAGATCGCGCGCAATCTGGCGCTGAACCGCTATAAGGCGAGGTCGGCGCAGAAGCGGCAGGGCGACGTCTTCGCGCTCTCGCTCGACGAGCTGGACGACTGCGCACCCGCCCTGTCCTCGCCCGACGACGAGGCCATGGCAGCAGAGCTCGGCCGCAGCATCAGCGCGTTTCTGCGCACGCAGAGCGAAGAGGTGCGCAGCATGTTCATCCTGCGCTATTTCTACTGCGAACCGGTCGAAGCGCTGGCCGCGCGCTTTCACTGCGGCGAGAGCCGCATCAAAACCACGCTCCTGCGCACGCGCAGAAAGCTCAAGGAGCATCTCATCAAGGAGGGATACTGTGAAGCATGAAGTTCTGACCCGCGCCATAGGCGAGCTCGACGATGAGCTCATCGCGGACTCCTACGCCTACAAGCCGCGCAAACGGTACGCCCTCCCGCGTTTTCTTGCCGCTGCGGCGTGCCTTGTGCTCGTGCTGGCCGCCGCCCTGGCGATGACGCGCGACACCTTACCGGCTGAGATCAAGGTCGAAGGCGCAGCGCTCTCCTCAATCCCCATTTCCATCAGTCAGCCCACAGCGATGGCGCTCGACGCGCGCGGCAGTCTGAGCGGCCCGCTCAGTCCGATGCTCACCATCGAGAGCAAATCGGGCGAGGCCGTGACCGTTACGGTGTCGGATGGCGTGCTGACCCAGCCTCTTTACTCGCTGCAGGAGGAGTTCACCTCCTACACCGTCTCCGGCAAGGTGCAGCTTTGCTGGACCATCGAAGAGCCGGACACGGGTACGGTTTACACGCTCTCTCTCGACGGCGCGCCCGCCGTCACGCTGCGCTACGACGAGGCCAACGGCTATTGGACTGCCGCGCGGGCGTAAGCATCCCATTCCACATTACTATTGACAACACACAACATTTTGGAGGTAAATTCCCATGAAAAAGTTTCTCACCCTGCTGCTGGCCGCAGCGATGACTCTCTCCCTCGCCGCCTGCGGCAGCAAGACGGACGACAATAGCGGCAATAACAGCCAGCCCGCGAGCGCTCTCGAGCTGCTGAACGCCGTATGGGCCAACTACAGCGACGACGACAAGTTCCCTGCTACCGGCGGCGACTATGATGAGGCGAATATGACCGAGGACGCGCCCGGTAACTTCTCCGTCGAAGACGGCGACGCACTTGACTACTCTCTCTCCTTCCCCGCCGCGGACGCAAGCAAGCTCTCCGACGCCGCGTCCCTCACTCACATGATGAACGCCAACACCTTCACCGCGGGCGCGTTCCATGTTGCGAGCTCTTCCGACGTTGACAGTGTCGTCTCCGACCTCAAGGACAACATCATGAACCGCCAGTGGATGTGCGGCTTTCCCGACAAGCTTGTCATCCTGACACTTGGCGACTATGTCGTCTCCTGCTACGGCGCGGAGGACCTTGTCGACCAGTTCAGCGGCAAGGTCACCGAGACCTTTGCCGATGCTGCCGTCGTCTGCGACGAGGCCATCGCCTGATTTGATCTTCTGAAAGGCGGAGAAGTTTATGCTCTTTTCCAGCGTTCCCTTTCTCTTTCACTTTCTGCCTGCGGCGCTGCTGATCTACTTTGCAGCGCCGCGGCAGCTGAAAAACGCGGTGCTGCTGCTCGCAAGCCTCTTTTTCTATGCCTGGGGCGAGCCGAAATATATGCTGCTCATGCTCGTCTCCATCGTGCAGGGCTATGGTTTCGGCCTGCTGATTGAAAAGCACCGCGGGCAAAAGGCGTCGAAGGTCTTTCTGACGCTCTCGATCCTTGTGAGCCTTGGGCTTCTCGGCTATTTTAAGTACGCGGACTTTTTTCTCTCCAGCGTCAACGCCGTCACAGGGCTCTCCCTGCCGCTTTTGAAGCTGAGCCTGCCCATCGGCATCAGCTTCTACACCTTTCAGGTATTGAGCTACGTCATCGACGTCTACCGCGGCGAGACGGCGGCGCAGCGAAATTTTATCGACCTGGCCACTTATGTTTCGCTCTTCCCCCAGCTCATCGCGGGGCCGATCGTGCGCTATTCCGACGTCGCCGCGGAGCTCAAAAGCCGCACGCACAGCGTCTCCGCCGCGGCGGAGGGCGTGCGCCGCTTCACGGTCGGCTTTGCCAAGAAAATTCTGCTCGCCAACCAGTTCGGCGCGCTCGCGAGCGCCTACAAGTCGACGCAGGACGCGAGCGTCCTCTTCGTCTGGCTCTACGCGCTCGCGTTTCTGCTCCAAGTCTATTTCGACTTTTCGGGCTACAGCGATATGGCCATCGGTCTCGGGCGGATGCTGGGCTTCCAATTCCCTGAAAACTTCAACTACCCCTATATTTCAGCGAGCATCACGGAGTTCTGGCGCAGGTGGCACATGTCGCTTGGCTCGTGGTTCCGCGACTACCTCTATATCCCTCTCGGCGGCAGCCGGAAGGGCAAGGCGCGTCAGCTGTTGAACATTCTGATTGTCTGGCTTGCAACGGGCCTGTGGCACGGGGCGGCGTGGACGTTCGTGCTGTGGGGACTGTGGTTCGCGGTCCTGCTGCTTCTTGAAAAGCTGGCGCTGCTGCCGGTGCTCGAAAAGCACCGCGTGCTCGGCCATGTGTACACGCTCTTTTTCGTCACGCTCGGCTTCGTGCTTTTCGACGCAGACAGCGCCGCGCAGGCGGTCTCGCGCATCGGCGCGATGTTTGGTGCAGGCGGTCTGCCGCTATCGAGCGCACAGGCGGTCTACTATCTTAAAAGCTATGGCCCGCTGCTCGTGCTCGGTATCCTCTGCGCAACACCGCTGCCGAAGATGATCGTCGCAAAGCTGCGCAAATCCAAAGGCGCAGCGACGGCGCTCGATGTGCTCGAGCCGCTGTTTGTACTGATTTCTCTGCTGCTCGGCACGGCATTTTTAGTGGACGGGTCGTTCAACCCGTTCCTCTATTTCCGCTTTTAAGGAGGGCATCGCATGAATCGAAAAATCAAAGACGCCCTCACCCTCGGCATCGCGGCAGCGTTCGTGCTTATGTTCGCGCTGTGGAGCATTTGCAAGAGCGACGACGCCGTGTCGGAAAGCGAGCGCCGCCCGCTCAAGCAGTTCCCAACACTGAACGTGGAAGAAGTACTCTCCGGACGCTTCCAGTCGAACTTTGAGAGCTACACGCTCGACCAGTTCCCGCTGCGCGACGAGCTCCGCACGCTCAAGGCCCTGTCTGTCCACGATTTATTTGGCGAGAAGGACAACAACGGCATCTACGTCGCGGACGGCTACGCCGCGAAGCTCGACGACACGATCCACGAGGATTCGCTCGACCACGCGGCCGACCGCTTCCGCTATGTGTACGAAACCTATCTCAAGGACACGGGCGCGAATATCTACCTCTCCGTCATCCCCGACAAGAATTACTTTTTGGCCGCCGAAAACGGCTATCCCGCGATGGATTACGAGAAGTTCTTTGCGCTCATGCGCCAAAAGGTCGATTTTGCGGACTATATCGACCTGACGGGCACGCTGTCGCTCTCATCCTATTACCGCACCGACCTCCACTGGCGGCAGGAAATGCTTGCCCCCACGGCCAAGGCGCTGGCAGATGCGATGGGCGTCTCACTCACCGAGGACTTTACCGAGGTCACGCTCGATACGCCGTTTTACGGTGTGTACCGCGGGCAGTCGGCACTGCCGATGGAGCCCGACAGGCTCGCCTACCTCACAAACGATATCATTGGGAGCTGCCGCGTGTACGACTATGAAAGCGGCGCCTATCTCCCTGTCTACACGCTCGAAAAGGCAGACGGCAGCGACCCGTATGAAATTTTCCTCTCGGGACCCAAGTCGCTGCTGCGCATTGAGAACCCGAACGCGCAGGTGGAGCGAAAGCTCCTTGTCTTCCGCGATTCGTTTGCCGCGAGTTTGCTTCCGCTGCTCGCGGAGGGGTACAGCGAGATCACGCTTGCCGACATCCGCTACCTCTCCCCCTCAATGCTCGGAAAATTCATCGACTTTACCGCGCAGGACGTGCTGTTTCTTTACAGTACGAGCGTTCTGAACGACAGCGCCACGATCAAGTGATGCAAAACGGGACGCAAACGCCGTGACCGGCGTTCACGTCCCGTTTTCTTTTTTGTCCGCAAAATTTTTTCACAACGCAGCACATAAGCATAATGCCCTCCCCTGCCGTTTCCGGCAAGGGAGGGTTCAGGCTAAATATAGCACAGCCGTTTTCTTCATGCAAGAAAAAGTTGCCGCACTTTCATAATTTCGTTCACACCGCACATCCCGTCTCACTAAAGTGAGGGGAAAGTTGGAAAAACAAAGTATTGACGCTGCTTGCCCCGATGAAGTATCATTACTTATCAAATTTTTTATTTCGAAACAGGAGGTCTGGATCATGAGTGAAGCGACTCGCATTCCCGAGCTTTTTGGCTCTCTGGTGTTCAATGAACGCACAATGGAGCAGTATGTGCCGCAGAGCGCCATGGACGTTTGGCGCGGCTGCTTAAAGAGCGGGCAGCCTCTTCCCCTTTCCGCGGCAAATGAGATCGCCGACGCGATGAAGACCTGGGCGCTGGAGCATGGCGCAACGCATTTCACGCACTGGTTCCAGCCCTTGAGCGGCGTGACGGCGGAAAAGCACGACAGCTTTATCAACAACGCCGGCGGCGGCCGCGTGATGATGGACTTTTCCGGCAAGGAGCTGGTGCGTGGCGAGCCCGACGCGTCCTCCTTCCCCAACGGCGGCCTGCGCGCCACGTTTGAAGCCCGCGGCTACAGCGCTTGGGACCCCACGGCGTTTGCCTTCATCAAAGATGGCAGCCTTTGCATCCCGACGGTGTTCTGCTCCTACAGCGGCGATGCGCTCGACAAGAAGACGCCGCTGCTGCGCTCCATGGCCGCGGTCGACCGCGCGGCGGTGCGCGTGCTCAAGTTATTTGGCGACGACGCGGAAAAAGTCACGCCGCAGATCGGCGCGGAGCAGGAGTATTTCCTCATCGACCGCGAGCTGTACTTAAAGCGCATGGACCTGCGCCTGTGCGGCCGCGCCCTGTTCGGCGCAAAGCCCCCGAAAGGCCAGGAGTTGGACGACCACTACTTCGGCGCGTTCCGTCCCCGCGTGGCCGCCTACATGAAAGAGCTCGATGAAGAGCTGTGGAAGCTCGGCGTGCTCTCCAAGACCAAGCACAACGAGGTCGCCCCCGGCCAGCACGAGATGGCCCCCATCTACACCGACGCCAACACCGCGAGCGACCAGAACCAGCTCGTCATGGAGACGATGAAAAAGGTTGCCGAGCGCCACAACCTTGTGTGCCTGCTGCACGAAAAGCCCTTCGCAGGCGTCAACGGCTCGGGCAAGCACGTTAACTGGTCACTCTCGACCGACACTGGCAAAAACCTCTTCTCCCCCGGCAAGACGCCGAGCCAGAACGCCGTGTTCCTGCTGGTGCTCGCCGCGTTCATCAAGGGCGTGGACGAATATCAGGAGCTTCTGCGCTGCTCCGTCGCCTTCGCGGGCAACGATCACCGTCTCGGCGCGCAGGAAGCGCCCCCGGCTGTCATCTCCGTCTTCCTCGGCACCGAGCTTGAGGGCATCATCGATGCCATCGTCGGTGAAAACGACTACACC
>ERZ824480.1304-NODE-1304-length-22946-cov-4.901053_pt1 | contig 22946 bp, 29 predicted proteins | sample MGYA00519861_ERZ824480 | MGnify/ENA primary metagenome ERZ824480 (study PRJEB31778, sample SAMEA3449152) | human gut metagenome | biome: human gut; feature: human-associated habitat; material: faeces | place: United Kingdom | collected 2010/2012 ... | reverse complement strand
TTAAATCAACACAGTGTGTTTCCTTCTCAAATGCTTCCCCTGGCTCGTTAAAACCGATATGTCCGTTATGACCCAGTCCTAATAACTGCAAATCTATTTCGCCAAGATCATTAATAATAGAATTATATTCTTCACATGCTTTCTTTAAATCCGGTTCTAGTCCGTTAGGAACATATGTTTTTTCCTGATTAATATTAACCATATCAAACAAATGCTTTTTCATAAAGTAATGATAACTCTGATTATTGTCACTTGACAATCCTTTATATTCATCTAAGTTAACACTTGTTACCTGTGAAAAATCCAAGTCACCCTTTTTATACCATTCTACAAGCTGTTCATAAGTTCCTATAGGTGTGGAGCCTGTAGCAAGTCCAAGAACACTGTCAGGTTTTAAAATAACCTGTGCCGAAATAATGTTGGCTGCCTTACGGCTCAATCCTTTATAATCTTCTCCTACATATACTTTCATTGTTATTCCCCTTTATATTTCAATTCAAAACTTTTAATGTTAGTCTCCACTATGTAAACTTATTTTTCATATAATTTTTTATTTTTCATATAAAAATTCTTCATGCAATGTTACCTTAAAATCTTTTGCAAGACTTCTAAACTGGTCCGGCTTTATTGTCTGTAATTTGTTAGGTGTTATTGACAATACCTTTACAAGAATTTCCGCTGATTTTTCAACTGTGTGTGCAAGTCCAAATGTAATATCAAAGTCAGGACCTGAACAGAAAATTCCATGATGAGCCCAAACCGCCACGTCATATTTTTTCATTAATTCACTTGTTGCAACTGCAATATCATGTCCCCCTGGAACCATCCAGTCTACAACACCGATTCCGTCAGGAAATACTACAGGACACTCTGTTGCCATTTCCCATAATTCTCTTGTAAACACCTTATCATCTAAAGGCAAAACGAAAGTTAACGCTATTACATTTGTTGTATGGCAATGATAAATTACTCTATATTCTCCATTAGTTGCCTTCTTCTTTACCTGATGATTCATTAAATGGCTTGGAAGCTCACTTGTTGGTCTGCCACCATTAACAAGCCCCCATACAATCTTGTATTTTTCACCTGTTTCATCAACTTTAATTATGCATGTGCTGTCTTCAGGTTTTAAAATTACATTTCTAAAAAACTTGCCACTTCCTGTTACCATAAAATATTCATTTGCAAGATCCGGAACGCTGGCACCTATGCTCTGCCACTTATCATCTTCCTTAAAATACTCCTTAGCTTCCTCTACATCCTTTTCTGATAATCTATATGAAAGATTTCCACCATTTCTTTCATGCCATCCCTGCTGCCATCCGTCATCACACATACGTATAAATCCTTTTACAAATTCTATATCATAAAAATTCATTGTTATTCTCCTTTTTCTAATATTATTTTTTTGAGTGCAAGAATTGTGACCTGCTTTGCACTCACGCAATCATAATTAGTTTCTCTTTGAAAGCACCTGATTTTCGTATTCAGTTACCTTTGTAAACCATGTAATATCTTCATCAACACCACATCTCCTACAATATTCTTTCCAAATATCACCAAATGGCATTGTCTTTAATTCTTCCTGAATTGCCATAAGTTCTGTAAATCTGCTTTCATTCTGAAGTTTCTTTAACGCTTCATTAGGCATAAGCATTGCATTAAGCAAAGCCTTCTGCCAGCTACGCATACCAACTACCCAGGCTGAAATTCTGTTAATGCTTGCATCAAAATAATCCAAAGCCATATAAACTCTATCCAGAGCATTGCATCTTACGATTTCTTTTGCAATCTCTTTTGTTTCATCATCCAAAAGTAAAACATGATCGCTATCCCATCTGACACCTCTTGTTATGTGAAGGGCAATTTCAGGATAATAACACAATAATGCCGGAATCTTATCAGATACCAATTCTGTTGGGTGATAATGTCCGTTATCCATTAATGGAAGGCATCCCTCATGACTTGCGGCAAAACTTAAAGTAAATTCTGCTGAACCTGCAGTATATGATTCAACTCCTATTCCAAATACCTTTGATTCCACACAAATCTTATCTCTGTCTACTACTTCGCCTTCTTCAAAAATTGCATAACTTGCATGAAGATTAATTTTCTTTTTTCCCGGAATTAAAGACATAGCCTTATCCATATCCGCCATTAGTTCTTCCAGTGTTCTTGACTTTCCCAGATAATTTCCTGTTGTCTGAATTCCTCCTGTTAAAGGTCCGTCCTGGTCAAATCCCTTTACGTCATCGCCCTGCCAGCAGTGCATTGATACAGGTACATTCATTAATCTGTTTATTGCCGCTTCAACATCCACTCCAATATTTTCATATTCAATTTTTGCTGATTCAAATCTTTCGTTTGCCATAATATTCTCCTTTAATTTATAAGTGTACTTTTTAATTTTTTTGTTATTCGGTTTTGTATAATTGTTATTTGACATTTTTATTATTTAATTTTGTGTAATTGTTATTTAGCATTTCTATTATTTAATTTTTCGTAATGATTTACTTTTAATTATTGTCCGGTTGGTATTTTTTGATTTCAAATGAGTTCATTACGCATTTTCTTGCTTCCGTAAGATTTTCGATTTGCTCATCTCTTATTGCCTGCGCCATTATGTTACCTATGGCTGTTGCTTCTAAAGGTCCTGCATATACAGTCTTTCCTGTTGCATTTGCCGTTAACTTGTTTAAGTATTCTGCATTGGAACCTCCACCTACAATATAAATTGCCTCATAAGTTCTGCCTGTATTTTCCTCTATTTCTTTTACTGTCTGTCCATAGCTTTCTGCAAGACTCTGATAGATTACTGTTGCAATCTCACCTATTTGTTCAGGAATCTGCTGATTAGTCTTCTTACAATATTCCTTAATGGCATCAATCATAGATTCTGGTGCAAGAAATTCATCACTGTTTACGTCCACTCTTGACGGAAATATTTTACATTCTTCTGCCATTTCACAAAGTTCTGCAAAAGAATACTTATCATCCAATTCGTGTCTTACTTACTGAATCATCCACAGTCCCATAATGTTTTTCAAATATCTGTATCGATATTCATAACCACCTTCATTGGTAAAGTTTTCATTCATACTTTTTTCAGTATTAATAACCTTTTCGCTTTCAACACCCATTAATGACCATGTTCCTGAACTTATGTAAATTCCATTACCACTAATTTCAGGCACTGACATTACTGCTGATGCCGTATCGTGACTTGCACACATAACCACATTGGCATTAAAACCTACTATTTCTCTAATTGCCGGTCTTATTTTTCCTGTATACTGTCCTGTTTTGCTAAGTCTTAAAAACATATCCTTTGGTATTCCAAGGTCTGCCATAAGCTTTCTGTTCCACTTTCTTGTATTTACCTTAACCAATTGGGTTGATGTTGCATTGGTATATTCGGATTTCTTCTTTCCTGTTAATAAAAACTGAAAATAATCCGGTAGCATAAGGAATGTTTTCGCCTTCTCCAACTCTTTAGGTCTTTGAATTTTGTCTGCCATTAGCTGATAAATAGTATTAAATGACTGCTTCTGTATACCTGAAAATCTATATAATCTTTCAGGTGTTATATGTTTATAAACCTCTTCATCCATCCCCTTAGTTCTGGAATCACGGTATCCGTAAACATCTCCTATTACTTCATCGTTTTCATCAAGCAAAACATAGTCAACTGCCCATGTGTCAATGGCTATACTTTTTGGAATCTTATTTATTTCCTTACACTTTTTAATTCCTTCAAGTATTTCATGAAAAAGATACTTAGTATCCCACACAAGATGACCTTCTTTCTTCTTCATTCCATTTTCAAAACGATATATTTCCTCCAGATTCAACTGACCATTCTCCAACGAGCCAAGAATATGTCTTCCACTGGAAGCTCCAATGTCTATTGCAAGATAATAGTTCATATGCACCCCTCTTTCTAAACTTTGTTCTTACTTTTTAATTTTTCTCTCCGTAAATTCTTCGCCAATATTAATTGTCATTCTCTCTAATTTAAAATTTATCAAATTTAAGGCACAAAAATAAGGACACCTTTTGTTTAAAAAAGTGTCCTTATTTGCAATTCTTTTAAAATCATTTAGGTATTATGACTTTATTTAATTTTCATTTAGATTTTATGATTTTATTTTTATATTTAATCTTTAACGTTTTATTTATCTTTGCTTCTTTCATATATTCTTTGCGATTTTATTCATTTCTCCATACATCCAGCCATTTTTCCAAATAGTCAGTCCATACCTGCACTGACTCTTCTATACCCCATTTATTTTTGTCCATTGAAACCTTATTAGCCAATGATAAACCGTGGTCCCCTTTATCAAATATATGACTTTCAACAGGAATATTCTTTTCCTTTAAGCTATCAATTAACATTAATGTATTTTCATATGGTACGCAATTGTCTGTCTTTGTATGCCATACAAAACAAGCTGGCGTGTCTTTATTAATATTCTTCTCAATTGACAATTCATCTTTCAGCTCATCATATTTGTCTCCTAAAAGGCATTCAAATGAACCATTATGTGCAAACTCCCCTGACGTAATTACCGGATAACATAAAATCATTCTGTCCGGTCTAAGCTCTTCACTGCTAACGCCAAGCTTTTCTGCCACCCAGTTTTCATTCCACTTAATGCTATAACTTGCTGCTAAATGACCACCTGCTGAAAAGCCCATAACTGCAATTTTCTCTTTTATAATATTATACTGTTCGGCATTTTCATACAGGTAACTTACTACCTTTCCAAGTTGTAATAAAGCTATAGGATATCTGACAGGACTTACTGAGTATCTTAAAACTGCCACGTGATAACCCATTGATGCAAGCTTCATTGCAATTGGCTCTGCCTCTCTGTCAGACACCATTGAATAACCTCCGCCGGGACAAACAACAATAATTGGTCTTTTTTCATAATATAATTCCGGTGAACTGTCCAAAATGTATAATGTTAATTTTGCTTCATTTCCTTCTATATCTATTGTAATATCTTTGTTAATCATATTTTTCTCCTTTATGTAATCTATTAACACATAATATTTCTTACTAAATTTTATTAAATGCTGTATACAAAAATATGGACATTTTTGTTTTAAAAAGTATCCTTATTGGTAATTTTATTAAATTCTTTGATTTATTTCTTATAGTTATCTCTGTACTGCTTTGGAGTTTTTCCGAATCTTGCCTTAAAAATTCTATGAAAATAGCTTAAATTGTCATAACCTATTGCAAGTCCAATATCTGCAATTGGTATGTTAGTCTGTGTCAGGTAATATACTGCCTGATTTAATCTTTTTCTTTGAACCAAATCCGTATAAGTACTTCCCGTCAGCTCCTTAATCTTCTTGCTAATCCAATACACATCATAATTAAGGTTCTTTGCCAAATTAGTCAGTTCACCATCTTTGTAATTCTCTTCTATGTATCTTAGAATTGTAATCAAAAGCTTTCTATCGTCGCTATTATTGCCCACCTCAACTCTGTCTGTATTGTTTAAAAGCTGAACAAAAAGAAGTCCCATTGTAATCTGATTTATGCTTCGCTTATTTAGGGAATCATTCTTTATGGTCCATATTAAATTTTCAATAAGATTCTGCACAGGCAAAACATCTGCAACTTTAAAATGAAGATAGCTATATTGCCTTTTTTTCCAACCAAAGATTCTATAATAAAATCTTTCAGTGGACTTTCTTCCATTTCAATCATATTAAGTGCCTTGTTAAAAAATTCTGGAAGTATTATAAAATTAACCGCAACATCATTCTCCTTTGCCGGAAGAATCTCCTGCACTGCATTCATGCTTAAAAATAACAGTTCACCTTTCTCCAAAACCACCTTATTATCGTTAATAATATGTGTGGTACTGCCCGAACACATATAAATTACTTCAATATAGTCGTGAGTATGCTTTGGAAAATGTATAAACCTTGTATGTGGTCTGATTGTAATAATCTTTCCCTGCTCCAAAAGCTTGTTTGCATTTATTATATCCGACTGCTGCTCCATATAAAGCCTACGGTCAATATTGTCCCTTCCCTGAAGAATTTCCTTTTCTTCATCGGTTATATTTCTTAACTCTTTATATAATTTTTCATCCATATAATTAATACTTCAATTTTTCTCCTATTGTAACTCTTACTATAATACGTTTTTACAATATTCTAATGTGTATTATATTTTTTTACAATACTTTTTTGCAAACAAACTACTTAAGTTTAATATCAAATATGAGACTTGTTCTTAATTCTTCTATACATTTTCTCCTTCTTAATCAATCTCAAATGTAAACTATGGTATGTCATATCCCATTTTTTCACTTTATTCCAAATCCAATATATCTCTCAACATATTTGATATCATTCAATGTCCTAATATCAGTATTGGCTATCATATAACTAAATTTGTTTTGTTATTTAGCTATTATTATATATTTTTTCCAATAACCACAATCCTACAATCATCCCCTTTCCCATTATCGCAAGTAGACAACATCAGCATCTGCTCTCCATACTTGGGCTTATTCTCCTGTCTCCACAAACTATGCTCCTCTACCTTGTCAATGAACTCATCATGCTCTTCCTTATTCTGTTGAAGTCAATATTAAATGCAAAGGTTTTTTAAAAATTTTTATTTTTCTGATTTTCTTCTATTTTTCAAACTAAAATCAGCTTAATAATATACCTTATAAACAATATGGCTTTTTAAATATGATTTTAAAGACCAAACTTTCCCCTTGTTTTTTTCTTTAATTCCTTATATATATAATTAATATCTTTTATACATTAATTTCCGAGCAATACATTTCATTAGGTGTAAGCCATCCTAAAATCTTTCTCGGATAATTATTCATCCATTCTTCAACTTTCTTAATTTCCTTGTTCGTTACAAAGTCAAAATTAGTTCCTTTAGGGAAGAATCGTCTAATTATCCTGTTATGATTTTCGTTGGTTGCTCTCTCGCAGCTTTTGTATGCATGGCAATAATATATTTTTGTTCTTGGCATCTTTTTGTTTCGTCTGCTTTTCTCCATTTTTTCCCAATCTGAAAACTCGGTTCCATTGTCAACCGTAATACTTTTAAAAGTTTTCCTAAATTTCTTTTCTCCTAGTTTTCTTTCAAATTTGTTAAGCGTTTTTATTACCTCACTTGCAGTATGATTTTTTACTATCTCTATTATTTCTTTTCTTGTTTTTCTTTCAGTAAATACAAGCAAAGCTTTTTTTCCTTTCCCTTGTGGCCCCACAACAGAATCCATCTCCCAATGTCCGATTTCTTCTCTTTTATTTATTGAGTCCGGTCTTTCATCTATGCTTGTTCCTTTTGCAAATCGCTTTTGTATCTTTTGCTTTTTCTGTTTTGCTTTTTTCTTTTTTCTATAAGGGCAATCCGCTAATACTATATTGGGGAAAACATCAGCTTTGATGTAATTATATAATGTTGTCCTGCATATCTTTGTTCTGAATTTTAACTTTTCTCTTTCAATTGTCTGAAGCAATGCTTCAGGTGAATATTTTTCATTTAAAATCATATTTTCTACGTATATGATAAATTCCATGTCATTCTGTAGTATTCTCTTTCTTCCGCATTTCTGTTTATTATCATCATGAACTATTTGCCCCAAATCATAACTGTATATCTCTTTTTCTTTCCAATCATTTCCTGTGATTTTAGTTGTCTTGCCTCGTTTTAATTCTCTATATATAGTGCTGATATGGCATCCAATATGTTCAGCAATTTCCTTGACCGGCATTTTCATATTGTTATATGCTTCGATTTTGATTCGTTGTTCTCTTGTTAGCTGATTAAATTTTTTTCGCATATTTATCCCCTCATAAAGTTTAAGGGCTACATTTCTGTAGCCCTGTTAAATATTTGTATTTTTTGTATACACAACTCCTGAATCATCCGCTGTAATTAACATTGCACTAAATTCCAGCAATGCCTGATATAAGGCAGCTGAAAAATTCGACCCTTGGCTCCATGCTATGTCTTCAAGTTCCCTTTTCTGTTCAACGTCTATGTAGCTTGATATAATAGCACTTCTTGATATGTAATTAGGTTCTCCACGCGGTATCATTACTCTTGGATCTATCACTCTGTCACCATTTAGAAAAAATCTTACTGCTTTTCTTATAAAGACCACTTTCGTTAATTCTTCTCTTTCAATTAGAAACTCCATTAAGTTTTTTAAATCCGGTGTAATGTAACTTGAAAACGCAACAGCATTTTTTCTCATTCTTGCCATTTTCTTTCCTTTCATCTAGGGGGACAAAATTGTCCCCCTAGTGTTTATTGCTTCATTTATTTTATAATTTATTAAGAACATTTTCAAGTTTTTTAATAAGCTTAGTATATTCCCTTTCCTGCTTTTGGGTAAAATATATTTTTTTACCTTCAACTTTTTCTATGAGACCTTTAACATCTGCATTAACTCTTTCAGTATATTCTTCCTTAACTTCCTCCTCTTTAAAGTTCTCAACATCAGCCGGTGCTACCTTCTGTGTCCTTGATGCTTCCGCCAGACTATTCTGCTCATCCGGAGTTAGTATTTCAACTGCTCTTGATGCAACTCCAATACTTATCTGATCGTCCAACATTGAATTAATCAAATCAGTTGTTGCATTATTTTCTACCTTGTTAAATCTCTGTATCTGACCTTGTGACATTCCTGTCGTTCTTGAAAGTATGTCTCTTGTCTTTTCGCCCTTGATTTGGATGCTTTGGTCCTCCATCTTGATTGTGTCTACACCATTGGCTCTTAATTCATCAATTATTTTCTTCCATGCCATTACTTCAATGTATCTGTCTGAATCAGTATATTTTCTTGCTTCTTTATTTGTTGTTATTAATGCATACTGTTCTTTTGCTTCATCTGACAGTGGCAAATCAATCTCTTCCAAATTCTTAATCACGCATGGAATTAATGTATCTTCATTCCATTCCTGTACATTTGGATCTTCTATTAATTTATCAATTGCTGTGATACGTCTTTCACCACCTAGAAGCATATACGAATCATCTTCCAGTTTTGTAACATTAAGTGGTGAAGCAATTCCATAATTTTTTATTGATTCGGCAAGTGAATCAATGTCATTAATGCTATAGTTATTGCTTGGGTTTTTTCTAATCTTGTCTCGTTCAAGATTTACTATTCTCATTTTAATGATATCTTTTGAAGCATCATTTAAAAGTCCTTCTCCTAAACGTACTTTTCCATTTTCATTTCCCCTTATTGAATTGACACTGAATTTTCCCATTTTTTCTCCTTTCATCTAGGGGACAACTTTGTCCCCTACTTTATTTCTTATCATCAGCTAACGTTTCCGTCTACTTACTCATTCTTTCTCCAGCGATATTTTAATAACTGAATTGTCTGTGTTTAACTCATCTATCAGTATAATCTCTTTTTTTGTAATTTCATAATCCACAAACGCTGCATCTTTAATTAAACCTTTTCTTATACAAACTATAATCAAATTATCCATTCCCTGCTTGCTGTAATCGCATATAAGATGTTTCTTTCCAAAATGAACCTTTATATCATCAAGGTACTTAACAGTAATGTAGTCAGACAAATATTTAATGTATTCTTCTGAGGATTCAAAATCCAACTTTTCAATGTTTTCCACTGTTAATGGATTCTTACATATTTTCTTGAAGAACTTAATTCTTTCAATAAATGAAGTTATTACAGCTATAATGCTAAACATTAATATAATTCCCGCAAGTATTATTTCAAGCAATATAAAGCCATAAAATATTCCATCAAAAAAATAATATAAAATTTCACCCTCAGGATTTTCATGAAAAATCATGTTGCTAATTAATCCAATGATGAAAACTATTCCAATTATTGCAATGAAAATCAGAATATTAATGTACATTGCAAAAAGGTCATAAAATTTTTTGAATTTTTCTTTCATTATTTTTCTTCCTTCATTAAGGTGACAAAATTGTCCCCCAGTTTTATTCTTTTTATAAGTCTCTGTGTAATATATATTCTGTAAGTTCTATATAGTTTTCCGTTACCTTGTTTTTGTTTTTTCCGCTATCATATGCAAGCAAAGGAATCTGCATTAAGCTGCTCTCTTCCACATTTTTGCTTGTTGCGATTGTAACTGGAATTATGTACTCTCCAAATGAATCACTAAGCAGCTGATAAACAGCCTTTGAAACGTTCTTCCTTCCGTTCCACTGTGTAAAAAACATTCCACCCATTTTAAGACCCGGATTACTTTCTTTTACAACATTCAGTATGCTCATTATTATTGATACGCCTAATAGCGAGCCACCATCGCATTTGAGTGGTATGTAAAGTTCATCTGCAGCTACCAGTCCGTTTATGTTTATGATTGACAGTGAAGGACTTGTATCTATAATGCAGTAATCGTATTCATCTTCAACCTTTTTTAAATGTCTCTTAAGTTTTGTCTGCTGTGGTGATATGACATCACCTTTGATTCTTTCCTCTGCTTCCGATAATGTAAGACAGCTTGGTATTATATCCAAGTTTTCATAATTAGTATGTATAATGCATTCGTGTATGTCTGCATTTCTGTCTAACAATAAAGTCTCAACACTTTTATTTGTGCTTGTGGTTTTTCCTTCACAAATGCCATTGAATATGCTTACAAAATCCACATCACTATACATCATCGTGCTGTTCATCTGCGCATCTGTATCAACCAACAATACTTTTTTATTATATCTTGTTGCTAACATATGTGCAACTGTTGTGGCTGTTGCCGTTTTTCCCACTCCACCTTTGATATTTAAAAATATAATTGTTTTCATAAATTTATTTCCTTTCTTTAACTATATATTGTCTTGACAATATGATTATATTTCTTTGACAATATATTGTCAAGTTTATTTCAAAAAATAGGGGACAATTTTGTCCCCTACTCTTATAATTAAATGTCAATGCTTTCTTCAACAAGTTTCTCATGTTCTCTAACATTCTGTCTCTTTTGCCACTCATCCTTTAAGGCCTTTTTCAATGCCCTAGTCGCATTCGATAAAATCATTGCCCTTGCGTGTCTTAAACCAATTCCTCTGTTGTTTGACTTTTGATTTATGTTTTTTAGAAATTCTGATGCATACTCGTTGCCTTCATTGGCAGCTCTTTCTATCCACTGCCGACCTAACGTTCTGTCTTCTTTCACAACCTTGCCTTTAAGATAAGTTATTCCAATGATAAAGGATGCTGTATTGTTTCCTGCTTCTGCTGACCGTTCCATGTATTCAATTCCCTTTTCCGGATTAAAAAGCTTTCCATCCTTATCAAGATACATTTTACCTAAATAATAATCTGAATATGGTTTGATGCATTCGTTCTCGCACTTAAGGAATTGTTTTTCTGCATTTATATAATCCTGCTTTTCATAATGTATTTTTCCAAGTGCATAAGATGCAAATTCATTGTTTTGTTTTGAGGCTCTGTCAAGCCAGTAAATTGCCTTGGCTTCATTTCTCGCAACAATGACACCGTCATTATACATTTTTCCTACCTGATACTGTGCAAATGAATTTCCTTCTTCGGCTGCCTTTTCCATGTATTCAATTCCTCTTTCCGGATTAAAAAAATCTTCATTTTCATTCAGGTAAATTTTTCCTAATCTATACCATGCATATTTATTGTCTGCCTTAACCAGATGCACCATTGCTTCCTTAATGTTTCCTTCCTCAATTTTTATTTTCCCCAATTTATAAGCTGCATACTCATTTCCTTCTTTTTCAGCAAGAACATACCATTTTTCAGCTTCCGCCCTGTCCTTCATTCCATAATCATTGTTGCTGTAAATGTTTCCAAGAGTATACATTGCCATGTCACTCTTTCCATCAGTTGCAGCTTCCTTCAGATACTCAATTGCCCTTGGTAACAGTTCCAAATTCTTCTCATCCAAATATATTTTTGCCATTTTATTCATTGCATAAACGTTTTTTGCCTCTGCTGATTTTTCCAAAAATACCTTGGCTTTTTCATCGTCCCTATCTGTTCCCTTACCATTCAGATACATCATTCCAATTCTGTATTCCAAATTATCATCAGGATTTTTGTTCTCCATATCCATAAACTGAACGAATGCACTATCGTATAAATCTTCCTGCATCTGTAAGGGGACAAAATTGTCCCCTAATTTTACTTCATCATTTTCAATCATGCTTGCCGCCTTATAAGCTGCATATCCATTTGTTTCGGAAACCGATTTAAAATAATTAAAAGCTCCTTCATAATCCTTATCCATTCCCTGTCCATAATATTTCATCTTTCCAAGCATGTATTTGGAATATATGTTTTCTGATTGCTCAAATCTTTCTCTTGCATTCTCATAGCTCTGCTCAGTTCCCTGACCGTAATATGACATTTTACCAAGCCTGTAATTTATGTATGCAGCTTTTCTTTCATCGCTATCACAATTATCCAGTTGAATCTCAAACCCTCTAAATGCCCTCTGATAATATTGTTGTGCAGTGTTATCACTTATTTTCTTTCCCCTTCCTTTTTTATAAATGTCTCCAAGCTCGTAAGTAGCAAGTATGTTTCCATCATTATGCTCCTCCATTAAAAGCATTATGGTCGTTTCATAATCAGGATTTTTTTGAAACAAAAGTTTTCTTGCTCTTTTATAATTTTTGCTCCATGCATAATATGAATCCTCAATGTCTGCCTCCGGCTCAACAAAATCTTCTAAAGTTTTTTCCACAATTTTTTCATCTGATTCCAAGGGGACAAAATTGTCCCCTAATTCCATTTCCTTATCATTATCTGTCCGGGTGACAAAATTGTCCCCTAACTTTTCTTCTGCCATTTTCAACTCATTATCATACTTTCTTAATTCCTTTAATGTGGCATTACCAAGTCTTGTATACAAGTCCTTTATTTTATTTTTTCCATAATCTTTTTTGCTGTCTCCATAAGCCTGTTTATATACTTCCTCCTGAGTATTGATTCGTTCTCTTAATTCCTGAAACTCCTCCGAATGGTACTTTTCCAAATAGCTCGTACTTATGTTATCCAAGTCATTTCTCAGACTTGCCATAATCGGATTATTGTAGTTCCACAAGTTCCTGTTACAGTCAGGCATTTTTTGATACAGGTCCTCAAACAGTTTTACAAGTTCTTCATCCTGTACAAGCGGATGCTCACTCTTCTGTTTCACTATGCTGTCCCTGATTATTTGGTTAATCTTTATGTTATTCTCTTTGTCATTTACTAATTCATTAACAACATAACTCTTACATTTTTCTATGCTCTTTGGCTTAAACCTTCCCTTATATTCCATCTTGGTTAGTGGCTTTCCATTTTCATCCAAGATTGGTTTTCTGATTCTTTTTCCATTTTGATATGCATATTCGTACTGTGTGTATTCCTTCTTCTCTCTCATTGGAACAGGCTCGACAGTTGCAATGTGAATGTGGATGTTGTCAGTATTAAAATGAATTGCCCCCGACCAGACTGCATTATCCAACTTTTCCGCTTCAAGCATTCTGTTAACTCCGCCTCTTGCAACTTCCTTTAATTTTGTCTCATCTATTGCATCATCATTTTCACTTATTATTCCATTTTGTTTTAGCCAACGATTGTCAAAGGATATTACTGTTTGCCACATCACTGATTCATTGCTCTGTGCCTGTTCAAATATTTCCTTTAGCTGCATCTTTTCATCTTCCGATAAATTATCCTTTTCAGATGTAAACAGTCCACTTGTCTTGTTTGGATTTCCCATGTAATCCTGATACAGATTATATTTTGCTGTGTTCTTATTTCTTATTGCCTTGCTTCTGTTAATGTAATCAATGTATCCCTGAAATCTGTTATCGCTCGGTCTGCAAAACTCCGTAACCACTACGACACCTACCTTGATTTTTCCCATGTTTCCTCCCGGTATTTTTTAGGTGACAATTTTGTCACCTTATCCTTTCTTCATCTAGGGGACAATTTTGTCACCTTGCTTTTCTTCATCTTAGGGGACAATTTTGTCACCCTAACCTTTCTTCATCTTAGGGGACAATTTTGTCACCCTGACATTTCTCCATCTAGGGGACAATTTTGTCACCCTGACCTTTCTTCATTTAGGGGACAATTTTGTCACCCTGCTTTTCTCCATTTTAGGAGACAATTTTGTCACCTACTTTTTTCCCTGCCTTTTTCTTTCATCACTCTTCTGTTTAAAGTATGCAATTTTATCTTTTATGTTTTTCTGTGACTGCTCTATAACCACGTTAGGTGCAAGCTCCACAGATATGAGTGCATCAGCCTTGAACATGTGAAGCAACGTGTTCATTGCATCCAATATGACTATGCTGTTTTGTTCAGCTGTCTTGGTTGCCCATTTAAGTCTTTCGCTCTTCATGTAACTTTCCTCAAATTCCTTAACCAGTTTTTTAGCTATCTGATCAGACAGTTCTCCTTTTCCAAGCAAAAAGCTTATTGTTGCACTATCTGATTTTAAATTATACATTTTCTTAATTTCCCTTAATTTTTCATAATCTTCATCTGAAAAATTAATTGCTCTTGTAACTGCCATATTAAATATTACTCCTTTTGTAATTAAAACTTCTTTTTTCTCTGTTTCCTATTTTCTATTTTTTTATCAAGTTTTTTTCTGGATTCCTTTATCACCGGACTTTCCTGTTCATCTACTGAAATTAATTTGCTCACCTTCAAAGCATTTAAGATTGTATTGATGGAATCTAGTAATAACACACTATTTTGCTCCGCCGTTTTAGTTGCCCATTTTAATCGTTCGCTTTTCATGTAATTTTCTTCCATCTCCCTTATAACTTCCCTTGCAATGTTTTGAGTAAAGTCCCCGGACTCCAACAAAAAGTTTACCGCCGCACTATCACTTTTTAATCCATACTTCAATTTCATGTCCTGCAGTTTTTCATATTCCTTTTCATCAAAATATATGTTTTTTCTTATTGCCATTTATAAATTCCTTTCACTTCAAATTCTAGGGGACAATTTTGTCACCTAATATTTATCCCTTATGTTTTCAAGCAGCATGCTGTTTTCTCTTATTACATCATTTGCCTGTTCCAGTCTGTCTACAACTGCATTTACCAGATTTGAATATTTATTTTCAACTTCTTTCATTTCCTTCATTGCAGCAATCTGTGAAATATATTTCTTTAAATATTCATTTCTGCTGATTCCTTTTGCCTTTGCTAGTTCATCAATCTTTTTAATTGCAACCGGATCAACATTTCTGACTTTTATATCCATATATATATCCTTTCAGTTTATATTATTTTTGCAATATATATTATAACATTTTCCTATCATTTTCAATATGCAACGCATCTGAAATGACAAATTTAAGAAAAATAAATGATATGGAATCCATATTATTTATTTTTTTTCTGCCCCCACGAAATCGTTCGGCACTGCCGAACAATCAACGAAGTTGATGTCAGATTTCCCTTATGCTCTTTTTTCACTGGCTGTCCGCACTGCTTCGTGAAAACCTAGCTGAAAAATCGACGGCTACGCCGTCCCCCCTTAAAAGAAAAAATTTAATAATTCGGGCGAAAAAAAAGTACCACATTTCTGTGATACTTTCCTGCCTGCTGGCACCGTTTTAAAATTTTTTAAGAATGTCATGATGTCCTATATCAACAATCATGACTATTTCATCATTTTCATAATACCATATTACTCTTATATCCATGTTCACACTGAACTCAAACAAGTCTTCCGTTCCCTGAATGCGTTTTGTTCTAAGCGATGGGTGAAATGGATTTTCAACAAATATTTTTAACTTCTTTTTAAATTGTGCCCGTTCCTTATCTGATAATTTCTTAAAGTTTTTTTCAAACCTTGGTGTATATGTTATTCTAAAAGCCATTTATTCCTCCAACTTATCAAACAATGCATCCAGATTATCAAATACAGGTTGTTCCCCTGCCTTTAATTTTTCCTTAACATCATCAATTTCATTTCTTAGCTCGTTCAAGTATTTTTTCGGATATACCGTAACTGGCATTATATAAATCATTCCGTCTTTTTCCATAATGTTCAGTTTATCTCCTTCTGCTAAACCCAACTTTGTAACTATTTCCTTTGGAATTGTTATTTGTGATTTCTGTCTTAATTCTGTCAACATGTTAATACCTCCATTTCAAACAATAAGATTTTCTTACTTTCTTACTTTTATTATATTCACATGTTTTATTTTTTTCAATATTATGTTGTTTCTTCAAATAAAATTGTAAATCCATTCTTTTCTTCTGCCCATCCTTGTGCAGCAATTAAAACTTTTTCATCTTCGTCACAATCCTTAAAAAATTCATCTATGATTTCTACATCATACAAATTTTCCTCTTTATTCTGTTTTTTTAATTCCTTTACAGTAAGGTTTACTCCTTTTACTTTCAAAAAATCTCTATACATTTCTTTCTTCCTTTCCTTTTTCTTTATTTATCACATTATATGGTATTTAATATACCATATAATATTTTATTCCAAAAGTCTAATTAAAATAGCCGAAACCATCCACATATACATTATTAAAATAACTGTTAACTGAATATTTCCCTTTAATTGCTTTTTTCTTTGTTCTCTTGTCATATCTGTTTTCTCCTTAAACTATTTGTTTTATGATGTCACTAATCATTGCCGTTCCTGAATCACCTGCAACATTCGCTTTTTTTGTACCGCCACATCCAAATGTTGCCGTTACTGTTTCTGTCGATTTGTCATAATTCAAATTTTTCAATTCCCCTAAATTTCTAGTTTCTCTTAATACTTCTGTGAGCAAATCGCATACCTTTTGTAAATCTTCCATTCTTATCACCTATATCCTTTCCAATCTTTCTGTTATGTTGCTAAAATGATATTCTCTACCAGTCATCACATTTTCAAATTGTACACTTGGAGCAAAGAGACTAAACGGTTTAAATTCCTTGTTCCATGTTATTCCTAACTTTCCATTTTCCTCATGCACGTTAAATACTTCTCCATATACTCTTGTCTTAATAACCTTGTTATTGCTGTCGAATATGTGAACCTTCACTTTGCTATTTTTTCTAATCATTTCCTTTACCTCCGGTTTTAAAATTTAAAATTTGTTTCTGGCATGTTTGGGATTGGGTGCTTCCCTTTGTTAGTTGATATTAAGTTTTCATGCTAAATCTCCTTCTTTCTTTAAATTAAATTTGTTTCTGTATATGTTGGTTTTTGGTTTGCTTGCACATTAAAAAAATCATTGTGAAAATTTCTCGCAAGGGCGTGCATCGCACGTGCAATTTACCCTTGCAGAACATTTTTTCAATGATTTAATGGTGCAAAAAAGCAAACCTTCCAACATATCAGGAAACATAATTTAAAGAATGACCTGGGATGCATGAAAACGAAAATATCAACGTCCGTTTCCAATAACGTGGTGGGATAAGGAATAAATACAATGGCCGTCCCTACGGTTGGGGGTTCGGCAACTGATTTGTTTGTATGACAGATTCTGCACAAAACGCAATGTGTGAAGTGCGAATCTGGATGTAAACAAATCAGGCGGGGAGGGGCGGCCCATAAAAAAGAAAAAGAGCATATCAAAATTTGATATCTCTGTTTCTTTTTTATTTTCATATTCTCTTTTCTTCTGCATACGAAAAATAACCATTGCCTATTATGATAAAATCAACAAGCTGAATTTTCATAAGCTTTCCTGCCTCACTTATCTTCGATGCAGCAACATCATCATCTTTTGATGGGGTAGTGTCATGTGAAGGATGATTGTGAGCAATTACTATGTTCACTGCTCCACATATCAATGCTCTTTGAAAAATCTCTCTGGGATTCAAAATGCATGCATTCACTGAACCATGACCTAATTCAAATACTCCCAATGGATTACATTTTGCATCAAATGCAAGCATGTATACATATTCCTCTGCTTTTTTATCAAGCCTGAAACATTCATTAAGAAGCCTTACTATTTTCTCCGGGCTGTTAAGCCTTTCGTCCGGACATTCATAAGAGCTTTCTTCTACCATTAACGGATGCTTAAGTTCGTCCAATTCCATTTCATATTTTCTAAGCATACTTTTCCTCCCATTCTTCCAATGCACTTTCAATTGCATAATGTTCATTCTCATCATCAACATCTTCCTGAAGTATTTCATACGCTCTGCCGGCCACAAACTCAATTTTTTCATCGGGCCAGTTGCAATTATTGTTTCCAACATATTCAAGCATGCATTGTCTTTCAAAAAAATTGTGTATGCCTACAATCTGCTTGTCGCAAAGAATTAATTCATTTCCACTAATTCTGCAGTCCCTTAAATCCAACTTAAACTCCATGATTTTTCTCCTTTCCTGAAAGAAGGAGAGAAGCAAAGCTTTTCTCTCTCTTTCAGTTTAACTATTCTACATAATGCTCAACTCACCTTTTGAATACTTATATACACTGTATGTAAGTCTATCTTCTGGTGGAACTTGATTGTCATTAACCTCTCTAACCATTTCTCTAAGTTCTTCTGATTCCATATTTCCACAAGGAACAGCAATACATTCATGTATGCTTGATGGAAGAATGATAAAATCACCACCAATAAGGTAAGATACAGCATCAAGTATTCTTGTACTTAAAATTGAAGCAGCCCCGAATATCTTATGCGAATTTGTTATTACATACATTTCAATGTCCCCTGACATGTCAGGTGCTTCTTCTACCGGGATATCCAGTATTTCACAAATTACTTTTTCCATACTAGATACAACGTAGTCGTTTTCTATGTTTCTTATGGCACTATTAAGAAGTTCTGTCTGTTCAATGCCTGCTCTTGCTAATTCTTCTTTTCTTAATGTTATGCTTGCAGTAGCATCTGCCGATGAAGCTTCTGAAACATCTATGTAAAATAAAATCAACATGTCAAGATAATGTTTATAAGCTATATTCATTTTCTTAATTTCACCTATATTTGCATCTGAAACAACTCTTAATCTTACATTTTCCAAGATATAATCTCGACTGCATAACGTTTTAACATCAAGCTTTTTGTCTTTGTTTTCTTCATATATCCTTTCCAAGAACTCAATTACTTTGTCATCGTCATACCAAATATCTTCCATACACTCCTTATAAACTGTTGGACACATTTTGTACTTATTATTATCGGACAAAATTGTAATTCCAAACTTGTTACCATTATTTTTAAAAGCCTCCTTAACTTCTAGGTGAAATTCCTTTTCCCCTAACTTTTCATTAAGTTCCTCTACTCTCTTAATCATTTCTTCTTTTAAAGTATTCATGTTATTATCCTTTCCGCCCATTGGGCTTAAAAATTTATTTTTATAAATTAAAAGAGCCTACTTAGGCGTAGACTCTATATTTACTCCAGCTTACGTTTACAACCGTTCCAAGAATGGATGTAAGCACGTCTCCCCATGTCGGGTTGGTTCCTTCAAGTTCTTTAACAGCTTTCTGTTTTAACAGCCAGCTCATAAGTGTTCTTGTTTGATACTTCTTTGAAGTATCAAAGCTATACATTACTTCCTGAGGGCAATGTCTGTTTCTGTCGAATAGGTCTTCAACATTTGTACAATACAATGTTATGACCTTGTCATTAATGGAATAAGAATTAAACTCAACTAACATATTAAGCTCCTTCCGCCACTGTTTAGTTTTATTTTTAGTGGCTACTTATTATTGAAAATTTATAAGTTTCAAGGCTTGTTTCCCTTCTGATGATATTTAATTGTCAATGTGCCTTTATCGTCTTGCGATGACATCAAAAAACTGCAGGTTCTGCGTACTGCAAGGACGTGCTCGCACGTACATTTTATCCTTGCAGTAATAAAGCAGGTTCTGCAGTAATATGGCATCAAGCAAGACAGGCACATTGATAATTTCATCAGATGGAAACTGCCGGAACTTAAATTTTAATTAGTAGCCACTAAAACGGCCTATACAGTGGCGGGGTGCGACCAACAAGCTAAAGCCCCCGGTGATTCGGGGGTTGGAGGGTTGAGAAAAATAAAAAAAGTCCGACACCTCGGACTTTTCTCTGCTTTTCATAAAAGATATTAAGCAGGGCTTAATATCCACATCTTTTCATAATGCCCTGGGAGACGGGCAGGGCTGTCAGCGTAGCTGACTGGGTGGGAATGGTACCTAAATAAAATCCTTCTTCTTCCAAACTTTTCTTGCGAAAATAAAATTTCAAAAAGTTGTCAAAAAATCTTGCTACCAGTTTGCTAAAAAACTCTAAAAATACTTACAAAACTTCAAAAGAAAAAAGGGGACAAAATTGTCCCCCTGAAAATCATGCTTAATCATTCTTGGCTTCATCAAGCTTTTTCTTTACATTTTCCTCTAAATTTTCAACATTATTACATAATTCAAAATATTTAATCAATCTTTTTTTCTTTGCTCTCTGCAATGTTGACTTGCTAATTCCTGTCATGTTGCTCACCTCCTTATAACTATGTTTCTCTAATAATTTCAATGCCAACTCCATCTGTTCTTCTCCAAATTTCAAAGGCCTTCCATCCTTAAAATTAGGATTATTCTTCTTGGCTGCATTTTTACCTTCCTGAGTACGTTCAATGATCATGTCTCTTTCAAATTCTGCAAATGCCAACATCACATTTGTAATTAAACGACCTGTCGGGCTATTATCCATGCATCCCATGTTTAACACATTCACCACTACATCATCATTTTGCAATTTTTTAATAAGTTCAGAGCCTTCAATCACTGATCTGGCAATTCTATCAAGCTTTGTGACAATTAACTCATCCTCGGAAGAAATAACTGAAAGCAACTCTTCCAACTGTGGCCGCCTTGTGGTTTTCCCGGAATACTCATCCATGAATATCTTCTCGGCACCTGCAGCATTCAATTTTTCAATCTGCGCCTCTAAAGAATTACCATCTGCAGCCTGCCAATGTGTGCTCACTCTCGCATAACCATATTTCATTAAAATCACCTCAAATGTTACAAAATTGTCCATTTACTTATGAACATAACTTATGAATATACTTTAACACCTTATTTTATATATGTCAAACATATGATATTACTTTTTTATTACAAAAAAATAAAGTATTCAAAACTCAACAGTTCTGAACACTTTATTAATCAATATAATTCTATTCCACCATTAAATAATGTAGGTTCTACCATATTGCACCTCTACTTATTACATTCCTGCTTAAATTGTACAGGTGATACGATTTAAGTCAATTTTATTTTTTCTTTTAAGGGAAGTTCCCTTAAAAAAAGAAAAACATAAAATGTATACCTTTAAATTATATTCTTCCATGACAAGTTTAGGATAGCGTTAGCTATCTTGCGTTACTCCGTGGCCGAAGGACACATTTAAATGAGCAACGCTACCTTATTTGCTAAAAGGATATATAAATAGAAAAAATAAAAAAGAAAGAATATATATAGAAAACTTTCAGCCTCCCACAAATCCCCTTATTATAAGGGATTCCTACAAAAACATCCTGCAGTAATTTTGACTAGAAAAATAAATAGTAATCATATTATTTTGACCATATAGTAAAAAACATACATAAATTTAGACTGACTTAATGTAAAAAAAACAAGAAAAAAGTCAGCTTTTTCAGATTTTTTCTGAATTTCATCTTATTTTTGAAAATATTGTGTATTTATTTTTATCCCGAAATAATTTATGAATTTTTTAATGCACGACAAATAAACCTGACTTGCAGGCTTTAGATTATATTTACGAAATTAAGATATGTATTTTAAAAAAGTGCCAATTCACTTCTCACTATTTTGTGTATGTACTTTGCATTAAGTACTCTGTTCTTTGGTTCTTTTTCCTTACGTGCACAAGAACAGATTATCTTTGTGATCAGCAGCTTAATGTCACGTCCATGTAGTTCTGCTAATTTATCATACTGCGACATTAAATAAGCTGTATCCTTGATGTCTCTTGTGCTTGCCTTCTTTATTTTCATATGTCTAACAAGTCCCTGAATGTAATTTTCCTGAACATTATTACGTTGATTTGAACTGTAGTCCTTTTCAAACTTTTCATGCAAATATGTAATGTAGCATATTCCTTTCTTTACTCCGATTGCAAAAAAGTTTTTAAGAGTATGCATGTATGAACGAACTACACGCTTGCTCACGCCAAGCATTGCTGAATACTGTCCTAAAAACTCCTTGGCTTTTCTTTTATATGATTGAGTGTTTTCGTTTGTTAAATGTGCAAACCAAAACAACAGAAACTTTTCATTAGCTTTCAACGAAGCATATTCCTTGCTTCTGAATAATTTACGCTGCAGGGATACATAGCCTTCTCTTTCTGCTCCTTCATAAGAAAAATCGTTATCTATGATGGTAACATTGTAATCAATGCTTCTGCCAAATATCTTATGTTTTGCTACCGGATTAACTGTATATTCAGGAACTCCCGCTTCATATGTTATTACTTTCTTTTCAGCCAACCCTCTTAAGGCATTATAAAAACTCTGCTTTGACATTTTTGTAGTCTGGCAGACTGCTTTATTATGAACAGCAAATACTTTTCCTGAATTGTCCTGTCGTCTGATCATGTATTCAAACAACTTCCACTCACATTCTGTTAGGTTTATAAGTTTTGTTATTATTTTTCTTGTATTTTTTATATGGTTTTTCCCTTTATCAACTTATATACTAATAGAGTATATGAAATACAGAAAACACTTCAGTAATATAAACAATATTTTGGAAAGTCTAGATAAAAAATATCTTCTGCCAGAGGTTTTACAAGAGCCAAATTTTATGGTGGGAGAAAATATAAATGATATATTAAAAGAATTGAGCAGGGATATGCATGAACAAGTTAAACATTATAGAAATATTCAAGAAGAATATAGAGAATATATTGAAATGTAGGTTCATGAAATAAAATCTCCTATAGCATCTAGTAAACTTCTTATAGAAAATAATACTAATGAAGTAAC
>ERZ824480.1300-NODE-1300-length-22983-cov-4.549154_pt1 | contig 22983 bp, 13 predicted proteins | sample MGYA00519861_ERZ824480 | MGnify/ENA primary metagenome ERZ824480 (study PRJEB31778, sample SAMEA3449152) | human gut metagenome | biome: human gut; feature: human-associated habitat; material: faeces | place: United Kingdom | collected 2010/2012 ... | reverse complement strand
TCGAAATGATCTCATAAGCTGTCATCGGCGCCACCTCCCTTCCTATGTATTCCGGCAAGCCGGTATTCATAAACTCGGGAGGTTACCACCCTGTCATGGGTACTTTCCGTGGGAATAGTGTATCATGTATTTGGTTTAACAACAATAAATTTGGCAATTAAAAAAAAATAACAAAAATATTTAATTTTAGGTGATTCGATATGATAAAAAACACAATTACATACAAAAACAAAATTATTCTTACACTTTATCATCAGGATTTTCCTAATGAAAATCTTACTTTAAAGCGTTCTAAAAAAGAACATATAAAAAAGAATTGGATTATCTTCACAGAGGAATATGTCCCAGATGATGAATGGAACAAACTAACGGGTTATGCATGGGAAGAAAGAGCCTTGCTCATACCAAAGGAAAAATATAATCCTTATTACGAAAAAGCCTGTGCTAATATGATACATCGCATTTATCCCAACAAGCCGTCTGTTATATGGAAAACAGACGGATCAACCATTAGTGAAGATGATTTAGGAGAAATGTTGGCTTTTATCCAAAAATATACAGGTATGGATATAAAAGAGCATCCTGTATTTCTTGGAGATGTATTTTTATTTTCTCCATCAGAATTTGAATATCACAGCAATGAAGAAAACTCGATAATATTCCATAAATTAAAAGCAGGAATGAAAATTATAGTGCATTTTAAAAATCAACATAATATTCTTCAATCTAAAACCATTGATATTGCAACAGATACAGATGAACTAGAGGTTACGGCTGAATGCAATTGGAACAATCATGATGTCGAAATTTATAAAAACAATAGCTTGATATACATGAATGAAGATATTTCTTACATAAGGTGTATGAATTTAAGTTACTCTATTGTAGGTAGAAAGAAACGAATTCCATTAACAACCTTGCAAGAGTATTATGAACTCGAACAACAAAAAGATTTTGAAAAAAGCATAATCGGTACGCCTCCAGAACCAGTCCAAGAATCTTTGGATGAAATCAACAGAACGCTTGTGCGCAAGATGAATAACTTAAAGGTTTCAGATAAATTTCTTTTTGTTCAACCTGGAGAACGAAGTGTTGCAATGAAAAAAATCACAGATATCATTTTTCGTGCAACAGACGAACTGTGGTTAATTGATTCTTATTTCGCAGATAAGGGGAGTGGGCTCCAACAAATGACGGATTGGCTTCGATTAATCGTTAATTCCTATGCTGTAAGTAAAAATATTATTTTCTACTGTAGCAATGAAAATAAAGCTCTAAATGCAACACAATTGAAAAATCATATGAAGAATGATCCTATTATTCTAAATACCATTAAATCTCGACAAACTGAAGGAATACAACTATTCCAAACAAAATTGGCAATTCATGACCGTTTTTTAATTATACGAAACGCCGATGAATATTTAGGTCTCTCTATTGGAACTTCATTTAATTCATTAAATACTAATCATTATTGTATTCACGTTCTTGCACATAAAGAGGCAAAAGAAGTTCTTAAAATATTATACGATTGGATGAAAATAAATGTAATTGCTCGGGAGGAATGCAAATATGACAAATGATGATATTAAAAAACTTGCTGAAGCATTACAACATAGAGAAAATGCAAAAGATTCCAAAGTACAAATAAATAAAGTTCTTCGAAATAAAAGTTGTGCAACGATTATTAGGGAATTTAAACATCTAATGCCTGAAATACACAATAAGGATAGAAACAAGTCACTTTTAATTCTTGTTTTATCCATTTTACATAAAAATATTGGTTTATTAGATAACCTTCAAAAAGTCTTATTTACAGAAGGTTTAATTCCAAATTTGTATGGTGCCTTATGCATCTTTTTCAGCGGAAAAAGTTCTACATTACACCTGAAAATTGAATTAACAGATTCACAGTTTCCTAACCGATATGATTATTTAACTCGTTTTTCCGGACAATTTATGGAACGAAAGATCCGTGACGCTTTATATGCAGTCAAAATTCTTTCTATGAGTGATCAAATAAAATTTGAAGAATTAGCTTTTAAAGATAGCACACGCCTGATACTACTTAATATGGAATCTTTTCAATTAAATGCATTCCCATCTGATACACTCATAACGAGATTATTAAGAGATGGTGATGAGCTACAAGCTAATATTGGTTTTTATTTTGCAGTCTGGGATATTACAAGAGATGTACATGATTACGAACAATTAAGAAAAAATCCAACTTCTCCGTATACTAAAACTAAACGACAGATTAATAAAAATATAAAATGCCATTTAGAAGCATTCTATAACTTTTATAATTGTTGCTCAACAAATAGAAAAGCATCCTTGCTCGTAAATTATATTCTTTCCGAAAGGGAATACCCTGTCCAATTCGGACATTGGTTAATGGAATCAACATTGCAAGAGGCACTGATTTTCGAGATAACCTCATCCGATAAAATAACAAATTTGGATAGATTATGTACAATAGCACATCTCATACATGATTTCCCTTGCAGAGATAATAATGGTGTTCGAGTTAAAAAGGATAAACTTTATGTTGCAGTTGTAATGGTTTTAAAAAACTTTATTTTAGAAAAAAAGGGGATTTATTCATGGGATACTTCACAAGAAAATATATTCCGAAATATATGCAAGGTAATGCCACAGAGATATTTAAAACAGTTATATAAATTTTTAGAAAAAGAATCAAAAGAATTGATGGTTTCAAAATTAGATGAAATGGTTCGGTTTTCTATATACCTTGAAGATAAGCGCCGCTGTGATATCTATCAGGGGATGATGGATGTAATAGATTCTTTTAAGACTAAATAGCCTAATAATATACTATTGGTGTTTAAAAAAGCGTAACGGCAGATCGCAAATCTGTCGTTATTAGTTACCATACTTCTAAGATATCATTAGATGAAAACCGGAAATATTCCATAAAAAGATTGCAATTGAATATCACAGGCAGGATATGTTATTATAAAAAACGGAATAAATTCAATTAATTGTATAATCAAAGGAGAAAATCATGGACAGACAATTTAATACGCCGTCTGAGATTATTGAGGCGAACATCGGCAGCGGAGTAACGAAAGCCAATATGAATATTGTAAAAATGATAATACTTGGAATGCTGGCAGGCGCTTTTATTGCAGTAGGCGGTACAGCAAGCAATGTAGCAGTACATAATATATCTAATGTAGGCGTGGCAAGGGCTTTGGCCGGAGCAATATTTCCTGTCGGTCTTATGATGGTTGTAATAACCGGTTCAGAGCTTTTTACCGGCAACTGTCTTATGGTTACGGCGTTTTTTGATAAAAAAATTAAAGGTATGCAGATGCTTAAAAATCTTGTGATTGTATACATTTCTAATCTTGTAGGTTCGGTAATAATTGCAGGGCTTGTATATCTTTCGGGTCAGTTTAATTATACTGACGGTCTTCTCGGAGCGTATACAATTAAGGTTGCGCTTGCAAAGACAACGATTGCTCCGGGTACGGCAATTGCAAGCGGTATACTTTGTAATATGCTTGTATGCCTTGCTGTAATTCTTGCTCTTAGCGCAAAGGATATTATCGGAAAAATATTCGGAATATTTTTCCCTATAGCATCATTTGTAATATGCGGATTTGAGCACTGTGTTGCCAACATGTATTATATTCCGGCGGGAATATTTGCAGCGGGAAATGAGGATTATTTAACAAAAGCACAGGAGCTATATGGTATAACTGCAGAGCAGTGCGCAGTATTTAGCTCGCCAATGATTATTAGAAGCTTTATTTGCGTTACGCTTGGAAATATTATCGGCGGAGTAGTGTGTGTAGGAATTCCGCTGTATGCGGCGCATAAGCATACAGGCAATAAGAAATAATTATGGAGGTACGTCATGTATACAGCGTCAGAGAAACGATATAATAATATGAAATATGAAAGGTGTGGAAAAAGCGGTATACTTCTTCCGCGCGTTGCACTTGGAATGTGGCATAATTTTGGCTCGGTAGACAGATATGAGACAATGAAGGAGGTAATATTTGCATCATTTGATAGTGGAATAACCCATTTTGACCTTGCAAATAACTATGGACCGGTATATGGGTCTGCTGAAGAGAATTTCGGAAGAATACTTCGTAACCATATGATACGTTACCGCGATGAGATGATTATATCTACAAAAGCCGGATATGATATGTGGCCGGGGCCTTATGGCAATAATGGTTCAAGGAAATATCTTATTGCCAGTCTCGACCAGAGCCTCAAGAGGATGCAGCTTGATTACGTTGACATATTTTATCATCACAGACCGGATACCGATACGCCGCTTGAAGAGACAATGGGAGCCTTGTCTGATATTGTCAGACAAGGAAAAGCCCTGTATGTGGGACTCTCAAATTATAATAGCGAGCAGTTAAAGCGTGCGGCTGCTATATTAGAAGATAACAAGACTCCACTTCTTATTACGCAGCCAAGATATAATATGTTTGACAGATGGGTTGAAGACGACGGGCTTCTTGATACAGCAAAGGAATGTGGCGCAGGGGTTATATGTTTCAGTCCGCTTGCACAGGGAATGCTTACTGACAGATATATTAATGGTATTCCAGATGACAGCAGGGCAGCAAGGAATGGTTTTTTGCGTGCTGACAGTATAACGCCGGAAGTTATATCAAAGGTAAAGGCTCTTTCAGAAGTGGCGGAAAGCAGAAACCAGAGTCTTGCACAGATGGCGTTAAGCTGGGTGCTTCGCGGCAACAAGGTCACAACGGTACTTATTGGCGCCAGTCGCAGGGAGCAGATTATAGACAATTGCAGTATTGTAGATAAGCTTGAATTTTCAGAAGAAGAACTTAAGTTGATTGAACAGATTTTGAATGGATAAGAATTTTTTCTTACCCATTCATTATTTTCTGAAACTTTTTCGGGGTGTATCCGGTTATTTTTTTAAATGTAGTAATGAAGTTCGAGTAATCATTAAATCCTGAATTATAGCAGGTTTCAGTCACATTCATGCCTTCTGAAAGAAGCTGCTTTGCTTTTGAAATACGAGCCATTATAAGATAATGGAAAATAGTCGTATCGGTTTCCTTCTTGAATTTGTGGCTGAGGTAATATTTGTCGCGTGAAAGCATATCGGCCAGTGAATCAAGAGTAATATTTTCTAAAATATGCGAGTCAATATATTCGGTTATAAACGCTACATCCGAAGAATACTGGCTTGGAGATATGAAAGACTGGCCGTTATACAGATTATTAATATAAATTAAAAGCTGTATAACATATGTATCAAAAAGCAGATTAACGCCAAAATGGTTGTGTTTATTGTCTTTGCATTGTGTCATTTTATTAAATATATCTATTATATAATCTTTCTGAAGATGTGAAAGAAGCAGGACGTTATTACCTGCTATGCGGTTATTGAAACATTCAGAAAGATTAGTTTTTTGGTCTGAAAATCTTGAAGTAAAAGTATCGGGTATATGAAAATATATTCTAGTGAAACTATTTTCTGTATTATTAGTAAGTTTATGAGGGTCAAGGCTGTTGATAACAGCTACTGAGCTTGAGGTAATATGATAACAGGAGTTTTTAATGTATAAATTAACGTCGCCCTCTAAAATCAGATATATTTCATAAAAATTATGCATGTGGTAATCCATGTTGTTCGTGTAAGCATGTATTGAGCTAAGTTTTTGAAAAGCTATCTGTTGGTAACCTTCCATATATGAAGCCTCCGTATATACAATTTAGTGTTTGTATAATTGTAACATATTAATCTTGAAAAAAATATATAAATAAAGCAATATTTACAATAAAATAGACAATTATAACAAGGAATATGTTAATTTTGAACGGTAAAATGCTTGATATAAAGAGATAATCGGAGGGATTTCAATGAACAGAAAGATAGTAGCATTTATGTTAATCCTGGCAATTGTTTTAGGCGTAGTAAATACACCTCAAATTATTGCAGGAGCAAAAACAACGTCAAATATTAAAAGCATAAAGATAATTAATCCTAAAAAAGCTTCACTCAAACTTAAAGTCGGAAGCAAATTCAAACTGAAGATAAAGATTAAGCCGAAAGCGGCGTCCAAAACAAAAGTAAAATATTCTTCGTCAAAGAAAAAGGTGGCAGCAGTATCAGCCAAGGGTGTGATAAAAGCGAAGAAAGAAGGAAAGGCAAAAATAACAGTTAAAGCAGGAAAAGGCAAGAAAACTATGAAAAAAGATACTATTAAAGTCAAAGTAGTGAAAAATGATTCGGGTATAATTTCTGTAAGTACCCCGGTTCCTTCTGTAAATACAGACACTCCGCCGGTATTCACAGCTACGCCAGAGCCGGCACTGCCTGACGGAACATTTACTATTGCGTCCAAAAAAGAAGCGGTACAGTTGTTCATAGACCAGTATGTTAATGATTATGAGGGACTTAGGCTTGTTTCTGAATGCTTTGCAGAAGATATTAAGATGGTTTCTGATGCGGATTTAGATATAGTTGTAGACAATACAAAGCTTAAAGGCTCGGTTATAATAGCAGGCAGTGTAGATAATAATATGCTTATTAATAAACTTGTACAGGAAGGAAAGCTTAATGTAGATGAAATCAGGGGAAAATGGGAGGTATATAAAATTGATGTTGTAGAAAATCCATTTGACGGTGTAGATAAAGCGCTTGTAATTACCGGAAGTGATAAGAGAGGTACTATGTACGGATTATTCTCTATATCAGAGCTTATGGGCGTTTCTCCCTGGGTATACTGGGCTGATGTTAACCCTGTGAAAAAAGATGAGATATCCTTTAAATATTCCGAAATACGTACAGTATCAAAAGAGCCGTCAGTCAAATATAGGGGTATATTCCTTAATGATGAGGAGCCATCTTTGGGAACATGGGTAAATAATAAGTTTAAGACGACAAGCGGCGGTAAGTTCAACGAAAACTTTTATGAGCATGTATTCCAGCTTCTTCTCAGACTTAAAGCCAATTATATGTGGCCTGCAATGTGGAATTCATCATTTGGGGCAGACGGTGTAGCTTTTCCTGAAGCCAGCGCTGAGCTTGCCGATACATATGGAATAGTAATGGGAACTTCACATCATGAACCAATGATGCTTGCGCATCAGGACTGGGTCCGTAATAAGTCAAAGTACGGAAACGGACAATGGGACTGGGTTACTAATCAGGAAGGACTTACAAAATTCTTTACATATGGGGCGACAGATTTTGGAAAATATGATAATGTATGTACAATAGGTATGCGAGGAGACGGGGATGCAACGATGCTCCCTGAGGGAAGTACGGTTGAAGAAAATGTAACTCTTCTTAAAGAGATAATTACCGCACAGAAAAATATTCTTAACGAAAATGGACTTTCTGACAAGCCAAAAATGATTGCGCTCTATAAAGAAGTTGAAGAATACTGGTATGGAGATGATGAAACAGAAGGACTTAAAGAGTGGGATGGTCTTGATGATACAATTGTTCTTTTAGCAGAAGACAATTATGGAAACCTAAGGACGCTTCCAACGGAAGAAAACCGTAACCGCGCAGGCGGATGGGGAATGTATTATCATTTTGATTATAATGGAGCTCCGGCGTCATATCAGTGGACACAGACTTTCCAGCTTCAGAAAGTTTGGGAGCAGATGTCTATGGCTTATGATTACGGAGTAGACGACATATGGATTGTTAACGTAGGAGACCTTAAACCTATGGAGATGCCTATATCATATTTTCTTGATATGGCATATGACTTTGACACATGGGGAACTGCTAATATAGATAGTGCAGATGAGTATGAGAATAACTGGCTTAAAGAGCAGTTTGGGAATTATCTTACTGATGAAGAAATAAATGATGTGGCTGACCTTATTGATGAGTATACGAGAATAACTACGCTAAGAAAACCTGAAATAGTTAAAGCAGACACGTTCAGCCTTGAAAATTATAACGAGGCAATGAGAGTGCTAAAAAGTATTAATGATGTAAAAGAAGCGGCGGACATGTACAAGGAAAAGCTTCCTGATGAAGCACAGGCAGCTTATTATCAGTTGGTATATTATCCTGCAGTTGCAACTACTAACGTCATAAAAATGCAGATATATTCAGGAATTAACAAGCAATATGTTAAGCAGGGGCGTGCAAGCGCTAATGTATATGCGGGGCTTCTTGAAGAATCCATTGAATTTGATAAAGAGCTTGAGAATATTTACAGCAAAAACATGCCGGGAGGCGTAGGAGATAAATGGGATGGAATGATGGCGCAGGCTACCAATGCAAGACATGTAGGATATGATAGTTGGAAGCCGGAGGGAAAATATCCTGAGGCGCAGTATCTTAATAATCTTCCTGATAACCCGTCTATGCTTGTCAGCGTGCAGGGTGAATCAAAGGTACATGAATCAGGAAGTATAGATTTGCAGGAATTTACAAGTATTAATAAAGAGCATTATTATATTGATATAGCAAATGCAGGAAAGAATCCTTTTAATTATGAGATTACCACAAGCGCTGATTGGATTAAGGTTACAGATACAAATGGAACGGTAAATACACAGGATACGGTTGGCGTTGAAGTTGATTTTGACAGTTTGTCAGATGACGCAACGGGAACGCTTACTATAAAAGGCAATTCACAGACCGTTACAGTTAATATCAAGGCTAATGTAATAGATGTAAGCGGTATGGATAATATGACTTATGTTGAGGCGCATGATTATGTATCAATTGAAGCAAGTCATTATTCAGAAAAAAATGCCGGAGGTACAAACGCAGAGTGGAAAGAAATAAATAATTACGGCAGAACTCTTTCATCAATGAAAGTATTTCCGACAACAGCTTCGTTTAACGGTTCAGATTCGCCATATGTTGAATACAAATTCTATGTTGATTCAAGTGAAAGGTATTCTATGCAGACGCAGATTGCACCGTCTAACAATGTTGACTGGAATAATGTAACAATGAGATTTGCATATTCTGTTGATAATGCTCCGCTTAAGGAGGTTGACACAATAACGTCTAAGTATATTGCGGGAACATGGAGAGATTCAACATGGTCTAACGGAGTAAGAGATAATATAAGGACAATAACGGAAAGCCTTGGTAATCTCAGTGAGGGAGTGCATACAATAAAAATCTATGCCGTAGACCCTGCGATAGTGCTTGAAAAGCTTATAATGTATCCAAGTTCAAAGACGCTTAAGAAATCATATCTCGGACCTGAAGAAAGTTATTTTGTAGGTAAAAATGTACAGTCGGAGTTAATTGCAGATATACATGAACAGTAAATTATAATGCTAAAATTAATAAATAAGCGAGGATAATTATATGGATAATGTAAGAATAGGAGTTATAGGAGTCGGAGGAATGGGAAGCGCCCATTGTAAGCAGATTGCAGAAGGTAATATACGGGGCATGACGCTCACAGCCGTTGCGGATATAAAAGAAAGCAGAAGAAAATGGGCAAAAGAAAATCTTCCGGAGACGGTACATATATATGATAATGCTGAATCCCTTATGGATTCGGGAAACGTGGACGCAATATTTATAGTAACTCCGCATTATTTACATCCGGTATATGCTATTGAAGGTTTTAAGAGAGGACTTCACGTCCTCTCGGAGAAACCTGCCGGCGTGTATACTAAGCAGGTCCGTGAAATGAATGAAGAAGCAAAAAAACATAACGTTGTGTTTGCACTTATGTTTAATCAGCGTACTAATCCGGTCTATAAAAAGATGAGAGAAATTGTACAGGGCGGCAGATATGGTGCGGTTAAGCGTGTTAACTGGATAATAACAGACTGGTATAGGACGCAGGCATATTATAATTCCGGTGAATGGCGTGCTACATGGGATAGAGAAGGCGGCGGTGTTTTACTTAATCAATGTCCTCATAATCTGGATTTGCTTCAGTGGATATGCGGTATGCCTTCTAAAATAAGAGCGTTTTGCCATGAGGGGAAATGGCATAATATTGAAGTTGAAGATGATGTTACGGCATATTTTGAGTATCCTAACGGAGCAACAGGAGTATTCATTACTTCTACCGGCGATGCTCCGGGCACTAACCGGTTTGAAATTGATTTAGAACGCGCCAAGCTTGTAAGTGAGAATGGAAAGCTTATGATGTATGAAATGAAAGAAAATGAGCGTACATTTTGTTTTGAATCAAAGGAAGGATTTGCAAAACCTGAAGGCGAATGGATTCAGGTAGAGACGCCGGGGGAAAATAGCCAGCACAATGGTGTGCTTCAGGCATTTGCAGATGCAATCCTTTATAATACTCCGCTTATTGCTGACGGATGCGAGGGTATAAACGGGCTTATGCTTTCTAATGCCATGCATCTTTCTTCATGGACAGAAAGTATAATAGAATTGCCGATAGATGAAGAGCTGTTTCTTAGAGAGCTTAATAAAAGAAGAAATACTTCCGAGAAAAAAGAAAGTGTGACAGAGGTTACGTTTGATACGGCAGGAACTTACGGAAGCTGAGGAGTAAAAGGAATTTTTTGGAGGTTTATGATTATGTTGGAAAAAAGTTTGATTTCAGGATTTGCAGATGAGATTGATTCGGCATTTGACGTGCAGCTTGGCGTGCTTGAATCACTAGGGCAAAAATATATTGAGTTAAGAGCTGCCGACGGAATCGGAATTGTAGATTTTACTATGGATAAAGCAAAGGAAATAAAAGAAAAAATGGATGCATGCGGCATAGCTGTATCTGCAATTGGCTCCCCTATTGGAAAAATCGGTATTAATGATGAATTTGAGCCGCATTTTGAAAAATACAAGCATATAGTAGAATTGGCGCATTACTTTGAAACGCCTAATATAAGAATGTTCAGTTTCTACCTGCCTGATGAGAATTTGCCTGAGAAATACCGGGATAAAGTTATGGAGCGTATGGAGAAACTGGTGGATTATGCAAAACAGGAAGCAGTTACTCTTTTGCATGAGAATGAAAAAGGAATATATGGCGCTATGGCAAAAGAGTGCCGTATTCTAATGGATGAGTTTTACGGCGAAAATTTTAAATGTATATTTGATTTTGCAAATTATGTACAATGTAAGCAGGATACAAAAGAAGCTTACGAGCTTCTTAAGGATTATATAGCATATATTCACGTTAAAGATGCCGTATGGGGAACGGGTGAGGTGGTGCTTCCCGGTACAGGAGACGGTAATCTGAGGTATATATTCAATGAACTTGATAAAAAAGGATTTTGCGGCTTTTTAAGTCTTGAACCTCATTTGTTCCATTTTCAGGGATTTGATGCGCTTGAGAGGGGAGAAACGGAGGATAAGAAAGAAACTGATGGAGTAAGGGCATACAAGGCAGCGTATGCAAGTCTGAAAAGGATATTATAATACGTAATTATTTATAGTTTTTACGGTATGACGAAGGAGTTTCTTTCATTAATCTGACAAATGCACGGTTATAATAGCTGATATTGTTGAACCCGCACAGTGAAGCAATTTCAGCTATTTTTTTATCTGTATTAAGGAGAAAATCGCAGCTTCTTGTTATTCTTATTTTGTTAAGGTATGAAAACGGTGTATAACCCGTGAATTCTTTAAACTGTCTGCAAAAATGTCCGTTGCTTAGTCCGGCACAGTCTGCCATTTCATCAAGCGTAAGCGGATTCATATAGTTTTCATCTATATAATCAACACATTTTTTAAGATAAGGCTGTATATGTTCGTTAGCAGAGTTTTTCATAAGGGCATGCATATGGTTATTGTATAATAGCTGCCAGATAATAAGAAGATTTCCGCGAATAATAAGCTCATAGTATTTGATGTCTTTATCTATTGTTTTGAATATGGTGTTGAGACAGGACAGGACTGTAGACTGCCAGCTGTCGGTATCTGTTCTGTATATAGGTATAATACAGTCCATTGTATGATAGTTTACGGGAAGAAGATATCGTTCGCAGTATGATGGAAGTATCTCTGTAAGCATGGCTTCGGAAAAAACTATTGCATAAAATTCGCATTGTTCATTTTCAATCTTATTAGCTCCGGCAAAGTGAAGAAGGCCCGGAGGGACCATAATTGCGTCGCCTGAATTTAGTGTAAATTTCCGCTCCTCAATAAAGAAATCAACCGTTCCTGATACAAGATAGAATAATTCCAGCTCTGTATGACAGTGGAGGTAAAGTACCTGATGATATGGATGAACGGTTATGTGGTGCAGTGAAAAGGGACGTGACTGCGTCTTGTGTACATAGTTTTCTATAGGTTTATTGGTCGTTTCATGTATCATGTCTGAGTACCTCCTGTAATCATATAATAAAAACAATATGTCAAAATAGTGTTAATTTATGTTGATATTGTTATAGATATGGAAAGTACCGTGTTATATACTTATAAATATGATGAGATAATATAATTATTTTGGTGAAACGGAGATGAAAAAACTATGGGTAAGATAACAATTTATGAGGATAAACTGATATATCAGAGAAGAGATGAGCTTACAATTTTAGAGCCTTATGGACCGAATTGTATAAGATGCCGTTCAACTAAGAATTCTAAGATTTCAGATGAAAACTGGACGCTTCTTCCTCCTAAGGAAGGAGCGGAATATTCAATAACCGGAGATGAATCTGTGGCAGAGATTACGAACGGAATGGTTAAGGTAAAACTTGAAGCAGGTAATATATGGTATGGGGGAATAATTAACTTTTACAGAAAGGATGAACATATTCTCCATACAAAGTATGAGGGACATTATACCGGAAGAAATGTACATAGGGAAGGCGACCACTATCAGGTTAAAGTAATATTTGACGCACATGAAGGAGAGCATTTTTACGGGCTTGGACAGGAGCAGGAGGACCAGTTTGACAGAAAAGGAAGCACGGTTAATCTTGAGCATTATAATACCAAGTCGGCTGTTCCGGTATATTATTCTTCGATGGGATATGGATTTTTGTGGAATAGTCCGGCGCCGGGAAGATGCGAGACTACTAATAACCACACAATGTGGGTTTCGGACAGTGCATATCAGGCAGATTTTCTTGTATATGCAGCAGAGACGCCTAAGGAAGTGCTTGGAATATATGCTGACCTTACCGGACATGCACCGAAGTTCCCGCATTGGGCTGCGGGGTTCTGGCAGAGCAGGATGCGGTACGAGACTCAGGATGAGCTTATGAAAGTTGCGAGGGAATATAAGAAAAGAGGGCTTCCTCTTGCGGCTATTGTTATAGATTTCTTCCATTGGCCTGAACAGGGAGAATGGATGTTTGATGAAAGGTTCTGGCCTGACCCTAAGGCAATGGTTGATGAGCTTAAGGAAATGGGTGTTGAACCTGTAGTTTCCATATGGCCTACAACCAATCCTAACAGCCGCTATTACCGTGAGATGGATGAAGCTAATATGCTTATAAGGACAGAAAACGGAACATACGGAACATTTGATTTTTACGGTATGCAGACATTTATTGATACGACCAATCCTGAAACACGTAAGTATGTATGGAAGCTTGTTAAGGAACATTATTACGATTTGGGAATCAGAAATTTCTGGTTAGACGAAGCAGAACCTGAGATTCGTCCACAGCAATATCATAACCTTAAGATGTATGCTGGCAACGGAGCACAGGCAGCAATGCTTTATCCGTACTGTTACAGCCAGCTTTTTTATGAAGGGCTTAAAAAAGAGGGTGAAGAGGACATTATACTTCTGACGCGTGCGGCATATCCGGGAACACAGAAATTCGGTTCGTTAGTATGGAACGGCGATATTCAGTCAACCTTTGATGCATTAAGGATGAGTGTTAAGACAGGGCTTTCTATGGCGATGAGTGGAATTCCTTGGTGGAATAGTGATATCGGAGGCTTCTTTAACGGAGACATAGAAAGCGATTATTTCAGAGAGCTTATTGTAAGATGGATGCAGTTCGGTGTATTTTGTCCGGTTATGAGAATACACGGCACAAGAAACAGAGTGAAAGACCAGGCGCCGCCTGCACCGGGAATACTTGCAGAGACCGGAGGATACAATGAGCTATGGAGCTTTGGAGAAGAAGTGTATGAGGTTCTTGTAAAGCTTGTAGAGCTCAGAGAAAGGCTTAAGCCGTATATATGGAAGTATATGGACGTGGCGTCTGAGACAGGTGTGGCTATAATGAGACCGATGTTTGTAGAATTTCCTGATGACAAAGAATGCTATACACTTGAAGACCAGTATATGTTTGGAGAGGATATTCTTTTTGCACCGGTTGTTAATAAAGGACAGACCGAAAGAAAGGTATATCTTCCGGAAGGTATATGGACAGATGTTAATACAAAAGAGAAGATTAACGGAAAACAGTGGATTACATGCAAAGCAGAGATTAATGAATTCATTGCATTTGTCCGTGACGGAAGCGACGTCATAGATGTGTTTGAATGATGCCGGAGGCAAAAGCCCTTTAAAGTTGTATTAGGGATGCATGAAAAGTAAAAAGGAGAAGGATATATGGATAAAATAAGATTAGGAATTACCAGACGGGGAGTAATAAAAAACAGTCGTCTTAAGCAGATTGCAGCGTATATACTTTGTTTTGCGCTTACGGTGCCTGTCGTTGCGGGAATTAGTCCTAAAACAGCCGACGCAGAAGAGACAGAAGATGTTTATGCACCTGTAATGAATGTTGATATGACAGACCAATTGGGAGAGATAATGCATGGTGCATCCGGATTTCTTTACGGAATAAGCAGTGAAGACGTTCCTACGATGAATCTCATAACTCCTCTTAAACCTAAAGTGCTTGCTACGAAGGGCGCCCTTGGCACAGAACATCCGTATGCTGATGCTCTTGATGTTGCAGAGACGTTTCTTGCGGCAGGCGGAGAGATGGTTCAGATGTATAACAGTAACTTTTATGCAATATTTGGACCTCAAAATACTTATCAGGATTATGTAACGCAGTTCAAAGAAGTTATAGTTCCTTATGTTACGAATTGGAAGAATGAGTGGAAGAAGGAGCATAATTATAACGCACAGACAGGGCTTGACGACTTTGGACTGAATATTGACGATGTTCTTGTGTATCTTCCGATAAATGAGGGAACTCCTGTAAGAAGCGAAGTGGAAGGAGAGGACCCGCGTAATGCTTTTGAAGCATATTATACGGCCATAAAGGAAGTTGACCCTCTTGCAACAGTAGGAGGCTTAAACCCTGCTGAATATTCATGGACGCATGTACCGCCGCAGTGGCAGTGGGACGGATGGCACACGTTGTTAAGCTATCTGTATGATAAAGATGCGCTGCCGGATGTTGTTACATGGCATCAGCTTGAACGTAATGAGGATAGATATAAAAACGATATAGAAGAATTTAATCACCTTAGAAATATATTTGCCGGCGAAGGTAATGAGGGCGAATATTATGGAAAAGTAAATGGTAAGGATGTAGATAAAATTCCTGCTGACACACCTAAGATAGTAATAAATGAAATTGCCCAATCTGATGAGTGCGGTGTGCCGGGGGCGCTGGTTAGCTGGATTGGACGCCTTGAAGACGCGGAAGCTTATGGCTGCCTTCCTTTCTGGCATCAGGCTGACAATCTTAATGACCTTGCCGCTGATTCAAATGAGGCAAACAGTGCATGGTGGCTTTACAAATGGTATGCAGATATGTCCGGCCAGAGATTAAAGATAACTACAGATGATAAATATTCAGGAATATATGGAGTTTCCACTATAGATGAAAAAGCTAAAAAAGCAACTACATTGTTTGGGCTCGGAAGCGAGGACGGCGATGCAAAAGTTGTTTTAAGCGGATTAGATGAGACAGATGTTTTCGATGGAGCAAAAAAGGTTCATGTAAAAATTGATGCTGCATATTTCAAGGGATTTAACAGCGCAAGCGAACCTGAGACAGTGCTTGAGGGTGCATTCGCTCTTTCTGACGGTGATCTTGTTATTGAAATGAAGGATGTGCTTCGTTCTACCGGATACAGGCTTACGGTAACTCCTGCCAGTGAAGATGAAGTAGTGGGTAATCTTAAGACAGGTTCTTTTCACGCTATATATGAGGCGGAGGAAGCCGATAGAATCGGAAGCGGCAATCTTGGAGTAGTAACAAGCGGAAAATATTTTCTTTCAGGTCCCCGTGTGAGTGAAGCTTCAAATGATAAGAATCAGATTGGAGGTTCCGGGCTTAATAATTTTACAAGTAACAGAGGAATTGAATATAAGGTTAATATCCCTGAAAACGGCAGATATAAACTTGAATTTATTTACGGTAATCAGGTTGGCATGAATCGTGGAGATGAAACTAAGCACAAACCTGTGAATCAGATTCAGCAGCTGGCAATTGACGGCGAAAGCTCGGAAATGATACTAAAGAATACAATGGAAAAAGAGTGGACGGCGATATATACCAGATATGTTGATTGGGAAAAGGGAGAGCACTCTGTAACAATTATGGGAAATACTGTGGCCCCTGAAAGCAATATTATGCAGGACGCCCTTCATGTTACGGCTGTTGGAGAATATGGTGAAAATACTTTGGAATACAACGAAGTATTTGAGGCAGAAGAAGGGGATTTCGCATTTAATGCCCTTTATCCGGGAGTAAATCCGGTTCAGGTGAAAAATGATGCTTTAGGTTATACAGGTAAAGGGTATGTTACCGGACTTAATGAAAGAAGCGTTAAGAACGGAGGAGGAGTCCGTTTTAATATTGTGGTAAAGGAAAGCGGATTATATAACCTTAATTTGAGATATCAGTCAGGCAAAACGGGTAAAGCTGCTATATATGTCGGCAATGCGGCAAGAACATTTGACGGTAATGTAAAAGAAATCGGCGTGTCGGATACTAAGGGTACATGGATGAATACGGGAGCCAGCGTATATCTGCAAAAGGGCGTTAATATTGTGGATATAGACGCCTCAGTGAATATTTCGCTTGACAGTCTTAATGTGAGTGAATGGGCAGAAGGTAAAAAGTATTCACAGGAAATTGATGCAGTTGATACAATTCCCGACGGAGCCGATGAGACTGACATTCCGTATGACGTATGGTCGGTAAGATGGAATGAAGATTATATTGATACTGTTTATGCTGGGCTTTTAAACGGAGCAGAGCCATATACAACACAGAAGCAGGTTGATAAAATAGCGGATACAGAACTTTCGCCGGACGGAGAACAGATTTCCTATGTTGTCGGCCGGAGTCTTACCGGAGATGAAAATGCTGAGAGTGATGTTAACAAATATCTTGAATTTGAAGTTGACGTACCTGAAGCCGGCAGATATGCAATGCAGCTGTTCCATTCAAATGATGAGATTTTCGGAACGCATGGTTATAACACAAAAATCATTGACAAATTTGCTAATATCAAGGTAAATGACGGAGAAGCAAAGAGGTACTTCTTTATTAACACAATATCCCGCGACACCTTTAAGGAAAAAACGGTGTATATTGATTTGAAGGCAGGCAGAAATAAGATTAAGATATTCAATGACAACAGTTGGAAAGTTATGAAAGGGCTTGACGACGGACAGGCAAAAGCTGCCGGACTTCCTGATTGGAGAGAAGCAGACCCCGGACAGGAAGTAACAGGAAATTACAGCAGTTTCTATTATGATAAACCGGGGAATATTCCGATTGTGAACTCGCTGCCTAATTTCAGCAAATTTGTAATAACTCCGGTTTTTGTCGGGGGAACCGCAGTAGAAGATAATCCGGCGGATGATAACGGTAATGTCAGTATAACAACGGCACCGTCGCCTGTACCGGCGCCTGTTACGGATTTGAAAAAGGGAAGCTCATTTATCTCAAAGAAACTTTCCTGCAAAGTTTTATCCATTGATGCCGATAAAAAGTCAGGAACCGTGCAGGTTAAAATGGCGTCCGCTAAAAATAAGTTAAAGAAGTTAACAATACCGAATACCGTTTCTAAAGACGGCTATACATTTAAGGTTGTAAAGATTGCAAAAAATGCATTTAAGAACAATAAAAATATAACCAGTGTTAAGATAGGAAACAATGTAAAAATAATTGACAGCGGTGCATTCAAAGGCTGTAAAAAACTTACTAGAGTTGTTACGGGCACTTCACTTATTAAGATAGGAAAGAATGCTTTTGCTAATGACAAAAAATTAAGGGTTATAGATTTACGTAAGAGCAAAAAGCTAAAATCTGTCGGCAGTAAGGCTTTTAAGGGAATTTACGGTAAAGCTAAAATAAAAGCGCCAAAAGGGAAATTAAAGGTATATAAAAAACTTCTGAAAAAGGGGTAATGAATTATGGGAAGAAGAAAAAAGACAGTAGCCGCATTGCTTGCAGCCGGCGTGTTGGGAGGTATTCTGACTCTTGGCGGAGGCAGTGTTAAGGCAGATAATGAGCCTGTTAAGGCACATCCTAATGCAGTTGTTTATCAGGCTGAGGACGCATCTATGACGGGCGGCGCAAGAAAAGCGACTGACCATACCGGGTATACAGGAACAGGATTCGCTGCGGGATTTGATAACAGCGGAACAGCAAAGGTTTCATTTACCGTAAATGCAGCTTCTGCAGGAACCTATTACTTATCTTTCAGATATTCCGCAGGTGACGTCGGCGGATGGCCTAAGAACAGGACGCTTGCACTTTCTGTAGGAAATGAGAAGGAAAATGTAACATTTACCGGAACAGACAGTACATGGAATACATGGGAGGAGCTTATAGTAAAGAAAGAGCTTGTAAGTGGAAATAATACTATTTCATTAAGCTGCATTACCGATAACGATAATTCTGATGCGATTAATCTTGACAAGCTTTCCGTATGGAAATACAGCGGTAATCCTTCAGTAGATGCATTGCTGTTTACAGAGGAAGGATATAACGTAAGCGTTGGCGCGTCATATCCTGTAAATGTGTCTCTGGTTAATTCAAACGGAGTCGTGCAGGGTGATGCTTCTGAATATGTACTTTCATCATCGGATGAGAGCGTGCTTAAAGTTGATAATGATAAAAAGATGCTTATTGGCGTAAAAGAAGGAAATGCGGTTGTTACAGCATCTCAGGGAAGCATAAAAGGAACAGTTAAGGTTACTGTAACTGACTGCCCGGTACTTACGGCATACTGCTCTGATATAGAAAGAGAAGTGCCTGAGTGTATGTTCGGTTATATTCTTACACCTAATTATGATGTTCCTGATTCAAGGCTTACCCTTCTCGGAAACCTTCTTAACAGAGAGACTCTCCCGGTTCAGAATTTTCAGGCGATTGGGGATATGGACGGAAGCTATTATACATATGAGGGAAGCGTTTTAGAACGTCATCTTGAAGCATACAGACGTGCTAAAGCATGCGGCGCGGAGTGGTATATGCTTGTCGGACATAATCCGTCATGGGCAACTGCAAGCGGCGGACCTATGGATACTACGGAAAATAAGCCGCTTAAGACGCCAAAGCAGATTGCCGATTTCAAGCAGTATGCAAAAGACGTATTTCAATATATGAAAGATAACGGCGCTAAGCCTGATTATGCCGACCTTACAAATGAATACTGGACAGGAACCGAAGAGACATTCAAGGCTGTATGGGAAGCTCTGAGGGAAGTATACCAGGATGATATACCTGCCGTTGGACCGGGAGGCGTAGGGTATGACGGGATACCTGATTTTTATATTCCGTATGTAGCTGAAAATGACCTTTCGCTTGAAGGACCGTCATGGCATGCATTTTGGACGAGCGACACATATGTAAAATACAGCCAGCTTCTTTCATGGGCGGACGGAGTACGTAAATATCAGAAACAGTATCCAAAGGCTAACGGCGAATATGTTATATGGGAAGAAAATAATGCCGGAAGCAAGAACGCTACCGACTGGACAAGAAGCATGTCAAACGTAATACGTACAGGCGTTGACAGAAATATTAAAGGGTGTATGGAAGCCGGTAATGCCAACGGAATGAGTGATATTATTACGACTAATGTTACTGAAGCTAACCCTGCCGCAAGACGTACTATATGGTGGGTATATTATATGTTTGGACAGATGTCGGGAGATTATGTCAATATAGAAACTACAGGTGATGAATCATTTACCGGAGCGGTAGCTGTAGATAAAGAGGAAAAAGAGATAAAAGCAGTAATTGCTAAAAATGACCTTACCGGACCGGCAAATATTGTTCTTAATGATATACCTTTTGATTTTGATAATGCAGTAATTGATTTATATAAAATTACAGATAATGAGAGCGACGGTCTTACATGGCAGGAAAGAATTACTCCGTCGTCTTATTCAGACGGCAGTATGGCTTTTAGTATAGATAAAGCACAGGCTAATGACACATGGTTTGCCGTAGTTAAGAATTCATCTGCAAAGCCGGGATTCTTTGCACAGATTTCTCCTGACGACGGTGAAGCTGTAGGCGCTGTTCAGACATTTACATGGCAGGCAGCGACAGATGCGGCAAGCTATAATCTTACTGTGTCGGAAAATAAAGACCTCTCTTCACCTGTAATTAAAGAAGAAGGAATAAAGGGTACGTCGTTTACATCAGGCACAGCCCTTAATCAGGGCACACGCTATTACTGGAGCGTAACGGCAGTGAATGCTAATGGAAGCAGAACCGTATCACATGATGTTAAATATTCGTTTATCGTATGTGATAGTGCAGATGTTCCGGGTCAGTTTGGACCGTATATGCCGTCGGTCGGGGCAAAAAATGAAGACGTCAATGTTGAGCTTAAATGGTCTGTGGCATATGATGCGGATTCATATCATGTTATAGTATCAGAAAATGAAGATATGTCTAATCCAGTTATAGATGAGCATGGAATAAAGACAGTACGTGATACAGGACAATTTGGCAGTAAGTCACAGAATTATTATAAGATTAAAGACGCTCTTTCGTATAAAACAAAATATTACTGGATGGTATATGCAGTAAATGAGAACGGTGAACGTCCTATGAACGGTGTGCCTCATTACTTTACGACAAAAGCAGAGGGTGACGCACCGTGTGATTTTAAACTTGTGTCGCCTGCTAACGGCGCGACAGATGTTGACGCACGTACTGTTCTTGAATGGGAGCCGTCAGACAATGCATTTTTCTATGAACTTAAAGTATACCCGGAAAATGACGCTGACAATCCGGTTATAAGCAGAGAATATATGATTTATAACAGATATACAATAGAGCAGGGTGCGTTAGAGCCTGGTAAAACATATTGCTGGGAAGTAACCGCTCATACAAAGGATAAGAAGAAATTTACTCAATGTTCGTCAGGAAGCAGGTCATTTACGGTAAAGAATACGCCATGCTCGCCGCTTTTGTACTCAGAGGTACCGGATGACGGTACGGTAACGCTTTATTTCAGAAGCAGTATCGGCGCAGATTCTTATAATATATATTATGGTAAGGAAGAAGGCGTTTACACAAGAAAGATTACAGGCGTAACAGGAACAGATTATACGGTAAAGGGACTTAAAGCCGGACAGGATTATTATTTTGGAATTGCCGCTGTTAATTCATATGGCGAAAGCAGTATATGGAATGTAAGGAAAGAAACTCCTGCAGGCTCGGCTGAAGGCTGGAAGGAAAGCGATGAAGAAGGAATGCTTATTACTCCGGCAGTAACGCCGCCGGATAAAGATGAGCCTGATACTTTGGTAACACCTTCTCCTCAGACGCCGCCTAGTGGGGGCTCAGATGCGCCAAGTGTTACAAAGCCTAAGAAACCTAAGAAGACTGTTGTTAAGAAAGCGGTAAGTAAGAAGAAAGGTACAATACTTATTAAGTGGAAAAAGGTTAAAGCCGACGGTTATCAGGTTATGCTTGCAAAGAACAAGAAGATGACCAAAGGAAAGAAAGCCTATACGCTTAAAGGTAAAAAGAAAGTGTCAAAAACCGTTAAGAAGCTTAAGAGTGGTAAAAAGTATTATGTTAAAGTAAGGGCTTATAACGGTTCAGGAAATAATATTGCATATGGCTCATGGAGTAAGAAAAAAGTTGTTAAAGTGCATTAATTGCTTTTAGCAATACGCATAATCTCACGGTACTGAGAAGGAGTTTGTCCGGTAATTTTGCGGAACATGCTTGAAAAATAATGTGGTGTCGCATAACCTACTTTTCCTCCAATACGAACTATAGATAATGATGTTTTTGAAAGCAATCGTTTCGCTTCATTAATACGGATTTCATTAAGGTACCTGATTGGGGTTGTATGCATATTCTTTTTAAACAGACGGCAAAGATGCTGCGGGGTAATTCCCGCAGCATTTGCTATCTCAGGCTGTGTAAGTTCTTTCATATAGAACTGGTCTATATATCTTTTGGCAAATAAAAATGCATTATTAGTAAAAGAGTCTACGGAGGATATAATTCCCTGTTCAGACTGTGTATATATATCTATAAGAAATTTATATGTAAGCGCTGAGTTGTTAAGCTTGCTTGTAAGGTCGTTGTTGACAGCAATATAATACATGCGTGATAAATCATATGATAATTCGTCGCAGTTAAGCTTGTGGTATATCATAAAATTCTCAAGCCCCAGCCTTGAAAATAACGGTATAGTTGCATAGCCGTCAAAAGTAAGCCATTGAACTCGGCAGTTGCCTGTAAGGTTGTGATATTCAAACGGACAATGGGCTCTTACAAAAAAGCCGTCCCCGTTTTTTAAATGATAAGAAAATGTATCCACGTTAAGAAGACATTTTCCTTCAAGGATAATGCATATATAGTGTCTTAAATATCCTTCGGGATAATTTACTGATAAATCTCCTTTGTATGAACCTGTAGAACGAAGATAAAAAGGAAGCTCATATTCAATGTTAAGTGTTGCGTATGAATTGATAGCTTCTGTTGTAGTCATAAAACCAACCCTCCATAACCTGATAAATCGTGTTAAAATTAGTGTATTAGATTAAAATTATTGTATATTGTTATTATAATAATGTATAAATCTATATAATTCAAGTATTTAATAAATGTTAAAATAAGATATATAAGTTAATAAGAGTAATTGAATGTATTTATTTGCAGATATATAAT